>Ga0207650_10004017_pt1 | contig 10063 bp, 7 predicted proteins | sample KBSS63metaG_FD_184325 | JGI IMG/M metagenome (GOLD analysis project Ga0207650, IMG submission 184325) | Switchgrass rhizosphere microbial communities from Kellogg Biological Station, Michigan, USA - KBS S6-3 metaG (SPAdes) (version 2) | ecosystem: Host-associated > Plants > Roots > Rhizosphere >...
CACGCTGGTCGGCTGCCTCGGCGAGAACTGGTCGCTGCGGGCGTCCGACGTGCTGCTGCCGGTGACGCCGATGTTCCACGCCAATTGCTGGGGCGTTCCCTACGGCGCGGTGATGACCGGAACCAAGATCGTCTTTCCCGGCCCGCACCTGCACGCGGATGATCTGCTCGACCTGATGCAGATCCATCCACCGACGCTTTCGCTCGGGGTTCCGACGATTTGGCTCGGCCTGATCCAGCGCCTGGAGCGCGCGCAGATCGAGGAGCCCGGGCGTTGGCGCTTGCCGGAGGGCATGCGCTCGATGGTCGGCGGCGCCGCGGTGCCGGAAGCGCTCATCCGCGCTTTTGCCCAGCACGACGTCTGGATCGTCCAGGGCTGGGGAATGACGGAGACGTCGCCGTTGGCGACCACCGCCGTGCGCGACGAGACGCGCTCCGAGGCCGAGCGCTTCCGCCGTGCCGCGATGGCGGGCGTGCCGGTGCCGCTGGTCGATCTGCGCATCCGCGGCGACGACGGCGAGGACGCGCCGTGGGACGGCAAAACGGTCGGCGAGATCCAGGTGCGCGGCCCGTTCATCACCGGCTCGTACCACCGCGTTCCACCGAGCGAGGACAAGTTCACCGACGACGGTTGGCTGCGAACCGGCGACGTCGCGGCGATGGACGAGCTCGGCTTCGTCCGCATCACCGACCGCACCAAGGACCTGATCAAGTCAGGCGGTGAATGGATCTCCTCGGTCGATCTCGAGAACGCGCTGATGGCGCATCCGGCGATCGCCGAGGCAGCGGTGATCGCCATCCCGGACCCGAAGTGGAGCGAGCGGCCGCTTGCGTGCATCGTCTGGAAGCAGGGCGCCGCCATGGCGCCCGCCGAGATCGCCGGCGTGCTCGGCCAGCACTTGCTCGTCCACGGCTTCGCGAAGTGGCAGCTGCCCGAGCGCTACGAGGTGATCGACGGCGTGCCGCGCACCTCGACCGGCAAGTTCTGGAAGCTGAAGCTGCGCGAACGTTTCCCGCGCTAGGGCATTGGCCGCGGCGATGCGCGGCGATCGTCGATCGCGATGTCGACCAGCATTTCCTGCGCGAGCGCGCCGAGCGACTGCTGCAGATCGTCGTTGCCCAGCGCGTTCGGCACGAGCAGGTGCGCCGAGACCCGGAAGGTGCGCCGGCCGGCGGCATCGATGGCGCCGAGGTCGGTCTGGATGTGCTCGATGCTGGCGCCGCGCTGCGCCAGGATGTGGCTGAGCTTGCTGACGATGCCGATCCGGTCATCGCCCGACAGCTCGAGCGAGACGCCGCGCATGCCGGCGGGCACCTGTCCGTTCTGGCTCTTGGCGATCGCCACGTGCAACCCCGAGGATTCGAGGCCGCGCAGCGCGTCGGCGAGCGCGTTGACGTTCTCCGGTGGCACCTCGAAGTGGACCATGCCGGCGAACTCGCCGGCGAGGCGCGACATCTGGCCCGTCGTCCAGCTGGCGCCGTGGCGATGGGCGCGGTCGGCCAGCAGTCGCACGATGCCCGGCCGGTCCGGACCGATGAGGGTGACGATCAGCGGCGTGGTCGGCGACGCTTCGGCGGCGTCGGCGACGACGACCGGGCGACGGATCATCGGCGCGCGCGTCGCGTAGCGCGGATCCTGGGTGTGCGCAGGCAGCGTGCCGTGATCGCGTGCGTGGCGAACGACGCGGGCGAGCAGGTCGAGCCCCATTGGCGCGAGTGCCCGTTCCCAGAGCTCGCGCGCCGTTTCGCCGCGCCCGACGAAGCACCAGTCCTGCGCTGCGATCGCCCCAGCGTCCCAGCCGTCGGCGAGGTGATAGACGGAGCCGCCAGCGATGGCATCCCCTTCGAGGATCGTCCACTCGACCGCGGCGATGCCGCGGTGGCGCGGCAGCAGCGACGGGTGGTAGCCGATACCGCCCAGCTTCGTTCGTGCCAGCGCCTCGTTGCTGACGCGCGCGTGCGTGTGGGCGGCGACGATCAGGTCGGTGCCTTCGGGAATCGCGTCGCCCGGGACGATCTTCTTGTCGACCAGCACGTGCATCGGCACGCCGGCCGCCTGCGCCGCGAGGGCGAGCCGGTCGTCGGCGGCGGGGACGACGATCGACGTGAACTCGACGCCCGCCTCCTTGCGCAGGGCCTCGAACACCGTGGCGCCGAAATAGCGGGAGCCGACGAGAGCACATTTCATGGAGACAGTCCTTCTGGCGCGCCCGCCGCGAAGCGCGGCGCTCGGCGTGGCGCTGGAATTGTGGCCCGAAGGCGGCTCCGGCCATCGGCGAGAATTTCGCCGCCGCCTGCTTTCGCTGCCGCCACGCCGGCGGCGCCCTTCGCCCCTTGCCCCCGGTGACTCCCGACCTCTTCGAACCCTTGCCCGCGGCGCCCGCCGACGGCGTCGTCGCGCTGGCCGAATACGCCGAGCGCGCCTATCTCGAGTACGCGCTCTCGGTCGTCAAGGGGCGCGCGCTGCCCGACGTCGCCGACGGCCAGAAGCCGGTGCAGCGCCGCATCCTCTACGCGATGGCGCGCATGGGCCTGGTGTTCACCACCGGCGCCGGGCCGAAAGCGGTGAAGAGCGCGCGCGTCGTCGGCGACGTGCTCGGCCGATTTCATCCGCACAGCGACCAGGCGGCGTACGACGCGCTCGTCCGCATGGCGCAGGACTTCGCGCTGCGCTATCCGCTGATCGACGGCCAGGGCAACTTCGGCTCGCGCGACGGCGACGGCGCGGCAGCGATGCGCTACACCGAGGCGCGCCTGGCGCCGATCGCGCGATTGCTACTCGACGAGATCGACGAGGGCACGGTCGAGTTCATCCCGAACTACGACGGCTCGACCGAGGAGCCGCGCCTCCTGCCGGCGCGGCTGCCGTTCGTGCTGCTCAACGGCGCCAGCGGCATCGCCGTCGGCCTCGCCACCGAGATCCCGAGCCACAACCTGCGCGAGGTCGCGGCGGCGGCGATCGCGCTGCTGAAGAACGACAAGCTCGGCGCCGACGACCTCGCCGCGCTGCTGCCCGGCCCCGACTATCCCGGCGGCGGCCAGATCATCAGCCCGCCCGAGGACATCCGCGCCGCCTACGCGACCGGTCGCGGCTCGCTCAAGGTGCGCGCGCGCTGGAAGATCGAGGATCTGGCGCGCGGCCAGTGGCAGCTCGTCGTCACCGAGCTGCCACCGGGAACGAGCGCGCAGAAGGTGCTCGAGGAAATCGAGGAGCTCACCAACCCGAAGGTGCGCGCCGGCAAGAAGACGCTTGGCGCCGAGCAGCTGCAGCTGAAGGCGAGCCTGCTTGCGGTGCTCGACGCGGTGCGCGACGAGTCGAGCAAGGAAGCGTCGGTGCGCCTCGTCTTCGAGCCGAAGTCGCGCACCGTGGCGCAGGCCGACCTGATCAACGCGCTGCTCGCCCACACCAGCCTCGAGAGCTCGACGCCGATCAACCTGACGATGGTCGGCAGCGACGGCCGGCCGACGCAGAAGAGCCTGCTGCAGCTGCTCGGCGAGTGGGTGCGCTTTCGCCTGGAGACGGTCGAGAAGCGAACGCGCCATCGCCTCGGCAAGGTGGCCGACCGCATCCACATTCTCGAAGGGCGCCGGCTCGTGCTGCTGCGCATCGACGAGGTGATCGCGATCATCCGCGCCGCCGACGAGCCGAAGCCGGCGCTGATCGAGCGCTTCCAGTTGAGCGAGCGGCAGGCCGACGACATCCTCGACATCCGCCTGCGCCAGCTGGCGCGGCTCGAGGCGATCAAGATCGAGCAGGAGCTGAAGGAGCTGCGCGGCGAGGAGGCGAAGCTGAACGAGATTCTCGCCAGCCCGGCCGCGTTGAAGCGCACGGTGATCCGCGAGATCGAGGCCGACACGAAGTCGCACGGCGATGAGCGGCGAACGCTGATCGAGGCGCAGAAGCGCGCCGTCGCCGAGGTGCGCGTGGTCGACGAGCCCGTCACGGTCGTCGTCAGCATGAAAGGCTGGGTGCGCGCGCTGAAGGGCCACGAGATCGAAGCCAGCCAGCTCGCGTTCAAGGCGGGCGACACGCTCTACGGCACCTTCGCCTGCCGCAGCATCGACACGCTGCTCGTCTTCGGCAGCAACGGCCGAGTCTATTCGGTGGTGGTCGCGGGCCTGCCGAGCGGGCGCGGCGACGGCCAGCCGATCACCTCGCTGATCGACCTCGAGGCCGGCACGCTGCCGGCGCACTACTTCGCCGGCGCCGCGAGCGAGGTGCTGATGCTCTCGGGCACCGGCGGCTTCGGCCTGCTCGCGCGCGCCTCGGACCTGCTCTCGCGCCAGCGCGGCGGCAAGGCCTTCCTCGCCCTCGAGGGCGAGGAGAAGCCGTTGCCGCCGGCGCTCGTTCACGCCAGCGCGGCGCGCGTCGCCTGCCTCACGCTGACGGGACGACTTCTCGTCTTCGCGCTCGACGAGCTGAAGCTGCAAGGCAACGGTGGCCGCGGCCTGACGCTCGTCGACATCGACGAGAAGGACGCGGTCGTCAGCGTCGCCGTGTTCGCGTCGGCGCTGCGTATCGAAGGCACCGGCCGCGGCGGCAAGCCTCGCGAGGAAGTCCTGCGCAATGCGGCCCTCGAGCCGTATGTCGGCCGGCGCGCGCGCAAGGGTCGACGCCAGGACGCGATCCCGAAGGCGACCCGCGTCGTCGCTGCCGACGCGGGCTGAGCGAAGCGCCCGGATCCACCCGCGCTTCGCGTGTCGCGCGCGGTGCGTTTCTCGGCGCGACCCGCTTCAGGGCGTCGGGTCGAGCTCGCGCACCGGCCGGATCTCGATGCTGCCGGTGCGCACCGGCGGGATGCGCGCCGCGAGCGCGACCGCTTCGTCGAGGTCGGCCGCGTCGAACAGATAGAACCCGGCGAGCTGCTCCTTGGTCTCCGCGAACGGACCGTCGGTCATGGTCAGCGTGCCGTCGCGAAGCCGCAGCGTCGTCGCCGTGTGGACCGGGTGCAGTGCCTCCGCAGCGACGACGCGGCCTTCGGCCTGCAGGCGCGCGCTCGCGGCCAGGCATTCGCTGTCGCGAATCGCGTGCAGCTTGTCATCCTCGAGATAGACCAGGCAGAGGTACTTCATCGGTCGTCCTTGGCAGGAGTCACTGGAGTGGTCGAACGGCGCCCGGCTGGATCGACATCAGGGCGGGAGATCGCGCAGCCGGGCGGCCAGGAAGGCGCGCTCGGGCTCCTGGCGCGCCAGCGCGAGCGCCCGCTGGTACGAAGCGCGCGCGTCGGCATGGCGGCCGAGGCGGCGGCAGAAGTCGGCCCGTGCGGCATGGGCGAGGTGGTAGTCCTGCAGCTGGCCGTCGGCAAGCAGCGTCTCGATCAGCGGCAGGCCGGCACCGGGACCGTCGCGCATCGCGACCGCGACGGCGCGGTTGAGCGCAACCACCGGTGTCGGCTGCAGCCCGGCCAGGACGTCGTACAGGCCGACGATCTCCGCCCAGTCGGTCGCTTCGGCGGTGGCCGCGCCGGCGTGCACGGCGGCGATCGCGGCCTGCAGCGCGTAGGGGCCGAAGCGTGCTTCCGGGGAATCGCGAAGCGATGCAGCTACCGTCGAATCGCGAGGTGATGCCGTCGCCGCCGTGCCGGAACTCGCCGCCGTCGGCGCCTCCGCCGCGAGCGCGCGCTCGACCCACGCCAGCCCTTCGTCGATCTGCGCCCGGTTCCACAGCGACCGGTCCTGGGCCTCGAGCGTGACGAGCTCGCCATTCGACCCGGTGCGCGCGCCGCGACGCGATTCCTGCAGCAGCATCAGCGCGAGCAGCCCCATCGCCTCGCGCTCCGGCAGCAGCTCGACGACGAGCCGGCCGAGACGAATCGCTTCGGCCGACAGGTCGGCGCGCGTCAACGTCGCGCCCGCGGACGCCGAATAGCCTTCGTTGAAGACCAGGTAGATGACGCGCAGCACGCTCGCCAGCCGCGCGCCGAGCTCGCCGGCGTCCGGAACCTTGTAGGGAATGCGGGCGGCGCGGATCTTCGCCTTCGCCCGGACGATGCGCTGGGCGAGCGTTGCCGGCGGCGCCAGGAAGGCGCGGGCGATCTCCTCGGTGGTCAGGCCCGAGATCTCGCGCAGCGTCAGCGCGACCTGGGCATCGGCCGACAGCGATGGATGGCAGCACGTGAAGATCAGACGCAACGGATCGTCGGCGATCTCCTCGCCTTCGTCCCAGCGTGCGGCGCTGTCGGGAATCGCCTCGACGGCAGTGGCGACGTCACCGTCGATCGCCTCGAAGCGGGCGCGCCGGCGGATGCCGTCGATCGCCTTGAACCGGCCGGCGGAGACGAGCCACGGCACCGGGTTGGCGGGAATGCCGTCACGCGGCCATTGCTCGACGGCGGCCCTGAACGCGTCCTGCATCGCCTCTTCGGCGAGGTCGAAGTCGCCAAGCAGGCGGATCAGCGTCGCCAGCACCTTGCGCGAATCGCGCCGGAACAGGGTCGCGACAGTCGCGGCGATGTCGGCGGGCGCGGCCTCGGCGTCGACGGACACGGTGGCCTCGCTCGCGACCTCAGGCGCTCCTGCGCAGGATGCGAAGCAGCACGACCGCGCAGATGACGAAGGCGAGCGCCGACCACATCGCGTACGGGACGCCGAGCAGGGCGACCGCGGCGTCGGCACAGCTGGCGCGGGCTTCGAAGACGTCGGGCAACAGGCGATCGAGCTGGCTCGCGCTCATGACGCGGTCGGCGAGGGTCAGGTTGCACGACGCCGACTTCGCCGCGACGAAGTGCTGCCAGAGCGCCGCCGCGATGCCGGCGATGGCGAGCAGGAGCGCGAACGTGCCGGCGACACGGCTACCGGCCGGGCCGCGCCAGACCAGGCCCAGCACGGCGAAGACGCCGATCGCGACGAAGATCAGGCGCTGCAGCACGCACCAGGGGCAGGGCTGCATCTCGAACGCGTGCTGCGAGACCAGCGCGGCGACGACGACGCCGAACGAGAGCGCCGCGACGAACGCGAACCAGGGCGTGTTCGTCGCCCCGGCGCCGCGGGCGTGCCGCGAGCGCGGCGCCGTCATTGCCAGCCGCCGGGCCGCCCCAAGGCCGGCAGCGCCCCCTCGGGGGGCCGCGAACGAAGTGAGCCTGGGGGCCTCATTCGGCGGCCTGGGCGATCAGCTCGATCTCGACGCAGGCGCCGAGCGGCAGCTGGGCGACGCCGTAGGCGCTGCGCGCGTGCGCGCCTTTCTCGGCGAAGACTTCGCCGAACAGCTCCGAGCAGCCGTTGGTCACCAGGTGATGCTCGATGAAGTCGGGCGCGCTGTTGACGAGGCTGGTGATGCGAACGATCCGCTCGACCTTGTCGAGGTCGCCGACGGCGGCGTGCAGCGTGCCGAGCAGGTCGATCGCGACGGCGCGCGCCGCCTTCTTGCCGGTCGCGGTGTTCATGTCGCGGCCGAGCTGGCCGACCCAGACCTTGCCGTCGCGCTTGGCGATGTGGCCCGAAAGGTAGATGAGCTTGCCGGTGCGGACGAAGGGAACGTAGGCGCCGGCCGGGATGGCCAGTGGCGGCAGAGAGATGTCGAGGTCGGTGAGTCGGTCGTAGATCGAGGACATGGTTCGTTGCGCCAGCGAGTCGGAGTCAAATCCTACACTTCCGCGATGGCAGCACCCGGCAGCGGCGGACGGCTGGTGGCGCTGCCGCTGGCGTGGCTTGCCGGCGTCGCCCTGCAGTTGCAGCAGCGCGATCTCTGGCGGCTCGACACCTATCTCGCGATCGCGGCCGTGGCCCTCGTGGTCGCGCTGGTGAGCGTGCGGTCGAGGCGAGCGTTCGCGCCCGTGGTCGTCGCCGCGCTCGCAGCGGGATTCGCGCTGGCGGGAAGCCAGGCGTCGCTGCGCCTCGCCGAGACCTTGCCGGCAGAACTCGAGGGCCGCGACGTCGTCGTCACCGGCGTCGTCGCCACCCTGCCGCAACAGGGGCCGAACGGGCTGCGCTTTCGCTTCGAGGTCGACGCGGGAGGCGCCCCGCCAGGCGTGCCGAGCGTCATCGCCCTCGGCTGGTACGCGGGCTTCCACGAGGACGCCGCGCTGGTGCAGCCGCGCCTGGCGCTGCGTGCCGGCCAGCGCTGGCGCTTCACCGTGCGCCTGCGCCAGCCCCACGGCAACCTCAACCCGCACGGCTTCGACTACGAGCTGGCGTTGCTCGAGCAGGGCGTTCGCGCGACCGGCTACGTGCGCGACGCGCCGGCGACGCTGCTCGACGCGAGCGCCGGCCATCCGATCGAGCGCCTGCGCCAGCGCGTTCGCGACGCGATCTACGCGCACGTCGCCGACCGCCGCGCCGCCGGCGTGCTGGCGGCGCTCGCGATCGGCGACCAGGGCGCGATCGAACGCGACGACTGGGACCTGTTCCGAAACACCGGTGTCGCGCACTTGATGTCGATCAGCGGCCTGCACGTGACGATGTTCGCGTGGCTCGCCGGCACCCTGATCGGGGCAGCATGGCGGCGCAGCGCGAGGGCGATGCGCCGGCTGCCGGCGCAGAGCGCGGCGCGATGGGGCGGCCTCGGCGCCGCCACGGCGTATGCGTTCTTCGCGGGGTGGGGCGTGCCGACGCAGCGAACCGTCTGGATGCTCGCCACCGTGACGCTGCTGCAGGCGGGCGGGCTGCGCTGGCCGTGGGCCCTCGTCCTCCTCGCCGCCGCGTTCGTGGTCACGCTGTTCGATCCCTGGGCGTTGATGCAACCGGGCTTCTGGCTCTCGTTCATGGCCGTCGGTCTGTTGATGGCGTCGTCTCCGGCGACCGGCGCGGCGCGCGACGCAGGCGACCCGGGTTCGATCGGCTGGCGCGGCTGGCCGAAGCGCGTCGCGGCAAGCATTCGCGGCGGCCTTCGCACACAAGTGATCGCGACGCTCGGCCTGACGCCGCTGACACTGGTCTTCTTTCAGCAGGTCTCGCTGGTCGGCTTTCTCGCCAACCTGGTCGCGATTCCGCTGGTCACGCTCGTGATCACCCCGCTCGCGCTGGCCGGCATCGCGGCCGCGCCGCTCTGGTCACTCGCCGCGGCGATCGTGCAAGGCCTCGGTGCGTTGCTGGCCCGCCTCGCCATGGCGCCGGGCGGCGCGGTGTGGACCGTCGCGGTAGCGCCCTGGTGGGCGCAGCTCGCCGGCCTCCTCGCCGCCGTGCTCGTCGTCCTGCCGCTCCCCTGGCGCGCCCGGCTCCTCGCCGTGCCGCTCGCGCTGGCTCTGCTCGTGCCGCCGGCGTCGCTGCCGGACGAGGGCAGCTTCGACGTCGTCGCCGCCGACGTCGGCCAGGGCACGGCGGTGCTCGTGCGCACGCGCCGGCACGCGTTGCTCTTCGACAGCGGCCCGCAGTACTCGCGCGAGAGCGACGCCGGACAGCGCGTCCTCGTGCCGCTGCTGCGCAGCCGCGGCGAGCATCGCCTGCACCTGCTCGTCCTGAGCCACCGCGACAGCGACCACGTCGGCGGCGCGCGCGCAGTGCTCGGCGCCATCGACGTCGACTCGCTGGCGAGCTCGCTCGAAGACGGCCACCCGCTGTTCGAGGCCGCGCACGACGCGCATCGCTGCGTCGCCGGCCAGCGCTGGCGCTGGGATGGCGTCGACTTCACCGTTCTCGCTCCCGGCGCCGGCGACTACGAGCGCACGCTGCGGCCGAACGCGATGTCGTGCGTGCTGCGCGTCGCCGGCGGCGGGCGCAGCGTGCTCCTCACCGGCGACATCGAGCGCGAGCAGGAGGCGGCGCTGGTCGTCGCCCACGGCGCGGCGCTGCAGAGCGACGTCCTGGTCGTGCCGCACCACGGCAGCAAGACGTCGTCGACCGCACCGTTCCTCGACGCCGTCCGGCCGACCATCGCCGTCTTCCAGGCCGGGTACCGCAACCGCTTCGGCCATCCAGCCGAGGAAGTGCTCGACCGCTATCGCGAGCGCGGCATCGCCATCGTCGCCAGCCCGGCGTGCGGCGCCTGGCAATGGCGCGCCGATGGCGCCGCCGCGGGCGACTGCCAGCGCGAGGTCGCACGGCGCTACTGGCACCACCCGATGGCGCCGCCGCCGCACTGAATTCGGGCAGCCCGCTCTCCGGTGGCGCGGACTTTGCTACCCTCGACG
>Ga0207650_10004019_pt1 | contig 10060 bp, 8 predicted proteins | sample KBSS63metaG_FD_184325 | JGI IMG/M metagenome (GOLD analysis project Ga0207650, IMG submission 184325) | Switchgrass rhizosphere microbial communities from Kellogg Biological Station, Michigan, USA - KBS S6-3 metaG (SPAdes) (version 2) | ecosystem: Host-associated > Plants > Roots > Rhizosphere >...
GTGGTTCTCACCTTTCTGCCGATCAATTTTCTTCATCCGGTGCGGGTCAAGCGGTTGCGACCGCTCAACCTCGGCATCTTCCTGCTCTGGTCGGCGCTCGGCATCTATTCTCTGCTGATGGACTTCCTGATGCCCCACTGGGCGCTCGTCCTGTTCGTCGCGTCAGGCATCTATCTCTACTGCATCGGCGCCGTGCTGCAGTTCTTCCCATCGCTCGGGCGACGCTGAAGAGGTTCTTCATCCACAGGGTGAGGTTTGACCGATATTTGCTGTTGTGCAAAGCAACAAAGTCGGTATCAATATCGCTCAGATCAACCTGCGGCATCTGTCGCCAGGTCCAATAAAAAGAGTGGAACGAGACTGCTGAGGCCTAGAAGATCCTGGAGGACAGGGCTGCAGGGAAAATGAGGAAACCGTGTCGTCATCCGATGCGCCGCTGGACGGCGCGTTACTGTCGGTCCGAAAGCTGACGAAACTTTTTGGCAGTTTCGCTGCCTGCAACGAAATAGACATCGGTATCCAGCCCGGCGAAATTCATGCGCTGCTTGGAGAGAACGGCGCAGGCAAGTCGACGCTTGTAAAAATGCTGTTCGGCGTTCTCGAACCAACGGCTGGAGAGATTGTCTGGCAGGGGCAGCCCGTGTCGATCGTCTCGCCAGGCGAGGCGCGCAGGCTCGGCATCGGAATGGTATTCCAGCATTTCTCGCTGTTCGAGGCACTGACTGTCGCCGAGAACATCGCACTCTCGCTCGACGACAAAATCCCTATCGCCAAGATTGCCGAAGAAGCCGCCGCTCTTTCTATAGCCTATGGCCTGCCGCTCGACCCCTATGCCCATGTTGCCGATCTCTCGGTTGGCGAGCGCCAGCGTATCGAGATCGTCCGGACTTTGCTGCAAAATCCCAAACTGATCATTCTCGACGAGCCGACCTCGGTGCTGACGCCGCAGGAGGCGGACAAGCTGTTCGAAACGCTGTTCAAGCTCCGGGCAGAGGGGCGCTCGGTCCTCTACATCAGCCACCGTCTCGAGGAAGTGCAGCGCATCTGCGACCGTGCCACCGTGTTGCGGCACGGCCGGGTGACCGGCGCCTGCGATCCGAAGCAGGAGACAACCGGCTCGCTGGCGCGCATGATGGTCGGCAGCGATGTCGCCAGTATCAAGCACGACGACCGGGGCGAGCGTGGCGAGATACAGCTCGAAATCGCCGGCCTTTCAGTGCCGGCGCGGACGCCCTTCGCCGTGTCGCTGAAAGACGTCTCGCTGCGCGTTCGCGCCGGTGAAGTCCTGGCGATTGCCGGCGTTGCGGGTAACGGGCAGGGCGAGTTGTTCGACGTGGTCTCCGGCGAATTTCCGGTTGCCTCGGACGACCTCATTTTCATCCGCGGCGAAGCGGTGGGGACCAAGGGCATCACCGCCCGGCGGCTGCTCGGGGCAGGTTTCGTGCCCGAGGAGCGGCATGGCCACGCCGCCGTCACAACACTCCGTCTTTCCGACAACCTGGTGCTGGCACGCAGCCAGTCCGACCGCAAGGCATTCCTGGGCGGCGGCTTGCTGCAGATCATCCGCCGCGCCACCGTCAAGGCGGCGACCAAGCGCATCTCCGAGGCCATGGACGTGCGCAAAAGCGGGGAAGACCCGCTCGCCGGATCGCTTTCCGGCGGAAACCTGCAGAAATTCATCGTCGGTCGCGAACTGGACCGCCAGCCCGATGTGCTTGTCGTCAACCAGCCGACCTGGGGGGTCGACGCGGGTGCTGCCAGCCGTATCCGACAGGCGCTGGTCGATCTCGCCCGTGCCGGGTCTGCTGTGCTGGTCATCAGCCAGGATCTCGACGAGATCTTCGAGGTTGCGACCGATATCGCTGTTATCTCGGAAGGCCGGCTTTCGGTTTCCTACCCGGCGGACGAGATGAACCGCGAGAGGATCGGGTTGCTGATGGGCGGCACCCACGGCCTATCCAGCGAGGCGGAGCCAGCCCATGCGCATTGAACTCGAACGGCGGGCCGACGTTTCCAAGCTGCTGGGCATTCTGTCACCGCTGCTGGCCCTGCTGCTGACCCTGATTGCCGGCGGCATCATGTTCATGCTGCTCGGCAAGGCCCCGCTCGATTCGATCTACGCACTGCTGGTCGAGCCGCTGTTCGATCCCTGGTCGCTCAACGAACTTGCCAAGAAGGCGGCACCGCTGATCCTGATCGCGGTCGGTTTGTCGGTCTGCTACCGCTCGACCAACTGGAACATCGGCGCCGAAGGGCAATACAGTGTCGGGGCAATCGTCGGTTCGATCATTCCGGTCTATTTCTACGACTGGCAATCGCCGATGGTGCTGCCGCTGATGCTGGTCATGGGCGCGCTGGGCGGCGCGGCATTCGCCACAATCCCGGCTTTGCTGAAGACGCATTTCAACACCAATGAAATTCTCACCAGCCTGATGCTGACCTACATCGCCCAGCTTTTCCTCGATTGGCTGACACGCGGGCCCTGGCGCAATCCGGATGGTCACGGCTTCTACGGAACGCGGGATTTTACCCCCGACCAGGTGCTGCCGCCGATATGGGACGACATCATCACTGCCCACTGGGGCCTGATCTTCGCGGTCGTTGCCGCAATTCTGATCTGGTTCATGATGCGCTTCACCCTGCGAGGGTTCGAAGTCGTCGTCCTCGGCCAGTCTGAACGGGCAGGGCGGTTCGCCGGTTTCTCGCCGCGCAAGATGGTCTGGTTCAGCTTCATTCTGTCGGGCGCGCTGGCCGGCCTTGCTGGCATCTCGGAGGTCTCCGGCTCCATCGGCCATCTGCAGCCGGATATATCCCCGAGCTACGGATTCACGGCGATCATCGTCGCCTTTCTCGGCCGGCTCAATCCGCTCGGCATCATCGCTTCGGGCTTTGTACTGGCGCTCACCTATATCGGCGGCGAGGCGGCGCAGTTGTCGATCGGCGTGTCCGACAAGGTGACGCGCGTCTTCCAGGGCTTCCTGCTTTTCTTCGTGCTCTCCTGCGACACGATGATCTACTACAAGGTGCGGATCGTCTGGTCGCGCCTCCGGGCGAAGACGGGAGCCACGTCATGACATTCTTCGAAGCGGTTCTGCTTACCATCATCACGGCATCGACGCCGCTCGTCATCGCCGCCATCGGCGAACTGGTGACCGAGCGGGCCGGCGTGCTGAACCTCGGCGTCGAAGGCATGGTCATCATCGGCTCGGTCAGCGCCTTCGCAGCGGCGCAACTAAGCGGCTCGGCCTATATCGGGCTGCTCGCCGGCGTTGCCGGCGGCGCGTTGTTTTCGCTGCTATTCAGCTTTCTCACGCTGACGCTGGTGGCAAACCAGGTGGCGACGGGACTGGCGCTCACCATCATGGGGCTCGGCGCCTCGGGCATGATCGGCGAGTCCTATGTCAGCGTCCCCGGCATCCGGCTGCTGCCGATCGAGATCCCTCTGCTCTCGCAGATCCCCTATATCGGCACGGTGCTGTTCAAGCAGGACATCGTCTTCTACCTGTCCATCCTGCTGGTCGTCGCGGTCAACTGGTTCCTGTTCCGCAGCCGCGCGGGGCTGAAACTGCGTGCCATCGGCGACAGCCACAGCTCGGCGCATGCGCTCGGCATCGGCGTCATCAGGACGCGCTATCTGGCCGTCATGTTCGGCGGTGCCTGCGCCGGTCTGGCGGGCGCGCAACTGTCGCTGATCTACACGCCGCAATGGACAGAAAACATGTCGGGCGGCCGTGGCTGGATCGCACTGGCACTGGTGGTCTTCGCTTCCTGGCGGCCGTGGAGGATCCTTGCGGGCGGCTACCTGTTCGGCGCGGTGACCATTCTACAGCTCCACGCACAGGCCTTCGGCATCGGCGTTCCGGCGCAGTTCCTGTCGATGCTGCCCTATGCGGCGACGGTGGTTGTGCTTATCATCATTTCTCAAAATCGGCGTATGACACTCATCAATACGCCGGCATCGCTCGGCAAATCTTTTGTGCCGGATCGGTGATAGTCAAAAGACGGGTTTCGACATTTACAATCAACAGGGGTTCCTATGAAAAAAATAGCAATTGCTTTTGCTGCGACAGCAGCCATGATCGTCAGCTTCGGCGCATCAGCCGAAGCGGCGGGCAAGACCAAGGCGTGTTTCATCTATGTCGGCTCGCACACCGACGGCGGCTGGTCGCAGGCGCACGACATGGGTCGTCTTGCGGTGGAAAAGGAATTCGGTGGCAAGGTTGAAACCGCCTTCCTCGAAAACGTCGCTGAAGGCCCGGATTCCGAGCGTGCCATCGAGCGTATGGCCCGTTCCGGTTGCTCGATCGTCTTCACGACATCCTTCGGCTTCATGGATTCGACGGTTGCCGTCGCCAAGAAATTCCCGAAGGTCAAGTTCGAGCATGCGACCGGCTTCAAGGCCTCCGACAACCTCGCCACCTACAACTCGCGCTTCTATGAAGGCCGCTACATCAACGGCCAGATCGCCGGCAAGATGTCGAAGAAGGGTATCGCTGGCTACATCGCCACCTTCCCGGTTCCGGAAGTGGTCATGGGCATCAACGCCTTCGAGCAGGGCGCCAAGTCGGTCAACCCGAACTTCAAGATGAAGGTCATCTGGATCAACACCTGGTTCGACCCGGGCAAGGAAGCCGATGCCGCCAAGGCGCTGATCGACCAGGGCGTCGACGTCCTGACGCAGCACACCGACACGACGGCACCGATGCAGGTTGCCGAACAGCGTGGCGTCTATGCCTTCGGTCAGTCTTCCGACATGATCAAGGCTGGTCCCAAGGTCCAGCTGACGGCGATCGAGGACACCTGGGGCCCTTACTACATCAAGCGCGTCAAGGCGGTGATGGACGGCACTTGGAAGTCCGAGCAGTCCTTCGACGGACTTGCGGCCGGCAATCTCACCATGGCCCCCTTCACCAACATGCCTGACGACGTGAAGAAGATGGCTGAGGACACCGAAGCCAAGATTAAATCCGGCGAGCTTGCACCCTTTACCGGTCCCATCAACAAGCAGGATGGTACGCCCTGGCTGAAGGCTGGCGAGAAGGCCGATGACGGCACGCTGCTCGGCATGAACTTCTACGTCGAAGGCATCGACGACAAGCTGCCGAAATGATCATTCGCTTTTGAAGATGTGAGGGAGGGCGCCAATTTGGCGCCCTTTTTGTTGCAGTGCGTCACACAATCCGCATTTACAAAAGTATTACTATATGATTTTTTGACCTCGGCCGCGTGGAGGCGGCCCAATGGGAGGACATCATGAAATTGAAGACCGCACTCGCGAGTGCAACGATTCTGGCTGCCTGCATGTTTCATTCGGCCTATGCCAAGCCGCTTGTTGTCGGCTTCTCGCAGATCGGTTCCGAATCTGGCTGGCGCGCTGCCGAAACGACGCTTACCAAGAACGAAGCCAAGAAGCGCGGCATCGACCTGAAGTTTGCGGACGCCCAGCAGAAGCAGGAAAACCAGATCAAGGCTATCCGCTCGTTCATCGCCCAGGGCGTCGACGCCATCCTGATCGCCCCGATCGTCGCAACCGGCTGGGACTCTGTCCTGAAGGAAGCCAAGGAAGCCAAGATTCCGGTCATCCTGCTTGACCGCGATATCGACGCGCCGAAGGACCTGTACCTGACCGCCGTGACCTCAGACCAGGTTCATGAAGGCAAGGTTGCCGGCGACTGGCTGGTGAAGACAGTCGGCACCAAGAAGTGCGACATCGTCGAGCTTCAGGGCACCACCGGTTCGTCCCCGGCAATCGCTCGTAAGAAGGGCTTCGAGCAGGCCATCACCGGTCACGACAACTTCAAGATCGTGCGCAGCCAGACTGGCGACTTCACCCGTTCCAAGGGCAAGGAAGTCATGGAAAGCTTCCTGAAGGCCCAGAACGGCGGCAAGGACATCTGCGCCGTCTACGCTCATAACGACGACATGGCTGTCGGCGCTATCCAGGCAATCAAGGAAGCCGGCCTGAAGCCAGGCAAGGACATCCTCACCATCTCGATCGATGCCGTGCCGGATCTCTTCAAGGCGATGGCAGCAGGCGAAGCCAATGCGACCGTCGAACTGACGCCAAACATGGCCGGTCCCGCCTTCGATGCGCTCGACGCATACCTGAAGGACAAGAAGGAGCCACCGAAGTGGATCCAGACCGAATCCAAGCTCTACACGCAGTCTGACGATCCGCAGAAGGTCTACGAAGCCAAGAAGGGCCTCGGCTACTGATCTGATTGATCATACCGCACCGGCCCGTCATGGGCCGGTGCGGCGCGGCCGCGGCTATGCCCGGACGTCATGTCCGACGCCGCCGCCTGAATGCCCAATATCAGGAAACAGATCCCTTTATGGCTCACGATTTCGAGAACATTCTCGCGGCCTCCGATTTCTGCAAATATTTCCCTGGCTCGACGGCTCTGGACCACGTCAATTTCAGTCTGCGGCGCGGCGAAGTCCATGCTCTGCTCGGCGAAAATGGCGCAGGCAAATCGACGCTCATCAAATGCATGACCGGCGCCTACCGTCCCGATGCCGGCACGCTCGTACTCGATGGCGCGGAGATCAACCCGCACGACACGCTGGCCGCCCAGAAGCTCGGAATCGGCACCGTCTATCAGGAAGTGAACCTTCTTCCGAATCTGAGCGTGGCAGAAAACCTGTTTCTCGGGCGCCAGCCTCGACAGTTCGGCCTCGTCAGTACGCGCAAGATGAATGCGCAGGCGCGCGCGCTGCTCGCGCAATATGGCATGGACATCGATGTCGGCCGCCAGTTGGACCGGTTCTCCGTCGCCATCCAGCAGGTGATCGCAATCGCCCGCGCCGTTGATCTGTCGGGCAAGGTTCTCATTCTCGACGAACCCACCGCCAGCCTCGATACCCAGGAAGTGGCGATGCTGTTCGGCATCATCCGCGACCTGAAGAAGCGCGGCCTAGGTATTATTTTCATTACGCATTTCCTCGAACAGGTGTTTGAGATCAGCGACCGGATCACGGTCTTGCGCAACGGCAAGCTGGTCGGCACGCGCGACCGCGCGGGGCTGGAGCGGCAGGGGTTGATCGAGATGATGCTCGGTCGCGAACTTGCGGCCGTGGAGGCCGAAGAACGTCAGACCCAGGATACGGCCGGTCCGGTCAAGTACCGGTTCCAGAATTTCGGCAAGCGCGGCAAGATCAAGCCTTTCGACCTCGATGTGCGGGCCGGTGAAGTGGTTGGCGTTGCCGGGTTGCTGGGCTCGGGCCGCACCGAAACGGCTGAAGTGCTTTTCGGCGTCGAGCATGCCGACAGCGGCGAGGCCACCGTCGACGGCCAGCCTCTGGCGCTATCCAGCCCACGGGCCGCCATTAAGGGCGGGTTTGGCTTCTGCCCGGAAGATCGCAAGACAGACGGCATCATCGGCGATCTCTCCATACGCGAGAACATCGTTGTCGCCTTGCAGGCGCGGCGTGGCTGGGCGCGGCCTTTGTCCCGCAGCGAACAAAACAGCATTGCCGACCGCTACATCAAGGCCCTCGACATTCGCACCACCGATCGCGAAAAACCGATCCGGCTGTTGTCTGGTGGCAATCAACAGAAGGCCATTCTCGCACGCTGGCTGGCGACCAATCCGAGTTTCCTCATTCTCGACGAGCCGACCCGCGGCATCGACGTCGGCGCCCATGCGGAAATCATCCATCTGATCGAGGATCTCTGCAAACAGGGCATGTCGCTCATCGTCATCTCCTCGGAACTCGATGAACTGGTCGCCTACAGCACCCGTGTCATCGTGCTACGGGACCGCGAACATATCGCGGAACTGACCGGGGCGGATATCTCAGCCAATCGCATCATCGAATCGATTGCCGGCACCTCCAGCAAAAAGGAGGACGCATGACTTCCTCGTTCAGGGCGCCGCTCCTAAGGCTAGCGCCGCAGCTCATTGCACTGGCTGCCATTCTTCTATTGAATTTCATAATGTTCCCGCAGTTCTTTCATCTGGAAATTCAGAATGGAAGACTGTACGGGAGCCTGATCGACGTGCTCAATCGCGGCGCTCCCGTCGCGCTACTGGCGATCGGAATGACGCTGGTCATCGCCACCAAGGGCATCGATCTCTCGGTCGGCGCGGTGATCGCCATCTGCGGTGCCGTTGCGGCGTCTTCGATCGTTGCCGGCAACTCGGTCGGCTACACCCTGGTGCTTGCGCTCGGGACAGGTCTTCTCTGCGGCATCTGGAACGGCTTTCTGGTGGCCGTCCTCGATATCCAGCCGATCATCGCCACCCTGGTGCTGATGGTGGCGGGGCGTGGGATCGCCCAGTTGGTGACCGAGGGGATCATCATGACTTTCAACAACGAGGGCTTCATCTTCTTCGGCAGCGGCTCCATCCTCGGTCTGCCTATGCCGGTGGTGATCTGGATCCTGGCCGGCATCGTCATCACGCTGCTGGTGCGCAGGACAGCGCTCGGCATGCTGGTCGAGGCAATAGGCATCAATCGCCGCGCCAGCACCTTGTCCGGCATTCAGACGCCGATCCTGCTGATGGCGGTCTATGCGCTGAGCGGGCTATGCGCCTCGATTGCCGGCATCATCGTCGCTGCCGACATCAAGGGAGCTGACGCCAACAATGCCGGCCTCTGGCTTGAGCTGGACGCCATCCTTGCGGTCGTCGTCGGCGGCAACTCGCTGCTGGGCGGACGGTTCAGCATCGTCGGCTCCTTGCTCGGCGCGATGATCATCCAGTCGGTCAACACCGGCATCCTGCTCTCGGGTTTTCCGCCGGAATTCAATCTGGTGATCAAGGCGGTGATCGTCATCATCATCCTCGTCATCCAATCCCCGGCGCTGAAATCCGTTGGCGTCTTCTTCAGCCGCCGTCCCGAACGGCAGCTTGACGTGCCCAAGCCCGAGATCCAGAGGGAGGCCGCCAAGTGAACTCCAAGTACCTGCCGTTGCTGGCCACCATCGTTATCTTCATCCTGGCCTACGCGCTCTGCGCCGTCCAATATCCAACGATCCTGTCGACGCGCGTCGTCGGCAACCTGTTCACCGACAACGCCTTTCTCGGCATCGCCGCCGTCGGCATGACCTTCGTCATCCTGTCCGGTGGTATCGATCTGTCGATCGGTTCGGTGATCGCCTTTACCGGCGTCTTCCTGGCTGTCGTCCTGCGCGATTCCTCGATCCACCCGCTCGTCGCCTTTGTCATGGTCCTTGTCATCACCAGTGCCTTCGGTGCAGCGATGGGGGCAACCATCCACTATCTGCAGATGCCGCCCTTTATCGTCACCCTGGCCGGCATGTTCCTCGCGCGCGGTTGTGCTTTCGTGCTGTCGATCGACAGCATTCCGATCAACCACGATTTTTACTCCCAGCTCAGCGAACTCTATCTGCTGCTGCCGGGCGGAGGGCGTCTGACCCTGATCGGTGGCGTCATGCTCGCGGTGTTCGTCGTCGGCATCATGATCGCCCACCGCACCCGTTTTGGCGCCAATGTCTATGCCCTCGGTGGCGGGGTTCAGACGGCAGCGCTGATGGGCGTTCCGGTGGCGCGCACGACGATCCTGATCTATGCGCTGTCCGGCTTTTTGGCGGGTCTGTCCGGGATCGTCTTCTCGCTTTACACCTCGGCCGGCTATTCGCTGGCGACCGTCGGTGTCGAACTCGACGCCATTGCGGCGGTTGTGATCGGCGGGACGCTGCTCACCGGCGGCGCAGGCTTCGTCGGCGGCACCTTGATCGGTATCCTGATCCAGGGCCTGATCCAGACCTACATCACCTTCGACGGTACGCTCTCCAGCTGGTGGACGAAGATCCTGATCGGCTTCCTGCTGTTTGCCTTCATCCTGCTGCAAAAGGGGCTTCTCCTGCTGTCGCGCCTTAACCGGCGTTATGCCTGACGGGAGAGCGAGTTGCGCAGCCGTTTGATCGAGAGAGAGCATACCAGCGGCAAGTCGCGGACCAGCCATTCGCAGGTGGTCGACGATCTCGGCAAGGCGATCGTTGCCGGAGCCTTTGCGGTCGGCGAAATCCTGCCGGGAGACGTGGAGCTGCTGCAACGCTTCAAGGTTTCGCGCACGGTGTTGCGCGAAAGCA
>Ga0207650_10004020_pt1 | contig 10060 bp, 8 predicted proteins | sample KBSS63metaG_FD_184325 | JGI IMG/M metagenome (GOLD analysis project Ga0207650, IMG submission 184325) | Switchgrass rhizosphere microbial communities from Kellogg Biological Station, Michigan, USA - KBS S6-3 metaG (SPAdes) (version 2) | ecosystem: Host-associated > Plants > Roots > Rhizosphere >...
CGGTCAACGTAGGATGCAGCACGGCGGAAGAGATCGGTCGGCTCACCACCATCGGAAACCAGACCGCCGTTCGCCACAAAAACGCGCAGCGGATAAATTGCCGGCAAGCGATAGCGAGCGGCGCATGCAACGATCTGGTCCCGATGTCCAACGGTGAAGGCGTCCGGCAGGATAATCAGCCCGCCACCGGGCAGGCGCGCCAAATCAGCCATGGTGCGCTCAAGCTCCCCATCGTCGTGAACTCCGGCCGCTATCGGCGAGATACCGAGAGACGGAGCCGCGGCCTCAGCTACCCGCATGAAAGCGTTGGCATAGGGGGCCGTCTCCGGGTTGAAGAGAACCGCGACGCGCCTCACGCCTGGGGCGATTTGCTTAAGAGTTTCCAGCCATTTACCCGCCATGGAGAATTCGTAATTTAAAAATCCGGTGACGTTGCCGCCGGGTCGCCCCGTGTTGGAGATGAAACCGCGGCCGAGCGGATCGACAATGTTTACGAACACGATGGGGATGGTCTTCGTTTCCTGCACAAGCGCGGTTACGGCAGGTGTAGTCATTCCCAGGATGATGTCAGGCTTGAGCTCCACCAGCTCACTGGCCAATTCCTGCATCTGATCGCGCTCGCCGATGCCCCAGCGAACGTCTAGGCGCAGATTGCGGCCTTCGACCCAACCCAGCTTATTAAGGCTTTGTTGCAATGCGCTAAGGCGCGCCTGCGCCTCATGATCGCTGGCCGCAAGCCCGCTCAGGAATGCAATCCGGCGTATGCGGTCTGGTTGAGCGACAACAGTACCCGTAGCAAGCGGCCACGCGACGGCTGCGCCGCCGAGCATGGTGATAAACTCTCGCCGTTTCAGTCGCGTCAGAGCCAGCTGGTGTGGAGGTTCTTTCAATTTTATCGGTCTCATCCGATGCCATGGCCTGGTTAACGGTCAACCGTTGCTTGCCAAGGGGTTATTTTGCCACGGGATGCACCACAGGTCCCTGAAAAATCCTGAATCTCGCTGAATTTGTCGGTAAGCCAAGAACTTAGCCAGCGGCCAGGGAAGTCGCCGCAGGGCCAGCATTGTGATGTCATCAGACGGGAGCGCCGTGCCGACAAAGCCAGACAAGCGCCGTTCTGTGATCGCCGTCACGGCGCATTCCCGATCCGACGGCTTAAAGTCCCCTATCACTCGTTGGGAGGACGGCGTCGTGTTCTAAAAATGAGCTGAAGGGCGCGCGCTGATTGAGCGGTGTGGATGTTCATAGTGGCTCGAACTTGCCGCACGACAAGCAGAATAATAAAAGAATAAGGATTTACGGAAGGCGGGATACGAAGTCTGACGTGCCGGTTTGCGCTTTGGTGAAGCGTCCGGTCGTGGGGATGTCGGATCCGGCCCATCCCCTCTATTTTACTTATCGCGCGCTGCTGGCCGTGGGGGTGCCACCCCCTGGCTAGCCTGCTTTCCTCACAACCCGCGATAATCTTCGAAGCTTTCGCCAAGATCGCGGCAGATGCGGATGGCCTCTTCGTGCAACATCCGCGCGTTGTCTATATCGCCAACGAATAGGCGAGCGGAGGCCTGGGCGCTTAGGCATCGCGCCAACGTCTTCGTAGGGCCGAACGGGCGAACAAGCGCTTGCGCTTTACGCAGCAAATTTTCGCCCTCCGCCACACTGTCCGGCGATAGCCGCGCCGTGCCCGCGCGCAACAGCACGCGACCCTCCTGAAAGCCGTCGCCGACCTCTCGATAAAGGGCAGCTGCACGCATAGCATCGTCATAATCGGTAGGATCATCGAGCTCCCGAACATCGCCCGCCTGCCAAGATAACAGCCGGGCCGTCACTTCCGCAGGTGTCTCCTTGCGGATCTTGGTGAGCGCTTCGTTGACCCAGCGCCGGTGCTCCAGCATCAGCCCGAGTTCGGCCCATATAACGTGGCTGCGGCCCACGAGATCGAGCGCGATGTTAACATCGCCGTCCTTCCCGAAAGCCCATTCCAATGCACCGCGCAAATTGTCGAGGTCGGCTTCATATTGTACGATCCATCGCTGCGTCGGGGTCGTTTCCCACTCTGCCGTCGCCTCTGCGAACCGGGCGAGGAAGTGGGCGGCGTGCCGCCGCCGTATCTCCGGTGCAGCGCCAAGCTTTTCGGCTGCATAATACCGCGTTGATTCGAGCAGGCGGTAGCGGGTCTCTCCGGCGATTGGATCGACATGCACCAAGGACTTCTCAGCCAACGAATAAAGGAGGTCCCCACACTGCTCCGGCGGGATTTCGACGCTGACAACGACCGCTGTGATTGACGTCAGCAGGGCGCTACCCGAAAAGACCGCCAATCGGGCGAGCAAGAGCTTTTCCGGATCGTTCAAGAGCGCGTAGCTCCAGTCGATCAGGGCATGCAGTGTCTGCTGTCGCGGCAAGGCCGTGCGGTTGCCTCCGGTTAAGAGCCGGAAGCGCTCCTCGAGCCCGCGAGCTAGCTGTTCAACAGATAGAACCCTTAGTCGCGGCACCGCCAATTCGATCGCCAGTGGAATTCCATCGAGCCGGGTGCAAATCGAACCGATTGTGGCCGCGTTGGCGTCGGTGAGAGCGAATCCCAGCCCAAGGGCGCTCGCCCGCTCAACGAATAACCGCACGGCTGGGTATTCGCACGCGGCCATAGCGGTCAGACCGGCACTCGCTTGCGGCGTTGGCAATGACGGCACGCGAATTACGCTTTCGCCTGCGATCGCCAGCCGCTCTCGGCTCGATGCCACGATCGATAAATGCGCACAGGCCTGGATCAGTGCCTCTGCGACGCGGGCGACTTCCGCGATGACATGCTCGCAATTATCGATGATCAACAGGAGCTGCTTGGTGTGGAGTGCCGAGGCCAAGGCCTGGGTCGCGGTAGCCGCACTGCTCAGGCTGACACCCAATACGGCACCGATGGTGAAAGTGACCAGCTGCGAATCGGCGAGCGGAGCGAGCTCTGCAAGCCACACACCGTCCGGATAACGGTCGAGGACGCTTCGACCCACCTCGATGACGAGCCGCGTCTTGCCGACGCCTCCCGATCCGGTCAGCGTCACGAGGCGATGGCTGGCGAGAGCTGCCTTTATCTCTGCAACCTCGGCCTCGCGTCCGATCAAACTGGTCAACGGGTGTGGAAGATTGTTGCGGGCCGCCGGACTTCCCGCAGCTGCCACGGTCGCTGCTTGGCCAAGCACGGCTGTCGTCGGTCTGTTGGGTTGGTTCGCGCTGTCGCATTCCACGGGTGCCACGAAGCGATAGCCCCGCCCAGGTATCGTCACAAAGTAGCGCCCGGCATCGCCCGCCTTGGCCAGAACCTTCCGCAAGGCCGAGACGTGCACCTGAATGTTATTTTCTTCAACAACGATACCTGGCCAGACCGCTGTCATGAGTTCGTCCTTCGTTACCAGCTCCCCGTGGCGGCTCACTAGCAGCAGCAATATTTCGAAGGCGCGCTGGCCCACTGGAACGGGCACGCCGTGGGCCATGAGCTCGCGCCGAGTGACCAGCAGACGGAATGGTCCGAATACGAATGCCTCCGGCATCGAGGTTCACTAAGGCTGCGGTGACGCTGCCTGCGGCTCGTCGAACCGCAGGGTCAGCCGATTGCGACCTTGTCGACGTTCGTAATCCATGTGACTGGCAAAACTGCGCGCAAGATAGATCCCGAGATTGCCGATTTTCGCATCCTTGAGCGTGGTCGCGAGCCGGGGTGGTGGCTTTTGTGTGGGATCGAAGGGCCGGCCGTTATCTTCGATTCGGGCGATCAGCGTTTGGCCGCGCCGCTCCAACTCGACCGCAATCTCCAGCCCACCATCGATAGCTCCATACATGATGATATTGGCGACTGCCTCTTCGAGGCACAGTTGAAGAGCGAGCGAGACGTCAGGAGATACGCTCTCCTGCGCCCACCCCTCGATCCATACTGCGAGGCGGTTCAACTCGGCAAGGTGGTTGCCTAGCACTAGGCGTCTTGGATCCGAACCTGACATCGCTGTCACAGTCTTAGGGCCTCGATTGCGGCACTCTCAGCGACATAAACTGGGATTAATGCGTCCACACCGGCAGTCTTCAGGACCTTGGCAACCTTGCCGTCCGGGCACAGGATCACGAGCTTGCCGTTCTTGCTGTTGACGATCTTGGCGCCGATCAGCAGCACGCGAATGGCGTAGGAGGTCAGGAAGCTCACGGCCGAAAGGTCAACGAGGACCTTTCGTTGTTCGGTTACAATTCGATTGAACGGCAGCTCGACCTGAACGGCGCCTGTCGTGTCGAAGCGACCGCGCAGAACGACCTTCGTAATGCCGTCCGTAAGATCCTCGGCCGCAATCTCCATGCATCACCTGTGTGTATGGCGGCGGTGGTAACGCAGGCCCGTCATATCCTTGTTTGATTTAGGCTGGAACGCCGAAAGCATTCCGATTCAGAACGTTTCAGATCCATTCATATCTCTATCATAATGCCGCTCCATGCTAAGGCAATTTCTCAGCGCTGATCGGAACCTGACCGATAATCGAAACCATCCAGAGAGGTGCCTCCGCATTCCCTGTGTCAATGCCGACGACGAGAACCGCTACACCTTCGTCTTTACCCAAATCCCGAAGGCTACAGCAACGTCGAGGAGGCCCATGGCGGTGAGAAGCGATTGCACGGCTCAAGGAACCGATTTGACTTGTCTTGCTCGTGCTCATACAGCGCGTACGAATGCCATCTCGGCTCTAATATCCAGCGGCTCACCGATGGAATCAGAACGATTCAGGGCCACTTAAGTACTTCCCTCGGGGGACCGGGCACAGTCCTCCTATGATCCGCACGCTGATGGGCGATTGGCCCAACTTGGAATAAGGCGGGGCGCAGTCATGTCTCCATGTGTGCCAAGGCAGTTTCGGCCCGATCGAGAGGAATTGAGGCTTTCATCGTCGCTTGAAGGATGCAGCCAATGCCGACTTCTGCAGACTACAGAAAGATGGCGGACCGTTCCGCTCAGCTCGCCGTTGCCTCGTCATGCGATAGCGTCGCAGAAGCACTACTGGCGCTTGCATTGGACTATATAAGGCTATCGGCTAGTGGCGGCAACACCGGCGGTCCGCAACTACAGGAGCTCCAGCAAGTTCCCTATGAGAGCTTCGGGGATTAGACGAGCAAAAAAGCGCGTCGGGGCCCGGGCATGAATGCTATGACAACTTACTGCAGAGCTCGAGGTACCCTGGGATAGTGGAGTGTGTTGATGGAAGCCGTGGCTCCACTTCGAAGTTCTTCTCGAGGCGGAAGGCTTGCTGATTGAGGAGAGACCGGCTCACGCTTCTTCCCCTCTGCAAAGATCGATTTCGTGCCTCATAGATCGAAGTCGCCTCTGAAGCTGAGGATTTAATCGCAACTCTCTTCATGGCAGCGAACAGCCGCGTTAAGCTGCTCGTTGCTTTGCCGGGCGACGGGCGGCCATAAAACGTGGGCAGGATTTTTATATCACACCACGTGCGCGCGAACTCGCTGGCAGGCTGACACAAAAGAGAACGGGATTTGGGATAGCGGGAGCGATGAAGCCAAGCTCAGGCGGTCTGCTACGAAATGGATTGCTATATTGTCCGCCTGCACCCTGCCAATAATCTCTTTCGACCCTTTCCATCTCCTCTTGTCCAGACTTTGAGCTCACGGCTCTCCCGCCGCATTCCTCACAAACGAAGAACCATGACGGTGGCGCTCCACCACATGCCCAGCAAGGTGACATGGCCGTATCTCCTTCCGTAAGCGCTGCGTCGTCAGGATGGGACCATAGCCGAGCCCGCGCGGGTAGGTACTTAAGGGCGTCTGAATCGTCCTGAATACGCCGAGTGGCGCCTTTATCCGCTCGCCAAAAAGTTGGATGCATCCCACCCTGTCACTAGGCATTCATCCATTCGTTGATCGTTCGTTTCATCCCCTGCAAAAGATTGAGTTCGCTGGTGGTTTCGACTACCCAGCACTTTGGCACCTAGATGCCGCAAGGGGGCCATCCACCCCATCGTTCGATCACCTGATCGGCGCGCAGCACGAGACCGGCTGGAACGTCATGACCGATAACCTTCGCGGCCTGCAGATTGATCACGAGCTCGAACTGGGTCGGCTGTTCGATCGGAGTGTCGGCGGGCTTGGCGCCGTGCAATACCTTAACCAGCAGTCGTGTGCGCTGACGGTAGACCTGAGTGAAACGCGGGCCATAGCCGATGAGACCGCCCTGTTCGGCCGTCTCGGGCCATTGGTAGATGGCGGGCAAGCGCAATTCCACGACCCGCTCCATGACAATGCCGTTATTGCGGCTGCCCGGCACAGAGAACAATGGGGTCGCCAGGAAGTTGATTGCTTCCACCCGATGCCTTTGCGCCATCGATCGCGGGCACGATCTCCTCGGGCATAGCAACGCCAAAAACCGAAAGCTCAACGCCGCGCTGACTTGCTGCGTCCTTCAGCGCCTGAAAATGTTGTGGCGGGGTAACATTGGCATCCGCCAGAACCGCCATGCGCCGCGCGCCAGGCACCGCCTCCATCAGGATATCCTGTCGCTTGCCATCGGGTGAGAGCAAGCTGATTCCGGTGATATTGCCGCCCGGCCGCGCGAGGGAGGCCGCTAGTCCCGCCGCTACCATATCTTCGGTCATTCCAATGAGCGGTACTGTCCGCGTCACTTCCAGAAGAGTGTGCAAAGGAAGCTCAGGTCCAGCGACTATCGCATCGGGGGCAGCCTTGACCAATGCCGCCGCCCGTCCAGCAAGTTCCTCGTTGCGGACATCAAAGCCTCCTGGAACGACCGTGAGGTTCTGGCCTTCAATGAAGCCATTTAGACGCAGCTCATCGAAGAAGGCGGCAACGGCTGGTGTCTGGCGTGAGGTTGGAATCAAGAAACCGAGGCGGTAGGTACGGTCAGATTGCTGCGCCCATGCCGCGAGCGGCCATGCCGCCGCGGCGCCGCCGAGCAGCGTGATGAACTCGCGCCTTTCACTCGATCACCTCGTCGGCCACGGCGAGCAGTGCCGGCGGAACCTGGAGGCTAAGCATCTTCGCTGTTTTCAGGTTGATCAACAGCTCGAACTTCGATGCCTGCATCACCGGAAGGTTAGCGGCCGTTTCACCATTGAGAATTCTACCAGCATACACACCGGCTTGCCGATAGACATCAGTAATGCTCGAGCCATAGGTCATGAGGCCGCCCGCCAGGGCATACTCGCGCAAAGCATAGATTGCCGGTGTGGCGTAGGAGGCCGCGAGCGCAACGATCCGGTCGCGCTGACTTTCGAAAACCGGATCGGTAGTCACAAGCAAGGCGTCGGCCCGCTCGCGCGCCAGCGGTTGGAACGCAGCCTCGAAATCCCGCTCGCCGCCAACTTTCAGCACCTTCACTCGCCATCCGAGCGTGTGCGCCACGCGCTCCGCGACTGCGACTTCGGCCGCACTGGCGGGCGCGGTGGCGTTCATGAGGACAGCAAGCGTCTTGGCCCCCGGCAGCAGATCGTGCAGCAGGGCAATCCGCTTCGATACGATCTCGCCGGAGATCAGGGTGATGCCAGTGACGTTGCCTCCGGGGTGATTCATGCTGGCAACGAGCCCGAACGCGACGGGATCGCCGCCCATGGTAAAGACGATCGGGATTGCGGACGTTGCCCTTTTCGCGGCGCGTACCGAAGGCACGCCGCCAGTCGCGGCGATGACCGCGACACGCTGGCGAACCAGGTCAGCCGCTAATTCGGGCAACCGTTCGTTCTGGCCCAAGCCCCAGCGGAATTCGATCGCGACGCTGTGGGCTTCAACGTAGCCTTTCTCCACAAGGCCGGCGCGGAATGCCTCGACACGAGGCCCCAGCTGCGCCGGCGAAGCACCGTTGAGAAACCCGACCACCGGCATCGCCTGCTGCGCGCCCGCGCCGAGCGGCCAAAGCAGCGAAGACGCCACCGCCGCACCACCGAGCAGCGTGATGAACTCGCGGCGTCCGGTGAAAGCAGTCATCTGATCCCTCCAGCCGGAAGGGTTGCAGGCCGAAAGATAGCACAGCCGTACCGGCATTCCCTAGACAGAAGGACGCTGAGCCTGGCGGGCCGTCACCCTTCCAGGCCTTCCCGTGTTCGCCTCTTTGGCCTATTTAGGAAGCGCGCGGCTTCCCTTTAATGCTGGCGATTTCTATTTTCACGGTGCCTCTATGACGGAATTCAGGAATACGCGCGCGTACACGCGCGTATTCCTGAATTCACGTCAGTCCTCGTCGGCCCCGCGCTTGACCGCCGCACAGGTTGGGCTCTTCGACTTGAGCCAGTCGGATGAGCGGCCGCTGCGGTAGCACCAGTCCTTGCGCTTGCTTACGTCGACGATCAGCGGGAACCGATAGGTCATCATTGCCGGACGCTGTAGAGCCGGATGCGACGCCATCCTTGCGGGCGATGACGCAGAATCCGTCGTGCTTGATCTCGTGAAGCCCCATGGTCCCGGAGGTCTCGGGGCATTTGTCTCGGCATCACGTTCGGGGGTTGGATCGGCTATTTGATTGCCGGTTTTATCGGAGCTTGCATCCTGATCGCGATTGCCCGTGCGTTGAGCGGCGCTTTTCAGCGAACCTGAAAACCCGGCGCGCGCCGGACGCTTCTTTCACACTTCGTGCATTCGCGCTCTGCGGATGAGGGCGGGTAGCTGCCTGAGCACGCGGTCGTAGGCCGCCAGCATTTCGGCGGGGTTTCAGGAGCACGCGCGCGCGTATTCCTGAATCGAACCGCCGCCTTAGCGTGACATCGACGACCTGCGCAGGCCGCCCATCCGCGCTGTGGGACGAGCTTGCTTTGGGACGGAAGGGAACCCAAAGCGTATTGGTGGCCATCGTCAAGGCGGCTGCACCTCGCGTTAGCGTGACATGATCGAAGTGGGGTTAGCCTCGCGCGCGCGGAGACTATCGCAATTTTTCATCGGACGCTCCAACGTCGTCTTGCTGATGATGCTATTGGCGCAGGACAGGGACGAGAAGACAAGAGACGAGAACCCCTCGCGGTCGTCCCCTTATCGCAAGAACGCACTGTCCGATTGTGCTATCTTATGGGCCGCAACCTTCCGGCTGGAGGGACAGGTGACCGCTTTCATCGGACGCCGCGAGGTCATCACGCTGCTCAGAGGTGCAGCGGCATGGCCGCTTGCGGCGGAGGCGCAGCAGCCGGGGATGCCAGTCATCGGTTTCCTCCACAGCGCGTCGCCCGCTGAGCGGGCACGCTATGTGGCCGCATTCCACCTGGGGCTCAAGGAAAGTGGATTTGTCGAGGGCCAGAACGTGTCGATCGAATACCGCTGGGCGGAGTCTCAATACGATCGATTGCCGGCGCTCGCGGCCGATTTAGTTCGCCGTCAGGTGGCTGTGATATTTGCAGGCTCCCTTCCAGCGGTAGTGGCGGCCAAGGCGGCAACCACGACAATTCCGATTGTCTTCACCGTGGGTGGGGATCCGGTCAAGGACGGTCTCATCGACAGTCTCAATCGGCCGGGAGGGAATGCCACAGGGGTGAGCCTGTTCTTCGGAGAACTCGTAGCGAAGCGGCTGGAGTTGCTGCGCGAGATCGCGCCTGGAGTCACCGTTATCGCCGTGCTGCTCAACGCGAACAACCCAAATGCCGAGACCCGAGTAGGAAACGTGCAAGCGGCGGCCCGCGCCATCGGGCAGCAAACTCATGTCTTCAACGTTCACAGCGAAAGTGAAATTGATACATCCTTTGCCAACTTCGCTCAATCAGGAGCCGGTGCGCTCCTCGTGGGCGACGATCCATTCCTCGAGAGTCGGCGCGCTCGTATCATCACACTGGCCGCCCGCCACGCGATTCCCGCAGTCTACGATACCCGCGACTACACCGCGGCCGGCGGCCTGATGAGCCACGGAACCAACTTTGCGGATGCTTCTCGTCAGGTGGGCATCTATACCGGCCGGATTCTCAAGGGTGAAAGGCCCGCTGACCTTCCGGTCGTTCAGCCGACCAAGTTCGAACTCGTTATCAATCTCAAAACCGCGAAGGCACTCGGCCTCGCCGTGCCGCCCACGCTGCTCGCGCGCGCCGACGAGGTGATCGAG
>Ga0207650_10004022_pt1 | contig 10058 bp, 8 predicted proteins | sample KBSS63metaG_FD_184325 | JGI IMG/M metagenome (GOLD analysis project Ga0207650, IMG submission 184325) | Switchgrass rhizosphere microbial communities from Kellogg Biological Station, Michigan, USA - KBS S6-3 metaG (SPAdes) (version 2) | ecosystem: Host-associated > Plants > Roots > Rhizosphere >...
TTCTGAATTGCGTTTGTAATTATGTTTTGTGTTTTGTTCTTCAAATGTTTTGATAACTGCTATTGTAACGACTCTTGTTTGTCATCTTGAGGAACGAAGGATCTGTGGATACTGGGTTAGTGAATAATTGCTATGAAGCAGTGTTTACTGCTTGGTTTTTTCTTAAATGTAAAAACCAGTCGCATCGTTCCTCGGCAAACCGTTGCTTATAGTACGGTCCAGAGCTCCCTCGTGCCCCGGGATGACAACAACCATGACTATTGGTTTCCATCTTTTCGGATGATTACGAATAACACAGATTAGTTTTTTGTCTTCACTTAATTGGTTTTATTATCATTTGATAAGTAATACTTACGGTGAAGCTTGTAATCCAAAAAGCACTGAATAATGAACATTGCAAATTACAATGTGGAACTTCAGCAAGTGTTGAATAGAATTCCTGCACGTACAAGGGAGTGACACAACAGAAGGCTAATAGTAGCAATGGAGTTAAGTACATGATCATCTCTCCAACTGATTTGCAAAGCCTAGCTATCGTCCACCTTTTGATTTAAATCATACCACGGCCTCTTTTGAATTTGTACCTTGCCAATTCCACCAAGATCTTATTTACATTGAAAAGGAAAATCAGGTACTACCGGCTCATTTGGATGAAGTATGACTTACCAGCCGGTCTTTCGGTATTTTTAGTTGCACTTCCACTTTGTTTGGGTATTGCACTGGCTTCGGGTGCACCATTGTATTCGGGAATTCTTTCCGGCATTATTGGCGGTATTGTTGTTTCCGTGATCAGCGGATCTCAACTGGCGGTGTCGGGCCCTGCAGCGGGATTGTCAACGGTGGTTGCTGCTTCCATTGTTTCGCTGGGAGGATTTCATGTTTTTTTATTAGCCGTAATTGTTGCCGGTCTTTTTCAAATTGTTTTGGGACTGCTTCGCCTGGGCAGCATTGCCAATTATTTTCCTTCGGCCGTTATTAAAGGAATGCTGGCAGCTATTGGTATTCTTTTAATCTCAAAAGAAATTCCGTTTGCACTGGGATATGATCGGCCGGATTTCTGGCACAGCGGGTTTTTGCAATTGTTCAATTACAAAAATTTCATAGAGCATTTCCAGGACCTGAGCCTGCATACGGCACGTATCACCATTTTAATCACACTGGTTTCACTGGCAGCCATGAGTTTTTTACAGCGGACGAGCAATAAAAAATTAAAGATCATTCCTGCGCCATTAGTAGTTGTGCTTCTTGGCGTTTTGATCAACTATATTTTCATGCAGATGAATGTGGCTTCGCTGAAACCAGCGCAGCTGGTAAACATTCCTTTCAATATTTTTAGCCAGATTTCCTTCCCCGATTTCAGCCATTTCTTTTCTTCATCGCAAATATGGAAAGATGGCGCCATAATTGGACTGCTGGCCACACTGGAAACTTTGTTGTGCATTGAGGCCATTGATAAACTGGATCAGCACAACCGCATTAGTCCGGTTAACCGGGAACTGGTGGCACAGGGTATTGGCAATGTTGCCTGCGGAATGTTGGGAGCGATCCCGATTACAGCGGTCATCGTAAGAGGCGCAGCCAACGTGGATGCCGGTGCAAAAACCAAACTCTCCGCCTTCACACACGGATTGTTTTTATTGCTTGCCGTTGCATTTTTACCGTTTGCGTTGAATAAAATTCCGAACGCATCATTAGCAGCCATTCTTTTGGTGACGGGTTATAATCTTACCAAACCAAAATTGTATAAAAACATGTGGCAACTGGGAAACAAACAATTTCTTCCTTTTATATTGACCATCGTAGTAATTCTGGCCACTGATCTTTTAGTAGGTGTAAGTATTGGATTGTTACTTTCCACTTTCTTTATCATTCGGAATAATTTCAAGGCTGAATACAATATTGTAAGAACAATGAATGAAGGAAGAGAATCCTTTCTCATCCGGTTGAATTCAAACGTTACTTTTTTGAACAAAGTAAAGTTGCGGGATGCTTTGGAAGATATTCCCGATAACAGCTACCTCACTATTGATGGTAGTCACTGCAATTTTATTGATTATGATATTTTGGAGATTATTAGTGAGTATGATCATAAGGCGAAAGACAGGAATATTACAGTGCAGTTGATCAATATTGAGAAGGTGAATGTGAGTGCGATACATTGATGATAGCTTCTTTTTTAGCAGTTTTTAGCCCGAAATTTGAAATAACTGAATGTTTATGATGATTGCTAATTAAATGACTGTCTCTTGTCATCCGGAGGCGGGAGGGATCTTTGCATTGTAGTTTAATGACTGCCGAGAAGTAAAAGAAATCTTGCCTTTTTTCCGAAATACTGCTTGACAAAAGAAGTTACCCGTGTATAAAAACAATAAAGCCACTTGCCTTTAATTTCGGGCCACAGCCTTCCCGCAAGGCGACAGAATTTTGGATCCCATAATTGGGAGTAAGTTGAAAGAGTAAAGCTGTTACATTGTCATCTCGACGCAGGAGAGATCTGTGCTTACTGCTGTAACAACTGTTGGAACGAAAAAAGTATCTTAAACCATGCAGCACTGGAAAACATTCTATGTTTATATTCTTACGAATGAATTAAAATCCGTTCTTTATGTGGGGATGACCAATAATCTTGAGCAAAGAATCATTGAACATTACAGGCAAAAAAGACAAAGAACATCTTTCACTGGAAAATACAATGTATACTTTCTTCTTTGGTTTGAAACACACCAATATGTCAACAATGCGATCGTAAGAGAAAATGAGGTCAAAGCATGGAGAAGAGAAAAGAAAATGCAATTGATTGCTGAAATGAATCCGGAGCTGCAGTTTTTAAATGAAGAAATTTTTGGTAAGTGGCCGCCGGATGACTTGCCAGAAAGAAGGTAGAGTTTTTTAATGTCTCAGCATTCACTTAATTACACTACACAGATCTCTCCTGCGTCGAGATGACAAAGCAAGAGTCATTACAGTTCGTGAAGTTTATTACAGTTTTGAAGCACAAATCCCAGCCCTCATTTTAGGTGACAGGCTGTGTGTCGGGATCAGCAGTAAGAGAACTATCATTTCAACATTTTCTTAGAACGTAATCCAATGATCGTTCTCACCTTCACGGTCAAACGTCGTCTAGGTATAACCATCAAACTTTAAATTTCCATCTCGCTTTTGGCGATTAAAACCATTCTGAATCTATTTCAGAGTCCGCTTCAACCCGCCTCATCTTTTTCATCGGCACAGCCTTTGTTTAGTTCTCCGGTATGAAAAGGATAATTTTTGGAATAGCGATACTGGGAGTATTGAGTTCCTGCACACAAGTGGCCGGATGGTTCGGCACTAATTCAGACAGCACAGGCGCTAAACATGTGGACAGCACTTCCTATGCTGCGTACGCAAGAGATGAAAGTATTACGCCCGCAAATGCTTACTCCGATCTTTTTTTGGATAGCAACGCTATAGAAAACTACATACAAAAAGAAAAGCTGGCTGATTCGTCCGCAAATGCAATGCGGAACTTTTATAAAGTTAGAAACTTTCAATATGCATGGTTCACTTCTGATGGTCCAACAGAACAGGCGAGAGGACTCTGGAGTTTGTATGCTACCCAAGGCAATGGTTCTTCAAAGGATTCTGCGCATGATTTGAATAAAAGAATGGATACACTTCTTCAGAAGGATTCAGTTACAGTAGATAAAAATGATTCGTCATTTGTACAAACCGAGTTGACGTTAACGCAGCAATTAATCCAATATGCATCTAAAAATCCGGAGCACATTAATAGCAATTCCATTTACTATTTAGTGCCTGCTAAAAAAATGGATGCAATGGATTATGCCGATTCGATTTTGAACAGGCAGAAGGATTCGGCGATGTATGCGAACAATACAGTGTACACGTCATTAAAGGGACAGTTATCCAATTATTACTCTATAGCAAAGAATGGCGGATGGGGAACAATTACCTCTACAGGGCAATTGAAAAAAGGAAAGAAGTCGCCTGCGGTCATTGCACTAAAAAAACGGTTACAATTGTCAAAAGATTATAACGGAACAGATACAACGAATATATTTTCGGATTCATTAGAGGTAGCAGTAAAATCATTCCAGCAAAGAAATGGATTGAAGCCAACAGGTATTGTGAATGATTCGATTATCACAGTTTTAAATGTTCCGGTTGAACAACGAATACAGCAGATCATTGTAAACATGAACCGTGCGATGTGGATGCAAAAGCAAGTCGATAGTAGTCGCATCGAAATCAATATTCCTTCGCAAATGTTGTATGCCTATGCTGATAGTGGAAAAGCATTTGAAATGCCGGTGATTGTTGGAAAGGAAGGCAACAGCACTGTAATGTTCAGCAGTAATATCAGTCAAATTGTTTTCAATCCAACCTGGAATATTCCTGAAAGTATTGTGAAGAATGAGATTATGCCAAAGATGAAAGCAGATAAAAACTATCTCAAGAAAAATAATATTGAAGTAGTAAAGCAAAATGATAATCTGCCAGTATTGCGCCAAATGCCAGGAAAGGACAATCCTTTGGGCAAAGCAAAATTCCTGTTCCCGAATACTCATGATATTTATTTACATGATACACCAGATAAAACGGTATTTGCAAAACAGGATAGAGCTTTGAGTCATGGATGTATTAGGGTAGCTGATGCAGCCAAGCTTGCGCAATACCTTTTGAAGGATCAGTCGGATTGGACAGCACAAAAAATTAATACAATCATGAACAGTGGAAAGGAAGAAACGGTATCACTAAAAAACAGGCAAGCAGTGAATATAGATTACCTCACGGCCTGGGTAGACACTAACGGGTATTTGAATTTCCGGCAGGATGTTTACAATCATGATAAAGACGCGATGGAAAAAATGTTTGCCTCAAAATAGTGATCAATGCCATTAAAACAAGTCTCATTGGTTGAAAAGCCGGGATGAGCTATCTTCAATTAATGAGGCTTTTTCTTTTTCCGTTACTGCTTATACTCGCAGCACCTGTTTTTGCGCAGAAAAATTATTATTTGTTGGTAGGGACCTACACCCGCGGCAAAAGTACCGGCATGTATGTGTACGACTTTAATAAGACGAATGGCTCGGCGAAAATTATAGATTCGGCTCAAACGCCAAATCCATCTTATGTAGTTGTTGCACCGAACCAGAAATTTATTTATGCGGTAAGTGAAACGCAAAGAGGAAATTATAGCGGAAAAGTTCGGGCATTTTCATTCGATACTAAAACTGCAAAGTTGAGTTATGTAAATGAAGCATCGTCGGTGGGCGATAACCCTTGCTATATAATTGCTGATAAAACCGGAAGATGGGTAATTACTGCAAATTATTCCAGTGGCACCCTGGCTGTATTACCTATAAATAAGGATGGAAGTATTGGTGAGGCAGTAAGCCATTACCGGCACTGGGGCAAGGGAACAAATGCTTCAAGACAAGAAGCACCGCATGTGCATTCAACGGTTCTATCACCCGATAATAAATATTTATTTGTGCAGGACCTGGGTATCGATAAGATCATCGTTTATTCTTTTAATGAAAATTCGGGAGCAATTGCTCCAAAGGATAGCGTAAAGCTGCAGGATGGATCGGGTCCGCGGCATTTTACTTTTCATCCCAATGGGAAATGGGCTTACCTGGTGCAGGAACTGAGCGGAACGGTTACAGCTTTTAATTTTGAAAAAGGGAAACTAAAAACATTGCAAACGGTTTCTGCTTTGCCTTCAGGGTTCAATAAATTTTTTACCAGTGCAGATATTCATGTAAGCAATGACGGAAAGTTTTTATATGCTTCTACCAGGGATTCAGCAAATATGATTACTGTTTTTAAAGTCGATCAAAAAACAGGAAAACTTTCAGTGGCAGGTTATCAATCCGTACTTGGAAAAACACCCCGCAATTTCAATTTTGATCCGAGCGGTAATTATTTGTTAGTGGCCAATCAAAACAGTGATAGCATAGTTGTCTTTAAGGTAAATCACCAAACCGGAATGCTAACGGATACGGGGCAAAGAATTGATGTGGGTAGCCCGGTTTGTATTAAATGGATTGAGAAATGAGTAAAAAGTGATAAATAGGTAAGCCGCCTGATTACTACTATCAGCTGTGGTTGTGTCACTCACTTGTACCTTCAGTATTCTAGTGACCATAGTTCAATTTTCACTACTCAATGCAACCTTTTCTTTTACAGGTCCCTTCCGCTGGCAGTTCATGCTATTCATTAGATGACAAATAGCCAAGTAATAGATTCGATCGTTCAATTTAAATGTAGGTTCAAATGTAAAGACTCTCCCTTGTCATGGTGACGAAAGAACCATCCGTGCTTAGTGTAATGAATGTTGAAACAAGTAAATAGTGTTTCTGTGATGATAAGAATTATGGATCGTATAACGGAGCGTCGCAAGAAAAGCCAAATAGTAGCTATGGCGTTAGTTAATAAAAAATACCTAAAACCAAAACCATGTTCCTCTGATATTCGGGTTCTATTTATGCATCAACTAACAAACTTACCCTTCTTCACCGCTTGCATTCACCTTTTCCGAGGTAAACTGGTTTTTAATATACTCATTGAAGAAAGACCCTGCCGAACCCTCACACTCAACATATAACTGGAAGATCTTCCACATTCTTGGAGGTACATTGTAGTAGCGATAGACATTGCCGGTGCGGAATTCAATCTCCATTACCTTTTCCTTTTCGTTGTAGTCAACGCGATGAATGGTGGAGGATTTAGTTGTGAATACAGGCTTTGCCATAATAAGCAATAATGACTAACACATAAAAAATTATACCAACACGTTTATACCATAAAACTGAACAGTAAATACTCGCATGCCATTTGCAAGAGAAAATTGTATGATTAGGCGGTTATCAAAGAAGGTTAGGCGATTCTGGGCTCAAGTGGCTTTGTTATCAGTAGAAATGACAATTGTTCTGGTATTGTTTGTCATTGCGTTGTCGGCCTTCGTTTATATTACCAGGAGGGTGTTTGTTTTAAATAAAAATAAACTGGACACAAATGTTTTTAATTACCTGCAAAGCCATGTCAGCGAACGGAACAATGATATCATGGAGTTTTTCACTTTCCTGGGAACACACCAGTTTTTAATACCGGCCAACCTTTCACTTATTGCTTATTTCCTTTTTATAAAAAAGCACAAATGGCATTCTATTAAAATACCTGCTATTGCATTAAGCAGCCTTGGACTTATGTTTTTATTGAAAGGTATGTTCGACAGGGAGAGGCCCCTGGTTCCCTTGCTTTTTCACGCCAAGGGACTCAGCTTTCCAAGCGGGCATGCCCTGATGAGCGTTACTTTTTATGGCTTGCTTATTTACATGATATTTAAAGGTGTAAAAAATCCGGCATTGAAATGGACATTGATCGGGCTTCTGATCATATTGATAATGATTATCGGAATGAGCAGGGTTTATTTAAGAGTACATTATGCAACAGATGTAATTGCGGGTTATTGTATAGGGTTTTTATGGCTTGTATTTACGGTTTGGATGCTGAATAAAATTGAAAAACAGAGCAAGCGCAAATTTGATAAAGTGGTCGAACAACCGCAACTCAGTACAATCAGGGCTTAGTATGATAATGGCGGAACTTATGAATGAGTCGAATCGGTACTGTCCTTTTTGATTATTTGGGAAGTATCTGCGGGCACTGCGCTGGTATCGTTATTCTTTGTACGATCCAGGTCTGTAGGCTGATTTTCGGCGCTTTGATTTCCGCAGGCACAGGCAACCGTTATCACCAAAATAAATATTGACTTTTTCATAATGCTTACCATTTGAGAGCTGCAACTATTTTGCCAGTTATAAAAAACACGTTTTATTAACGAGGAAGCCATCGCCATCAGGACTCAAAATCATACCTTTGCACACTCAATTTTTGATGCATGATTTCAGTAAATAACGTTACGCTTTCTTTTGGTAAAAGGGTTCTGTTTGACGAGGTGAATATTAGTTTCACCAAGGGTAACTGCTATGGAGTAATTGGTGCCAACGGGGCTGGAAAATCTACCTTTCTTAAAATCCTGTCAGGCGAAATAGAGCCAAACAAAGGAACGGTTGACATTAGTCCTGGTGAACGCATGGCTGTATTAAAACAAAACCATTTTGAATTTGATGAACAAACGGTTTTGAATACCGTGTTGATGGGCCACAAAAAAATGTGGGATGTAATGCACCAAAAGGACGCGATCTATGCGAATCCGGACGCCACTGAAGATGATTACATGCATGCTGGTCACCTGGAAGCTGAATTTGGAGAAATGGGTGGATATACTGCCGAAAGCGATGCAGCTACGTTATTGAGCGAGTTGGGTGTAAAGGAAGAATTTCACCAGACGTTGATGAAAGATATTCCCTCTAACCTTAAAGTGCGGGTGTTGTTAGCCCAGGCCCTGTTTGGTAATCCAGACATTTTGTTGATGGATGAGCCTACAAACGGTTTGGACATTGAAACCATCGGTTGGTTAGAGAATTTCTTAGCGGACTATGAGAATATTGTTTTGGTAGTTTCCCACGACCGTCACTTTTTGGATTCAGTATGTACACACGTTGCTGATGTGGACCGCAGTAAAATAAAAGTATTCAGCGGTAATTATACATTCTGGTATGAGTCTTCCCAATTAATGGCGAGACAGATTAATGACAAGAATAAAAAGACCGAGGAAAAGCGCCAGGCATTATTGGACTTCATTGCACGATTTTCTGCAAATGCTTCAAAATCCAAACAGGCTACTTCACGTAAAAAAGCATTGGAGAAGCTGACTATCGAAGACATTGAGCCATCGAACCGCCGCTATCCGGGCATTATTTTTCAACCACTTCGCGAGGTAGGTAATCAAATATTGAATGTCGAAAACTTGTCGAAGTCTATCGACGGAAGAAAATTATTCGACAAGGTAACATTCAGCATAAACAAAGGAGAGAAGATTGCATTTCTTAGCAGGGACCCGTTAGCAGTTACCAGTTTCTTTGACATTATCAATGGAAAGGAAAAAGCAGGCGGCGGAAAATTTGAATGGGGAACAACCATTACAAAAGCATATTTACCTGTTGAGAATACAGAGTTCTTTCAAAATGGTTTGACATTAATGGACTGGCTCCGTCAATATGTACCACCACATGTCACAGATGCGGATGAACCATTCCTGAGAGGATTTTTAGGAAAAATGTTGTTCAGTGGTGATGACATCATGAAGAAGACCACTGTTTTGAGCGGAGGTGAAAAGGTACGTTGCATGATCAGCCGCATGATGTTACAAAATCCAAACGCAATTGTGCTTGACCAGCCCACTAACCACCTTGATCTCGAAAGTATTCAAAGCTTCAACGAAGGTTGCCAGGTATTTCCCGGTATTGTACTGATAACTTCTCATGACCATACATTTTTACAAACGGTTGCTAACAGGATTATCGAATTGACTCCTAAGGGCATTATTGATCGATTAATGACGTTTGATGAATATATGGAGGATAAGAGAGTGAAAGAGTTGAGGGAAGAGATGTACGGGAATATGGTGATGGCTTAAAGAGAAAGTTTGACAGCTTCATGATACAACAAGGTAATGAAACCACCTTCCGGAATCTGGAATTAGGCCACAGCAGTACGCTATTTGTGTTTGCACTTGATTCAGAAGCAACAGGCGAATTTGATGATGTAACTAAGCTTATTGCTGGAGTAGGAAAAATCAATGCTGCTTATGAACTCACTAAAGCCATTCAACAATGCAAGCCCAATCTAATAGTCAATCTGGGATCCGCAGGAAGCAATGTTTTTAGAAAAGGCGAAATAGTTTGTTGCACTCAATTTCTTCAGAGAGATATGGATGTTAGAGGTCTTGGTTTCCAGCAATATCAAATACCATTTTCAGATATACCAGCAGTCTTGAGTTATGGAATTAAAATAAATGGAATTGCGGAAGGTATCTGCGGAACGGGTGACAGTTTTGAAACAAATCATTTTTCTTCGGATTACAATGTAATTGATATGGAAGCCTATTCCTTTGCTTTTGTTGCTATGAAAGAGCAAATTCCTTTTTT
>Ga0207650_10004023_pt1 | contig 10058 bp, 6 predicted proteins | sample KBSS63metaG_FD_184325 | JGI IMG/M metagenome (GOLD analysis project Ga0207650, IMG submission 184325) | Switchgrass rhizosphere microbial communities from Kellogg Biological Station, Michigan, USA - KBS S6-3 metaG (SPAdes) (version 2) | ecosystem: Host-associated > Plants > Roots > Rhizosphere >...
TTGGCCTTCACGACCCGGTCTCCCTGCTGTGACGCAGAAAGCAGAGTTGCGGGCGCTCCTTGATCGAGCTGCGGAATTGAAGCTGAACGCGATTCTGCTCCAGGTCCGCCCGGCGAGCGATGCACTTTACGCTTCGCAGCAGGAACCGTGGTCAAAATTCCTGAGCGGGAAAGCGGGGGTGTCGCCCGGCTACGATCCCCTTGAGTTTGCGATCGCTGAGGCGCACGCGCGCGGGCTCGAACTGCATGCCTGGGTCAATCCGTTTCGCGCCGCGGTGAGCACGAGTGAAACTCTGCCGTCGAATCACGTTGCGAAAAAGCATCCCGAATGGGTGCGCCGCTTCGGCAAACAGCTCTGGCTCGACCCGGGCGACCCGGCGGCGCGCGCCTATGTCACCGGCGTCATTACTGACATCGTCAGGCGTTACGATGTCGATGGCGTACATCTCGACGATTACTTTTATCCTTACCCTTTGAAACCGGGTGCTGCCTCCTTTCCGGATGATACTACCTGGCAACGCTATGGCGCCAGGAGCGGCATGAGCCGGGCCGATTGGCGTCGAGACAACATCAACGACTTCGTCCGCACGCTCTATCGAACGGTCAAGGCGACCAAGCCGCGAGTCCGCGTCGGCATCAGTCCGTTCGGAATCTGGCGACCCGGCGTCCCGCCGACGACGAGGGCGGGACTTGACGCTTACGGCCAGCTTTTTGCGGACGCGCGCAAATGGCTCGCGAATGGCTGGTGCGACTATATGGCGCCGCAACTTTACTGGAGCATCCGGCCAGCGGACCAAAGTTTTCCGGTCTTGCTCGATTGGTGGCGGGCGCAGAGCCACGGCACGCCGGTCTGGCCCGGGATTGCGACAGAACGAATCGGTTCCCAGCGCCCGGCGCGCGAAATCATCGAGCAGATCGCGCTGACTCGCCGCGACACCTCGTCCCCGGGCCACATTCATTGGAGCATGAAGGCGCTGATGCGAAACCAGGGCGGGATCGACAACCTGCTCCGGTCCGGGCCTTACGCGGAGAAAGCGGAGTCACCTCGTTAGGCGCTCATTTCGCCGGGACGGTGACGGCATCAACCGGAACCGGCGGTTCGCCGGAAACCTTGGCGGTTCCGAGAATGCGGGCGGCCAGTTGCTCGGGTTCTTTCTCAGCCGCGGCATCCCGATCCCTGGCCGGCGGTGCATTAACAATGTAGTTACCCTCGAAAACGAGCGACTTCTTCAAACTGGCGTTGTAACCGCTGGCTTTGAAATAATACTCATTGTTAGGGGACTCCTCGGTTGGGGCCGTTCGTTTCGCCGCTGCCGCCGCCGGAGGAGCGTAACTCTGCTTCTCCTTGAAATAATTCCGCGTGTCGTTTGCGCTTAGCGGCTCGATGTGGCCGGCATAGGTGGAGCCGTCGTCATCGACCACTCGGAAGTCGTGGCCGTTCTGTTCGACCTGAAAGTTATTCAAAAGCTTCCGCGCCCTTTGCAATTTGGCGCTGCTGTCAGCCATTTTGCCGCCGGCCGATTGCGAGAATTGTTGGGTCAAATTAGTCATGAGCTGCGCGCGGCTTTCCGCGATCGAGCCAGCACTGGCAGCAAGCGGCTGGGACTGGCGAAAATCTTGCGAAGTCGCCTCGGTCTCCGGAGCGGCAGCTTTCGCCAGCTCCGGAGTCTTATTGTCGCGGCTGGCTCCGGTTTCGCTATCCGCCATGCCGGCTTGCCGCGGAGCTTCCAATTTGTCCGATGCCGCGGGCGCCGTTTCCGCACGGTTCGTTTCCGGCGCGGGCGCGTTCTTGCCCATAGCCAAGTGCGTGCTGGTTCCGGAAGGTTGTTGCGTTCGCCACCAAATGACTGTCGTCCCCAAGAACAGGCAGGCAAAGGCAGTTCCCATGGCCAGTCGTGGCCAGGTGATGGCGAACCAGGGCGATTTCCGCTCGCGCGGCGGCGCGATGCGGGCGACCTCGTCCTGCAATCGCGCCCGCATCGGATTCGGCATTTTCGGATCGACACCGAACTCGGCCCGGCGCGCTCGCGCCGATGCTTCCAGCAGTTCTTCGATCGGTTTCCTGGGCTCGGGCGGCATACGATAAGTTAGACGGCAAACGAGTTTGCCGATGGAAAAATTTCTTTCGCGATCGCGCCGAGGCGGTCCAGACATTTGCTCAAACGCGAGCTGACCGTCTTGGGATTGAGACTTAATTCGAGCGCGATTTCCTCATAACTCAGGTCGCCATAATAACGAAGCTCGATGATCTCGCGGCAGGCCTGACTCAGCCGGTCGAGGCTTTGCCTAACGAGCCGGCAATTCTCTGCCTGCACGAGCAGGGCGTCGGGCCCGGGTCGCGCCGTCGGCGGATCGAGCGCCGGCCCCTCGCCGTCACGCTGGGCGTCGAGCGAAAGATGCACGCTGTGACCCCCTCGCTTCGCGGCGTGCGCTTTTTGGCGAAAGTCCATCGCCTTGTTCGCAGCGATCCGCAGCAGCCAGGTCTGGAACGAACTGCGCGCTCGGAACGAACTCAAATTGCGCACCACGGAAAGAAAAGTTTCCTGGCAAACCTCCTCTGTGTCCTCGTGACTAAAATCGCCGGAGAGTTGGAAAACGAAACGCGCCACGATCGCGTAATAGCGATCGAACAAATCATCCCACGCCTCGCTCGCGCCAGCCCGGCAACGTTCGATCAGATCGCTCTCGTCGTCAGGCGAGCGAAGCTCCGAAGTTGGGCGCACGTTCATCGGCCGGAAAATCATCTCACGCCAATCGAATGTGTCTACAAGACATCTCCCTAACGGTCCGCACGCTGGAGGACGGATCTCAGTCCGTTCTTGTTCAGGCGACAGCGTTCCGTGTCGCGTCGCCGGATGACAAAACAAAATGGGGAGCATTTTGGGGGCGATGCCGACTAATGCTGCATGAACGCAAGATTGTTCCTGCTCCTCGGCGGTTGTTTGCTCGGACTCCTCTCGCCTGTCCGGGGCGATGGCTTCATTATCATCGAACGACCGGTGCCGGTGCCGATCGGCCATTTCCCCTTTGCGCCGCTCGAAGTCACGAGTCATCACGTCGACGTCCAGATCGATGGCCAGGTCGCCATGACATCGATCGACCAAGAGTTTTACAACCCGAACGATCAACGGCTCGAAGGCACCTATATGTTTCCGGTGCCGAAGGACGCGCATATCGACAAATTCAGCATGCAGATCGGCGGGAAAATGGTGGAAGCCGAGTTGCTGCCGGCGGATAAAGCGCGCCAGATTTACGAGGACATCGTGCGCAAAATGCGCGACCCGGCCCTGCTCGAATATGCGGGGCGCGATCTCTTCAAGGTCCGTATCTTTCCGATCGAGCCGCGGAGCCGGAAACCGATCAAGATTACTTATACCGAGCTTCTGCGCGCCGATAATGGATCGGTGACCTACACCTATCCGATGAGCACGGAGAAGTTCTCCGCGCAGCCGATCAAGAGTCTGAGCGTGAAGGTCGATCTCAAAGCCGCGCAGCCGCTCGCGTCGATCTATTCGCCCAGTCACAAGGTCGAGATCAAGCGCGACGGCGCGAATCGTGCGGTCGTCGGTTATGAATCGAAGGACGAAAAACCGGAGACAGATTTCCAGCTCGTTTACAGCACGGCCGCGCGCGATGTCGGCTTGAGCTTGCTGACTCAAAAGACCGACACCGAAGACGGTTACTTTCTCGTGCTGGCCGCGCCGACGGTGGCGAAAGAAACCCAGCCGGCGCCCAAGGACATTGTTTTCGTGGTCGATACCTCGGGCTCGATGGCGGGCGCGAAACTAGAGCAGGCGAAGAAGGCGCTTCAGTTCTGTGTGGAGAATTTGAATACCGACGATCGCTTCGAAATCGTCCGCTTTTCAACCGAAGCTGAGCCGCTTTTCGGCAAGCTCGTGACGGCGGATGCCGGCCAACGCAAGCGGGCCGCGAATTTCATTGCTGGCTTGAAACCGATTGGAGGGACGGCCATTGCCGATGCGCTGGCGACGGCGTTGAAATCGCGCTCCGAGCAAAAGGAACGGCCATTCATGGTGATCTTTCTCACCGATGGTTTGCCCACGGTCGGGACGCGTGACCCGAGTGAAATCGTGGACCGGGTCAAGCGTGCCGGCGATGCCCGCATCTTTTCCTTTGGGATCGGCTCGGACGTGAACACGCAGTTGCTTGACCAGATCGCAGAAAACACGCGTGCCTTCAGCCAGTACGTGCTCGCGGAGGAAGATCTCGAGGTCAAGGTCTCGAACTTCTATATCCGCATCAAAGAACCCGCCCTAACGAATCTACGTCTTGAATTCAGCGGCGATGTGCGAACGAGCAAGATGTATCCGGCCAGCCTGCCCGACTTGTTCAAGGGCGATCAACTCATTGTGACCGGGCGCTACCGCGGCTCGGGAGAGGTCGAAGCCAGGCTGATCGGGACCGCTTCCGGCCGCGAGCAGACCTTTACCTATAAGATGCGATTCGAGGATCGCGCTCCGACGAACGATTTCGTGCCGCGCCTTTGGGCGACGCGCCGGGTGGGCTTCTTGCTCGATGAAATTCGCCTCCATGGCGAAACGGCCGAACTGCGCGACGAGGCGACCGACCTGGCGCGGAAATTTGGCATCGTCACGCCCTACACCGCATATCTCATCGTCGAAGACGAAGCGCGGCGCGATGTTCCAACCGGTGCGAGATCGCTGCAACAAATGAGCGCCGACGCGCCCGCTCTCGCCGGCGTGGCGAAAGCCTGGGCGGGATTCAAAGACAAGAAGGAAGGCGACGACGGTGTCGCGAACGCACGCAGTCAGAATCTTTTCAAATACGCCGAGCAGGCGCAGGCATCCATCACTGCGGGAGCGGCCGAGTCATCGCGCGGTCTGCGACTCACCCCCGCGGCCGCGCCGGCGGAGACGGATCGTGTCACGCTGTACACCCAGCAATCGAAGTTCGTGAACGGTCGCACCTTCTTTCAAAACGGAAAGCAATGGGTCGATGGCAACGCGCAAAACGCGAGGAAGCGCGAGCACATCCAGTTCAATTCCGAAGCCTACTTCGATCTCCTCAAACAATATCCCGAGGCTGCGCCCTGGCTGGCGCTTGGCCCCAACGTCCTGCTCGCGCTCGACGACACCGCTTACGAAATCGCCAACTAACAAAACTATGAAAACAACACTAAAACTCCTTGCTCTGCTCCTAACCTGTTCGACCGCATTAGCCGATAAGACCGTTCCCGCTCCGTCCAAGCCGCGAATCGAAGTCTGCTTCGTCCTCGATACCACTGGTTCGATGGGCGGGTTGATCGAAGGCGCGAAACAGAAAATCTGGTCGATCGCCAACGAAATGATCAGCGCCAAGCCCACGCCCGAGTTAAAGCTCAGCCTCATAGGCTATCGCGACAAAGGCGACGCCTATGTGGTGAAGTCTTTCCCACTCACCGATGACATCGACGCCATCTACGCGCACCTGCGCGAGTTTGCCGCTGACGGTGGAGGTGACACGCCGGAGTCAGTCAACGAAGCGCTGGCTGAAGCGATCAACAAAACGTCGTGGAGCCAGGATCGCGACGTGCTGAAAATTATCTTTCTCGTCGGCGACGCGCCGCCGCACATGGATTACGCGGATGGTCCGAAGTATGCCGACCTTTGCCGAATCGCCTGTAAGAAGGATTTGATCATTAATACCGTCCAGTGCGGCAGCATGTCGGAGACGACGCCGATTTGGCAGGAAATCGCGAAGCTTTCCGAAGGTCGTTACGCCGCCATCGCGCAAACGGGCAATATGGTCGTGGTGACGACTCCGATGGACGAAAAGCTGGCCGAGTTAAACAGGAAAATCGGCGCTACTTTGATTCCTTACGGCGACAAAGATTTGCGCGGCGCGGTGGCCGCGAAACAGGCCGCGTCCGAAAGCGCGCCGGCCGCGGCCGCGGCAGATCGATTGAGCTACAACGCCCGTACGAACAAGGCTGTCCAGGGCGCCGGCGAGTTACTCGATGCGCTGACTAACAACGAGCTAAAACTCGAGTCGATCGACCAGAAGAAGCTGCCCTCCGATTTGCAGAATCTTAGTCGTGTAGAAATGGAGAAGCGCGTCGCCAAAGCGCGCGCGGATCGTTCCGGGTTGCAGAAGGAAATTGCTGAGCTGTCGAAGGAACGCGACGCCTATCTCCAGACCGAGAACAAGCGCCTTGCTGCCGAAGGCAAAGGGGACGCGTTCGACAGCAAGGTCGCAGAGACCATCCACGAGCAAGCATCGAAGAAAGGGATTAACTACACGCGCTAGTTGTAGCCGGGATTGCTGATCCCGGCAGGGATAACCCTAGTTATGCGTCAGATCAGCCGGGATCACCGATCCCGGCTGCAACGCGTGCAACGCGTATGCTTGCATGAACTGGGCATGTCCGCGAATCAACTCTTCGAAAGCAGATTTTTGATCGTCGGAAATTCCGGCGGGAAACTTCGCGCGCGAGCGATTCCAGCGCGCCAGCCATTCCGGGCCGAGCAACTCGCGCGGTGGGAGCGCCAATCTGGCTGCCGGTGTGAGCGCGATAGTGGTTTCTTCCTGGCGACCAGCGCTGCGACCTTTGGCGACATAGAAGCCGGCCGCAAGGAGCGCAGCCCGCGCGGCGGTCGAGTGCGTGTAAGTAAAAAGCTCGACTGCCTGTCCGGCGCAGGCGGAGAAGAGCCGGCGAAAGATCTCAATCGTCCACTGTTCGCGATGCGTCTGGCTCGAAAACATGTCGTAAAAGATGAGATCGGGCGGGAGCGCCCGGCTCATGGTTTCAAGAAAATCGCCTGTCACCAGCTGCCAGTTCAATCCCGCATGCCGTTTCGATTGCCACTCACCTTTTTCCAGCAGGCCGACCGGCCCGCCGTGCCGGAGATAGGGAAACTTGTCGCCATGGCGCAAGGCGAGACGGAGGGAGTCGAGGTCGTTTTCGAAACTAATGATGCGCAGCGGTCGAACTGCCCTTAACGAGGCTTGCGCCTCGTAGGATTGGATCGCGGCCATTGCGTTGGCGGCCGCGCCGAGGCCGACATCCCAGATGACGAGCCCTTCCGTAGGAGGAGGAACGAGACGCTGCGCAAGTTGCGATTGCTCGACGTAAAGACTGCGCGCCTCCTCCATCGGCGGAGTGCGCATGTGCATGATCTCTCCGGAAGAAGCCTGCCGGATGCTGGCAAAACCCTCCTGTGCGATGTGGACTTCGTAGTTGCCTAACGACATCGCCTTCCGTCGCGTGGGTTTGGGGCGGCGCACGGGAAACTCGCGATCTGATTCCTGGAGAACGGCGCGTTGTTCCCGGTAAAAATCGGCGAAGCGACGGGCGAGAATGCTCTCTCGGATATCCCGCATCAGCTGGTGATAGAAATGGATGTTGTGCTTGCCGAGAAGCTGCCAGCCGAGGGTCTCGCTTGTCTTGGTGAGATGATGAAGGTAGGCGCGCGAGTAACGTGCGCAGGTTGGGCAGGAGCAGGCGGGATCGAGTTTGTCGTTGGAAAATTTGTAAACTCCGCGGCGCATCTGCAGAAATCCGCGGGAGGTGAAGACGGCGCCGCGCTGGGCCAGTTGCGTCGGCATGATGCAGTCGAACAGGTCGACGCCGCGATGGACGGCTTCGAGAATGTCGAGCGGGGTGCCGACGCCCATAAGGTAGCGCGGTTTGTCGGTCGGGAGAAGCTGGGCGGTGAATTCGGTCAGGTCTTCGCGTTCGCCTTTGCTTTCACCCACCGCGAGCCCGCCGATCGCGAAGCCGTCGAACGGCATTTCGCCTAACGAACCCGCACTTTGCTTGCGGAGCTCCGGGAAAAGAGCCCCCTGCACAATCGCAAACATCGATTGCGGCGAATCTCCCCGCGCCGCCAGACTGCGCGCTGCCCAGCGCTGCGTGATCTCGACCGCCGCCCGGGCGCTCTCCTCATCCGCGGTCGAGGCGATGCATTGATCGAGCGCCATCATGATGTCGCCCCCAATCGCAACCTGAGTTTCGATGCTCAGTTCCGGGCTGAGCAGGATGGTGCGCCCGTCGAGATAGCTTTGAAAAACTGCGCCCCTTTCGCTCATCGAACGCGAATGCGGGAGCGAGAAAATCTGGAAGCCGCCGGAGTCGGTCAGGACCGCGCGGTCCCAGCTCATAAAACCGTGAATCCCGCCGGTCCGCCGGAAAACTTCCGGTCCGGGCCGGAGCAACAAGTGATAGGTGTTCGCGAGCAGGATCTGCGAGCCGGCCTCCTCGAGCGTGCGAGTGAGCTGCGCTTTCACTGTCGCCTGCGTGCCGACCGGCATGAAAAGCGGCGTCTGCACTTCGTTGTGTAAAGTGCGAAAGGTCGCAGCGCGGGCGCGCGAGTCGGGCGCGACGGCGTCGATTCGGAAATGCAGGCGTGAAGGGGTCATGAAACGCCGCTCATTGTTAACTTGTCATCCCGAGTCGCGCAGAAGGGGAGGGATCTCCCAGTTGCAATCCGCGCCTCCCGGGGACGTGCGTACGTCGATGACAATTGTGAGGTCCCTCGCCGCGCTGCGCCGGCTCGGGATGACAATCTGGACCCGGCTTGGTGAGCCAAAAGTTCGTCAGGGATTTTCATTCCTCCGCGCCTCGCGGATCGATCTCAATTTTGCAGCGTCAAGTTCCACAAGATTGGGAAGGTAGCCGGGTTTGGGCCCGGGGCGAAATGCCGGTGGGAAGACGGGAGGATTTGCCAATTGCGATTTGCGTTCTAAAGATTCGTTGGCGCCGCGCCAGTTCGCCCCTGGCCGCGCGGCTTGCAGCAATACCCCGTGGTGTAACGGTAACACAGCGCCCTTTGGAGGCGTTATTCATGGTTCAAATCCATGCGGGGTAGCGCGCTACGAAAGACGCAGACATGAGTTATCGTTTAAAGACCGGCGAAGGCATCGCCGCCGGGACGCGCCGGATCACACGTGAAGAGTTAGAAAGTGCGCTTTGTGAGATCGCCGCGGTGACTACGGGCAATGAAGCCGACGCGGTGCATGCGGCACGCAAGTGCATCAAAAAAACTCGCGCTCTTTTGCGTCTAATCCGCGAGGAAATTGGTCGCGAAATTTTCAAGGAAGAGAACCGCTCTTTGCGCGACGTAGCTCGTGGCTTCTCGGGACGACGCGATGCCCGGGTCGAGCTGCAACTACTCGAAAAACTCCGCAAACAAGCGCCGCCAAGCCTGGCTTTCGAAAAGACGACATCGATGCTTCAGGAGGAAATCGCGAACAACGCCGATACCATCGGTCCACAACGCCAGGCCGCGGAGTCAACTCTGCAGTTAATTTGCGATCGAATCGAGGGCTGGCCGCTGGACAATCTTGGAATGGACGATCTTTGTTGCGCGCTGCGGTTTTCCTACCGGCGCGGACGGAAATACTATCGATGTGTCTGCGCGAAGAAGACCCCGGAAAATTTTCACGCCTGGCGTCGGCGGGTGAAGGATTTTTGGTATCAAAGCCGCCTGCTCTGCAATCTCAACCCAACCGTGATGTGCGAGATTAGCGAGGCCGCCGGGACTTTGGGCAAGAAATTGGGCGATCTGCATGATCTGGCGTTTTTCCGACTCCATTTGCAAGGAAGACAAGGAATCGACGAAGAGGAACGAAACGTTTTGTTCGGGCTCATCTGTGCTGCCGAAAACGAGCTGGAAGAAGCGGTGCTCGATCTTGGCGCGCGCTTCTTTGCCGAAAAATCGGGAGCGTTTGAGCGTCGCCTTCTCCGCTACGCGCGCGACTGGCCGGCGCCCGCGCGAGCTTAGCCTAACGAGAGGGCTTGCTGCCGATCAGTTCCCGCAGATCGTTGACGGTCGCGTCAATCTTCTTTAAATCCCGCCGTCTTCCCTTCTCTGGTTTCGTCTCGATCTTGCGCACCAGTGTGATCATGTCACCGAGCTTGCGGATGCAGGCCTTGGACGGATCGCGCTCCTTGGCCTTTTCGTTCGCCCAGGCTGCCACTTCGTCTATCTCAGCGTCTAATCGGCTGAGGTAAGCCCGACCGGTCCGGCGCAGCGTCTGGCGCAGACTAACGAGGTCGCTCAGCAATGATCTTGCGGGAGAAACTTCGTGGAGATCGGA
>Ga0207650_10004024_pt1 | contig 10058 bp, 7 predicted proteins | sample KBSS63metaG_FD_184325 | JGI IMG/M metagenome (GOLD analysis project Ga0207650, IMG submission 184325) | Switchgrass rhizosphere microbial communities from Kellogg Biological Station, Michigan, USA - KBS S6-3 metaG (SPAdes) (version 2) | ecosystem: Host-associated > Plants > Roots > Rhizosphere >...
ATCCGCGGCATCCAGGCGGAGCTGCCCGTGGCGAGGAGAAGGGTGTCGTACGGCGTGACGCTGCCGTCACTGCCCGTGACGGTCTTCGCATCGGCATCAACGTCAACGATGCGAACGCCGACACGCAGATCGATATGGTGGCGCTGATACCACTCGATGGAGTTCAGGACGATGTCGTCGGCGGCCTTCTCGCCGGCGAGCACAGACGACAACATGATGCGGTTGTAGTTGACGTGCGTTTCATCGCCGAAGACAGTGACCTCGAATTGTGGCGCGTACTTCAGGATCTGTTCGAGGCAGGCCATCCCGGCCATGCCGTTGCCGACGACGACGAGGCGCGTCATCGGGCAGCCACCGTCCTCTCGACTCTCACCGCCGACTGCTTGTAATTGGGCTCGCGCGAGATCGGATCAAAGGCGCTCTGCGTCACCTGATTCGCGTTCGCCTCGGCATAGTGAAACGGCACGAACACTTGTCCGGGAGCGATCGTTTCCGTCACTCTGAGCTCGACATCGCGAACGCGCCCGCGTTGCGAGACGACATCGACCCGATCCTGCGCCTTGAGCTTGAGCGTCCGCGCGTCGCGGGGGTTCATCTCGAGCCAGGCCTGCGGCGACAGCCGCTCGAGAATCGGCACATTCGCTGTCTTCGTGCGTGTATGCCAGTGCTCAACGGTTCGCCCGGTGTTGAGCACGAACGGAAACGCGGTGGTCGGCTGCTCCGGGAATGGCTCCCATGCCGCCGGCAGCAGTCGCGCCTTGCCGTCGTCTGTTTGAAAGACGCCGTCGGTGTAAAGGCGACGGGAGTCCTGTGGATTCGTGGCGCCCTCGGGAAACGGCCATTGAATGCCGCCGTGCTCCTCGATCGCGTCGTAGGTCATTCCCGAGTAGTCGCACAGGCGACCGGCCGACACGCGCTTCCACTCGTCGAAGGCGTCGGCGGTGGAGGTCCAGCCCGGGAACAGCTCCTCACGCACGCCGAGCGCAAACGCGAGATCAAGAAAGATGTCGAAGTCGGATTTGGCTTCCCCGGGGGGAGCGACGGCGCGATTCGCCTTGCTGACCCGCCGCTCGGAATTGGTGTAGGTCCCGTCCTTCTCGCCCCAGATCGCCGCCGGCAGGACGAGATCCGCGTGCGCAGATGTCGGCGTCGGATGAAACCCGTCCTGCACCACCAGGAATTCGAGCCCTTCCAGCGCCTGCTGCAGCACACCGAGGTTGGGAAAAGAGACGATGGGGTTGGTCGCGATGATCCACAGCGCACGAATGCGCTTGTCGAGCGCGGCCTCGATGATGTCGGGATACGCCAGGCCACGTGCTGTCGGGATCCGTTCGATGGAAATGTTCCAGAGTGCCGCCAGCTCCTCGCGGTCCGCCGCGTTCTCGAACTTTCGATAGCCCGGCATGCACGACGCGAAGCCGGCCTCACGCGTGCCCATCGCATTGCACTGACCGGTGATGGAGAACGGTGCGGCGCCCTGGCGGCCGATGTTTCCGGTGATCAGCGCCAGGTTATTGATCGCCGTGACGGTCTCTGTTCCCTTCGTGCTGTGATTCACTCCCATCGTCCAGGCGATGAGCGCGCGCTCGGCATTGGCGAAGAGCCATGCCGTTCGGTAAATCAGCTCCGGTGTCAGGCCGGTAATCTCGGCAACGCGCTCAGGGCTATAGTCGCGAACAGACTCACGCAGTTCCTCGAAGCCGGTCGTGTGGCGTTCGATGTACTCGCGGTCGATCATGTCGTGCGCGATAACCACGTGAATCAGCGCGTTGATCAGCGCGAGGTCTGCGCGCGGCCGGATCGGGAGGTGCAGATCGGCCAGCATGGCGGTCTTCGTCACGCGCGGATCGACAACCACCAGCACCTTGTCCGGGTTGGACTGCAGGCGACGGCAGAGAATCGGATGGTTGTCGGCGATGTTGGCGCCGATCAGCAGAATCACGTCTGCCGTGTCGAAATCCTCGTAGGCCGCGGGTGGGCCATCGCTGCCGAACGAGCGCTTGTACCCCGCCACGGCGGTGGACATGCACAGCGTCGTATTGCCGTCGTAGTTCGAGGTGCCGATACCGAGCTGCACCAGCTTGCCGAGCGTGTAGAACTCCTCGGTGACGAGCTGTCCGGTGCTGATGACGCCGACGGCCTGCGGACCGTACCGCGCCTGCACTTCGCGGAAGCGAGACGCCATCGTTTCGATCGCATCGGACCAGGACACGCGTGTGAGCTGGCCGTTCCTGCGGAGCAGCGGATGGGTCGCCCGGTTTGACGCATCAAGCGTGTGGTGCTCGGACAGACCCTTCGGGCAGAGCAGGCCGCGGCTGACCGGATGGTCTGGATTGCCGCGAACGGCCACTGCACGTCCGTCCTTGACGCCGATGAACATCCCGCAGCCGACCGAGCAATACCCACAGGTCGTCTTCACCCAGGTGTCGGGTACTTTCTGCGCCGAGATGTAGCCCGCAACTGGATCGATCGCGTAGGCGTACTCTTCGGCTCGCGTATCAAGGCCCACCAGCTGCCGAAGCGTCTTCATGCCGCCTCGCTTTCCACCGGAACATACGGTGCGGCCATGTGCTTCGGGACGACGCTGACGAAGAACAGATAGCGGCCCAGGATCTCTGCAGCAATCGCGAGCGTGAGGGCGAGTACCGCTGGAGCGACGAGCAGCGGAAGAACAATGGCGCCCGCGGCGAGCAGAATGCCGCGAGCCACCAGATGCTTCGCGAACACGGTGGACAGCAGGCGCGCGGTTCCCTTCAATTCGAGACTGTCTGAGGCGATGCAGCGCAGGAACCGGACCGCGAGCAGCACGAACTGCGCACCGGCCATCGACGCTGACGCGACGGCCAGCCACTCCTGATCGCCGACGCCGAGAGCCATGGCGAACAACGGCCCGAGCAAGGCACCGGTCAGGTTGAACTGCAGCAGCGTGTAGCGCGTGTTCCAGGCTGGCCGCGAGGGCACCCGATAGATGCAGGCGCTCGCGGTGACACCAGCGATGCCCAGCACCACCGTCAGCGCTCCGATCGCCGTTGTCATGCCGCTGGTGATCCCGGGCGCCGCGGTGGCAGTGCCTCCGCCAAGCCAGAGCAGCGCGGCGTAGAGGCCGGCCACGAGCGAAAAGCTCGTGAACAAGAGCACTTCGCGACTGAGCCACGAGCGGCGCCACATTCGCAGCGCGCGGTACGCGTGCACCGGTCGTCCGAGATGCAGCGTTGATGCATTCAACGCCACGGCTCCAACCAGCAGCGAGGCAAGCGCCGCAATCCCCAATCCGGACGACGCGCCGAGCAGCTGCAGCAGCCAGATGGTTGTGAACGCTCCCACCGACATCTGCGTGAGCACCGTCATGACCACCAGCGGCCAATGTGGGTGTTCGGGCGTGACGTGCGTGATGTCACGTGGCTTTGCGTTGGGCGGCAGGTTGTCCGGCAGCGTGATCCGGGTCGTGGACAGACTCGAATCGTCGGCTGGCAGGCCGGTGTTGATGCCGGTGGTTGCGACCGCCGTGCGCCAGTCGGCAATGTTGACGATCTCGATGGCGATTGCGCCCTCAGGACAGGCGCTGACACAGGCGGGCGCCTGACCGAGCGACAGGCGACCGTGGCACATATCGCACTTGCCGACGACACCGCGGTCGGCGTTGTATTGCGGTACGCCGTACGAGCAATTCCAGGTGCAGTACTGACAGCCAATGCAGGCGTCCGCGCTGTGGCGGACGATGCCCGTCACCGGATCCTTGGTGTAGGCATCCACCGGGCAGCCGCTCAGACACGTCGGCTCGAGGCAGTGGTTACATCCCATCGACAGATACGAACGCGTCGCATTCGGGAACCATCCACCTTCGATCTCGCCGACCCGCCGCCAGTTGATCGCGGCGGGGTTGCCGTTCTGCTCGTTGCAGGCGACCACGCAGCACTTGCACCCGATGCACTTCTTCATGTCGAAGTGAAACCGGTACTGCTCGCCGGGACCTGGGGCGCGCTCCGGCATGCGGCCGTCGGCGCCGCTGTGCGGCTTCGCCAGGCGACTGTCGGCATCGGGCAACGTGGACGTTGAGGGGCTCTCGCGCTCACGCAGCGCAACGGCACTCACACTGCGCCGTGTGAACGCAAAGGTGAGGCCGTCTGGTGTGGCTCGTTCGAGAAGCGGTAAAGGCAAAGCACCCCCTGGAGTCGGAGTTCCGCCAACGTGCAAGGCAGCGAAGCGGACAGGCTCGACGGGGAGCGTGACGTGCGTCGGATCCGCTCGATGCGGACCTTAGGCGAGGCAACAGGGCCTGCCGATGATCGGTGCGCGTGACCGAGGGCACCGCCAGAACGAAGATACACACGTGCCGGGTGAACGGCAATAGGGTGCGAGCCAACGTTTCTGTGTCGGAGTCAGATTCACCAGACATATTTGAATGAACAGTCGCCGCTGCCAGCGTCTCCGACCCACGCCGCGAGCCGGTCGAATGATCGCAACCGCGGCGTCCTGAGCCTTCAACGCTGTCACGCCAACATAAATGTGGAAAGTCGGTCCACGAGGCAACGGAGTTGTCGCCTGGACGCGTCGACGATTGTCCATTCCGGCCTGTTTTGTATCGGAACGGCGTTTGCTCGCCTGAATGGCGCGGCTCCGACGCCGCGCGAATCCCTGTTCGACTCACGAGGCCATGACGCCCTCAGTGCGGTGCCACGTTCGGCGCCGACTCTTTCACCAAAGGAGCGTTACATGGTCGATCGATCTCTTCGCGCTGTACGCGCGTGCCTCACCCTCGTCTCGATTGCCATTCCCGTTTCAGCCGTCGCACAGCAACTCGCACAGCAGCCCGGTGCACCCACACCAGTCAGCATTCCCACAAAGCCGCCAGTGCTCAATCGCGCCAACGAGCTGCTCCCTCAGTGGTTCCGCCTGCGCGGCGAATTCCGCGAACGCATGGAAGGGTTCGACGGACTCGGGTTCAATTCCACTCGTGAAGATCTCTACTGGCTGAGTCGCTTTCGACTGAACGCGATCGTCACGCCATCGAAGAGCCTGAGCTTCCAGGCGCAGGTGCAGGATGCGCGTGTCGCGAAGAAGACCGTCGGTCCGACGGGCACGCCATTCAAGGCACCGATGGATCTGCGGATGGCGTTTGCCGACGTGGGTGCATCGAGCGGTCCGGTTACGATCCGCGCCGGCCGCCAGGAGCTCGTCTACGGTGAGCAGCGCCTCGTCGGACATGTGAGCTGGCTGAACGCCGCGCGCACCTTCGACGGCGTGAAGGCCACCTTCAGGTCGAAGGCCTTTTCGGCCGACGTCTTCGCAGCCTCTGTGGTCCGCATTCTCGACGGCGAGTTCGACAAGAGCGGTGCCGGCAACCGGTTCGCGGGCGTGTATGGCACCAGCGCGAAGCTCATTCCGCAGGCAACGATCGAGCCGTACGTCCTGTTCAAGCGCGACGTCAATCTCCGCGCCGAAGCCGGCGGCCTCGGCACACTCACCGAAACGACCACGGGCGTGCGGATCGCTGGCAAACTCCCGGCACGCTTCGACTACGGCGTCGAGATGGCGCTCCAGCGCGGATCGCTGGGCACCGACGACATCAGCGCCTGGGCCGGCCACTGGCAGATGCGCGAGACACTTCCGGGTCGCGCGGCCGTGCGACTCATCGGCGAATACAACTTTGCTTCCGGCGACAAGGATCCTGCCGACAACGTTCGCGGCACGTTCGATCAGCTCTATCCAACCCCGCACGACAAGACCGGCCTTGCGGATCAGATCGGCTGGAAGAACGTCCACCACGCGCGCGCAGGCTTCGAGGTCACGCCGTTCCGAGGCTTCCCGATTACCTCCAGCTATCACTCGTGGTGGCTCGCGGAAAACAAGGACGCCATCTACAACGTCGGCAATGCCGTCGTCGGGCGGGTCATCACAGGCGCGGCCGATCGGCACGTCGGTCAGGAACTCGACGTCCAGGTGAGCCGGGCGCTCACACCGCAACTCCAGGTGGGTGCGGGCTACGCGCACATCTTCCCGGGACCGTTTCTGAAGGAGACGACGCCGGGCGCCTCCTATAGCCACCCCTACGTGATGCTCACGTACGTATTCCTCGCGGAGAAATAGATGAAGAGACGAACGTTCATCAAGGCGGCGGGCGTCAGCTCCGCCGCCACGCTGATGTCGGGACTCCCGACTGGCTGGGTGGGTTCCGCATACGCGGACGACTCTCCTGAGGTCTCTGCGATGCGCTTCGGCATCATCGCGCTGACCGACTGCGCGCCGATTGTCATGGCGCATGAGCTCGGCTACTTCAAGAAGTTCGGCATCGAATCGACCATCTCCAAGGAAGCGTCATGGGCAGTCATCCGCGACAAGCTCTCGCTGGGTGAAAACCATGCTACGCACATGCTGATCGGCATGCCGATCGCCTCGACGATGGGACTGGCTGGCTCGCCGGTGAAGCCGATGGTGATTCCGTGGCTGCTGAACAGAAACGGCCAGGCGATCACCCTCAACAACAAGCTGAGACAGGCGGGGGTGAAGAAAGCGGCCGACGTGAAGCCGCTTGCGGACAAGGCCAAGGCCAGCGGCGAGCCGCTCACCTTCGCGATGACGTTCCCGCCCGGTACGCACGCGATGTGGATCCGCTACTGGCTCGCATCAGGCGGTATCCACCCGGACAAGGACGTGAGCCTGATCACCATCCCACCTGCGCAGATGGTCGCGAACATGAAAGTCGACAAGATGGACGGCTTCTGCGTCGGCGAGCCGTGGAACAACCGAGCCATCGAAGACGGTATCGGCTTCACGGTCATCACCACGCAGCAGATGTGGAAGGACCACCCCGAAAAGGTGTGCGCGTTCACCGAGGAATTCGCGACGAAGAATCCCAAGTCGGTGAAAGCCGTGCTGAAAGCGCTGCACCTGGCCAGCGTGCACCTCGACAACCTCGACAACCGCGCCAAGGCGGCCGAAGTGATCTCGCGGCCGACCTACATCAACTGTCCACCCGCCATCATTCTCGAGCGGCTGCTTGGCAAGTACGACTACGGCGACGGACGGACGGAACAGGACCCGAACTACATGATCTTCTCGCAGCGTAACGCCAACTACCCGCACCAGATCTATGGCAAGTGGTGGCTGACGCAGCTGCGGCGCTGGGGCCTGACGAAAGGCGCACCCGACTACACGGGGATCCCGAAGCGTGTCATCCGTCCGGACATGTACCTGGAGGCGATGAAGGAGCTCGGCGTCAAGGTCAACGTCCAGGAGGAACAGAAGATCACGCTGTTCGACGGCGTGTTCGATGGCAAGGATCCCGAGAAGTACGCGAAGTCGTTTCCTCTCAACAGCCTCGCTGGCTGAAGGAGTCAGGATTGGTGAAACGTCTGGTCAATCTGTTGCTTCCGGTGTGCGGGATCGGGCTTGCCGTCCTTGTCTGGTGGGCGGCGAGCAGGGCCGTTCCTGATCTTCCCTCGCCCGCGCGGACATGGGAGGAAAGCAAGATCTACATCCTCGAGCCGATGGCGAAACGGGGTGAGATGGATCAGGGCATTGCGCGCCTGGCCTACTTCAGCCTGCTGCGGGTGGCGCGCGGGTTCCTGCTCGGCATCGCGATCGCGACGCCGCTCGGCTTTCTCCTCGGCGTGTCGCCGCTCCTCAGCCGGATGTTCGATCCCCTCATGCAGATCATGCGGCCGATCTCCCCGCTGGCATGGCTGCCCCTTGGCCTCGTACTGTTCCAGAAATCCGAGCCGGCCGCGCTCTTCGCGATCGCGGTCTGCTCGATGTGGCCGACGCTCATCAACACGATGGTCGGCGTGCGCGCGATTCCGCAGGACTACTGGAACGTCGCCAAGGTGCTGCGGCTGTCGAAGTTCACCACGTTCACCCGCATCATCGTCCCGGCGACGCTTCCGTACATGTTCACCGGCTACCGGCTCAGCCTCGGTATCGCCTGGCTGGTCATCGTCGCCAGCGAGATGCTGACCGGGACGCCCGGCGTCGGCGGCTTCCTCTGGCAGGAATACAACAGCCTGGTATACGCGCACATCCTTCTGGCGATCATGACCATCGGCATCGTCGGGTTCGCTCTGGACCGGCTGATGGGAATCGCTGAAGCGAAGCTGCGGGCCGCCTGATGCCGTTCATCGAGGTCACGGGAGTTGCGAAGTCGTTTCCCGCCAAAGGCGGCAGCCGCCACGTTCTCGAAAACGTATCGCTGACCGTCGAGCGCGGGGAGTTCGTGGCGATTGTCGGTGCGATGGGCAGCGGCAAGTCGACATTTCTGAGTCTGCTTGCCGGGCTGACGACCCCGGATGCCGGCAGCATTCGAATCGACGGCGAACCGCTGACCAGCATCAGGCACGACGCCGCGTTCGTGTTCCAGAACTACTCGCTGCTGCCCTGGATGACGGCACTCGACAATGTCCGTCTGGCTGTCGGCGCTGCGTTTCCGGATCTGTCGCGCGAGCAGCAGCGCGATCGTGCCCAGAAGACACTGGAGCGTGTTGGACTCGGCAACGCCGTCGGCAGGCGCCCACGTCAGCTGTCGGGCGGGATGCGTCAGCGCGTGGCGATCGCCAGGGCGCTGGCCACCGACCCGCAGGTGATGTTTCTCGACGAACCGCTCGGGGCACTGGACGCACTGACCCGTGAATCGCTGCAGGGAGAACTGGCAAGACTGTGCGGCGAAGGCGATGGGCGGGTCACCACCGTGATGATCACCAACAGCGTCGACGAAGCGATTCTTCTGGCCGATCGCATCGTGCCGATCCTGCCGGGTCCACCGGCCACGCTCGGCACGCCAATCGACGTCCCGCTGCCGCGCCCGCGCAGCGCGGCCGTGCTCGCGCACGACGACGAGGCGGCACGCGTGCGAACGCATGTCATCTCGACGCTGACAACGGCGCTGACGGGCCGGTCGAGAACACGCAGAGCTGCGGCGTCGATGCAGAAACATGGCGCCGATGTATCCGAACTGAGCATTCCAGTCGCGGGAGAAGTTCCTTGAACGCACCGCTCGAACTCACGGGCCTCAGCCGCGTATTTCCGACGCCGACCGGGCCGTTCATTGCCGTCAAGGATGTCAATGCGATGGTCGAGGCCGGCGAGTTCGTCACCATCCTCGGTCATTCCGGCTGCGGCAAATCCACCGTGCTGTCGATTGTGGCGGGACTCGATCGGGCGACGCTTGGCGGGGTCATCATCGACGGCAAGGAAGTGACTGGGCCTGGTCCCGAGCGCGCCATCGTGTTTCAGGCGCCCTGTCTCCTGCCGTGGCTGACCGCGCGTCAGAACGTTCAGCTCGCCGCGTCCCAGGGCGCCCACGCGCGCTCGCGACGCGAGGCGGCCGTCGCGGCCGAGGAGTACCTGGACCTCGTCGGGATCAGGGACGTGGCCGATCAGCTCCCGGCGCAGCTCTCGCTCGGCACCCAACAGTGCGTGTCGCTGGCGCGCGCCCTCGCCGTTGAACCGCGGTTCCTGCTCCTGGACGAGCCTTTCTCGCAGCTCGATTCGCTGACACGGTTCGAGCTGCAGGATCTGCTGCTTCACGTATGGGAACAATCAGGGAAGACCGTGGTGATGGTGACGCACGACATCGACGAAGCGCTGTATCTGGCCGATCGGTTGATCCTGATGACCGATGGACCCGAAGCGACCGTCGGCGAGGTTTTGACGGTACCCTTCCCGCGGCCGCGGGCACGTACGTCCGTCCTGGCGCATCCGGAGTATCAGGTCTGCCGGCGGCGCGTGATCGACTTTCTCGATCACCACGCGCATCAATCGCGCGCGAGTGCGCTCGACACCGTGCTCGAGAAGGTACGATCGCACTAACGCAGGTCCCCGGCGCCGCCAGTGGGTCCACGCAGCCTTCGAAGGTGGTCCAAAGAGACGTCGCTGTCGGTCCAAGGCGGCTTCGTCGTCGGTCCAAGGGGCCTTCGCCCTCGGTCCAAGGGGCCTTCGTCGTCGGTCCAAGCAGCCTTCGGTGGTGGTCCAAAGAGACGTCGCGTCGGTCCAAGGCGGCTTCGTCGTCGGTCCAAGGGGCCTTCACCCTCGGTGCACGTGCCTTCGACAGCCGGTTGCGCGGGCGC
>Ga0207650_10004025_pt1 | contig 10054 bp, 11 predicted proteins | sample KBSS63metaG_FD_184325 | JGI IMG/M metagenome (GOLD analysis project Ga0207650, IMG submission 184325) | Switchgrass rhizosphere microbial communities from Kellogg Biological Station, Michigan, USA - KBS S6-3 metaG (SPAdes) (version 2) | ecosystem: Host-associated > Plants > Roots > Rhizosphere...
CTGCGGTGGCGGATCGATGGCAGCACCGACAATGGCCCCCGTCACGCCGCCAACCGCAGCTCCCACCGGGCCTCCCACGACCGCGCCGGTCACAGCGCCGCCCGCGGCACCGTTGACGACGGAAGGCTGGATCAGCGCGCCGCCGGCAAGCATCGAAAAAGCCGCCGCGGGGACGATGATCTTCCTGTTCATGACACTCTCCTCATGTTGGGCTCCGGCCGTCAATGAAGACGTCCAATCTCAGAGCTGCTGGGAAAATGCCCGGAAGTTCAATGACTTCCGACTTGAGGCTTAGGTCCGGGGCGCATTCGGACCTTGGTCTTATGTCTCTTCAATCTGCAGAAGTTCGACAACTGCGATCTCTAAGGATCTTTGCCACTGTTGGTCAGACTTAGGTCTGACACCGACCTCCGAACGTCTGGTGCACGAAACCATTTCTTCATCCCCGCGTTTCGGTGGCAATTCAATTTTGCAAAGCTGGAGATGCAAATGAAAGCTATTGCGACTGTAGCGTTCGGCCTCGCCAGCGTGGTCGGCATTTGCACCGCGGGGGCATCGATAGCGTCCTACGTAGTCGCAGAACCGAAACACGTTTCCCCGCGCAAGGATCTCCGGCCGGATTTGTGGACGTTCGAGCCGACACGCGTTGATCAGTCAAACCAGCATTTCGAAAGGCTTGCTCCCGTTCTATCGAGCTATGCGAAAGAAGAGCTACAAAGGCCGTCATCGCCCGCCATGGCTTCAAGTGTCGTAGATGCGCCGAAGACATTGGTCCAATTTTCGGAAAGCGCCGGCTCTTCGCAACATATTGATTGGTGCGGCTCAAAGTACCGGTCCTACGACTCCGCCACAGACACGTACCGCTCATTCAGCGGCGTACGCCGGGCATGCATATCACCAGTGTCGCAACGGGTTGCCAGCGGAGGATAGCGCCCCGTCGGAATGCTGCTGCGCTTCTTGCCGTGTCGCGCCTCAAGACTTGGATCCAAGTTGTTTCGCAATTCGGCAGCTTACTCGGAAGGGATATCCCGATGGCAAAGCTTCTCCTTCTTACAATTCCGATTGGCCTTGTCGCGTTCTGGGGCGGCGTGGGTTTCCTGATCTACTCGTATACCTGACGCTAGGAAGCCGTTGCTCATTTGAGGCGGACGCCACTTCTTGTACCCCTGACGAACAATGATCTGAGCCTGTGGAGCACTTTGCAAGTGCATGATACGTCGCCAGAGAGCCGGGCTAGGCTTTGGGTGTCCGTTTCTCTGCGGAAGTGCCTTCACGCCTAGCATTGCAAAGTAATTTCCCGTCGCTTCGTCCCAGCTTTTCCGCTTGGGCCGATCCAGAGGTTTCCAACGGGCGTGTGGAAATCGCCGCGCCATGTCCCTTCTCATCGTCGCTTTTTTTGGGCTCTTCGCCCTGTTGGGCACGCTGGCTGTTTCGGTCAGCGCATGGATGGAGCGCGCGCACAGATCCAGTGGAACTTCCAAGACAAGCTGAGCGGCCTCGAGCCAAAGGTCCCAAACAGGAATTAGCGTCTGGCCTCGAGCTTATCGGGCGCGCCTCCGGTCAAGGAGAAACCTTTCCGGTGGGCCCTTGCCAATTTGTCGTCGCGTCTCAACTAACAAAAGCAAAGATCGGGCAAGGAGACGACATGTATCTGAAAAATGGCTACTTTGCTGAAAAAGGACCTCACCCCGCTGATGATATCGGACAGGGTTATCTGACGGTCACCGTGCGTGTCGACACGGACCAACTCCCAGCGGAAATCCTGGAGGCGGCGCAGACCGATCCCGGAATTCTCGATCAGTTCGAGCCTGATCCCGAACTTATCAAAGCGATCGCTACCGAACCCGATCCGGAAGGATTCACGCTGTTTCGAAACGACGAGGTAGCTTTCGATGGGTCGTCAGACTGCGGATACCAAGGATACGGGCTGGACATCGCGTTCAACGAGAAGGCGGCCAGCGCGCTAGTGACATATACGGGACCCGCGCTGCCATCCGTGGTTAGACGATATCAGTGCGCCTCCGCGGATGAAGCGGCTGATCTGTGGGTCGCGGACTGGGCGGAACCTCTGATCTTTGCAGAGGACCTGTCCGGCAGAGGGCCGGATACGGTGCACTAGACGGAACCCCGAAGCTTCATCTTCGCCCGGCGCTTACCGATGGCCTCCTGCGGCTTGCCGAGGGCGTCATCTCGGATAGGGGTTCGAGCTTTACTACACGTACCGTCCGACCGGAGGGCTGCTCGTTAGACCGCACCTCCAGTATGGCGTAGATCCAGGAGGCCTCAGCGAGAACAGGAACGCTTGGTGCTGAGTCTGAAAACAGCCGCAACTTTCTAACGGCAGAAGGCTTAACAAGTTATCCGGGGCAGCCCTCGAAGGGTTTTCGATGACTTGTCGCGCGCCTTTGCCTCGCGACGGGCTGGCCGCAGCTCTGCGAGGGTCGGCAGCCACCACCCTCGTCGGAGTTCGGACTGGTTAGGTGGTTTCTTCGCGGGCCACGCGACAACTAGTTCGTCCAGATCGGGACGTTGCCATGTGGCCCAGACCAGTTCGTCTCCGCTCACCTCCGGATAGAACGCCGTCAATGTTTCCGGTTCGGCAAGCTCGCCGGTTGTCCCTTCGAAGCTAATGATGCCGACAAGGGTTGATACGGGCCTGCCGACGGGCGGAAAGTCGTCAGAGGGTACCGGATACCGCTTCTTCCGCCGCTCGGCCGCCCGTGCGCGGGTAATGACGCCCTCGGGACTGCCGCGACTGGCGACCTGCCTCTCCTTCCGGGCGGATGACTCGTTCCGAAGAGCTGCGGATTCGATAACCGGCCAACGTCTGCGCAGATTTTCGACCGAACGATATGGCACGTACCATACGCAAAGGTCTCCATCCCATCGCGAAAATGGCACGTCTCTCAATTCGTTGACCACGGTTCTCGAAAATGGCGTGCGTGTCCGGAAACCGTCGGTCCCGGCTTCGAGGTAGCGGCTTTCAAAAGGATCGAACGAATAGGCATCCCTACCCTTCTCGTCAGCGAAGGTGTCACCCTCAGCCTCAAGCCGGGCAAGCCAGTTCGATATACGCTTCGATGCCGTCTTTCCGGGTACGAACCAAGCCTTGCGCGTATCGCTCCACCGGGCGCGCGGAAAGGCTTCCCGAAACCGTTCGACGGTCATCCGGTCAAAGGGAAATTCAGCGGTCGCTCCGGTCCGAGCATCTGAGTTGATGGTTTCTTTCGATTCCATGAAGAACGAACGCGGACGGCGCGTACATGGTTCATCCGAAGCAAGTAGCGGCACCTCTGCCACACGTTGCTCAAAATTCCGTCCAGCAAAGGACTCAGACGGAGATTAGCGTTGCGCTCCGACGAAGTCGGTCCATCCTGAGACCGGTTCGATAGCCTGGAGGATCTGCAATGACCCCTGCCCGCTTCAGACAGTGCCTGCAGTCGATACGCTGGACGTCGGTCGACATCGTCAATGCCCTCCAATGCGATCTCGCCTGGATCGAGGGACTGGAGACTGGCGACATCAGGATCCCGGAAGACGTCGCCGTCTGGCTCGAGAAGCTCGCATGCTTCCACACCGAGAACCAGCCGCCCTCGACCTGCCGGGCGGCAACCGTAGTTCGAAAAAGGAGCGCAGACGCCGGACATTCTAACGCCTTTAGCCGACAAGGCTAGTTGCTAGGGTGCAATGTTGGCTGGCGCTGCTGACGCACGTTAACGGCTTGAGACCTGATGCCGAAGATGAATAAGAAGGCCGACCTGCCGGCGAAGATCTGCCTGACGTATGGCCTCGAGTTTTCGTGACGCGGACTGAGCGGCCGATTGGGACTCAGTTAGGTTCTGCTCGGAAAGGTGCCGCCCAAAGAAGTCTCAGCAGCTCAAGCCAAAAACCGCTTCTTGAGGAAGACCAGCGCTTCCTGAGCACCCTGGATCGATATCGTGTGCCCGACGCCGGCTTGGATATCGAGAGTTACGTCATATCCGGCGGCCTTCAACTGCGTGGCAGCGGCACCGGATGCCATGGCTGGAATGGTCTGATCGTCCTTTCCGTGTATCAGGAGAACCGGCATCCTCGTCGGGGCCGGAACAGGCGGAATCGGCAGCAGACCAGCGACCGATACCAGAGCCCCGATTTTCCATCTTCCTGACGCAACCGCATCCAAAGCCATGATGGCACCTTGCGAGACGCCCAGGAAAGCCACCTGCCCCAGCGCGTTGGAGAAGCCTTCCTGTTCGACGATGTGAGCTATTAGCTTGTCGAATGCCTCCCTGACCATCGATATGCGATCTGGCCGCAGTTCCTGCCCGTCGACCCCGAACCACTGGCGGCCGCCGTGTGGCGATGCGAAAGGTGCGTCCGGTGCCGCGAATCGTGTCGATGGCATCTGGGAGCGCCATGGTGTCGCGATCGGCATTATCATCGAGCCAGTGCAGGCGAGGCCTTGGAGGAGGATGACGGGCCCTGCGATGGTGTTGCCGGAGACACTGCCAAAATATGGACCCTCGTTTGCATGGAAGTAGAGAACATCAAGCAAGGACTGAGGTTGCATCGAAGGGCTCGACCGGGAACCACGTGCCGCAGACGCAGTTGCCTTTTAATAGAAACAAGAGATCGACGCTTTGGCACAGGCTCCCAAGATGGATATCGACGAGTTATCTACGGAGATCGAGAGGATGTCAGACGAAGACGTCTTTGACCTCATGGCCGCGCTGGAGCAGGCCAGCAATGCTGATGGCAACCGGACGGACACCGACATCGTGGCACGCATCGCGCTCGTCGAGACGGAGATCGATAGCCGTTTTCCCGGTCAGCTTCTCGCGCCGTTCAAACACTGGAAGCTGACGGGTAATTCGTCGGTGGCCCTTTTTCAACGGAGCTTCGTCAACACTAAGTTTGGTAAGGAGACATTATGAAGAGCAAATAACTCGGCGACAGCGATCCATGGAGCGGGCGCAATTTCGTCCTTGTCCTCAACGACGGCGAGGAAGCTTTCGCTAACAGCAGCCGGTTTCCCGAGGAGCAAAAGATCAGCGGCGCATCATTTACGGCGATAGGGGCTATTAAGGAAGAGACACTCGTTGTCTTTGACTTCGAAGAGCTACAAGGAGATCCCCGTCCCCGAGCAGACGGAGGTACTCAGTGCCATCGGTGACATCGCGACCGGCGACGATGGCGAGGCGAGCCTGCATGTCCATGTCGTCCTTGGCCTCTCGGACGAACCGACCAAAGGCGGACACCTTTTGAAGGCGACAGTTCATCCCACACTTGAGATCGTCATCCGCAAAAGCTCGGTGGGATTTCGCAGAAGGGAGCAGCCCGATCTCGGCATCGCGCTCATAGATCTTGATGTCGAAGAAAGTAGTCAAATTCGCTACCCAACATCAACGGCGTAGTCGGGTGACTTCCCCTAGATCAAAAAAACTGCTCGACGGTGCCGGTTGGTCATAAGGCCCAAAATATTAGAGGGACCCCCGCACGATTTCGGCGTTGAACAGCCATCATGAGGAATCACCGATGTTGGACGAGCGAAGCCAGTGGATCACAGCACGCTCATACGGCATCTGGGACGTACGACAGGCGCAACCGCCAGATGGATTTTGTCCACGTGGCTGGCCGACACGAACTGCCGAACGGTCTCGACCCCGCAGCCGATCTTGATATCTGCGTTCCCAGCAGCCGTGAGCGCCCGCACCAGAGCCGCCTCGATCCCTTCGGTATCGAAATTAAATGTCGTCCCGCCCAGCATCTACAGCGATGCCCTCGGGTGGTGGTCATGACTAAGGTCGGCGCATGATTGGGCGGCTCCTCACCCACCATCCCTTCCACTGCTCGTCAAGCACGCCACGTGGTCTGTCCCCTCAGCTCCGAGGTTCATCATCCTGTATTCACGGCGTCGCACATTTCTTCGTCTAGTCCGGTATGGCCCTTCTGGATACCGGACTACCGAATACTGAATGGAAAATATTTGGCATTGATTGTATCGTACGTGTCATCGGATTGGATCACTTCAATTGCGGCGTTCAACTTAGAAAGCAACTGCGTGTCGCTGGGACGTACCGCGATACCCGCGCCATCGCCGAAAAACTCCGTATTTTTGATATCGGCTCCTCTAAATTCGCAGCAGCTTCCTGCCTTTGTGTTCGCTAACCAGTCGTACACGGCGAGCTTGTCCTCAAGGATTACGTCTACGCTTCCATCAACAAGAGCTTTGTACAAATCGGGCGACGCATGAAAAACCTTAGTTGCCACACCGGGATACACTTTTTTAACATACGCTTCTTGGGAAGTAGCCGCAGTCACCCCCAGCCGATGGGTCCGTAAGTCTATCGGCGCCGTTCCGGGGAGATTGCTATCTTTGCGAGCGATGAACACAGACGGGCTGTCGTAGTACTTTTGAGTAAAAGCAACTTTCTCTCGTCTTTCCGCACTCATTGACATTGACGAAACAATCGCGTCGAATTGATTTGATAGCAGGTCAGGAATCATGGTTGTCCACTCTCTAACAACAAATTCGCATTCTAACGTTGCTGCTTTGCAGAGCGCCTTTCCCACATCGACGTCAAACCCCTGAAGCTGGTTATTTGAATCGATGTAGTTGAACGGAGGAAAGGCGCCCTCAACTGCAATCCGGACAACGTTGCTTTTTGAAGGCGCCGTCTCGGCAACGTTGCAGGCTGCGAACCAACTGGCAAAAAATGCCGCAAGAGTAATACTGCGAAATAATTGAGAATTGAGCATGCGTCACCCATGCGGATGTCCCGGGCAATGTTGCCGAGGCTAACACCGCCACTCGACAAAGCTGCCACACAACCGTTAAAGAGCTTTTTCTTTCACATGCTAATTTCGGCGATGCTCAGGAAGCATTTCGTAAACAATGCGGTGTATCGTGTGGCTCCCTGGGGGAATAACGCGTGCCTGCCATCAAACGCATTGACTCATTTGCTTCTAGCACATTGCAGGCTTCATCTGGGTCAACCTTGGTTTTGCTTGCAATCAGTGGACTTGGAATTCTCGCCTTGGTGTTCCTAGCTGCCTTCTGGGCCGGATCAGAAAGCGACGCCGCTGCCTTGGATCGTCAGCGGCAACTCGTGACTAGCCGCCTTGGCGATCAGGTGACCCGGGTGTCTCAGGAAATTCAATTGATAGGCGCCGGTTATACAACCTTTTTGAAAGGCGCGCCTATTGGGGCCAACGTTAAGACGTTTGCTCAAAACAATGTGGGACACGCTGCTTCAGCCGAGACATTTGGAAAGATCGCCACGACAGTGTTTGGATACAATGCCGCATTCCTTGTTACTTCGCGCGGCGAGCTGGCCCTAACGTCTGACCCAGAAGCGCTGCGTCGCTTCAAGTGGGTGCGGCCGCTTCTTGCACCGCTCATCCAAGAACTCGACACTCGCCGATTAGCTAGTGGCCAAGAGAACTTTGCTTCTACCTCTGTTCGAGCGGACTTGATGCGATTGGAAGGCCGTCCCTCCGTTGTTGGGGTCATTCCGGTAGCCAGTTCGTCGGCTCTAGGGGCGGCCGATGGAAATCAGTTGTACCTTTTGGTTGTTCGATTTTTGGACGGGGTGACGCTAGATATGCTCAGTCGTGAACAAGGCTTAGTGGGCGCCCGCTATGCCCGCAGCGCGGATCAGGATCTGACTGAGGTCGCATTTGAAATAGATGCAACGGCAACTGGGGAACCTATCGGCTTCATCATTTGGAAGCCGGATTTGCCCGGCTCACGCGTTCTTGCTCGCCTTATTCCGATGCTATCTGCTGCTGGTCTAATCATTGCCGGACTATTTTTCGCCCTTATGGCGCGTCTGCGCCGTAGTTTAAAGGAATTAGGTTTTAGTGAACAGCACGCAAACCATCTTGCGGTTCACGACGTCTTGACGGGACTTCCAAATCGCGCCTTGTTTGCCGCTCGCTTTGAACAAAGCATTGCGGCACTGAAGTCTAGTCACAACACGACCGTCATAGCACTCATCGATTTGGATAGGTTCAAGCTTGTAAATGACACCTTTGGTCACGCTACCGGCGACGAGCTCTTACGTGCTGCTGTCACGAAGATTGCCGGCTTGCTCACACCAGACGAAACTCTCGCTAGAGTTGGAGGGGACGAGTTCGCTCTACTGCTTCCCGGCGGTTCAACAATAGACGACCGCCACATTGTGCTATGCCAGGAAATTATAAAAGTGTTGGGCGAGCCCTTTCAACTAATGGGCGCTAACGTGGCGGTTCGAATCGGTGGTTCAATCGGCATTGCGGCTTTCGATGACGCCGCTCAGACCGCTAAAGAAATACTTCGTCGCGCTGATATTGCCCTTTACCAGGCCAAGATGACCGGTCGTGGGAAGATAGTTTCATACGATAGGAACATGGAGACTAGGGTGGAGGCTCGAGAATCACTGAAGGGTGAACTTCGCGCCGTGCTGGAACACGGTTCTTTGTCGGATGTCCTCAAGGCCCGTGCAGAAGTCGGTAATTTAGAGGTCTACTTTCAAGGCGTATATCGTTGCGGGCCTAATGCTGAGTTGTCGAGCGCTGAAGCACTCATTCGGTGGAACCACCCGGAGCATGGACTGTTGTCGCCGGACAAATTTATTCCTATTGCCGAAGAGGCTGGTATGATGGATCAACTTGGTAGATGGGTTTTGCGCAGCGCAGCTAAATCGGCGTCGAGTTGGCCGACGGAAATATCTGTTGCAGTCAATGTCTCGCCTTCGCAGATGCAGCATCCTGAGTTTGCTAGTCAAGTCCTTGAGATTTTGGCGGAGACGTCCCTCTCCCCCGCCAGGTTGGAACTAGAACTGACAGAGGCGGCTCTCTTCAATATTGACGAAATTGCCCTCGAACATTTAACTCGGCTCAGAGCCCATGGTATTCGGATCGCGCTCGACGATTTTGGTACTGGATTTTCGTCGCTTAGCCATCTCATCGAATTCAATATCGACCGCATCAAGATCGACCAATCCTTCGTGAGACTGCTCGGCACCAAAGTCGAGGGCGCAGCTATCGTATCTGCTATTATTGGTTTGAGCCGAACCTTAGGAAAAGCCACGACAGCCGAGGGGGTTGAGACCGAGGGCCAGCGCGATTTTTTGGTCGCTATCGGCTGCACCGACTTTCAAGGCTTTCTGCTTTCGCGCCCTGAGACCTTAAGCGATTTCACTTTTAGAATAAGCCAGCAGATGGCCCTCGTAGCGGTATGATGACCTCTGCCGGTGATGTCCTATTCAAGGCGAATCGTTCCCAAACTTAGCAGAGGTCCCCGCCGCGCCGAGCGCGCTCACGGCGCACGCGTCAATAGTCTGACTGGTAAGCGGCTTGCGAGTTCTGTAGATGTCAGATGTGGCGATGTGGCGTCAACGCGCGCTTTTGCAAAACTCATTTTGCGCCCGATGGGTATCGGACCAGCGACCAGCATTTGGACGCGGAGATTATTTTCCGGATATTGCAGCCCAACACATCACCGCCTTGAACCAGTTCGAACACCAACCCGGTGTTGCTCAGCACTGAGAACAAAGTCTAGCTCGCGGGAAAAGCGTCTGGCCATTCCTGAGCACCATGGAGGACGCGGAGAATACGGACCGTAGTTTCGGTAATTGCATACGCCGCGACGTACGGCGTGCCGTTAATAACCACTTCGCGGGTGCCGGCAATCCTGCCAACACGACCGCTTGCGGGGAAATCTATCAACCGGCGGACGGCAACAACCATGCGCTCGTCGACCATTATGGCCCCTGACGGATTTTCGGATTCTATGTACGTAAAAATGGCATCGCGATCCTATAACGCGAACGCAGACCAGGTAAGCTTCACGATTTGCGCTCACCCGCGTTGAGACGGGCCGCGGCTCGGCGTTTAGCAAAATGCACCTCGGCTTCATCGTCGGAGACGTCCGGCCGAGTATCGTTCAGCGCTTCAAGTACCTTGGTGCGAAACCAAGCGTCATGGGCCTCGCTGCCTGAAAGAAGCTCCAGCGGGAGCGCACCCTCGTTGGCCGTCCGGGTGAGTAAGATACGGACCGCGTCCGATACGGTCAGTCCCATATTTCCAAGCA
>Ga0207650_10004027_pt1 | contig 10051 bp, 10 predicted proteins | sample KBSS63metaG_FD_184325 | JGI IMG/M metagenome (GOLD analysis project Ga0207650, IMG submission 184325) | Switchgrass rhizosphere microbial communities from Kellogg Biological Station, Michigan, USA - KBS S6-3 metaG (SPAdes) (version 2) | ecosystem: Host-associated > Plants > Roots > Rhizosphere...
TTGCGCCGCGACGCGTGCGGCGAGCGCATGAAGCAGCGGATAACGGCGGCGGCGCTGCGCCATCAGGCTCGGAAACGCATACGTCAATCCGCCCATCACCTGGAACAGCGAGAGATCGACGTAGGTAAGCCTGGCGCCGACCATCCAGCGGCTGCTGCGCGGATTGAGCGTCAGCGCGCGCTCGAAATAACCGAGAAATTTCGGCATGCGCTCGGCGCGAAACTGCTTCGCATAACGCTTTGCTTCGCGTTTTTGGTCTTCGTAGTACAGCGACCCGCCGACCGGATGATGCGTGTCATGCGCTTCCCCCACGAAATCGGCAATCGTCAATTGCAGCTGATGCGTCCATAAGCGTCCCGCCTCGTCCTTCGGCGCCAAACCGTGCCGTGCCCCGAGAAAAAGCAGGATGTTCGCGGTCTGGCCGATGACGAGCTTGCCCGCTTTGAGATAGGGCGGCGCGAACGGCAGACGCCGGTTGCGCTTATCTTCGAGGCCCTGCGTCAGTGCAGCGACGCCTTTGCCGCGGCCGGTAGAGCGCGCGACATCTTCGTAATCCGCGCCCACCTGCTCGAGTGCGAGGCGCACGAACTCGCCGCGGCCCGGGATGGTCGGCCAATAGTAGAGTTGGTAGCGCATGACAATTCCGTGCGAGACTATGACGAAGGTGAGACGCACATAATTCTACAATGGAATTTTTTCCAATCTACTTTTGTCCTACACCGTATGCATAAAGCGTTCCTCATGCTGCGCCTGTTGGGTGCTCTACTTGGCGCGGCCTTGACGTACGCCGCCGCGTTCGCGCAGCCCGTCGCGGACATCGCAACGCTGGAAGCGGCGGCGAAGCGCGGGGATGCGTCTGCGCTGCTGACGCTCGCGGAGAAGTACCGCCGCGGCGATGAGGTCACGCGCGATATCCAGAAATCCAATGCGCTGTATTGCAAAGCCGCCGCGCGCGGCAACATTGAAGCGCTGCTCGAGCTTGGCCTCATCCATGCATCGGGCCGCGAAATGCGCGCCAATGAAGGCGTCGGCGCGCTGCTGGTCAACATGGCGGCAGAGCGCGGCAGCGAGCGCGCGAAGGAAATCCTGCCGTACATCAGCCGCGGCGTCGGCAGCGCGATTCCCCCGTGCATGAGCGAAGAGCTGGCGGTCATCGCGGCCACCCGTCCCACCGCTACGCCGACGGTGCGCAAAGACATCGAGCTGCTGGTCCAGGAATGGGCGCCGCAGTATGCGATCGATCCCGACCTCGTCATGGCACTGATCGCGGTCGAATCGAGCTTCGATGCGACCGCCGTGTCACCGAAGAACGCGCAGGGCCTGATGCAGCTCATTCCGGCGACCGCCGCGCGCTTCGGCGTGAAAAACAGTTTTAATGCAACCGAAAACCTGAAAGGCGGGCTCGCCTACCTGCGGTGGCTGATGGCGTACTTCAAAGGCGATGTCGCGCTGGTGCTCGCAGCCTACAACTCCGGCGAGGAAACGGTCGAGCGCTACCGCGGCATCCCGCCGTACAAGGAAACGCGGGATTACGTGCAGCGGATAACCGGCCTCTACACCAAAGTGACGCACCCCTATCTCGCGGAAGTCACCAGGCCTTCGGCGGCGCTCGGCCGCATCCGGAAGCTGCCGTAACTGCGCAGCGCTAGATCAGTTTGACGAGCTGCTTGCCGAAGTTCTGCCCGTTCAAGAGGCCGATGAATGCAGCAGGCGCATTTTCCAGGCCCTGCGCGATGCTCTCGCGATATTTGAGTTTTCCCTCGTGCACGAGCACGCCGAGCTCCTTCAGTGCCGGCCGCCACAGATCCATGTGGTCGGAGCAGATGAATCCGCGCAGCTGAATGCGGTTAACGAGAAACGAGCGGAAGTTGCGCACCGTCAGCGCGTCGGGATTGTTGTAGCCGGAAATCTGCCCGCACAGCGCGATGCGCGAAAACGCGTTCATTTGCGTGAGCACCGCATCGAGCACGGGCCCGCCGACGTTGTCGAAATAGACATCGACGCCTTGCGGGCACGCCGCGGCAATTGCCGCTTCGAGGTTGCCTGCTTTGTAGTCGATGCAGGCGTCGAACTTGAGCTCGTTCACGACGTAATCGCATTTGGCCTTGCCGCCGGCGACGCCCACCACGCGGCAGCCCTGGAGTTTGGCGAGCTGGCCGGCGGCGCTGCCCACCGCGCCGCTCGCCGCCGACACGACGACCGTTTCGCCGGATTTGGCCCGGCCGTGCTCGTTGAGCCCGATCCACGCCGTGACGCCAGGCATGCCGACCGCGCCGAGATACGCGGACAGCGGCACGTAGGCCGGATCGATTTTGCGCACGCCGCCGCCGTCGCTCCTGCCGTAGAGTTGCCAGCCGGTGCGCGTCTCGACGAAATCGCCGACCTTGAATTTCTCGTGGCGCGATTCGATCACTTCGCCGACCGCGGTGCCGACCATGACCTCGCCGACCTCAGCTTTCTTAGCATACGACTTGGCTTCATCCATGCGCCCGCGCATGTAGGGATCGAGCGACAGGTAATGCGCGCGCACGACGAATTCGCCGTCCGCCGCGGCTGGCACCGGCGCTTCCACGAAGCGAAAGTGGTTAAGCTCAACCGGCCCGCGCGGACGCGCAGCCAATAACACCTGCTGGTTTTTCATCCGACTTCTCCATTTCGCGTTGCACCGTTGCGGCTCCATTCTATGTACACCGTAGGCCACGCAGATGCAATGCGGCGCGTAGTAAACTGGCGCCTGCCAACGCACAGCAGAAATTCCAGGGGAGCTCACGTATGGATTTGAAATTGACCGGCCTCACGGCGCTCGTGACCGGCGCTTCGCGCGGCATCGGACGCGCGATCGCGCACGAACTCGCCGGCGAAGGCTGCAATCTGCATCTCGCCTCGCGCAGCGCCGCCGATCTCGAAACGGTGCGCGCCGCTATTGCGCAGAAGCACAAGGTGAAAATCGAGTGCCATGCGCTCGATCTCGGCGAATCGCGCAATATCGCGACGCTGGTCCAACGCGCCGGCGACGTCGATATTCTGGTCAACAACGCGGGCGTCACACCGGCGGGCGAACTGCTCGAGATCGACGAAAAAGCGTGGCGCCAGGGCTGGGAACTGAAGCTCTTCGGCTATATCAATCTCACGCGGAAAATTTACGCGCGCATGCGCGCGCGGCGCGCGGGCGTCATCGTCAACGTGATCGGCGTTGCGGGTGAACGACCGCGCCAGAACTATATCGCCGGCACCACCGGCAACGCCGCGCTGATGGCGTTCACGCGCACGCTCGGTGGCGACAGCATGGATTACGGCGTGCGCGTCGTCGGCATCAATCCCGGCCAGATCGAGACCGACCGCCTGCGCACGCGCCTGCAGAAAAAAGCTCAGGACGCATTCGGCGACCCCGCGCGCTGGAAGGAACTCTTGAAGAACCCGATGGGCCAGCCGCAGGAAATCGCCGACCTCGTCGCCTACCTCGCATCGCCGCGCGCGTCGTTCATCAGCGGCACCGTCATCACTGCCGATGCGGGCCGCGCCGCGCGCCACGCGGATTAAGCTGATGCGGCGGTTTGCGAGCTTATTCTGCGCAGGCGCGCTGCTCCTGCCTGCGACCGTGCTGTATGCGCAGGCCGGTTATCCGAACCGCCCGATACGCCTGATCGTCCCCTACCCGCCGGGCGCGGGCACCGACATCATCGCGCGCACCGTCGGGCAGAAACTGGGAGAAATACTCGGCCAGCAAATCGTCATCGACAATCGCGGCGGTGGCGGCGGCGTGATCGGCGCGGATGCGGGCGCCAAGGCGCCGCCCGACGGCTACACAATGGTGCTCGTCACCAGCACGTTTGCGATGACGCCCACGCTGCAAAAGCCGCCGTACGATCCGGTGCGCGACTTCACGCCGCTCGTGCTGCTGGCCGCGGTGTCGAACATTCTCGTCGTCAATCCGTCGATTCCCGCTGCTAACCTGCAGGAATTGATCGCCCTCGCCCGCTCGCGCGAACTGAGCTACGCGACTTCGGGCAACGGCACGGTTTCCCACCTGCTGACCGAATGGTTGAGAAGTTTGGTCGGCGGCATGCAGCTGACGCACGTGCCTTACAAGGGCAACGCGCAGGCGCTTACCGACCTGCTTGGCGGCCACGTGTCGATCATGTTTTCCGCGCTGCCCTCGGCGATTGCGCATATCGGCACGAATCGCGTGCGCCCCATTGCGATCACGAGCAAAGCGCGCTCGGCTGCGGTGCCGCAGGTGCCGACGTTCGTCGAAGCGGGTGTGCCGGATTTCGTGTTCAGCTCGGAATTCGGCTTGCTGCTGCCTGCGCGCACGCCGCGCGAGATCGTCACGCGGCTCAATCACGAGATCGTGAAAATTCTGCGCCTACCCGATGTGCGCGAACGCCTCGCCGGCCAAGGTGCGGAGCCGGTCGGCAATACGCCGGAGGAATATGCGGTATTACTCAAAGCGGACCTCGCGCGCTGGGCAAAGGTCGTCAAGGCGGCCGGCATTCGCGCGGACTGAAAAACGATGCGAATAACTGCGCCGATCGTTTTAATTTGTTCCCTGTGCTCAGGCGCGGCGACGGCCGCGGACTATCCGGAAAAACCGATCCGCCTGATTGTCGGCTTCTCCGCGGGCGGCAGTGCGGACATCGGTGCGCGCACTGTTTCCAAAAAACTCGGCGAGACGCTCGGCACGACGATGGTGATCGACAATCGCGGCGGCGCCGGCGGTAGTGTCGCTGCTCAGCTCGTCGCCGCCGCGCGGCCCGACGGCTACACGCTCCTATGGGGCAGCGTCGGCGCGCTTACGATCAACCAGGTCCTCGAGAAAAATCTCCCGTACAACACGCAAACGGCGTTCGCGCCGGTCGGCATGACGCTCACGTTCTGCAACGCGCTGATCGTGCGCAACGATTCGCCGATCCAGTCGGTTGCGCAGCTGATCGCGCGCGCGAAGGAAAAGCCGGGCGAAATCAATTACGGCACGCAGGGCATCGGCTCTGCCGGCTATCTGTCGGGCGAGCTCATGAAAAGCATGACGGGCACGCGCTTCACGCATGTCCCCTACAAGGGCGCGAGCGAGATTCTCACCGCGGTGCTCGGCGGCGAACTGCAGGTGAGCTTTATCAGCGCAACTGCGGCGGGGTCGCTGCGCAATCGCATCCGCGTGCTCGCCGTGACGAGCGCGAACCGCGACCCCAGCCTGCCCGACGTGCCGTCGATGAGCGAAGCCGGCATCAAGGGCTACGACGCGACGTTCTGGTACGGGCTGCTCGCGCCCGCCGGCACGCCGCCGGTTATCGTCAACAAGCTCAATCAGCACTTGCGCGCGGCGCTCGCCGACGCGGACACGGTTAAGCCGGTGCAGGCACAGGGACTCAATCCCGCGCCAACATCGCCGCAGGAGTATGCGACGCGCATCAAGGCCGATTATGAAAAATGGAAAAAAGTCATCGGGGGTGGTTGAGCCGGGCAGCGAAAAATTTTACGAAGTACGATTGCGGCTGCCGCGCGTTAGGTGCATCCTGTGTCGCGGCAGTCAAAATAACTAATCCGTGGGAGGAAATCATGCGCTACCCGATTGCAACGCTGATGTTTTGCACGATGTTCACGATGGCTGCCGGTCACGCACAGGCGCAGCAGGCGCAATTCCCGCTGGCCGCCCCCGCGGGCCAGGACAGCGGCGCGCGGCAGGTTGCGCCGCCCGGCGCCGTGAATCAGGGCCCCTTCTTCGACTCCACCTGGAAATACGGCACCGCATTCACGCCGCCCGCCGGCGCGAAAATCTGGAATCCCGCGAAGCTCAAACTGATGCAGGGCGGCAAACTGGTCGGCGGCACCGTGCGCGGAGTCGTCGCGCCAAGCACTTATTGCGCGATGGCGGACGCCGGCTACGATTTCATCTGGACCGAAATGCAGCATCAGGGCGCATCGTGGGCTGAAGTGTGGCGCGCCTGGCAAACCTGTCCGCATGCCAAGGCGGTTCCCGGCGTGCGCGTTGCGTACACGGACGAGCGCGAAATCCAGCAGGCGCTCGACGGCGGCGCGCTCGTGCTCGTCGTGCCGACCGTCGATACCGTGGAAGAAGCGCGCGAGGCGGTGAAGTGGGCGTACTTTCCGCCGCTCGGACGGCGCAGTCTCGGCGGCGGCAATGCGTTCGGTCCGGACATGTGGGGCAGCGTGCCCGGCGGCTATCGCAACACGATCAACGACAACCTCGTGCTGATACTCATGATCGAGACGCTCGAAGGTCTCAAGAATGCGGACGAGATCGCGAAAGTGCCGGGCGTGCACGCGGTGTTCGCCGCCAGCGGCGACCTCAGCAACTTCTCGGGCTTCAAGCAGGGCGATCCGGATTACGAGCGCGCTATCAACATCGTGCACGACGCCGCGATCAAGGCCGGCAAAAAACTCTGCGGCCCGTTCGCGTGGAAAGACCGCCCGGATTTCACGTGCTTCCAGGCGCAAAGCGAGATCGTGCAAATCCAGCGCGGTGCGCGGGCGGAGCTCGGAAATCTCGCGAACACGCAGGCGAAACCCGAGGTTGGACCGTACGCACCCAAGTGAACAACGGGTACGCGCTGGCCGAATGATATAATCGGCGCGTCATTGGGGAGTAGTCGACTTTGTGCTTCGGCGCAAAGTGCCTGCATCAACATACTTGATCGGTCGATCATGGTGCAGGCGGTTCTCACCTGGCAAGACCTTTGACTGCGCAGCCTTCGGATCGGCCGGGGAGATGCGCGGTCAACGTCTGTCCGGCCCCGGGAACTGTCAATGGAAGCCCTGCTCATCTCGACCGGCGTCGTCGCCCTCGCTGAAATCGGCGACAAGACGCAACTGCTCGCGTTCATACTCGCGGCGCGCTTCAAGAAACCATTGCCTATCGTCGCCGGCATCCTGGTCGCGACGCTCGTCAATCACGGCCTTGCGGGCGCGCTCGGCGCGTGGATCACGTCGGTCGTGAGCCCTGAAATCTTGCGCTGGGTGCTCGGGCTGTCGTTTATCGGCATGGCGGTGTGGACGCTGATACCCGACAAGATCGAAGACGAGGAAACGCGGGCCGCGCAACGCCTCGGTGTCTTCGGCGCGACGCTGATCACTTTTTTCCTCGCCGAAATGGGCGACAAGACACAACTGGCGACGGTTGCGCTGGCGGCGCATTACGGCGCGCCGCTCGTGGTGGTGATAGGCACTACGCTCGGCATGCTGATCGCCGACGTGCCCGCAGTGCTCGTCGGCAACCGGTTCGCCGCGAAGATTCCGCTGAAAATCGTGCATTCCATCGCGGCCGCGATTTTCGCCGCGATGGGGGTGCTCGCCTTGCTGAAGGTCGAGAAATTATTCCAGTAGCGGCGACTTACGGGCCATTCATGCTGCCGGAGCTGTAATCCGGCGGCGGGGGTCTAACGGCGTGCCAGACCTTGTTGAACCCGTCGCCGGTCACGTCGCCCGGCTTCTGGTCCTTAGCCCAGTAATACAGCGGCTGACCGCTCCATGCCCACTGTTTACTGCCATCGTCACGCGTGACGATAGTCCAGTCGCCGCCGGACCGGTCGGTTGACGCCGCCATAAAGGGCGGCCAGTTCGTCGCGCACTGGCCGTTGCAGACGCTCTTGCCCGAGCCGATGGCATCCTTGTCAAACGTGTAAAGCGTCATGCCGTTGGCGCCGGTCATCAGGCCGTTCGAGTACTTGACGGGCGCATAGGGCAAGCCCGCGCAGGCGGCCAACAACAGCGATAGTGCGACAGCAATGCCCGCACGCGTGTAATTAACATCGTTCATGGTGAGCTCCTGTTCAATACGCTGACTTCAGCAATTCATGTTGCCGGTCATGTTCGGTGGCGGCGGTCTCACGGCGTGCCACACCTTGTTGAACCCGTCGCCTGTCATATCGCCTGGCTTTTGATCCTTGGCCCAGTAATACAGTGGCTGACCGCTCCACGCCCACTGTTTGCTGCCATCGTCGCGCGTGACGATCGTCCAGTCGCCGCCAGGCTGGTCGGTCGCGGCAGCCATGAAAGGCGGCCAGTTCGTCGCGCACTGGCCGTTGCAGACGCTTTTGCCCGAGCCGATGGCATCCTTGTCGAACGTGTAGAGCGTCATGCCGTTCGGGCCAGTCATCAGCCCACGGCTGTACTTGACCGGTGCGTAAGGCAGGTTCATGCATGCTGCCAGGAGCATTGCCGCGACGGCGGCGAGCGCAATTCCTGAATGACGCATAGTTTTCCCTTTTTTGGTTATTTCCCGCAGGCAAGTTCCTGCATGACGGCAAACACCCCGGCAGGGCGTTTATTCCACCGTGCCCCGAAAGCTCACTCCGGCCTGAACTTCTGCACCCGCCGCCCGAAGCCGGCTTCGGCAGTGTAAATGTTCCGTTGGAATCGATCGCCATGTTGTGCAGCGCGCGGAATTCGCCAGCCATGCGCCCCGGGCGGCCGAAGCTGCCGAGCTTGACGCCGTCTTCACGCCGCAGGATATAGATTTCGGAATTCGAGCCGTCGGCGGCGAATAAAAAACGCTCGCCCGCATCCCGCGAGGTCACGACGTCGGCGACCGGACCGCTCAGGGTCGGCGGGTCGATGAAAAATTCGCGCACGTAAGTGCCGTCGGAGAGGAACACCTGGATGCGGTTGTTCGGCCGGTCGCACACGTACAAGAGCCCGTCGCGCGTGCGGCGCACGCAATGCGGATTGCCGAACTGCTTCGACGGCTCGGCGCCAGGCTTGTATGCCGCGACCTTGTCATCGCTCGGCACCGCGCCGTACGCGCCCCAGTGCCGCTTGTACGCGCCGGTCGTCGCGTTGAACACGATCACGCGCCGGTTGCCGTAGCCGTCGCCTACGAAGATTTCGTTGTGCGACGCATCCGAATCGATGGCCGCAGGCCGCCCGAGCTGCGTCTGGCTGTTGCTGCCATCAGATTTGCCGGGCTTGCCGATCTGCAGGATGAATTTGCCGTCGCGCGTGAATTTCAGGATGTGATTGTCCGCCGGATCGTTGCCGGATATCCACACGTTGCCCTGCCAGTCTACGTGTATGCCATGCTCGTTCTTCGGCCAGTCATAGCCCTGCCCCGGTCCGCCCCAGCCCTGCACGTAATTGCCGTCCTGGTCGAATTCCATCACCGCGGGCGCCGCCACGCAGCAGCGGTTGGTCGGCGGCTTCTGCTGGGCGCCCTTGTCGTCGTCGAGCATCGTGTTGGGCCGATGCAGCACCCACACGTGATCGTGGCTATCGACCGTCACGCTCGAGACCTGCCCCCAGATCCAGTTGTCTTTGAGCGGCTTCGGCCACGCGGCATCGACTTTGTATTGCGGCAGCCCCGTCGTCGCGGACTGATGCGCGCAGCCGGTCGTTCCCGCCAGCAATGCGAAGGCGAGCGCGGCGATGAGCTTGATCCCAAGTGTGGTTTGCATGTCGTCTCCCCTGCAACAATCCTTATGCGCGAACTTGTCCCGCAAATATACACGCGATGCGTAGCTTCATGCGACCGGTCCCGTGCCGCCTGCGTTCTAGAAGCAGCATTTTCTGCCATAATCGCCGGCCATGAACGCGCCCGCCAACACACCCCGCGGCAGCGGCACGCGCGGAGAACCCATCCGCCGGGCGCTTGAAGCCCGCTTTGTCGGTGTGCTCGACAATCGCAACGATGGCCGCGGGCTCTCGCTCATCAAAGCGCATACGCGTGTCGTGCGCCGCTATGACATCCACGAACTGATCCTGACCGACGAGCAGTCCGCCGCGCCGGGCGGGATCGTCAACGGCGTGCATTACGTCGGCTTTGTCGAGTTCGAGGCGGGCGGCGGCATCTTAGCTGAAGGCGACAGCGTCAACATCGGCGGCAACGCCATCGGCACTATCGCCGGCTTCGACGAAAGCCATTGCCCGAATCACTACAACGTGCTGATCAAAGGGCCGCGTCGAATCACCGGCGTGGAGCTCCAGCAGCAGCCCGGCGACCTCGTAATTTTCCTTCCGCCGGCCTAAGCCGACTTGCGCTAGCTAAGCAGGCTTGCGCTCGTAAATCACATAGCGGCCGTCTTTCACCGCGAGTTCCGTA
>Ga0207650_10004030_pt1 | contig 10046 bp, 7 predicted proteins | sample KBSS63metaG_FD_184325 | JGI IMG/M metagenome (GOLD analysis project Ga0207650, IMG submission 184325) | Switchgrass rhizosphere microbial communities from Kellogg Biological Station, Michigan, USA - KBS S6-3 metaG (SPAdes) (version 2) | ecosystem: Host-associated > Plants > Roots > Rhizosphere >...
CGGTCGTCGACGTGATGCGCCAGGCACACCGGCTCGGCATGTCGACGACCGCGACCATGATGTACGGCCACGTCGAGACGGTCGAGGAGCGCGTCGAGCACATGCGGAAGGTCCGGGAGCTCCAGGACGAGCTGCACGGCTTCCGCGCGTTCATCTCCTGGACGTTCCAGCGCGACGGCAACCGGATGGACGACATGGTCTCGGACGACGCGATGCCGACGTCGTTCGACTACCTGCTCACGCAGGCGGTCTCGCGGATCTACCTCGACAACGTCCCGCACATCCAGTCGTCGTGGGTCACGCAGGGCATGAAGATCGGCCAGGTCGCGCTCGGCTTCGGAGCCGACGACATGGGCTCGGTCATGATCGAGGAGAACGTCGTCTCGGCTGCCGGCACGACGCATCGCACGACGACGGACGAGCTCGTCCACCTGATCAAGGCGCTGGGCAAGACCCCGGTGCAGCGGGACACGCTGTACCGCGAGGTCAAGGTCTGGGGCTGACAACGCGGAGGAGAAGCCGGTGACGGTCTCCCCTCCGCGTGACATCAGCTCGACCGGTCTCAGAACGCGCAGTACGGCCCTGGCGCATCGAGGTTCGTCCGGAACGTGCCTCCCACCGGTGCGGTGATCACGCTGACGTCCTGAGCGGGCTGCCCGCTCTCGTTTCGCACGACGTGTCCGCTCCCCTCGTCGACAAAGCCCTGACCCGCCGTCACGACGTGCGGCGAGCAGGTCGGGTCGTCGCGCTCGTAGTACGTGAGCGTCCCCTTCGTGACCGTGATGAACACGGGCCCCGGGTGGCTGTGCCACCCGGTGGTCGAGCCGACGGCGTAGTCGTGCTGCCGCACGATGACGTCGAGAGCTGCAATGGAATGCGTCCGAAAGCCGTCGATCGTCCCGAGCGGGTCCGACCTGACGTTGAAGGCTTCGTACGTGCCGCGCGCCAGTATCGTCGGTGTCACCCCGCTGGCGGGCTCCGCTTTCGTGACCGCGACGAACCCAGCGAGCGCGAGCAGCGCAAACACCGCGACGGCTGCTGCCAGGAGAGACAAGCGCCGGTTCCTCATTTGAGCACCTCGTCTGTCGAATTACGGATCGTGCGCAGCCTTCTTTCTCGTGCTCGTTGTGTCTATTCGTCTTTCTGCGTATCTTGGACGGATGGTGTCCTGGCTCCGGTCGGCGGACCTCCGAGCCATCGTTGAGCTCGTCGGCGAGATGGACGAGCTCGACTCCGAGGAGGCTTTCCCCGCGCACCTGCTCGGCCGCCTGGGGACGATTTGCGGTGGCGAGCTCGTCGCCTTCAACGAGCGCGACGTCGTCGCCGACGAGTTGGTCGCCGAATCTGTGTGGTGCGCTGAGGGGCCGATCGAGCCCGACGACGACTGGGTCGATCCCACTGGCGTGGACGCATGGCAGTTCGTGCGGTATCACCCGGTCAACGTCCATCGACGTCGCACCGGGTATGTGGGCGTGCTCGGCCTCTCCGACTTCTACACACGCCGAGCACGCGTTCGCCACGACATCTTCGGGCCCGAGTACCACGCGTACTGGAACGTTGTCGACACCATGGGAGTCTCCCTGTCCGCTTCGCCGACGCGCACGACACGGCTTTGGCTCGAGAGTTCCGGACCCGACTTCCGCGCGCGCGATCGAGCCGTGCTCGACGTCCTCCAGCCGCATCTCGCCGCCCGACGTCGCCGGGCTCGCGTACAGCGGGTGCTGCGGGGTGCGCTCTCGGTGCTCGAAATGCGACCCGATGATCGTGATGCCACCGCGGTCCTTTTGGTCGGCCCCGGTGGCAGCCTCGAGTTCGCCTCGCGTCCTGCGCTCGAGCTTCTTGCCAGGTACTTCGGCGAGGCGACTGCACAGCTCCCGGGCACTCTCGAGGAGTGGAGACGTGCGGCGTCTGGCTCTCCGCTGGCAGTTCGCCGCGACGGGAACCGCCTCGTCGTCGACGTCGTCGGCCCTGGACGCTCGGCACTCGTCCTGCACGAGGAGAGCGCCTCGGCGGCAGCCCTCACACCACGCGAGTGGGAGGTGATGCGCTGCGTTGCGGCCGGCAAGAAAAACGACGAGATCGCCGAGCTGTTGTGGATCACGCCCGGCACGGTGAAGAAGCACCTCGAGCACGTATTCGCGAAGCTCGGCGTCCGGACTCGAACGGCTGCATTGGCGACGTTGCGACCGCGGCTTGCGAGCGGCTCGAACCCCGACTCGGACGCTGCGGCTGAGCACTAGTCGCGCTGTCTCTCTGCTGTTCGAATCGTGTAAGAGCCTGCAAATCGCCATTTCGGTTCGGCTACCCTCGGCGAGCCGTGCCTCGCCTCGCCCTCGCCGCCGTGCTTGCCGCTGCCCTCGCCACGTGTGTGTGGGCGGCTCCGGCCGGTGCGCAGGCGACGCCGCTCTTTCCCGGCGCGACGTACGAGCAGACGGTCGAGTTCACCCCGCACGGGCCGGTCTCGATCCACGTCGTGCGCGGTCCGCGGCCGGTCGGGCTGTATCGCCTTCGGCCGGTGCTCTCGAACGAGTCGATCATGCAGCGCGAGACGCTCTCGGCCATGGAGAAGCGCGTGTCGACGCAGGCGACCTCGGTCGGGGTCAACGGCGATTACTTCTCGCCGTCCGACGGTCATCCGAGCGGGATCTTCCTCCGTGACGGCGTCCTCGCGACGCCGCCGAACGCGGCGCGCTCGAGCGCCGGCGTCACGCTCGACGGCCTGCTCGACGTGCGGCGCGTCAGCTTCCGCGGAACCTGGCGCGGCTCGGGCCAGCGCCGCGCGCTGAACTTCCTCAACAAGGCTCCGGGTACGAACGGCATCTCGTTGTTCACGTCGGACTGGGGTTCCACGACTCCGCGTGTCGCCGGAGCGTTCGCGGTCGTCCTCGGATCATTCCCGCCGGCGACTCCCAATACGGACCTCGCGGTGCCGGTCGCGTCGGCAGGCCCCGCGACGTCGGTGCGCATCCAGCCGGGAAGCGCAGTCCTCGTCGCTCGCGGCAACGCCGCCGCGAAGCTGCAGGCGGAGGCGCTCCCCGGGTCGGTCGTGACGCTGCGGCTCATCCTCCAGCCGGACTGGTCGGTCGTCTCGGACGCGATCGGCGGAGGACCGGTCCTCGTACGGGACGGTGTTCCCGTGTACCGGTCGAACGAGGCGTTCACGATCGCGCAGCTCGCGCCGCGCGGGCCGCGGACCGCGGTCGGCCAGCGCGCGGACGGCGGCATCGTGTTCGTCACGACCGACGGACGTCAGCCCGGCTTCTCGGTCGGGATGACGAACTTCGAGCTCGCGCAGACGCTCGTCCGCTACGGCGCCGTGCGCGGGATGGGGCTCGACGGTGGAGGGTCGTCCACGATGGCGTTCGAGGGGATCGTCCTGAACTCGCCGTCCGACGGCAAGGAGCGCGCGGTGTCGACCGCGCTCATGCTCCAGTACTACGGCGTCTACGCGCCGCCGCCGCTCGAGGCCGTCGTCTCGCCGAACGGTGACGGCGTCGCCGAGGAGCAGCGCCTCGCCTACAAGATCGTGCGCCCGTCGACGGTGACGGTGACCCTGACGGCTCCCGACGGCACGATCGCGCTGCAGGAGTCGGGCGCGCGCGAGCCTGGGACGTACGACATCCCGTTCCCACCGCCCGTGGCGCCCCCGGTCCCGCCATCCGAAGGTCAGCCGCCGCCGCCCGCGGAGCCGATCGTTCCGGCAGAGGGACGTTGGACCCTCACGCTCTCGTCGACCGACGACCAGGGGCTCTCGTCGACGGCGACCCGCCGCTTCGCCGTCAACTCGACGCTCGCCTCGCTTCAGGTGGCCCCCGCGCGCGTCGTCGTCCGCAACACGGGCGGCCGGGCGGAGATCGGATGGACGCAGGCTCGCGTCGCGCGCGTGAAAGTGACGATCGAGACGCCCGAAGGAGTCGTCGTGCGGACGGCGTCGAACGCCGCCACCCAGCCCGGCGAGCAGACGGTCCTCTGGGACGGGAAGGCGGGCAGCCGCAAGCCGGTGGCCGGTGGTCGCTACATCGTCCGCGTCACGGCGACGAACGAGCTCGGCGTCGTCTCGCTCACGCAGCCGCTGACCGTCCGCCGCGTCAAGCGGTAGCCAACCCCGTCAGTACAGTCCCGCCGTGCTCGTCGCCTCCGCCCTGACCGAGCTGACCGACGCCGTCACGTCGGCGATCGGCGACTACGGCCTGTACGCGGTCTTCCTCCTCATGCTCGTCGACGCCGTGTTTCCGGCCGCGAGCGAGGTGGTCATGGTCTACGCGGGGGCCGTCGCGTCGGGCGCCTTCGCCGGTCAGGACGTCGTCCTCTTCGGGACGGAGATCGACCAGGGGCTCCCCGCGTACGTCGCGATGGCGCTCGCCGGAACGATCGGCTACACGATCGGTGCGATCGTCGGCTGGGCGATCGGTCTGTACGGCGGACGTCCCTACCTCGAACGCCACGGGCGTTGGCTCCACGTCGACCGGGGGAAGCTCGATCGCGCGGAGGCGTGGTTCGAACGCTGGGAGAACTGGGCCGTGTTCCTCGGGCGGCTCACGCCGGTCGTGCGCTCCTTCGTATCCATTCCTGCGGGCGTGATGGAGGTGCCGCTCGTTCGCTACACCGTCCTCACACTTGCCGGCTCCGCCATCTGGTGCTTCTCGTTCGCGGGCGCCGGCTATCTCGCCGGAGCGAACTGGGAGGACTTCCACCACGCGTTCCGCTATGCCGACTACCTCGTCGCGGCGGTGATCGTCGGCGGTGTCGGGTGGCTCGCGTGGCGCTACGTGAAGAAGCGGAGGCGGCGCGTCGCCGAGGAGTCCTCGGCCGGCTGAGGAACCTGCGAGCGAAGCTACACTCGCCCGCGTGACAGACCAGATCCCACTCGTCGACGTGAAGGCGCAGTATGCGCCGCTCATACCCGAGCTCGAAGAGCGCTTTTCCGCCGTGCTCGAGTCCGGGCGGTTCATCTTCGGTCCGGAGGTGGAGTCGTTCGAGCGCGAAGCGGCCGCCTATCTCGGCGTGCCGCACGCGATCGGCGTCGCCAATGGCACCGACGCGCTCGTGCTCGCGCTCGAGGCGCTCGGCATCGGTCGCGGCGACGAGGTGATCTGCCCCTCGTTCACGTTCTACGCCACCGCCGAGGCGATCGCCCGTGTCGGCGCCACGCCGGTGTTCGCCGACATCGATCCGGCAACGTTCAATCTCGACGCCGAGGACGTCGCCGCGCGGGTCACTGCCCGGACGAAGGCGATCATGCCCGTGCATCTCTTCGGCAGGCCCGCGCACCTCGACGGGCTCGCGGCGCTCGGACTCCCGTTGATCGAGGACTCGGCCCAGGCGTTCGGCGCAGCCGGTGTCGCACGGACCGGGATCTGCTCGACCTTCAGCTTCTTCCCGACGAAGAACCTCTTCGCCCTCGGCGACGGCGGCCTCGTCACGTCTCTCGACGACGAGGTCGCGGAACGGGTGCGGATGCTTCGGTTCCACGGGTCTCGTGACAAGAGGACCTTCGAGCTCGTCGGGGTGAACTCTCGGCTCGACGCGATCCAGGCCGCCATGCTCCGCGTCTTCCTCCCTCGCCTCGCCGGCTGGAACGCCGCGCGGCGAGAGGCGGCGGCCCGCTACGCCGATCTAGGGCTCGGGGAGCTCGTGGACCTGCCCGTGGACGAGCCGGGCCACGTGTACCACATGTACGTCGTCCGGACGCCGCGCCGTGCGGAGATCGCCGAGGCGCTGAGCGCCGCGGGCGTCGCATGCGCCTCGTACTACGTGACGCCGACCCATCTCCAGCCCGCGATGGCTTACCTCGGCGTCGCCGCAGGCTCGCTCCCCGAGACGGAGCGTGCGGCTGCGGAGAACCTCGCGCTTCCGATGTGGGGCGGCATCGACCCGGAGCAGCAGGAGCGCGTCGTCGACGCGGTTCGCTCGGTCGCCGGCGTCCCCGCCTAGTCGTGCGCCTTCCCGTAAACAGGCACCGCCTGTGGCAGGTCGCCGTCGACGCCGCGCTCGTCGCGGCGGCATGGATCCTCTCCTGGTACGTCCGCTTCGACGCGGGCCGGCCGCGGTACTACGACCGCTACCTCGACTGGGACGTCGTTGCGCTGGTGGTCGCGATCATGCTCCCCGTCTTCTTCGCGTTCGGCTTCTACAACCGCTGGTGGCGGTACGTCTCGACACAGGACATGTGGGGCGTGCTGCGCGGCGTCGCGGTGGCGGTCGTCGCTGCCTTCCTGGTCTTCGCGGCGCTCGACTTCCATCCGGCGAAGGTGCCGCGCGGGATCTGGGTCATCGACCTCCTACTCCTCCTCGCCTTCGTGATGGGCGTGCGCCTGCTGGCCCGCTCCCTCATCGAGCGTCCGTCTGCCCGTTCGATCGTCGCGCGCGGCAGGGAGGTGCTCATCGTCGGCGCCGGCGACGCGGCACAGCTGATCCTCCGCGAGCTGCTGCGCAACCCGTCGCTCGGCTACACGCCGATCGGACTCGTCGACGACGACCCGCGCAAGAAGAATCTCCGCCTGCACGGCATCCGCGTGCTCGGCACGACCGCCGAGCTGCCTGCGCTCCTTCGTGAGCGGCGTCCCGACGAGGTGCTCATTGCGATCCCGTCGGCGTCGGGTGACGTGCGCGAGCGAATCGTGGGAGCCGCGCGTGCGACCGGGATTCCGGTGAAGACGCTGCCGGGGCTCCACGAGCTCATCGCGGGAGATTTCAACCTCGCGGGCCAGATCAGGCCGGTCGAGGTGGAGGACCTCCTCGGCCGCGAGCCGGTCGAGGCCGACCTGCAGTCGATCGCGGGCTATCTGACCGACGAGGTCGTTCTCGTGACCGGCGCGGGGGGCTCCATCGGATCGGAGCTGTGCCGGCAGATCGCACGGATGCGTCCGACTCGGCTCGTGCTCGTCGACAACGGCGAGCCCGGTCTCTTCGAGATCGAACGCGAACTGGTGGACGAGCGGGAATTCCTCGCAACGGCTGCGGTGCTCGCGGACGCCGGGAACGCGACGAAGATGCGCCAGGTCTTCGAGAAGTACCGCCCCGCCGTCGTCTTCCACGCGGCCGCGTACAAGCATGTCCCGCTCATGGAGGCGAATCCCCTCGAGGCCGTCCGCAACAACACGCTCGTCACGCGCACCGTCGCCGACATCGCGGTCGAGTTCGGCGCGAAGCGCTTCGTCCTCGTCTCCACGGACAAGGCCGTCAACGCGAAGACGGTGATGGGTCAGTCGAAGGCGATCTGCGAGTGGATCGTCGAGTCGTGGGGGCATCGCGCCCACACTGAGACGAAGTTCTGCGGCGTGCGGTTCGGGAACGTGCTCGGCTCCTCGGGAAGCGTCATTCCGATCTTCCGCAAGCAGATCGCGCGCGGTGGCCCGGTCACGGTCACGCACCCTGAGATGACGCGGTTCTTCATGACGATTCCGGAGGCCGTGCAGCTGATCATCCAGGCGGGCGCGATCGGCGGACGCGGCCAGGTGTACGTCCTCGACATGGGCGAGCCGGTGAAGATCACAGACCTCGCCGACACGATGATCCGCCTCTCCGGCAAGGAGCCCGGCGTCGACGTCGCGATCGAGTTCGTCGGCGCGCGACCGGGCGAGAAGCTGCACGAGGAACTCTGGTCGGAGACCGAGAACGTCTCGCCCTCGTCGCACGAGGCGATCATGCTCGTGACCCGTTCGCCGATCGACCAGAGCTGGCTCGAGGACGAGCTCGACGACCTCCAGCGGCTCGTCGAGGCAGGCGAAACACTCGAGCTCATCGGCCGTCTCACCGCGATCTGCGCCGCACCGCAGCGCGTCGGTCCGCCCGACAGGGACGGTGCGGGCGCCGCCGAGGCGACGCCCGCATCCGAGACCGTCTGAGGGTCGGCCTCCCTAGGTCCCCGTGCCCGGGATCTTCAGGAGCAGCAGCTGTCCGCCCTCGCGCTTGTACGTGAAGTCGGGTCCGGCTGGCGCGTAGTTGTCGTCGCCGTCGGCCTTCTCGACCCAGAGCGTGTGCGCCTGCACGTTGATCAGGAACATGCCTGCACCGAATGCCGCCGAGGCATCGACGATCCCAGTCGTCTCCCATGCACCCCAGTTGCCGGCAGAGCGGCCGTCGACGTCCGTCGATCCACCGTCAGCCGACTGATCGATCTTCACGACGACCTGCGGTAGCGCCCCGGAGAACGGGACGTACCAGAGCCGCGCTGTGGTTGCGGCCGGATCGGCCGATCCAGCGGGGAACTGCTGGCTCGAACCAGGATCCTCGGTGACAAGCAGGCCGTTCGGCGTCGACTCGACATTGTCGGGCTGATGGATCTCGCCCAGCGTCTTGACAGGGTTGTCGTCCCCCTCGACGAGAATCGAGAGCGAGGACACCTTCGTCGGGTCGCTGGGGTCAAGCACCATCTTCCAGACGCGACCGTTCGTCGAGCGGCCAGCCTGAGATGCTCCGGCGGTGCCTCGCCCGGAATCGACGATGTAGACGATGTTCCCACTGCCGGGTCGCTTGTCGTAGGCGATGTCCTCGACACGGACGAACTGGAACACGTGGTTGAGCTGGCTCCAGTACTCGAGCACCCATTGCGGCCCGTCGATGCCGATCTGTGGACTGCTCGTCGAACGGAGGTCGCGCTGCCACGATCCGTCCGTCGGCGGCGCCGGGTAGCCGACATCTGCGGCCGTGAGCTCGGAACCATCCGCGTTGTGTCCGGTCGCGATGTTCTTCGGCACCTTCACGAAGTGCCCGCTCACGGACATGGTCGAGCCCGGCGTGAAGTCGTAGTAATCGTCGACGGTTCCGCCGCCGGCAGGGCTGTCCGCCACGAACGCCCAGAGGTCGCCCTCGTCATTCCAGACCGCATCTGCGCTCGGCGCGTTGTACGCGTAGAGCTGCGACTGCGCGGCTCTCGTCGTTGGTGTAGTGGGCGTCGGGATCGGGCCCCCAGGCGGGATCGTCAACGATCCGCTCGTGAACGTATCGTCGCCCGAGAAGACGACCGGGTGCCCGTAGCCCGGGATCGCGACGTTGTTCTCGTGGTTGTGTCGGCCCATGCCGTAGATCGTCTTGTGCTGTCCCGTCCGGACGTCGAGTGCGACGACGACGCCGTTTTCCTCCTGCGCCGGGTCATCGAGCGCGGGCGGCCACGATGCCGTCTGTCGGAGGACGTAGTCGGGTGACTCTTCGTTCGTGAAGAAGATCTCGCGGTCGAACCCTTCCTTCGCCGTTGCGAGGTAGTTGGAGCAAAACCGCTGGTATCCGAGGCTGCTCGGGATCACGAACGACCCGTTGAGCGTGCCCGCGGAGTGCTGATTCAGGACCAGCTGGCTGACCTGGGCGTTGTCGAAGTCGTTCTCACCGTTCGCTGCGGTCGGGTTCGCCCTGTTGAACGGGAACGGCACCTTGGCCGTCTCGTGGTTGACGTACAGGTCGACGCGACCCTGGCCCCTCGTGCGCAGCGAGATGCCGTCCGGAATCGACTCGAAGCGGTAACCGCTGTTCAGCGTGTCGCCGACGGTGAGCAACGGCGTCGCACTGGCGCCGTTCATGACCGCTGTCAACATCGACGGCCGTGACGTCTTGAATCCCGAATCGTTGTCACCGGCGAACGCCGACGTGACACCGGCCACCGAGATCGCCGCCGTGGCAAGCACGAGCAGCGCGATCCGTCGCTTTCTCATTTCTCCCCTCCCTCGTTGGGACAGCGCGACCTTAACCAGTTGGAGACTTTCGCGCTACTGCTCGAGCGCGGTCAGCAGCACGTCGAGCAGCAGGCCCGGATCGCGCTGTGTCGCGATGCCGGGTGCGGCACGCTTCTGGAGCGCCAGATCCTCTGCTGCAGCCAGGACGCGCAGTCTTCCTTGCTCCACCAGAGCCATATCTACCGCGCCCAGGCGACCGGCAAACGTCGTGTAGACCGGAACGCCGAGGGCGACCGCCTCGCGATTCATCGTCCCGCCCGCCGACACGACGAGGTCGGCGTGCGCGACAAGGCTCTGCGCGTCGATCGCTCTCTCGGGCACGATGACCGACGGGAGGTCGCGACCGACGATCTCCACCCGCTGCCCCGTCGTTCGCGG
>Ga0207650_10004033_pt1 | contig 10042 bp, 7 predicted proteins | sample KBSS63metaG_FD_184325 | JGI IMG/M metagenome (GOLD analysis project Ga0207650, IMG submission 184325) | Switchgrass rhizosphere microbial communities from Kellogg Biological Station, Michigan, USA - KBS S6-3 metaG (SPAdes) (version 2) | ecosystem: Host-associated > Plants > Roots > Rhizosphere >...
CCGCCGAAGTCGCGAAACGCCGCACTTTCGCCATTATTTCCCACCCCGATGCCGGTAAAACCACCATCACCGAGAAGCTGTTGCTGATGGGCAAGGCAATCGCGGTGGCCGGCACGGTGAAATCCCGCAAGTCCGACCGCCATGCCACCTCCGACTGGATGGAAATGGAAAAACAACGGGGTATCTCCATTACCACGTCGGTCATGCAGTTCCCGTATCGCGACCACATGGTCAACCTGCTCGACACCCCGGGCCACGAAGACTTCTCCGAAGACACCTACCGCACTCTGACGGCGGTCGACTCGGCGCTGATGGTCCTCGACGGCGGTAAAGGCGTCGAGCCACGGACCATCGCGTTGATGGACGTGTGCCGCTTGCGTGACACGCCGATCGTCAGCTTCATCAACAAACTCGACCGCGATATCCGCGACCCGATCGAGTTGCTCGATGAAATCGAAGCCGTCTTGAAGATCAAGGCCGCGCCGATCACCTGGCCGATCGGTTGCTACCGCGACTTCAAGGGCGTGTACCACCTGGCCGACGACTACATCATTGTCTACACCGCCGGCCATGGCCACGAGCGCACCGACGTCAAGATCATCGAGAAGCTCGACTCTGACGAAGCCCGCGCCCACCTGGGCGACGAGTACGACCGTTTTGTCGACCAGCTGGAACTGGTGCAAGGCGCCTGCCACGCGTTCAACCAGCAGGAATTCCTCGACGGCCAACTGACCCCGGTGTTCTTCGGGACCGCCCTGGGCAACTTCGGTGTCGATCACGTGCTCGACGCTGTCGTGGACTGGGCCCCGCGCCCGCTGCCCCGTGTCGCCAACGAGCGCACCGTGGAACCGGTGGAAGAGAAGTTCTCCGGCTTCGTGTTCAAGATCCAGGCGAACATGGACCCTAAACACCGCGACCGCATCGCCTTCATGCGCATCTGCTCCGGCAAATACGACAAAGGCATGAAGATGCGCCACGTGCGCACCGGCAAGGACGTGCGCATCGGCGATGCCCTGACGTTCTTCTCCTCCGAGCGTGAACAGCTCGAAGAAGCCTTCGCCGGCGACATCATCGGCCTGCACAACCACGGCACCATCCAGATCGGCGACACCTTCACCGAAGGCGAGTCCCTGAGCTTCACCGGCATCCCGCACTTCGCCCCGGAACTGTTCCGCCGCGTGCGCCTGCGTGACCCGCTCAAATCCAAGCAACTACGCCAAGGCCTGCAGCAATTGGCGGAAGAGGGCGCCACCCAGGTGTTCTTCCCTGAGCGCAGCAACGACATCATCCTCGGCGCCGTCGGTGTGCTGCAGTTCGATGTGGTCGCGAGCCGCTTGAAAGAGGAATACAAGGTTGAGTGCTCGTATGAGCCGATCACCGTGTACTCCGCGCGTTGGATCGATTGCAGCGATAAGAAGAAGCTGGAAGAGTTCTCCAACAAGGCGGTGGAAAACCTGGCGGTGGATGGTGGTGGTCATTTGACCTACCTGGCGCCGACCCGAGTCAATTTGGCACTGATGGAAGAGCGCTGGCCGGATGTGAAATTCCGTGCGACCCGTGAGCACCATTAATCACTGAGCGTCGCAAAACAAAATGTGGGAGGGGCCCACATTTTGGGTCTCCACCAGGCATGGGATTGGCGAGAATCCGGCATCGGGTCTAGCGTTTACCCATCAATTGCAGAGGAGACCAACGTGCCAAATGCTCAACGCGCCATTCCCTTGGTGTTGCTGGCTGCCCTGGGGCTCACGTCCCTTCCGGCGTTGGCCGGCGCGGGAACGCCCCAATGGAAAGACACCGGCCCTGTCACCAAGAAAAAGCAGCAGGAGGTCAACTCCGGCAGTTGGCAACCTCAGGCTCAGCCTGCCCCCAAAGAGGACGCAGAAAACCCCTACAACGAAGGGGAAGACAGCGAAACCTATGATGACGGGGACACCTGATAGCTGGCGCAAACCCAGTATCACAACTAGCTTCAAGGACTGGCGACGGTGGATCACTGTCGTACGGGTTTCATCTACTGACTGGACGGAAATCGACCATGAGTATTTTTCAACGAGTCGTGCTGTTGATAAAGGTGCTGGTGCTGATGTCGTTGGGTATGTCGGCGGCCTGGGCACATAACCCGGTGCAGAGCGGTCAGGCGAGCTTTTCAGCGTCGCATGACAAGGGCCTGCAGTTGGCCAAGTCTGAAGCTGAGCCTGGGGACCAGGATCAGGGTGGCAGCAAGGACGATGATGACTCCACCACGAACGAGCCGGACAGTGACGACCCGGACGACGATGATGGCGACAGCCAAACCTAGGTCTTGACCAAAAGAAAGCCCCTCCCACCCGGCTGATGCGCAACCGGGTGGGAAGGGCTGTGAAACGCGTTACCACTGCTTATCCCTGTGGGCGCGGGCTGTTGTGGCGAGGGAGCTTGCTCCCGCTGGGGTGCGAAGCGCCCCCAAAAGCGGGCGACTGCTACGCAGTCGAACGGGAGCAAGCGCCCTCACCACAAGAGCAGCTCCCCTGAGGGAGCGTGTTGCTTTAAGCCACAAACTGCTCCGCGTAATGGCAAGCCACTTGGCGGTTATCCAACGGCCGCAGCTGCGGCTCCTCGGTGCTGCACCGCTGGGTCGCGTACGGGCAGCGTTTGTGGAACGCGCAGCCAGGCGGCGGGTTCAGGGGGTTGGGCAATTCGCCGACGATCTTGATCTTCGGCTTGCTCGGGTCCGGGTGGATGGTCGGGGTGGCCGACAGCAGCGCCTGGGTGTACGGGTGCAGCGGCCGGGCGTAGATGTCTTCCTTGGGGCCGACTTCCACCGGGCGGCCGAGGTACATCACCATCACGTCATCGGCGACGTGTTGCACCACCGCGAGGTTGTGGGAAATGAACACGTAGGCGGTGTTGAATTCCTGCTGCAAATCCATGAACAGGTTGAGCACCTGGGCCTGGATCGACACGTCGAGTGCCGAGGTCGGTTCATCCGCCACCAACACTTTCGGTTGCAGCATCATGGCGCGGGCCAGGGCGATGCGCTGGCGCTGGCCACCGGAGAACATGTGCGGGTAGCGCTGATAATGCTCAGGGCGCAGGCCCACTTGCTTCATCATCGCCTGGACTTTCTCGCGGCGCTCGGCGGCCGACAAGTTGGTGTTGATCAGCAACGGCTCGCCGAGTTGATCGCCGACCTTCTGGCGTGGGTTCAACGAGGCATACGGGCTCTGGAACACCATCTGCACGTCTTTGCGCAATTGCTTGCGCTGGGCCTTGTCGGCGCCGGCCACTTCCTGGCCGGCGATTTTCAAGGAGCCCGAAGACGGCTCTTCAATCAGCGTGAGTGCACGGGCCAGGGTGGATTTGCCGCAACCCGACTCGCCTACCACGGCGAGGGTCTTGCCGGCTTCCAGTTCAAACGACACACCATTAAGCGCGCGTACCAACGCATGGCCCTTGAACAGGCCACGGGACACTTCGTAGTGACGGGTGAGGTCGCGGGCGGTAAGAACGACGGCCATTACGCCACCTCCTGGTTCAAGGGGTAGAAGCAGCGCGCAAGGCTGTTGCTTTTCGGATCAAGCCCAGGCCGCTGGGTACGGCAGGACTCCTGCACATACGGGCAGCGCGGCGACAGCAGGCAACCCTGCGGGCGGTCATAACGACCGGGCACGATACCCGGCAGCGTGGCCAGGCGCGTGGCGCCGAGGCTGTGCTCGGGAATCGCCTTGAGCAGGGCTTCGCTGTACGGGTGCGCCGGAATGTCGAACAGTTGCGGCACCTGGCCGACTTCCACGGCTTGGCCGGCGTACATCACGCACACGCGCTGGGCGGTTTCGGCCACGACCGCGAGGTCGTGGGTGATCAGCACCAGGCCCATGTTCTGTTCTTTCTGCAGGGCCAGCAGCAGTTCCATGATCTGCGCCTGGATGGTCACGTCCAACGCGGTGGTCGGTTCGTCGGCGATCAGCAGCTTCGGCTCGCCGGCAATCGCCATGGCGATTGCCACGCGCTGGCTCATACCGCCGGACAGTTGGTGCGGGTAGGCGTCCATACGGCTGGCAGCGCCGGGGATTTCAACCTTTTCCAACAGTTCGATGGCGCGCTTGCGCGCTTGCTTGCCGGACATTTTCAGGTGCAGGCGCAGCACTTCTTCAATCTGGAAACCCACGGTGTAGCTGGGGTTCAGCGCGGTCATCGGGTCCTGGAATACCATCGCCAGGTCTTTACCGACGATCTGGCGACGCTGGCGGTTGCTCAGCTTGAGCATGTCCTTGCCGTCGAAGTTCAGCGCGTCGGCGGTGACGATGCCGGGGTGTTCGATCAGGCCCATCAGCGCCATCATGGTCACGGATTTACCCGAGCCCGACTCGCCAACAATCGCCAGGACTTCGCCTTTGTCGACGGTAATGTCGAGGCCATCGACCACCGGCACGGCGGTCTTGTCGCCGAAGCGCACGTTGAGATTCTTGATTTCTAGCAGTGACATGGGAATCTCCTCAGGCGGCGTTCTTGAGTTTCGGGTCCAGCGCATCGCGCAGACCGTCGCCCATCAAGTTGATTGCCAGCACGCTGAGCAAAATGGTCAAACCCGGCAGGCTCACCACCCACCAGGCGCGTTCGATGTAGTCACGGGCCGAAGCCAGCATGGTGCCCCACTCAGGGGTTGGCGGTTGTACGCCAAGGCCAAGGAAGCCCAGGGCCGCAGCATCGAGGATCGCCGAGGAGAAACTCAGGGTGGCCTGGACGATCAGCGGTGCCATGCAGTTAGGCAGCACGGTGATGAACATCAGGCGTGGCAGGCCGGCGCCGGCGAGGCGGGCGGCAGTCACATAGTCACGGTTCAGCTCGCCCATCACTGCAGCGCGGGTCAGGCGGACATAGGACGGCAGCGACACGATGGCAATCGCGATCACGGTGTTGATCAGGCCAGGGCCGAGGATCGCGACAATGGCCACCGCCAGCAGCAGCGAGGGCAGGGCCAGCATGATGTCCATCAGGCGCATGATGGTCGGGCCGAGCAAGCGCGGGAAGAACCCGGCGAACAGGCCCAACAGGATGCCCGGGATCAGCGACATCACCACCGACGACAAACCGATCAGCAACGACAGGCGCGAGCCTTGGATAAGACGCGAGAGCAAGTCACGGCCAAGTTCGTCGGTGCCGAGCAGGAACTGGATCTGCCCGCCTTCCAGCCACGACGGCGGGGTCAGCAGGAAGTCGCGGTATTGCTCGCTAGGGTTATGCGGGGCAACCCACGGGGCGAAGATCGCGCAGAACACGATCAGCACCATGAACAGCAGGCCGGCAACCGCGCCTTTGTTCTTGGAGAAGGCTTGCCAGAATTCTTTGTACGGGGACGGGTACAGCAGGCTTTGATCGACTGCTGACACTTGAGTAGGTGTGGTCATGGTCATGATCTCAGCGCTGGTGACGGATGCGTGGGTTGGCGAAGCCGTAGAGGATATCCACCACGAAGTTCACCAGGATCACCAGGCAGGCGATCAGCAGGATGCCGTTCTGCACCACCGGGTAGTCCCGCGCGCCAATGGCTTCGATCAGCCATTTGCCGATGCCGGGCCACGAGAAGATGGTTTCGGTCAATACCGCACCGGCCAGCAGGGTGCCGACTTGCAGGCCAACCACGGTCAATACCGGGATCAGCGCGTTACGCAGGCCGTGCACGAATACCACGCGTGCCGGCGACAGGCCTTTGGCCTTGGCGGTACGGATGTAGTCTTCGCGCAGCACTTCGAGCATCGACGAACGGGTCATCCGCGCGATCACCGCCAACGGGATGGTACCGAGCACGATGGCCGGCAGGATCAGGTGGTGCAGTGCATCCCAGAACGCGTCCGGCTCGTCAGCCAGCAGGGTGTCGATCAGCATGAAGCCGGTGCGCGGCTCGATGTCGTAAAGCAGGTCGATACGCCCGGAAACCGGGGTCCAGCCCAGGCTTACCGAGAAGAACATGATCAGGATCAGGCCCCACCAGAAGATCGGCATCGAATAGCCCGCGAGGGAGATGCCCATCACCCCATGGTCGAACAGGGATCCTCGCTTCAAGGCCGCGATCACCCCGGCCAACAGGCCCAGGATACCGGCGAACAACAGGGCGGCCATGGACAGTTCCAGGGTCGCCGGGAAGAGGGCGGTGAATTCAGTCCACACGCTGGTGCGGGTGCGCAACGATTCGCCAAGGTCGCCCTGGGCGAGCTTGCCGACGTAATCCAGGTATTGCGCATACAACGGCTTGTTAAGGCCAAGGCGTTCCATTGCCTGTGCGTGCATCTCGGGGTCGACGCGCCGCTCGCCCATCATGACTTCGACGGGGTCGCCAGGGATCATGCGAATCAACGCAAACGTGAGCAACGTTATGCCGAAAAACGTGGGGATCAATAACCCCAGTCGGCGGGCAATAAAACTAAACATCTTGTGGTGTACCTCAATCAGCCGGTTAGGCAGGTCCGGCACCACCCTGGTGGGCGGTGCCGAGCGTTTCTCTTATTTACTTCACCTGGGTGGTGGCGAAGTTATTTGTACCTAGAGGGCTTTGGGTAAAGCCTTCTACGTTCTTGCGCATGGCGGTGAACAGTTTCGGGTAAGCCATGGGAAGCCATGGTTGGTCCTTGTCGAAAACGTCCTGTGCTTGTTCATAGAGTGCAGCGCGCTGGCCGGGTTCAGCGATGGCGCGCGCCTTGTCGATCAAGTCTTGAAACTCTTTGTTACACCAACGTGCGTAGTTTTCGCCGTTTTTTGCAGCATCGCAACTCAGGTTTGGCGTGAGGAAGTTGTCCGGGTCGCCGTTATCACCGACCCAGCCAGCCGAGACCATGTCGTGCTCGCCGTTTTTAGCACGCTTGAGCATCTCGCCCCATTCCATGACTCTGATATTGACCTTCAGGCCAATCTGCGCCAGATCCGCCTGCATGCGCTGGGCGCCGAGCATCGGGTTGGGGTTGGTCGGACCGCCGCCATTACGGGTGAACAGGGTGAATTCGGTGCCTTCCGGTACGCCGGCTTCCTTGAGCAGGGCGCGGGCCTTGTCCAGGTCGCGAGGCGGGTTTTTCAGTTTGTCGCTGAAACCCAGCAAGGTCGGCGGATAAGGGCCGGTACCTACCACCGCATTGCCTTTGCCGAACAGGGCTTCGGTATAGCCGGCCTTGTCGAACGCGATGTTGATTGCGTGACGGACCCGCGCATCGCTCATGTATTTGTGGGTGGTGTTCAGCGCGGTGTAACTGGTGGTCATCGCCGCCAATTCATCGACTTTCAGGTTTGGGTCTTTCTTGATGCTTGGAATGTCATCCGGCTTGGGGAACAGCGCGATCTGGCATTCGTTGGCCTTGAGTTTCTGCAGGCGCACGTTGTTATCGGTGCTGATCGCCAGGATCAGCGGGTCGACTGCCGGCTTGCCGCGGAAGTAGTCGGGGTTGGCCTTGAATCGCGCCTGGGCGTCTTTCTGATAACGGGTGAAGATGAACGGGCCAGTGCCGATGGGCCTGGCGTTGAGGTCTTCGGTCTTGCCGGATTTGAGCAACTGGTCGGCGTATTCCTTCGAATGGATGGAAGAGAACGCCATGCCCAGGTCGGCCAAAAACGGTGCTTCAGGACGGGTCAGGGTAAAGACGACCGTGTAATCGTCGGTCTTCTCTACGCTCTTGAGCAGTTCCTTGAAACCCATACTTTCGAAGTACGGATAGCCCACGAGGGACTGTTTATGCCATGGGTGATTCGGGTCCAGCTGGCGCTGGAAGCTCCAAAGCACGTCGTCGGCGTTCATGTTGCGCGTGGGTTTGAAGTAGTCGGTGGTGTGGAACTTGATGTCGTCACGCAGGTGGAAGGTGTAGGTCAGGCCATCGGCGCTGATCTCGGGCAAGTCTTTGGCCAGCGCGGGGATCACTTCGGTGGTGCCGGGCTTGAAGTCCACCAGGCGGTTGAACATGGTTTCAGCAGCGGCGTCAGCGGTCACGGCCGTGGTGTACAGGACCGGGTCGAAACCTTCCGGGCTGGCTTCGGTGCAGACCACCAGCGGTTTGGCCGAAACGCCGATCGCCACGCTCAACAGCGCGGCAGCCATAGCGGCTTGTAGCGGGAGCATTTTCATTCAGAGCCCTCTGCAATCGATGGGACCAGACAAGCGTAGACGGCGGGCTCGTCCTGAGCCCGCCGTCTACCTGGCGCTAATTAAAGAATGTTGAATGGGATGGTGGTGACCAGGCGGAACTCTTTGATGTTGCCGTCAGCTTGTTCGGAGCTGGCACGGTGAGTCACGTAGGTTGCACGAATGGTAGTGGCCTTGAGTGGGCCGCTCTGGATCGCGTAGGACGAGCCAACACCGTATTCCTGGTGCTTCTCGCCGTCCATCAGGCGCAAGTCGCTGCGCGACGCGCCGGCTTCGCCGTAGGCGGTGCCGTTGTAGTGAGTACCGTCGATGCCCCAACCGCGAGCCGAGTAGACGTTGAACTTCAGGCCTGGCACGCCGTATTCGGCCATGTTGATGCCGTAGGCGATCTGGAAGGACTTCTCGTTCGGGCTGTTGAAGTCCGAAGTCAGGGAGTTGGCCAGGTAGATGCCGTTGGTTTCGTGCAGGTAGTCGAAGTACTCGTCACCGTTCACTTCCTGGTACGAGAAGGTCAGGCTGTGGGCTTGGTGAGTCAGGCCCAGGGACAACGAGTAGGTGTCGTTGTCGATGTTGCCCATCTTCTTGCTGCCGGTGTCAGTGGTTTTGTAGTAGTTCAGGCCTGTGGTCAGTGCCAGGGTCTGTGCATCACCCAGTTCATGGGTAGCGCCGAAGTAGTACTGGTTCCAGAAGTCTTCGACGTTAGCGGCGAACACGCTGGTTTTCAGGCTCTTGAACGGCTGGTAGTTGAAGCCCAGGGTTTTGACCTTGTCGGTTTCCTGGCCATTGCCGTATTCGGAACGGAATTTCGACAGGCTCTGCTCGGTACGCGGCGAAACGCGGTCGAAGATACCGCCCTGGAACGACAGGTTGCTGAACTCTTCGCTGTTGAAGCTCACACCTTCAAAGCTTGAAGGCAGGGCGCGGTTGCCGATGGTGTCGACGATACCGGTGCTGAAATTCTGGCGACCGGCGGTCAAGGTGGTGTTGGACACACGGAACTTGACGTTGGCCAGGCCCAGTTTGCTCCACTGGCCTACAGCGTCACCGCCGGAATCCGCCAGGGTACGGTTGGAGCCGCCGGCGATATCCTTGCGGTCGCGATCAAGGGCGATGAAGTTGTAAGCAGCAACTTCAGTGCTGACCCCTACAGTGCCTTGGGTGAAGCCCGAGGTGTAGTTGAGGATGGTGCCTTGGGCCCAGTTGATACGACGGGAGATCGGCGTCTTCACACCGTCTTTACGGTAGCTGAAGCGGTCGTTGCGAAACTTCATTTCGTTCGCATACCAGTTACGGGTTGTACCGCCCAGGCTTTGACCGTCGATAAAGCCTTTGGCCTCGCTTTGCGCGCTGGTGCCGGCCAGGGTGGTCGGAACGAAGTCCTGGCTGGTGGTTTCAGCGTAGGCGGTAGCCGTGATGGTGCTGATGGCCAGGGCCAGAAGCGCTTTGCTGCTCAGTTTCATGAATGAAGCTCCTTTGGTTCTCTTTTTAATGCCGGTCTTTTTTGGTGATCCGGCTATTGGGTGTGTAACTCGTTCAAGCTCATGCAAACGTTTGGCGTAGGAAAAATCCCAACAAAAGGCCGCGCGTTTGCAGCAAGGCGGGGGCCGCCCTGCGCAATCCGGTTATTTTCTTATGGGGTGATACTGACGCCCGAGAACACGTTGCGGCCGAAAGGGCTGACCTTGAAACCTTCGACTTTGGCGCTTAACGGCTGGTTGACCGTCGAGTGGGCGACTGGCGTGATCGGCACCTGCTGCTTGAGCAGTTGCTGCGCCTGTTTGTAGAGAACAGTCCTTTGTTCGCGGTCGGTCACGACCTTGGCTTGCTTGATCAGCTTGTCGTACGCCGGGTCACACCACATGGAGTAGTTGTTCCCGCCGATGGCGTCGCAGCTGTAGAGGGTGCCCAGCCAGTTGTCCGGGTCACCGTTGTCGCCGG
>Ga0207650_10004037_pt1 | contig 10033 bp, 9 predicted proteins | sample KBSS63metaG_FD_184325 | JGI IMG/M metagenome (GOLD analysis project Ga0207650, IMG submission 184325) | Switchgrass rhizosphere microbial communities from Kellogg Biological Station, Michigan, USA - KBS S6-3 metaG (SPAdes) (version 2) | ecosystem: Host-associated > Plants > Roots > Rhizosphere >...
GACATTGCCATTAAATCAGCAATGAATTCCTACCGGATGTTTGCAAAGTATATGAACGCGGACTACAAACCCATTCCGAGTTCTATCATTGCCGAGGGAGATGCCACATGGCAGGGCGCAGGCGACCGGGGAGACATGGCCATGATTGCCTATGGCGCAGGAAGATTTGCTCTTGCTTATGGAAATAAAGATTCGGCAAAAGTTTTATGGCCCTTGATTGAATGGTGTTTGGAATATCTTAATAGAAAAGTAAACGAACACGGTGTTATCTGGAGTAACCGTGATGAGCTTGAAGGAAGGTTTCCATCGGGGAATGCCAATCTCAATACAAGCTCATTGTACTATGATGCATTGAATTCTGCATTGTTGCTGGGAAAGTTACTGAATGAATCTCCGGATAAATTAAAACGCTATGAACAAAGGGCAAAGGACATCAGGAATAATATCGAGAAATTTTTTGGTGCAACAGTAGAAGGATTCAGGACGTACCGCTATTATGAAGGAAATGATACCTTGAGAGCATGGATCACGACACCGTTGACAGTGGATATTTTTGATCGTAGGGAAGGAACCATTGCCGCTTTATTTTCTTCACGGCTTTGGACAGAAGATGGCCTGGCTTCTTTAGCAGGCAACAAAACGTTTTGGGATCGTTCCACGTTATATGGATTGCGTGGTGCATTTGCTGCAGACGAAACGGAAAAAGCATTGACCTTCCTTAACTATTATTCGCAAAGAAGATTGTTAGGTGAACATGTTCCTTATGCGGTAGAAGCATACCCGGAAGGAAATCAACGTCACCTTTCTGCTGAAAGCGGATTGTACTGCCGCATTTATACTGAAGGTTTATTTGGTATGCGGCCGATTGGCTTTAATGCATTTGATATGACACCACGCCTGCCAAAAGAGTGGAACAAAATGGCCTTGCGGAATATTCATTCCTTCGGAAACGTTTTTGACTTGCAGGTTGAGCGATCAGGAAAAGATAAACTGGTTATTACAGTTACGAAAGGAGATAATAAAAAACAATACAGCATCAGGGAAGGGGAGAAAAAAAGAATTCAATTATAAAGCAACATGAAATTCTTTATCGGATTTATTTTTCTGTCAGCAATGGCAACGAACTGTAAAAAGAATAATACGGTTGCATCACAGCCACAACCTCAACCCGGCGGCGTGCCCATAAAATACGGAGCGAAGTTAGTTGCGGATGGACCGGGCAATACGTACGAATTGATCAACTCTGTTTTAGGTGGTGATGCTACGGAAGATCCTGATTGTGCCCATCCTTCTTTTGGAAGACATATTCGCGAAGAATTTGACAATACGCTTAACAAAAATGTTTTTGTTTTTACGCTTCATGTTACACCTGATAATGATCGCTGCAATGGTGCTACCGATCGTCAGCGTAACGAAATAAAAACCTATGGTCCATCACCCGATAGTTTGAAAGGACAATTGAATGAAACTGTTACCTATAGATGGAAATTTAAGTTGGATGCAGGTTTTCAACCCTCACCCAGCTTTACACATATTCACCAGATTAAAGCGGGAGACGGAACGAATGATGATTCGCCTATAATTACCATTACACCTCGTGCAGGTACTCCTGAAAAACTCGAACTCATTCATACAGGTAATACAAGTGCAAGCACATTAGGCAAAGTAAAAACGGCTGACCTGTCAAGTTTCAAAGGTACATGGGTGGAAGTGATCGAAAAACTTACTTATAAAACTGCTGGCTCCTATACCATCACTATTAAGCGGATCAGTGACGGTGCTCTTTTATTAGAGTATAGCAACAATAACATTGATCTGTGGCGTGATGGCGCAAGCTTCTGCAGACCAAAATGGGGAATATACAGGAGCCTTAATAATGTTTCCTATTTAAGGGATGAAGAAGTAAAGTTTGCTGATTTCTGTATTGCGGAGGGAAGCGCAGAATGTAGGTAGTATTATTGGCGTCTATTCGTCATTGAATTGCCTGGAAAAACAAATTCCATCTTGTCAATTTCATAAAATGAATTCGCGAAGTCGATTGAATGACTTAGAGCTTTCTTTCGTCGCACTCTTCAACGATGTATCTATTAATCTACTTTTAAAAACCATACAAGGCATACAAGAAATACAAGAGAACCATAACAACTGTATGTCTTGTATGCCTTGTATGGTTCAATCTTATATTATTTCCGTTACCTTATTAAAGAGCAACAAACATGTTTTGTCATACGATGTTATTTAATGAATTGAGCTGGTGCTTCCCCTTGGGTTAAAACCTGTCCTAGCTGTTGGTACATATCAAGGAAGTCATAATGATTCCAGGCTTCGGCGATTTTTCCGTTTTCTACCCTGATCAAACACTGACCGGAAAATTTTACAGGTTTGCCGGTATCTCTATGTGTGGCTGTTACCTCTGTAAAGGCGGATTCCATATCATCCTGGGAAATGACATCTTTAACTTCGACATGAATATTTTCGAATTGATCTTTAAAACCATGGTAAAAGATTTTGAACCCGGCCGCACCTTTTGGTTGATCGGGTGCAACGATACCGTGTGCATGGGAGTCATTGGTCATTAACTGGTCGATGGATGCTTCCATGTTTTGGTTCCAAACTTCGTCGAACCAGCGATACATCAGAGTTGATTTTGTGTCCCGCATAAAACTGTTTTTTGTTGATTAATAAATTATTTACGTAAGGTAGCTGGAAGGAGTGTTTAACATTATGGAGTTCCGAACGAGTAGGAACTAAAGGTAGCAAAGAATTTAATGTGTACCTTTTAGGCAGGAGTTTTCTGATATTTGGAGTAACCTGTAAAACTTGGCAAAGGATTAAACAATTTTGTCAGTTTACACCATCGAATTTTAATCTTGTTTAAATTGGTTTCATAAATCAAACTGATATGAGAACTGCTTCCTGTCTAATGAGCTGCCTGCTTGTTTTTTCTTACGGTGTAAAGGCGCAAAGCCAAACGCCAGACGATAGCCGATCCCTGTTCACAAAAGGCAAATACAATCTTGAACTAGGTGCAGGCCTGGCAACTTACCAGGGTGATCTGACAGAAAAAAGTACATTTTTTGGACAACCGGGTTATGCAGCTTCCATTGGCAGCAGCTACAACCTTTCAAACGAATTGTCGTTGGGTTTAGGATTCTCATACATGAAACTGAAGGCTGATGATAAGGAAAATAATAAAGCTGCTTTAAAAGCGAGGAATTTAAATTTCGAATCAAATGTTTGGGATATCAATCTAACCTTACAATTTAGTCCCTACACTGCCGGAAAGTTCACTCCATATATTGATGCAGGGGCAGGTTTATTTCATTTTAATCCGAGAACGATTGATCGTTATGGCCATGAGCAACATTTAGAGGAATTGGGAACGGAGGGGCAGGGCATGGCAATACCGGGCAATAGCTATTATTTACTGACGCAATTTCAAATACCATTTGGAGCAGGCATTCAGTATGCTATGAATAACAGGATGGCTTTGAAACTGGATTTTCTTTTCAGGAAAACATTTACAGATTATATTGATGATGTCAGTACAATTTATCCGGATGGTTCCTTGATAGATAAAAAACTTCCCATAGTAAAGGAGCTTGCATTTCGTGGAGATGAGATTAAACCAGGTGCTGTGTACCCGAGCGGTGCCCAAAGAGGGAATGCCGATAAAAAAGATTTTTATTATACAGGTCAGGTAAAGTTTGTTTACCAGTTGCACAAAAAATAATTTTTAGGTTAATAAATTCATTTTTTTCTGGCATCCGTTAACAGATAGCCAGGAGCTTTTGCAAATCTTTCCAACCATATCCTCCATGAAATTCACCATTTTTTGCAAATAATTTTTCTGCTCCCATTTTTTCATAAAAGCCATTTGATGGATTATTGGCATCACCAAATAAAAGCATAGATGAAATACCTCTTTTTGCAAATTCATGAGCCACTTTGCAAATTAACTGACGCCCTAATCCCAATTTATGGATCTTGCGAAGAAGGTATATTTTATTAAGTTCTCCTGAAAAACCGGGGATGTCTGAAAGATTATATAGCTGTCCTTTTGCAAATCCAACAAGGTTTCCGTCGTCATCCTCAACTACAAAACAAAACCAGTCGTTGTCATTATCCTGGAACGCCTTTTCCCACTGCCGTTTGCGAACTTCAAAACTGGGACCAGGCCCATGCGTTTCATTAAATGTTGTAACATGCAGTGCAGCAAGAGCAGATGCGTCAATAGGAGTTACTTCTCTGATGTTAAAGGAGCTTGACATTACATTGAGATTTTTCTTTCCCGACGGGCCCTCGCTAAAACGCAAGTTAAATTATAAAAGCTCTTTTACGGGACCTGTAGAGATGCAAACATTTCTTTTGTGTTTTTTATTGGTTCTGTGTACACACCAAAGTCAAAACCAAAGGCATTTACTTTATCACCTTTACCAGTGTAGTGACAGGTTATCTGTTGATCGTAATTTCTGTACCACGTAATATAGTTTGTTGTCGCTTTTTTATATTCTCTTCAGATTTCGTCAGCAATTTAATTAAGCCCCAGTCTATACTCTCCTTTGTATTCTGAAATTTGTCTACTATGATTGTCAAAACATTGTTTTCGTCAATCACATAGTTGTCGTAGTCAGCATTTACAATGTTTCCATCAATCATAAATATTACAGGTTTGTTCTTAAATTCAGTGTATTTATTTTTTAACTCAGTTAAAGAAATGGTTTTAGGGTTGTAGTCACTCTTTGTTTTAATACGTATGATCCCAATGTATTGAACATTGTTAATTATAGTGTCACCTTTAGCCACCTGTATATTTTCTATCCAATTTGGGTTTAAGCTGTTTAACAATGATTGGTTCATTACATATTTGCCGTTAACAATAAAGGCAGGTTGTCGCTCAACTTTATTCCTATCTACATGTATCACACGCAACGTTGTATCTCTGTTTGGGTTTTTTCCTGTGTCCGCCAAAATAATACCCGGTGTTTTACCATTTGTTATTTGCCCAAAAGAATTTGTCGCAGCAAACATCACCAAAAAGATAAAAAGTAGTTTCATGTGTTATAGTTCTTTAAGAAAGATGCTCTGAAGTTCATCTTGTATAACGGATGCTCCAAAACTGTTACCAACGTAGAAGGGCTTTAAACCCTCCAATCTGTTTCCTGATAGTGTTACGATTCAGCTAAGTTTTGAGCTTACGGAATATTTGAGGCATTGTATCAGGGTCTATTGCCTCCATATCAATAAGTTTCAAGGATTTGACCATTTTGAGCGTTGTGGTTTTGTATGTTTGAAAATGTGGTGTTTTTAAATGCAACTCATACGCTTCCCTGCTGGCATAAATCTCCAAAATTCTCACCTGTGTTGGATTTTCCTTCTGATACATTGGGCAGATGGAAATAACACCTGGTTCTAATTTCACGGATGCCCGGGATTCTTCTTTGAGAATTGCTTTGTATTCTTCAAGATAGATTGAATCAATTTCTATTTCTGATATGCGAATCATCATGTTATTTTTTTGAGCAGAAATACTATAGCATGACAGCAGAGTGAATATCATGATTAAGCAATACTTCATTAGATTTGATTTTTTGTTGACTGGAAAAATCACTTTATTCTTTCTTTCATAAGACTGTCTGAAAACTATTGCCGCTAACGTTAAACGTATTGCTGTCAGTGCGGATATTAGTTGCACTTCAGCCCCACTAAACTACAAAAGCTAAATAGAATAATTTATAATTGTCTGCTTGGTAAACTGCAGCCGATTAGAATTACTAAACTATAAAGTTATTCAAATGGCAAATAGAAAACGGTCACGCTGGACAGAAGCCGATTAGCGATTTATTGCCGATGATTTGTGCGTCTGCCAGCATAGCAACAAACCGTTTGTTATGCGCATACCCAGTTCTCGGTTTACTGTTTAGGTGGTGGCATTACTCCAAGTTGGATCATCATGCCAATGGTGTCTGACTGCGCCCAATGTTCAGTAATCTTTCCATTTCTTAGGCGCCAAATGACAATGCCTTTCATGGAGAACTCTTTGTTCGTTGCTGGAATTCCAAATACTGTTCCTACATGTTTTCCGTAAGCGGTAATGTGTGCAACAACTTTGTCATCTTCTGCAATAAGGTCATCAATCACATGATAGCCAGGCGTTGCTTCAGCGAACATTTTAAAAAGCTGCTTCCAACCATCTCTGTTAGCGGAAAATCCGGGATAAGGATTGTGTTCAACAAAGTCTTTCGATAAAAATTCATCTAAGATGTCAGCGTTACCTGTTTTACCATGTTCGTCAATTGCCTTAAAGTACTGCCTTATAATTTCCTTGTTGGCTTGTGTCTGTTTCTTTTCTTCACTCATTTTAGGTTTGATTTTATTACTCGATTTATTTATTACTTATTCACTCTTCCAGGTTAACACGCTCTCATGAGTTACGCATAACGCTTGCATTGCCGCAAGGTCTACCAAAGAAAAGTATTAATATTCAATACCAAGAGTTCCAAGAAATTAAAATTGTCAGTTGTTTCACAAAGACCTTCCTGGTATTTAAAAATGATTATAAGACCTCCGCGAACAACCTTATAAACTGTCTGGCAGGCAGATGTGCACGATATTTCAACGTCTACGCCTCTTTTATTTTCTTGTTTGAATTTAAATTACCGGTACAATAACTCCGCAACCGCATCCTTATCTTCCGTATTTACCTGGTTTGTCTTTTTCAAATAGTTTTCATTATGGAATTTATTGGCTGCCTGTAACAACAAAGGATAAAAACCACTTACTTCATAAGGTTCGATCTGCTGGTAGGTCCACTTCTTTTCACCAAGTGCATAGGGAAGCAGCCAATCAAATGCTGCTTGTAAACTACCACCCTTGCTTGTTTTGTAATGCCACAGATCAACACCAACTTTCTCAGCCAACGTCGCCAACTGGAACCAGGCCGTTGTATTAAATGTGCTATAGCCAAGTGCATTGGTCCTTGCCAGTTCCAGTGGCCAGTTACCTTCTTTTGTCAATTGACTGTCGAGCAGTTTTTTGCTTTCATTTACCAACTCCAGGGCTTTTTCCTTGTTACCCGTGAATAGTGCAAAGTCCACTACCTGAACATAGTACCATGTGCCATGGTTGTTTTTTGCGTTGTGTTCGTCATTACCATTCTTGCTTGTCAACATCCAGTTTAAATATTGAGTATACCAGTCTTTTAATTCTTTTGCATCTATTACTGTCCATGACTTAGAACCTGTAAGAAGCCCTGCAGCATCTGCAATGCCAGTCAAGGTTCTTGATTCAATAATGCCAATGCCTCTTCCATTGTTGACACCGGGAATTGCCTGTGCATATTCCAGGTGCGGATTCATTTTAGTGGACTCATTGAAAAACCAATGGCGAATAAGTGCACCAGCTTTCTCAGCATATTTTTCATCACCGGTCAAATACCAGGCAAGTGATAAGGTTTTTGTAGCATCTTCAAGTCTGCCAATGTACGTGCGGTCAGTAATTTTTTTAATTTCCGGGTTATGTTGTCCATCCCTCCTGGTGTAAGGCAAACCATTAGTCTTACTGCTATCATACCAGAAGTAAGGAGCCTGGCTCATGTAATCATGTTTGTCTCCACTAACAGGTGTAATTGCCTTGTCCATCACCGATACTAACTTCATGGTTAGAAGGTCGTCTGCCTTTTTCTTTAAGCTTTCAACCAATTGAAGAGTGGCCTTGTCTTTTTTCTGCACTTTGTTTTTGAGCTGAACCAGTTTGTTGCCATCCATTATAAAAACCTCGGGAACCGGCACAGAAATTTCTAATCCAAAAAAGAGGATAAACAGAAACACAAATAATTTGATACTGGTAATCATTAGAGCTATTTTAATTTGTAAGCCACAACTGTTTTTGCATTGAATGTTGGTACAAACACGGTTTTTGTTTTGGCATCATAACCAATATCAGCTGTATTCTTTTTATCCTGGTAAGTTTCCAATAAAGTTTCAACCTCTCCATTGGCTGATACATAAAAAATATAGCCTGCCCAGGCTGTAAGTATAAAGTCGCCATTGCCAACTGGTTCAATTCCATCAATACCCTGTGGCAAAGTAGCTATAGTGATAAGAGTTTTATTTTTATCGGCCCTGATAAAGTTTTTTCCACCTCCAATAAACAAGTCATCGCCAATGGATTTTAATCCATTAACGCCATTTATGTTTTCCAGGTAAACTGCGGGCTTATCGTTTTCGATGCGCCATATTTTTCCGGTTCTCGAGTCCGAAACATACACAATACCTTTTTCAGAAACCGTGATATCGTTTAAGCCTTTAGCACTGTCGATTCTAATCTTTTTCTCAATTTTTCCTTTGTCAATGTCAATAACAACTACCTCGTTTATATCAGCAACGTACAACCGGTTTGCTACTATACCCATTCCTTTGGGTGCACTCAGCCCCGTAATCCAAGTCGAATCATATATAGTCCCATCAGCACTCAATTTACCTACACCTCCTTTACCGTCAGCGTCCCAGCTTCCTCCGTTGATTAAAGAAATGAAAAGAATATTTTTTTTCGTGTCCGCCAGTACCGATTCAGGTACGGCTACGATACTGTCCGTTTGCCAGATTTTTTCCAATTGATGCTTTTGTGCATTGGAAACAAAGGAAGCAGCAACAAACAGTACAATGAGGATCGTTTTCATTTGAATTTATTTTTGTTCAACTAATTCGTAAATATTACTGGTTAAAGGATTGGCACGTCCGGGACTTAGATTTAAACCAATATTCATTAAATATTCGCCGCTAAAAATTTTATCGTTATCGGGTTGAGATGATCTGGTACCGGGAAATAAATTTATTTCTTTGAGTCGATATTTTTTACCTGCATTAAGGCCTTGCAATTTTACACGATTAAAAATGTCCTGGCGTCGTGTATTCAAATGATAATTGAAGAGAATGGCCTTGTCCTTATTTTCACTCACATACATGACTACCGTTCGGTTAGATTCATAAGGTGATTCAATGCGGTAAAGATCGCCAAACCAGATAACATCGCTTATTCTTTTGTAGGTCTTTACCGCTTCATTGCTGAATTGTAGTTCATCCGCTGTAAAATTCTGTACCCGGATATCATATCCTAATTTATCCATCATGGCAACATCCGTTCGAAACTTCAATGATTGTTTTCCCATATTGGTAATATGTGCCGAAATGGTGTTAGCAGGGAAGAAGTAGGAGTAACCCCACTGAATATAAATTCTTTCCAGTGCATCGGTATTATCGCTGGGCCAGAACTCCGTGAAATATTTCATGGCAGCATAATCGGTTCGTCCGCCGCCACCGGAACATAACATGATTGGCAATTGTGGATATTTTGAACGAACCCGCTCCAAAACTTTGTAAAAACCTTTTGTGTATTCAATGAAAAGATGGGATTGTTTTTCTTTCAGATATGGTGAATACTGGTTGGTCATACTCCTGTTGCAATCCCATTTGATAAAAGCAAGGTTGGGATTATTTGTCAAAAGGTTATCAACAACTGTAAAGACAAAATCCTGCACTTTAGGGTTGCATAGGTCTAATACCAATTGATTACGTCCATAATTTTCTTCACGATTGGAAAGCTTTAATATCCAGTCAGGATGTTGTTCATACAATTCACTTTTTGGACTCACCATTTCAGGTTCCAGCCAAATACCAAATTTGATTCCTTTTGATTCTGCCTGTTTCACCAGGTAACCAATACCACTGGGAAGTTTGGTGCTGTCTTCTCTCCAATCACCCAAACCGGTTTTATCATCGTTGCGTGGATATTTATTTCCAAACCAGCCATCATCGAGTAAAAAAAGATCAACCCCTAATTTTTTTGCTTCGTCAAATAATTCCACCAGCCGGTTTTCATTGAACTTCATTCCCGTTGCTTCCCAATTATTCAACAAGGTCATTCTTGGACCATTGCCGCTGAGCACCGCATAATTTCTTGCCCATTTATGCAGATTCCTGCTGGCTTGCCCTTTACCATGTTCGGAATAGCTGAAAATAAATTTGGGTGTTGT
>Ga0207650_10004038_pt1 | contig 10031 bp, 7 predicted proteins | sample KBSS63metaG_FD_184325 | JGI IMG/M metagenome (GOLD analysis project Ga0207650, IMG submission 184325) | Switchgrass rhizosphere microbial communities from Kellogg Biological Station, Michigan, USA - KBS S6-3 metaG (SPAdes) (version 2) | ecosystem: Host-associated > Plants > Roots > Rhizosphere >...
CGACATCCGGCGGGACGCGCGGAGTCGGCGCCTCGACGACCGCGTCGGTGACGATCTGCTCGGTCATGATCCTGATCCTGGATTTCATCCTGACGCGCGTGCTGTTCTCGATCCTGCACTGGTGAGGCGCCCTTGATCTCGTTCCAGCACGTCGACTTCAGCATCGGGGGACGCAAGATCCTCGAGGACATCTCGTTCGAGGTGGCGAAGGGCACGACGAAGATCATCCTGGGGCCCTCCGGCATCGGCAAGAGCACGGTGCTCCGCCTCATCCTCGGACTGTTCCGTCCGGAGAAGGGCGACATCCTGATCGACGGTGTGAGCGTGGTGAACGCCGACCCCGACCAGCTCAACAAGATCCGCCAGCAGATCGGCATGGTGTTCCAGGACGGTGCGCTGTTCGACTCGCTGACGGTGGGCGAGAACATCGGCTACTGGCTGTTCGAGAACAGCGACGCAGGTCGCGACGAGGTGGAAAGGGTTGCGCGCGAGAAGCTCGGGCTGGTCGGGCTCGAGCCCGACCTCGTCGATTCCATGCCCGACGAGCTGTCGATCGGCATGCAGCGCCGCGTCGCGATCGCGCGCGCGCTCGCCTCCGGCCAGCCCAAGATCATCCTCTACGACGAGCCCACGACCGGCCTCGACCCGAACTCGCTCGAGATGGTCACGGACGTGATCCTGCGCCTGCGAGACGACCTTGGCATGACCTCGATCGTGGTGACGCACCAGCTGCCGGACGCGCTCAAGGTCGGCACCGACTACCTGTTCCTGTACGATCGCACCGTCCACTTCGAGGGCAAGGCCAGAGACCTGGCGTTGAGCGACGACCCGGACCTCGCGCACTTCCTCGATCCCTTCAAGAAGAGCCTGGTCAGTGCGGTCGAGAACTTCGGCCTCGTGCACGCAGGCGCTGAAAGGACCCCGCCTCGATGAAACGATCCGGCGAGATCCGCTGGGGTGAGCTCAGGCTCGGCCTCCTGATCTTCGTGTCGATGGCGATCTTCCTGTGGGCGTCGATCCAGGGCGGGTCGAGCCTGTTCAAGAAGGAATACACGCTGCATTCGCGCTTCTCGAACGTGCAGGGCGTGGTCGCGGGCGCGCCCATCTGGTTCCAGGGCGTCGAGGTGGGCACCGTCAAGGAGCTCGACTTCGTGCCGGTCGGCGACACCTCGGGCGTCGCGGTCACGTTCAAGGTCGACCAGAAGGTCTTCCCGCTGATCCGCCGCAACTCGCGTGTGCGCATCCAGGCGCTCAACGTCTTCGGCGAGAAGTTCATCGAGGTCACGCCCGGCACGCGCGAGAGCCCGCACGTGGCGAACAACGACACGCTCGCCTCGGAGCGCCCGTTCGACATGGCGGAGATCATGGAGCGCGGCAACAAGATCGTCGACCAGCTCTCGGCGACGATGACCGACCTGCAGTTCGTGATGGCGAAGGTGCGCCGGGGCGAGGGCTCGCTCGGCAAGCTCGCGGGCTCGGACGAGCTCTACGTCTCGCTCGACCGCACGGTGAGAAGCGCCGAGACGCTGACGCTGCACCTCGACCGGTCACAGGTCGAGATGCGCCGGAACCTGGTCTCGCTCACGAGCTCGCTCGACTCGCTGCTCAAGCGGATCGACCGCGGCGAGGGCACGTTCGGGAAGATGGCGAAGGATCCCGCGCTCTACGACAACCTGGCGAGCGCGTCCGCGCGCATGGACTCGACGCTGGCCCGGGTCGAGCGCGGCGAGGGGAACCTGGGGCAGCTGTCGAAGGACGAGAAGCTCTACAAGAGCCTCGAGGGGTCGCTCACACGGCTCGACCAGCTCCTGGCCGACATCCAGAAAAACCCGAAGAAATACTTCAGTTTCTCGGTGTTCTAGCCCGTCGTCGATTCCCGAGACGGCTTCCGGGCCCCCGTCGCGCTCCCCGCGCGGCGGGGGCTCCGTTGCGAAATGCGGCGCGGCAGGCCGTGTTCGGCAGCCGAAGACGAATCCGCAGGATTCGAGAAGCAACCATGCCGATATCCCTTCTGGTAAACTGTTCGCACCTCGACTAGGGCCCTGGAGCCGGGTTTGACGCCCGGATCGCCCCAAATTGAATCTTCCAGCGCGTCGAGGCGGCCGGGAAATCACCTCCCTGCCTCCCGAAGATCTCGAATCCTGGCGAAAGCGCGTGCGGTCCCGCCATCGACACGCCGCGCAGGTGCCTCGTTTGTTCATCCTGCTTGTGGCGGGCGCTCTCGTGATCTGGTTGGCATTCTTGCTGTCGGCGGCGCTGACGACGGTCGGCTCCGATTTGAACGTGTTCGCGGCCTCCGATGCGGCTGCCGCGACGACCCTCAATTGCGGCACTCCTTCCTGCGGCACGGGGACGGTCCTCGATTATTCCTTCACGGCCCCGGCGAACAGCTGGGCCGTCGTGGCCGCGCGCTCGACCGCGGGGAACGGCGACCCGGACCTGTGCGTTTATTCCGACGCGGCCTACACGGCGCAGCGGGCGTGCTCGGACGTCAGCCCGGTCAATGGCGTCGTCGAGTTCGTCGCCATGGACTTCCATCGCGGGGCGGGCGGGACGAACTACCCGCGCACCCAGCGCTCGGGTGCGGGCGAGGTGTGCACGCAGCTCGAATGCGGCGCGTTGCTCGTGCCGGATGCGCCGCCGACCACGCTGACCTGGTTTCTCGGCAACGTGGTTCGCGTCTTCAACGTGCCCGTGTCCGCGGGGACGACGTACCGGGCGAATGTCATCGTCACCTCGGGAACGTCGGACTTCGGTCTCGCCGCGTTCCGCTCGAACCAGGCGACCGGTTACGCTGCCGGGCGCGGTTCGGCGGTGGCGCTGGCCGACAAGCGCGGCGCCGGCCAGGGCGAAGGCATCTATTTCGAGGCCACCGCGAACGACACGATCGGCCTCGTCCTGTGGGTCAACAACGCGGCGACAAGCGCGAACTATCGCATCGAGGTGCGCACCGCGACGCAGCTCTTCGCCAACGTGCCGGCGAGCTTCGGCGGAACGAACCAGCGCGACTTCTTCTTCGTGCCCGGCGATCCGCGCGGCTGGTCGGTGCTCGCTCTGCGGCCGCAGCCGACGACCGACGCCGACCTGAGGCTCTACGACTCTCCCGACTTCCTGACGCTGCTCGGCAAGTCGAACGCGGTGGTGGGCGTCGTCGATCTCGTGATCGCGAACTACGCGAACGCGCCCCAGGACACAGGGGCGGTGCTGATGATTTCCCCCGGGCCGCTGGGAAATTACGTGATTGACTGGCACGATCAGCCGGCAGCACTCGAGACGGGCGTGGTCGTCCCGCTGAACCTGGGCGGCAGGATCGGCACGGGCTTCACGGCCGAGCTGGCCGCGGGATCGCAATACCGGTTCCAGTACGACCCGGACGACGGCTCGTCGGGCGACATCTCGCTCATGCTGTACGGCCCGCGCGCCGCGGTGCCGAACTTCACCTACGGCACGCGCGCGGACTCGATCGCCGGCTCGGACATCTGGGCCACGAAGCTGGCAGGCTGGAACCCGGGCGAGGGCATCGAGGAGTTCAACTTCACGCCGACGATCAGCGGGCAGTACTTCCTCTATGCGTACCAGAAGACCGGCGCGTCGGTGAACGGCGGCCTGCGCTACTACCCGACGGCGGTCGTCGGCGCCCCGGCGGGACCTGCGCCGGGCACGCGTGTCGCGCTCTCCGCGCCCTGGCCGTCGCCGGCGCGCGGCGAGTCGGTGCGCCTGCGCTGCGACCTCGCCCAGGCGGCGCGCGCGGACCTGGACATCCTCGACGTGCGCGGCCGCACGGTGAAGAAAGTCCATGGCGGGACGCTGCCGGCGGGCCCGACCGTCCTCACCTGGGACGGGCGCACCGAAGACGGCCGCGCGGCGACCCCGGGGCTGTATTACGCGCGCCTGCGCACGCCGCTCGGGAGCGTGTCGCAAGTGATTGTCTGGCTTCGCTGAAGGCCTGATTCGGCCGGAAACCCGCCCCGCGGGGTCAAAGGACTGTCAAGGATTCGGCGGAATTCGTACGCCGCGGAACCCCGGCGGGGAACCCGGGTATCACTCGCCAGGGAGCAGTACCGGAAGCAAGCTTCAGACAACCTCCATTCGGGCAACGCACGGTGCAAGGGGACCCTCCGAGGTCCCCTTCATCGTTCTGTACGATTCCTCCGAAGCGGCCGGATTTTCCGCGCGCGAACCGAACATTCGCTTGGCATCCGCGAAGGCGCGCGGCTACGATGCGTCCGCATCTCGAGAACCGAATCGACTTCTGCGCCCGACATCGAAGATGGCTCTCGATCGTGCTTTCGGGTGGGGTGGATCGAAAACGGCCCGGGGGATTTCCTCGGCGGGGTGTTCAGGGGCCTCTTCTCTTCGGGAGAGGCCCTTTGACTTGCCTGCTGGCCTCCTCCGCACCGCATGTGACAAACTGCGCCCCATGCTTGGTTTCGGCACCATGTCTCGCTCCTTCCTGATCGCCCTCCTCGCACTCGCGTTCCTCGCCGCGGCCTCGACCGGGCCGACGGGCGCGGCCGTGATCGGCACGCATGCGGTCCCCAGCGCGTTCTCACCGAACGGCGACGGCGTGCGCGATTCGACCATGATCCTGTGGACCCTCACCGACTCGGCGGCATGCCTGGTGGTCAGAGTCGTCCCTTCCGGCACGACCCTCCCGCCCGTCCGCCGCTTCTACCTGGGCGAACGGCCCGCCGGGGTCGACACGCTGGTGTGGAACGGGACCGACAGCACGGGAGTGCTCCTGCCCGACCGCACCTACAACTTCTTCGTCGAGCAGCTCCCCGCCAGCTGCAACAAGGACTCGATCCTGTCCCAGGGCCAGACCGCGGTGCTGCTCGACACCGCCGTTCCGCCCGCGCCGACGATCGCCCACGGGGACACCAGCGTCACCCGGTCGCAGTTCAAGGTGCAGGGCGTCGCGGCCTTCGCCGACACGGTCGCGCTCTTCCGCGACGGGGCCCGCTTCGACACGACGTTCACGGCTCCCCCCGGGGATGCCGCCGCCGCCTACAGCTTCGACGTCGTGCTGACCGAGGGCGACAACCGCTTCTCGGTGCAGAGCTGGGACCGTGCGGGCAACGTCTCGCCGCAATCACTCGACGTGAACGTCTTCTACCTCAATGCCCCGGACATCTCGGGCGTGTCGGCCGTGCCCGCGACGTTCTCGCCGAACGGCGACGGCCGCGCCGATTCGACGCGCATGCGGCTCACGCTCGACGTGCCGACCACGCGCCTGGTCGTCGAGGCGCGCCGCGGCACGGCGCCGACCCCGGGGCTTCCCGACCAGACCGAACCGGTTGCAGTCCTGTATGACGGCCCGGCTCCCGCAGGCGCGCAGTTCTACACGTGGGACGGGACCGACAGCCTGGGCACCACGGCGGCCGACGGCGAGTACGTGCTGGTGGCGCAGGCGGAGAGCCTGCTGGCGGGCGGGACGCCTGTCCAGGGAACGCGCCGGAGCTATGCCCGCGTCGTGCTCGACACCGCGCCGCCGCCGCCGCCCTTCATCTCGCCGCCGCCGCCGGCCCGCTCCTTGAGCAGCCAGGTCACGCTCAACGTCACGGTGTCGGAGTCCGACTCGCTGCGCATCTTCCGCGACGGGTTCCTCCTGCGCACCGACCAGGTCGACGTCACGCTGGGCCCGAGCGTCTCGGCGCACCCGTTCCCGCTGCACATCGGGACGAACCTGGTCACGCTCCAGGCGATCGACCTGGCGGGCAACCTGTCCGTGGTCGGCGGCCCGTACACGGTCGTGTACGAGACGCCGGTCGGGTTCCACGCGCCCGAGAGATTCGGCAAGGGCGACGTGTTCGGGGTCAACCTCCAGAGTCCGGCGACCTCGATCGTCATCGAGCTGTTCACGCTGCGCGGAACGCCCGTGCGCCAGCTCACGGCAACGGGCAACACGACGCACTTCGAGCTGCCGTGGGACTTGAAGGACGTCGCCGGCAACCTCGTAGGCGACGGGCCGTACATGGCGCGGCTGCTGGTGGGCTACGCGAACGGCACCGGCCAGGAAACCAAGGCCGCGATCGTGGTGGTCAAGTGAGACGCGCCGGGCTCGCGCTCCTGCTCCTGCTCGGGCCCGCGCTTGCGCAGGCGGCGACGACCGCGGCGTTCGATCGCGCGGGCGGCGGCGCGCGGGCGGCGGCGCTCGGCGGGCACAGCGTCGTCCTGCCGGACGACGACCACGCGCTCGGCTCGAGCCCGGGGCGCCTGGTCTTCGCCGAGCGGAGCGCCTCGGCGCAGTACGACCGCGTCGATCCCGACCTCGAGCTCTGGCGCGGCCGCCTCGGCGCCGTGATGCCGCTCGGGCAGGACCTGACCGAGCCGCTGCAGACCTCGCACGTGTCGCGCGCCGCGGTCGGCCTCGCGCTCGACGTGACCAGCCTCACGCTCATCGAGGGCTCGGGATACCGCGAGGCCGCAGTCTCCCTGGGCGGCGGCTTCGCGCCGTTCAACATCCTCGGGCTCGGACTGGTCGGCCGTTACGAGCACGCGAGCTCGGACGTCACGGAAATCTCCGCCAGCGCGTGGGGCGTCGACTTCGGGGCCGCGGTCGAGCTGACGGATCACCTGGCGGCCGCGGTCGCCATCCGCAATGCCCTGGGCCGCGCATCGTTCGAGGAAGGCGACGACGAGGATCGCCCGGCCGAGCTGACGGTCGGGCTCGCCGCCGGCCATCACAAGTGGTGGCAGGCGGAAGTCGACTGGGTGATCCGCAACAACGTCACCAGCGCGCTCTCGGCCGGAGCGGAGGCGCACGTCGTGCCCGGCATGGTCGACCTGCGCGCCGGCATCGCCCGCGAGCAGGACCCGGTTTCCAGCCGCTTCGTGGGGACGGCGGGCGCGGGATTCGAGTTCGCCCGCGTGCACCTCGATTACGCGTTCCGCGCCGACCCCGACGGCACCCTCGACGCGCAGCACCAGCTCGCCCTGACGGCGCGCTTCTAAAAACTTCCCCGGAGGATTCCGCGTGGCTCAACGACGTCTCGACGCCTTGTTCCACCCGGTCTACCTGGGGCCGCGCCGCGGCCTGGACGTCAATCCCTACGAGCCCCCGCCCGCCCAGCGCAGCGAACCCTGGCAGGGTCCGATCCGCCCGGTGCGCGATCGCGCATTCCACACCGAGCACCTCGCGCTCGACCTGGACGTCGACGTCGTGCGCGCGCGGCTCGCGGGCACGGCGACGCTCACGCTGGTCTCGCTCGTGTCGGCGCTGGCCGAAGTCGAGCTCGACGCGCGCGAGCTGTCCATCCGGGGCGTCAAGCTCCGGGGCCGCCGCCTGAGGAGCCGCCACGCCGACGGGCGGCTGGTCGTGCGGCTCGACCGCGCCTACGCGGCGGGAGAGGCGCTGACGATCACGATCGCCTATTCCGCGCGGCCGCGCGCGGGCTTCTGGTTCGTGCGCCCCGACCGCGCGTATCCCGATCGCCTTGCCCAGGGCTGGTCGCAGGGACAGGCCGAGGACAGCGCGTTCTGGTTCCCGGTCCACGACCACCCGAACGACAAGTTCACCACGGACATCAAGGTCACGGCCGACTCGGCCCTGCGCACGGTCGCGAACGGCCGCCTGGTCAAGCGCACGAAGCGCGGCGCCCGCACGACCTGGCTGTGGCAGCTCGAGACCCCGCAGCCGGCGTACCTGGTCTCGCTCGCGGTCGCCCCCTACGTGGAGACGCGCGCGAAGGCGGCCGGCGTGCCGCTGCGCTTCTACGCGTTCGCGGGCCAGGAGCGCGCAGCGCGGCGGCTCTATGGCCGGACGGGCGACATGATGAAGGTGTTCTCGCGGCTGTTCGGGCCGTACCCGTGGCGCGAGTACAGCCAGGTCGTGGTCAGCGAGTTCACGTGGGGCGGCATGGAGAACACCGGCGCGACGACGCTCACCGAGAAGGCGCTGATGGACGAGCGCGCGGCGCTGGACATCTCGTACGAGGGCCTCGTCGCCCACGAGCTCGCGCACCAGTGGTGGGGCGACCTGGTGACCTGCCGCGGCTGGCACCACAACTGGCTCAACGAATCCTGGGCGACGTTCAGCGAGAACCTCTACAACGAGGTCGCGCACGGCGAGGACGCCGCCGCCTGGGACCGCATCCAGAAGACCTCGCAGTACCTGGCCCAGGACCTCGGCCAGTACCGCCGCCCGATCGTCACCGATCGCTACGGCATCCCGATGGACCTGTTCGACCGCCACGCCTACGAGAAGGGCTCGCTCGTGCTGACGATGCTGCGCGACGAGCTCGGCGACGAGGCGTTCTTCCGCGGCGCCCAGCTCTACCTGGTCCGGCACGCCCACGGCTTCGCCGACACGCACGAGTTCCGCCGGGCGCTCGAGGACGCGAGCGGCCGCGACCTCGTCTGGTTCTTCGAGCAGTGGGTGTTCCAGGCCGGCTATCCCGAGATCGAGGCGCGCTGGCGTCCGGCCGACGGCGGAGTCGAGCTCGTCCTGGTGCAGGCGCAGGACACGTCGGCCACCGGCCCCGCGAAGACGCCGGGCTTCCGGCTGCGGCTCGAGGTCGAGGTCGTCGGCGCCGGCGGAGCGCGGCGCTCGACCCTGACGATGACTCGTGCGCGGCAGAACTTTCGCCTGCCGTGCGCGGGACGGCCGATCCGCATCGCGATCGATCCGCGCTTCCGCGTGCTCAAGCGCCTGGCGCTGGCGCAGCCGCCGGCCGCATGGCGGCACGCGCTCGCGCGGGCGGCGCAGTTCCCCGAGCGCATGCGCGCCGCGCGCACGCTGGCGCGGACGCCGGACCTGGCGGGCCGGGCGGCGCTGATCGCGGCGCTGGCGAAGGACCGCGCGCCGCAGGTTCGGATGGCCTGCGCGATCGCGCTGGCCGAGGGCTTCGCCAAGTCGAAGCCGTGGAAGGGCGCGGCGCGCAAGGCGCTCGAGCGCGCCGTGCTGTTCGATCCCGATCCGCACGCGCGGCGCGCCGCGGCCTACGCGTTGGGTCACTTTGGGGAGGACGGCGAGACCGCGCTGCTCGAGTGCCTCGACCGCGAGCGCTCGTACCTGGTCAAGGCGACGGCGCTCAAGGCGCTGGCGTTCGGCAAGTCGCCGCAGTTGCTCGCCGCCGCGACCGAGGCCCTGTCGGATCGCGGCTGGCGCGACCTCGTGCCGATGGCGGCGCTCGACGCGCTGGCGATCGGCCGGCCGCCCGAGGCGTTTGACCTGGGATACGCCGCGATCCGCTACGGCGAGACCCAGGAAGTCCGCGAGGCCGGCGTGCGCCTCCTGACCGCGCTCGCCCAGGACCCGCATGCGCGCAAGGCGCGGCCCGAGCAGGCGCGCCACGTCGCGCCGACCCTTGCCTCGCTGTTGCGGGATCCCAGCGTCTTCGCGAAGCTGGCCGCCGCCGGGGCCGCGGGGCGGCTCAAGGACCGGAAGCTTCTGGCCCCGCTGCGGGGCGTCGTGCGCGAGGAAGTGTGGGATCATCTGGTGCACACGGCGCAGAAGGCGATCGCGGACATCGGGAAGCCGAAGCGCCAGGCGAGGCCGCGCACGAAGCTCGCGCCCCCGCGGGCCTAGGAGAGGGAAGCATGGAGAAGACCCACCGGGAGCTCGTCGACGAGGCGAAGTCGCGCATCGAAGAGGTCGGCATCGACGAGGTGAAGGCGATGGCCGACGCGACGCTCGTCGACCTGCGCGCGGATGCGGACCGGGACCAGGGACACCTGCCCGGCGCGCTGCACGTGAGCCGGGACGTGCTCGAGGCCGGCGCGGACCAGGTCCTGCCCGACAAGGATGCGCCGGTCGTGCTCTACTGCGGCGGCGGCGGCCGTTCGGCGCTGGCGGCCGACGCGCTGCAGGGAATGGGCTACACCAACGTGCGCTCGATGGCGGGCGGGTTCAGGGCGTGGAAGGCGGCGGGACTCCCGACCGCGAAGGAGTGAACGACCGCCGGCTGGTGCTCACGCGGCCGCTGGTGTTCATGGACCTCGAGTCGACCGGAGTCGACCCGCGCAACGACCGCATCGTCGAGATCTCGCTGCTCAAGATGTTCCCGCCGGACGCATCCGGCGCCGCTCCC
>Ga0207650_10004039_pt1 | contig 10031 bp, 8 predicted proteins | sample KBSS63metaG_FD_184325 | JGI IMG/M metagenome (GOLD analysis project Ga0207650, IMG submission 184325) | Switchgrass rhizosphere microbial communities from Kellogg Biological Station, Michigan, USA - KBS S6-3 metaG (SPAdes) (version 2) | ecosystem: Host-associated > Plants > Roots > Rhizosphere >...
AGCTTTTATGCCCCCACAACCATAATGCCCGCAAACAATAACATGTTTTACTTTAAGAACGGTAACTGCAAAATCTAAAACAGCTAAAAGATTGACATCCGTATTTACAACAAGATTGGCCACATTGCGATGAACAAAAATTTCACCGGGCTGAGTTCCTGTGATTCTGTCAGCTGGTACCCTGCTATCGCTACAACCAATCCATAAAAATTCAGGTGTTTGTAAGTGTGAAAGCCTTTCAAAATACCCCGGATCATCTGCTGTAATTTCCTGTGCCCACGCTTTGTTCTGTAGCAATAATTTTTCGTATGAATGCATATATTTCGCTTTACTGGTTATAAAATTAAGGTTCTATAGTCTCTAATACCGAATCTGGTTTCCTGATGACATCAGCCTTTGCATTGGTATCATTAATAATGGTCTTGCTAAATCCCTGTTCTTTATACTGACTCTTTTTTACTTCCACCTTTATGTTTTTTAATGGAGCGTGAATGGCAAAATCTTCAATTACTTCCACCACATCCTTATCAATAAAATCGGCACGACTCGCATCAATCAATACCGAAGCATTTTCAGGAATCTCTTCCAGCTTGTTTTTAATAATTGGTTTATTTAAAAATGAAACGTCTTTTCTTAACCGTATCAAAAATTTATTGTGGTCATTTACAATAAACACGGACGTTTTGAAGTTGCTGCGAACAACAAAGAATAAACCCGCACCAATTCCAATGAGTACTCCAATCAAAAGGTCGGTAAGCAGGATTGCACCAATGGTGATAACAAAAGGTAAAAACTGGTCCCATCCTTTTTTATAATAGGCTTTAAACAAAGCTGGTTTTGCCAGCTTATAACCAGTATAAATCAATACTGCAGCCAATGCAGATTTTGGAATGAGGTTTAATAATCCTGGTATCAGTGCCACACAAAGCAAAAGCAAAACACCATGATAGATCGCTGACATCTTTGATTTGGCTCCTGCATTCACATTTGCAGACGAACGAACAATCACTGAAGTAATGGGCAGTCCTCCCAGCAAGCCTGAAAGCATATTACCAACTCCCTGTGCTTTTAATTCTCTTTCTTTATTTGTTACCCTTTGAAAAGGATCCAGGTCGTCTATAGCCTCAATACTTAATAAAGTTTCCAGACTTGCTACCAACGCGAGAGTTACACCGGCAATCCAAACGTCTTTATTCAAAAAGCTGTTGAAGTCAGGCCTGGTAAAAAAAGATAAGAAATCACTGGTGGTTTGAGCCACTGGAATATTTACCATGTGCTTTGGATCGATTGCAGCCGAACCATTTTTAAAAAGTTCATTAATACCAATTCCAACGAGCACCACAATCAATGGCGCGGGAATAATCTTAATAAAACCTTTTTTTGTAGAGGTGAATTTTTCCCAGGCAAACTGAAAGATCAATCCAACTGCACCGATCAAAACAGCAACTGGAGTGAGGTAATTAAATGCATTGACTATTTCTGAAAATGTATTTTCATTATTGCTTTGTTGAAAACTTTCATCACCTAAATAGTTGGCATCATACCCAACAAGGTGAGGAAACTGTTTCAAAATTAAAATCAGCCCAATCGCTGCCAGCATTCCTTTTATCACACAATTGGGCACATAATCCCCTATTACTCCTGCTTTGATGAAACCCAAGATTAATTGCAGGGCGCCGCAAATAACCACTGCCAGTAAAAAGGTCTCAAACGTTGGCAATTTCAATATGGCTGCAGAAACAATTGCAGTTAATCCTGCTGCTGGCCCACTAACACTTAATTGGGAACCACTTAAAGAACCAATAACAATACCTCCGATAATGCCCGCGATGATTCCGCTAAAAAGTGGAGCATTGGAAGCTAACGCAATGCCTAAACATAATGGCAACGCTACCAGGAATACAACAATAGACGCAGGGAAATCCGCCCCGAAATTTTTCAGGTATGAGCTTGCACGTCTCATAATAAATTGGTTTTAAAATGAACAATAAAATTTTTACCGATGAAGACTATTCAACAGCAAGCAAAGTGTATAGTTAGAGGAAAACCAATTATGCTTCGGGAGGAGGAGAAAGTAATTCGGGATGATGCTCGTAATATATGTTAGAAGGGTAACTTTTGTACAGCCTTTTCAGAATAATAAAATCTTTGTCCAGTGAAGGCAGATCGTGTAAATATTCGGAAAGTGTATTGGCGCTGCTTTCGTTTTTCTCTTCTGTAGTGTTAGAAAAAGGGTTGTTATCGTCGGATTGGCTGGTTTGTTTCTGAATTTCTTTTTGAACTTTTTGAGCCTGGTAAACAAAAGGTGTGCTTATTGTCAACCAAAACAAGGCCATGATCATAAACAGGCTTGAATGGACATGCCTGGGTAAAAATATATTTTGGCCTCGTTTCATTGGTGGCGAAAATAATGTCTAATCGTTTAAAAACTATCCTGTCCCAAAAATATTACCAGTAATTAACATAGTGCTTATTCAATCTCTTCATTAAAAACAAATAACTGTAAAAATTGTTGCCCTTTATTTAGTATGGAATGTAAAAGCAAATATGCAATGGATAGGAAAAAAAATTCTTTATTGCAACTGAACAACCATAACCTACACTCTAATTTGTATAAACAATGTAAGTTTATTGCACAATTGCTAAAACTATGGCATACCCATATCAAATAAATTCTTTTGAACAATACAGATTGGAATATCAAAAAAGCGTGGACGATCCAGAAGAATTCTGGAGCAGAATTGCAGAAAATTTTTACTGGCGAAAAAAATGGGACAAGGTTTTGGATTGGAATTTTACAGACCCAAGTGTAAAGTGGTTTATTAATGGTAAACTGAACATAACTGAAAACTGTATCGATCGGCATTTGAAAGATTCAGGTAATAAGCCTGCCATAATATGGGAACCTAATGACCCCGGCGACAGGGTGCGAATCGTGACTTATAACCGTTTGCACAAACGTGTTTGCCAGGTAGCGCAGATGCTAAAGAATAATGACGTAAAAAAAGGTGATCGGGTTTGCATTTATATGGGAATGGTGCCCGAACTGGTGTATGCTGTGTTAGGCTGCGCACGAATTGGAGCCATACATAGTGTTGTGTTTGGAGGATTTTCTGCACAAAGTATTGCGGACAGGCTTGAAGACGCACAGGCAGAATTCATTATTACATGCGATGGTGCTTTCAGGGGAGAAAAGGTCATTCCTTTAAAATCGGTTATCGACGACGCATTAATTGGGAATAAAAAAATAAAACGGGTTATTGTTTATACCAGGACAAGAACACCCATCTCCATGATCAAAGGAAGAGACGTGTGGTGGGAAGATGAAATGGAACATGCAGAAACACAAGTGGAGAAAGAACATGTGGTTTCGTTTCCTGCCGAAGAGATGGATGCCGAAGATCCATTATTTATTCTATACACTTCCGGAAGTACAGGCAAACCAAAGGGCGTTGTACACAGTTGTGGCGGTTATATGGTTTGGACCAACTATAGTTTTGTCAATGTTTTTCAATATAAACCCGGCGATATTTTTTTCTGCACAGCAGACGTTGGGTGGATCACTGGTCACAGTTATATTGTGTATGGTCCTTTGAGTGCCGGTGCCACGCAAGTAATGTTTGAAGGAATCCCTACCTGGCCAGATGCCAGCAGATTTTGGAATATTGTTGATCGGCATAAGGTAAATATTTTATACACTGCACCAACGGCCATACGTTCATTGATGGGCTTTGGTTTAAAACCACTCGAAGGAAAAGATCTGTCAACATTAAAAATTCTCGGCACAGTTGGAGAACCTATCAATGAAGAGGCGTGGCAGTGGTATTATCAGAATATTGGAAAGGAAAATTGCCCGATTGTTGATACCTGGTGGCAAACAGAAACGGGCGGAATATTAATTTCCAATCTCGCGGGAGTTACTCCTGCTATACCAACATATGCGTCTCTGCCAATGCCCGGGGTACAGCCTGTTTTAGTTGATGAAAATGGAAAAGAGGTCGAAGGAAACCCTGCTGCAGGAAACCTATGTATAAAAGCACCATGGCCTGCTATTCTTCGGACTACATATGGCGATCACGAACGTTGCCGAACGAATTATTTTGCAACCTATCCCGGTTTGTATTTTACCGGTGATGGTGCATTAAGAGACGAAAAAGGTAACTATAGAATTACCGGGCGTGTGGATGATGTATTGAATATAAGCGGACACCGAATTGGCACCGCAGAAGTGGAAAATGCAATCAATATGCATAGTGGCGTGGTGGAAAGTGCAGTGGTGGGTTATCCACATCACATAAAAGGACAAGGCATATATGCCTATGTAATCTGTGATCATTTTCACGGTGGTGAAGACACCATGCGGCAGGATATTGTTCAAACTGTTGCACGGATAATAGGACCAATTGCTAAGCCGGATAAAATTCAATTTGTACCGGGACTGCCAAAAACGAGGAGCGGAAAAATAATGAGAAGAATTCTGAGAAAAATTGCAGAAGGTGAAACAAAAAACTTTGGAGATACCACCACTTTATTGGATCCGGCCGTAGTAGAAGAAATTGCAAAAGGCAAACTGGCCTGATATTTTTGCACCAAAGCGTTCAAAAGATAGGACAACATAAGCTTGAATGATTTCTGCCAACGGAGTCTAAAAACGAGTTTAATAAGAAAGAGATTATACAAACTTTTCCTGCCCGTTCGTTACTTATTTTTGGATGCTAACCGGCGTTCCAACGGGTACAAAACTGTATAAATCTTCTACGTCCTCATTCTTTAATGAGATACAGCCATTTGTCCAGTTTTTATATCGATCTATTACGAAATCTTCATGAGGCCAGGTGCCATGTATACCTACACCGCCGCCGGGAGACGCAGACCTTGGTATTTCTCCTCTTTGTTTACGCTGGTTAAATTTAGCCAGGCTTTCCGAAGTTGGATAGTCCAGGCCCAAATAGCGGTCCCATTTTTCATGAACTCTTTTGTTGGCTATTTTAAAACTGCCTTCGGGTGTATTGCGATCACCTTCCATTTTTTTGTCCTCAAGACTACTATTTCCGAAAACAACCGGGTAGGTAGCAAACCAGCCCAACTTGTCATACACATACAGTTCGTAATTCGATTTGTCAATTACAATCCTCACAGGAGCTACCGGCATTGTTTTAAATGAAGATCTCTTTGCTTTGACAGTTTTTGCCACGGTTACTTTGGGAGATGTGCCAATAAAATTGTAGGTGTTTAGGGTGACGCTACCAACCAAAAGACACGACAGGATAACGGTGGTTTTCATACTCAATCAGGTTTAGCGGTTATTCAAAGGATTAACGAACGAAAATTTATTTTTATTTTTCTCTGTGAATATCTTTTAACGAGCCTTTGTAAAAAAACAAAATCCCGCTGTAATAACAAAGCGGGATTCTACAGGCAAAATCTGCAGGTTTATTACCAATGACTAAAGCGAATTCCTACGTTATATGGCGTTTGATCCAACCCTTTTTCCCACATATTGTGCATAGCATACGAACCATAAAGTTTTACTGGTCCAAGGTTTAACTCACCGATATATGAAAACTTCCACTGTTCCAGGTCAAAATCATCATGTTGTTTGTCCTTATCGCCGTCCACTTTTATTTTTTGACGGGAACTGTACAAAAATCCAGCGCTAACGCCTGCACTTAATCCAAATCCATTTTCACGACCAGGTGTAAAGTTAAAGTTGACCATTAGTGGCACGGTAACATAATCGGCAGCAAACTTATTTTTATCAACCACATTCCAGTCCGGATCAAGGTAAATTAAAGTTGGGTTTTTCGCGAAGTGCAGTCTTTCGTCTTCAAACCTGTAATTGTTTAGTTCAAGCCCCAATCCGTATTTCAAATTGACAATGTGTTGTACAACATTTAAACGTTGCATAAAAAACCAAATATTTACATTAACTGACTTGCCTGTTCTCAGGTCAAATTGATCCGGGCCCACATCCTGGCCAATAAAGCCTGACGTGCGTGCAGCTGCATAATCGGTTTTATCATTAAAATTAGAAAAGCCAAAATCAAGAATCACCCAATTGGTGCTGATGTTGGAAGATTTTCTTTTGTGGTGGTTAGAAATAACTACGTTGGTGTTATTTTTTTCGCCTTCTTTGTCTTTGTGTTCTTTGATAATGATCATTCCACCGACACGGATTGTGTCCGCTTTTTCTTTCGATGTGGTGTCTTGTGCCAGGCAGGTCATAGCTCCGCTCAATGCAATTAATGCAACGAATACTCTTTTCATACGTCTGATTTTTTGAGATAATTATTTTAGATTGATTGCAACCGCACCAATTAGCAGCTCTCCATTTTCATTTGTTGGATCGATGCCGGTTCGTTTTTCGATCATTCTGGTGGCCTTGCGCAGGAAGCCTTTGAGTGATCCTTTGCGGTCGTTGTCCGTCTGTACCAGAGGCTCTTCAGGACCTTTGATAGTTGTACGATCACGGTTCAAATTAGTTACAGAACCTGTGTTAAGATTATGCTTAGAGGTGATTGAGTTATCGACTTCTGTTTGCACAAGACTTACCTTGGTTCTGTCCACAATTTCATTGCTTTTCTCTTTTGGAGTTAAGTCAGCTAATAAATTGTGTTCTACAGGAGTTTCTTCTATTATGTCTTTCGTTTTTACAACCTCAACTTGTTTTTTATTCTTTTTGTTAGTGCCATTATCAACAGCAACATTATTTTTTAAAGGACCTTGGGACGATATTATAACTGTATTTTCAGGCTCATTTTGTATTCCATTATTTTGACCAGGGGTATTTGTAACAGCAGTGTTTTGAATATCTGGAGTAGGCTTAATTGAAGGTGGATTCTTAAAATACAGAATGCCGCCTATCGCAATAATTACTACTGCCGCAGCAACTCTCATCCATACATTAAATGCAATAACTTTTTCGGTTCTACGGTATAATTCTTTTTTATTGGGATAATTAATTTTTTCAGAAGGATCCAATTTAGCTTGTAACAAAACCTGGTGTTGAGCCTGGTAGTCTTTGCTGGAAGTTAGTTCCAGCTCGACGGTTTTCCTTTTGTCAGCAGGTAATTCATCATCTATATAAAGAAGTAATTCTTCATCAATGGTAGAAAGTTTCATGCTTTCAGCAAACAACTCAGTTTTATTAAAGCTCAATTCTTCCATAGGCAGCTTTATAGCCATGAGTGTCTCGAATTCAGTCGAGAGATCAGGGTTGGCAATTAAAAAATCATCCACCATTTTCACCTGTTCTTTACTCAATTCATTATCCAAATACAGGACAAAAAATTCTTCGTAATTACCAAGGTGGATCGTATTCATATTGTTTGCTTCAAATGACATTTTCAACTTTTACAATGTATTCTTTTAATTGTAAGCGGGCACGATGAAGGTAAACCTTCACCTGGCTTTCATTCAGGTTCATGATTTTTCCAATTTCTTCGTAACTGTACCCTTCATAGTCTTTCAACATTACTAATGATCGCTGGGTTTCACTTAACCGTGCTAACGCTTCATTCAAAACAGCCCTGGCATTGTCCATGTGTTTATTCTGTACGCGAACATCGTCCCTAAACTCATCCTTCAAATAAACCCGCTTTACTTTTCTTAAATGATCAATCATTTGGTTATAAGCCACTGTAAACAGGTAAGATTTGCTTTTGGTTGCATCCACTTCCTCCCTGTTACGCCATAGTTTTTCAAAGGCAGTTTGCACCACGTCACGGGCATCTTCTTCGTGTCGAAGGTTTTTTACAATAAACCGGTACACGTTGTCAGCATACAGGCTTACACAATCATTATAGTCTTTTTCGGTCATAAACAGTCTAACAAACAGTTTTACAACAGTATTACGATGCAGGAAATCAAAAGTTACAGCAAAACAAGGAAATATTTAATGGATAGAAATAAAGTTAGATAACTGCCGGGAAAGTATATCCCAAAGCAAATCCGTTTTTTGGTTGGAGTTAGCTGGCCTATCCTGGCTACAATTTGCAGTGGATGAGCAAACTGCCTCAGTTTTTTTATACGTCGCAAAGGAAAAAGCAGAAAGGCTTAATGTGAGAGCGGCGGCAAGTAAGAACCATTTATTTACAAATACCTTTCTCATCTTGGTTGGTTTATACCGTTTGACGAAGGTAGAAAGGGTGATGTTACAGGAATGATAAAAAATATTTGAAATGTGGCAGAAATTAATTGTATCTACCAAAGTTGGAGCTCAATTGTTTTTGTCCTTTGCAAAGCGGCAAATTTTTCTAAGCAATTTTTCAGAGTCAATCGAAAGCCTTATAAGTAACCGATCTATACAAATAAATAAGCAATGAGCTCGGCTACAGCACCAACTAAAAACCCCGCATAAATTTCTTTTTCAGTATGATTCGAATCGATCAAACGGGCAGTGGCGGTTGTCCCACCAATTAAAACGGCAATAGAAATGTAGAATCCGTAGCTCGAGGTACTCAACAATCCGGCTAATAAAAAAAATGTGCACACCAGCCCTAAGGAAATTGTGTGCATGCTGATTTTAAAGAATGAATTCAGGATCAGGCCCAAACTACACGAAAGGAACACCCCAAGTGCAAACATTACAACCTCTTTTGGAAAGTGTATATTTTTAAAAACATACCAAGCCCAGAAGTAAAAAATTTCGCAAACAATGTAAGGTAATATGCGGTCTTTCTGTGTTTTTAAATACACAGAATCCACGAACCCCAAAGCTTTGGACAATAAAGTTGTCATTAAAGGGAAAAAAGTATAGTAAACAAAAAACTGTATAAGAATGATTTTCTTTTGCCAGTCTGTTCTGTCGTTAAAAAGCCTGGCCTCATAAATTAAAAACAGGCCTACATACAGCGGTATAAACAATGGATGAAAAAGGTAGGAAATAAGCTTTGCAAAAATTCTAATTATAGGATGAACTGCTACGCTTCTATTATCGTTAACAATATTCATCTGCGAAAACATGCGGCAAATGTAAGCAAACGGGAGGCTACAACTTAGGATTCAACGGTTTTAAACAGTTAGCAAAATGCGATCATGCCTAAAAAACAATTTTAAGTAGAATCATAACTCCTTACGAAGCCGTGCTACAGGAATGTTCAGTTGCTCACGATATTTTGCAACAGTTCTCCTGGCAATGTTATAACCTCGTTCCTGTAACAATTCGGTGAGGCGTTCATCGCTCAACGGTTTTTTCTTGTTTTCGTTTTCAATAAGATCGCTTAAAATCTTCTTCACTTCCCTGGTTGATACTTCTTCACCGGTGTCTGTTGTCAGTGATTCGCTGAAGAAAAATTTGAGGCGGTACGTACCAAATTCTGTTTGTACAAATTTGCTATTGGCCACCCGGCTTACTGTTGAAATATCCAACCCCGTTTTTTCTGCAATATCCTTTAAGATCATTGGCTTCAGTGTTGTTTCATCACCGGTTAAAAAGAAATCATGCTGATGATTCATAATTGCTGTCATGGTGCTCAACAACGTGTGTTGCCGTTGCTTAATGGCATCAATAAACCATTTGGCTGCGTCAATTTTTTGTTTGATGAACAGGACAGCTTCCTTTTGACGACGGTCTTTTTTTGCGCCTCTGTCATAATCGCGAAGCATGTCGCGATAACCTTCACTTATTCGTAATTCCGGAGCATTTTTCGAGTTTAACGTCAATTCCAGTTTACTCGCATTGTTGAAAATAAAGAAGTCAGGGACAATGTAACTTTCAGCTTTATTTACCTCGCCGACATTGCCGCCAGGTTTTGGATTTAGCCTGGTTATTTGCACCATTACCTCTTTTAATTCATCGTCGTTAAGGTTTAAACCCCGCTGAATCTTCTCGTAATGTTTTTTTGTAAACTCATCAAAATATTTTGTAAGAGCCTGCACGGCTAAATCAACATCTTTACCTTCTTCCTTTTGCCGTAACAATTGAATCAAAAGACATTCCTGCAAAGTCCTTGCTGCAACCCCAGGCGGATCAAATTGTTGAATCCTTTTTATCAGGTTTTCAATTTCTTCCTCGTTTGTTTCAATATTCT
>Ga0207650_10004042_pt1 | contig 10025 bp, 8 predicted proteins | sample KBSS63metaG_FD_184325 | JGI IMG/M metagenome (GOLD analysis project Ga0207650, IMG submission 184325) | Switchgrass rhizosphere microbial communities from Kellogg Biological Station, Michigan, USA - KBS S6-3 metaG (SPAdes) (version 2) | ecosystem: Host-associated > Plants > Roots > Rhizosphere >...
ATTGATGAGACTCGCGTGATCGAGCACCGACTCGTCGGCCATGATCGGAATGCCGCTCGCTTCGCGCCGCACCCGCGCCATGCCCGCGATATCGTCAAACGGCACGGGCTGCTCAAACAACTGCAGCTTGTAGGGCAACACCATGCGCGCGAGCTTGATCGATGTGTCCGCGTCGTAGCCGGCATTTGCGTCGATGCGCAGGTTGAAGTCGGGACCGATGGCCTCGCGGATCGCCTTGACGCGGTCGCGGTCGGCTTCGATGTTGCCGCCGACCTTGATCTTCGCCGATTTGAAGCCGCGCTTCTGCCATGAAACGGTTTCCGCCGCCGCTTCGTCCGGGGGGAGGATCCCGATCCACGCGTTGAACATCAGGCGGTCTTTGACCGCGCCGCCGAGATAGGTGTAAACCGGAACGCCGCATACGCGCGCGGTCAGATCGACGCACGCCATTTCGATCGCTGCCTTCGCGTCATGAAATCCTTCGACGGCGGGCTCGAGCTTATGCAGCACGCGATGGATATTGGTGGGGTCCATGCCGATGACGAGGCCCGCGAGCCTGGTGCGCAGCATTTCGAGGCTGTCTTCGATCGTTTCCATCGAATAGCCGGGCGACGGATCGATGTTGCCGAGCCCGACCGCGCCGCCGGTCGCGGTGATGCGCACGATCGCGCTCTTCTGGATCGACTTGCTCTTGTAGGCGTTCTTGTATTCACCGACGAGCGGAACCGCCACGCCGAACACTTCGACCCGTTCGATTTTCATCATGCGAGACTCCAGTCAGGATGTTTTTGCAGGAACGCGATCAAGCCGCCTTCCGCGAGTATGCGCTGCACGGCCGGCGGCAGGACCGCGACCGTGCGGTTGATGTCGCGTGCTGCCACGACGACTTTGCCGAGCGCGAGATCGATCGCGATTTCATCGCCGTCGCTGATGCCCCCGATATCGCATTCGATGACCGGCATTCCGTTGTTGATCGCATTGCGGAAGAACTGGCGGCCGAACGCCGGCGCGACGATGGCGGTCACCCCCATCAGCTTCATGATATGCACGGCCTGTTCGCGCGACGAATTGATGCCGAAGTTTTTGCCCGCAACGATAACATCGCCCGCCTTGAACCGCGACGCGAAACCCGGCGCGACGTTGTCGAATGCGTGCTGCGCGATGTTAGCGTTGTCTTTACCCGGCAGGTATTTGCTCGAGCAGTTGATGTCGGTGTTGATTTCAGCGCCGAGGAGACGGGCGCGACCTTTGATTTTAGTGTCCATCACGCAGCCCGCCACTGACCGCCGACTACATCGCGCGGGTCGGTGATCGTGCCCGTCAGCGCCGAAGCGGCTACCGTCGCCGCGGAGGCGACCCAGATTTCGGATTTGGAATTGCCGAGACGGCCTTTGAAATTGCGGTTGGCGGACGAAATCGCGACGTCGCCGTCGCCCATGATCAGGTGGCCGGTGATATTGACGCAGGTGCCGCAACCCGCTGCTTCGACCGACGCGCCGGCTTTGGTCAACGCTTCGACGAGACCTTCGCGCGCGGCGTCCAGATATACCTCGCGGGATGCCGGGGTGATTATCATGCGCACGCCCTTGGCGATGCGCTGGCCTTTCAGGATCGCCGCCGCCTGGCGGATATCGTCGAGGCGGCCGTTGGTGCAGGTGCCGATCAGCGCGAAATTGATTTTCTGGCCTTTGACTTCGGGCACGCCGATCACGTCGTCGATCTGGTGATTGCGTGCGATCTGCGGCGCGAGCGTCGATGCGTCGATTTCGATGCGCTGAGAGTAAACCGCGTCCGCATCGGCTTTCACGGAATGCGGCGCGCGCGCCTTGTGCGCTTTCAGCCACGCGAACGTTTTCTCGTCGGCTTCGAGGATCGCCGCCTTCGCGCCGAGTTCGGCAGCATGATTCGAGAGCGTCATGCGATCGTCGATTTCCATCGCGGCCACCGCCGAGCCGGAGTATTCCAGTGCCTTATAGTTGGCGCCTTCCGCACCGAGCCGGCCCAGCATGGTCAGCGTAATGTCTTTGGCCCATACGCCCGGCTGCAGCTGGCCTTTTATTTCGATGCGGATAGTCTCCGGCACGCGGAACCACAATTTGCCGGTCATCATTACGGCCGACAGATCGGTGCCTTCGACACCGGTGCCGAATGCGTTGAACGCGCCGTAAGTGACGGAATGCGTGTCGGTGCCGACGATCAGATCGCCGCACGTCAAATGCCCGCCTTCCGGCATGACCTGGTGGCAGATGCCATCGCCGACATCGTAGAGCACCGCGCCGTGCTGCTCCGCGAATGCGCGCATGTCGCGGTGAATGTTAGCGGCCTCGATGTTAGGCGGCGGTGAATAGTGGTCGAGCACGAGCGCGGTCTTCGCCGCAAACGGCAGCGCGAATTTTTCGTTGCCCGCGCTGAGTTTGGCAATCATCTTGAGCGCATTTGACGCGCGCGCATCGTGCAGCATCGCGAAATCGACGTTCGCGACCACCACGTCGCCGGCGCGCACGGGCTTGCCGCCTGCATGCGCCGCGAGTATTTTCTCGGCGATCGTAAAACCCATGGGTCCCTCCGGGGTATTGCGTCTGGACGCAGCGCCTGACCTCCACACTGCGTAAGAGTGCGGGATTCTAGCAGGGAATCAAAAGGCGTTCCTGCAGCAAGGCAGCCTATTCCGGACGGATGCCCGCTTCCTTCACGACCTTGCCCCACTTCTCGTAATCGGCCTTCAAATAAGCGGCGAATTCGCGCGGATTGCCGCCGATCGCATCCGCGCCTTCGTTTGCGAACCGCGCTTTGACCTCGGCGTCGACGAGCATGCGCGCGACCTCGGCGTTCAGCTTGTCGATGATGTCCGCCGGCGTTCCCGGCGGCGCGAACATGCCCCACCATTGGCTCGACTCGAAGCCGGGTACAGTTTCCGCGACAGTCGGCACCTCGTTGATTGCATCGACGCGTTTCAATCCGGTGACCGCGATCGCGCGCAGGCGCCCGGCGCGCACTTGTGTGACCGCGGTAGGGATGGCGGTGAACAATACAGAGACCTGCCCCGCGACCAGATCGATTACCGCCGGCGGCCCGCCTTTGTACGGAATATGGGCGAGGTTGGTGCCTGTCTGCAGTTTGAATAGCTCGCCTGTCAGGTGGCTCAACGTGCCGGCGCCGTTGGACGCGTAGTTGATCGCGCCGGGACGCGCTTTCGCGAGATCGATCAACTCCTTGACCGTGCGCACCGGCAGCGACGGATGCACGACCAGCAGGTTGGGCGCTGACGCGATCGCGATGATCGGTGCAAAATCGCGCAGCGGATCGTAGAGCGGCTTGCGCGTCAGATGCGGGGCGATCGAATGCGTGCTCGACGACGTGACCAGCAAGGTATAGCCGTCCGGCGCCGCTCGCGCCACGAGTTCCGAACCTATCATGCCCCCCGCGCCAGAACGATTATCGACGATCACCTGTTGCCCGAACACTGCGCCGAGTTTTTGCGCGAGCGCGCGCGCAAACAAGTCCGTGCCGCCGCTCGGCGGGAATGGTGCGACGACACGAATCGATTTGGCTGGATAGGTCTGGGCAAGCACAACGAGTGGCGTGCCCGCCGCAACGCATCCGGACAAAAACAGGACGACATTTGTTGCGGTGTTCATCTACGCCTCCTCGCGCTCGATCGCACCTAGCTCATGCCCCACAGCAATGAAGCGCGCTCGCCGTCGGCCCATACCCCCTGCTCGCGGCGTTGCTTGCGGCGCTCCTCATGCCAGCGCCGATACGCGACGTTCTCCGGATTGGTAACCGTGTCGCTCTCCAGCATCCGGTTAGCGAGGCGCGCCGCCAGCGGTCGCGTCGCTCCCGCCGGCGTATAACCGAAGCGTTGCAGCGTCGGTCCGATCAGCGCTTCGAGCGCAGCCACATCGGGCGCCGGCAGGCGCGCTTTATACATGCCGCAGTATTGCGTCGAAATCGGGCGCGCGGTTTTGGCGTGCAGCGGATGCGTGCTCCACGCGCGCGCCGACGGCGTGTCGTGCGGCGACAGCATGCGCTGCTCGAACGGCTCGCCGATGAATTCGCACAACTTGCGAACCGTCGGCTCCGGCGCCGCGCACAGATCTTCGTAACGGATTTCGAGGTAAGCATCGGCCGGCAGCTCGCGCGCGAAGTCGCGCACGGACAACACGTAGCGCTGCCACAGATAGGCGCCCGAGTAGACGGAATAGGGCCACAGCATCGAATCCGAAATATCGATTGCCTGATCGCGCCCGTCTCGCACGATGTGGATGAACTGCGCATCGGGAAACAAGGTGCGGATCTCGTCCATCCAGAAACTGTTGCGCGGCGTCTTCTCGCCCCACCGCGGCTTGCCCTCGGTTTTCGCATACTCGCGGTGCAGCGCGGCGTAGAGGCCTGCAAACGTCGGTTCGGGCGCGGCTGCCACAAGACTCGCGGGCTCCGGCTTGATCGGCCACTTGCCGACTGTCGGCGTCGCGAGCATGTCTTCCGCGAGCGCGAGCAGGTTGGCGGGCTTGCGCAGGTCGCCATAACTGTAGAGATAGGGATAAATGAGATCGAACAGCCAGTCCGGTGGCGGCACCGCGAGTCGCGGGTGGGCATCGAGTATCAGGCGCAAGAGCGTCGAGCCCGAGCGCGGGGCACTGACGATGAATACAGGTTTGTCGTTCATGAATGTGTCCTTCAGCGCCGCTGCGACAATTTGCGCACGAGTTTTTCGTCGACCGTGAGACCGAGACCGGGCGTTTCCGGCATCACGAGCTTGTTGTTCTTCAAAACGACACCGCCCGCCTTGACCGGGCGATCCTTGATGCGCAATTGATAATCCATGCCGGGATCGCAACCCACCAGCCGCACCGCCGCGTGCAAATGCCCCGTCGCGGTATCGAGCAGCGCGCTGCCCTGCGTCCAGTCGATGCGCACCGGCAGGTTAGCCGCTTCGGCGATCCGCATCATCTGCAGCGCCTTGTAAAACCCGCCGCATTTGCCGAGCTTGAGACTTACCATGTCGGCGTAGCGTCCCGATGCGATTTCTATCATTGTGGCGAGGTTCTGGATCGCTTCGTCGGCGACCACCTTCTGCGGCACCGCCGCGGTGATCGACGCAAGCCCCTTGAGATCGTGATAAATGACGGGCTGCTCGATCGCCAGATTGGCCACACCCGAGAAACGCCGCGTGAGAATTTCGATCGTGTCTTTCGCCGTGCCCCACATCTGGTTCGGATCCGCGATCACGAGCGCGCTGCCAGGCACTTTCTCGATCATCGCTTCGAGCCGGTCGGCATCGGCATCGAGGGAATCGAGATGCCCGGTCATTTTCGGCTCGAAACAGGTATAGCCCCTGGCCATCAATTTGACCGCGTGGTCCGCCATGCGCGCAGGCGTATCGCGCGGCATGGTCGCAAGCTGGCCGAAACTTTTCTGGAACGCGCCGCCAAGCAGGTTGTAAATCGGCTGGTTCGACGCCTTGCCTATGATGTCGTAAAGCGCGATGTCGATCGAGCTGCGCGCGCCGGCATTGCCCTGAAGGAACAGATGATCGAGCGCGGCATGGATCGCGCCGATCTGGAACGGGTCTTTGCCCATGATGGTATGACCGAACAATGCCACCGTCGCGAGTATTCCTGCCTGAGTTTCGCTCGTCACGGGATGCGCGCACGCCTCGCCCCAGCCGACGATGCCTTCGTCGGTGGAGATCTTGACGAAGACATTTTCCTTGTATTGAAGGTTGGCAAACCAGCCCTCGCGCGCGTGCACCATCGTGCCCTTTTTCTTGCCCGACCCGAACAGCGCGTGATATTCGTCGGTCGGCTCGTACCAGACCGGGATCGCTTCGACTTTGGTGATCTTCATTTCCGACCTCCCACTTTTCGCTTAGTCTTTTAGCCACAGATAAACACAGATACACACAGATGGCACAACCATGCAGTCAAGTAAGCGATGATTGGTATCGCTTCATAATTCCGTTCTGCTCTATCCGTGTTTATCTGCGTTTATCTGTGGCTGACACGTTCTTGAATTAATAACTCGTCGGCCAATTCGAAAGCCGGTGCTGGCCGACACCGTTCGACAATCTCAGCATATGCGTGTCGAGCATTTCCTTCAGGTACTCGCGCGTCTCGCGCGGATCGAGCACCTCTTTCACGCCGAACACCGCGCCCAGATCGTAAGCCGAGCCATTGCGCGACATCTCGGCGAGCAGCTGTCGATATTTTTCCGGATCGTCCTCTTCCTTGACGCCATGCACGACCGTGACCGCGGTGCGCGGATTCATGAAGCTCACTTCGGTGGTCCACCACGCAGCGATTTCATCCGCGATGCCGGCGCCGCCCATGTTGATGAAGCCGCGGCCGTAGCTCTTGCGCAGGATGATGCTGATTTTCGGCACCGTGACTTGCAGCAGCGCGTTCATCCAGTTGATCACTTTGCCGATCACGCCGCGCTTTTCGGCATCAGGCCCGATCAGGAAACCCGGCTGGTCCTGCAGGAACACGAGCGGAATGTTGTAGCAGTCGCACAGCACGATGAAGTCAGTCGCTTTGCTGCACGCGTCGGCGTCCATCGCGCCGCCTTTGAATTGCGGATTATTGGCGATTACGCCAACGGATTTGCCGTCAATGCGCACGAGCGCGGTGGTGATGCTGCGGCCGAAGCGTTCCTTGATTTCGAAAAAGCTATCGCGATCGGCGATCAGCCGGATCACCTTGCGCACGTCGTACACCTGCGCCTGCGACTCCGGTATCAGCTCGAGGATGTCTTTGATCGCATCATCCGAACCGGCGGGCACCTCCACAACCGGCGGCGGCTGGCGATTGTTGGTCGGCAGGTAACCGAGAAAGCGCTTGATCGCGTCGATCGCTTCCTGATCGGTATCGACGACCATATCGGCGAAGCCCGAATGCTCGGCGAGTATCTGCCAGCCGCCGAGCTCCTCCGGCGTGACTTCGCGGCCGAGCGACATCGAAACCACGCGCGGGCTCGCCACCGCCATCACCGCGCCCTTGCGCATCACGCAGAAATCCGAGCAGCACGCGTGCCACGCCGCGGAGCCGAATGCATTGCCGAGGATCGCCGCCGCCCACGGCGCCTCGCGCGTGCGCAGAAAACGGTTACCTTCGAAATTCATGCCCATGCCCTCGCCCATGATGTCGGGCATGCGCACACCGGTCGATTCGCCGAGAAACACGACGGGAAAGCCGCGCCGGCCGCCGGTGTCCTTGATGTGCGACATCTTGCGATTGTTGGTATAGCTCGACGATGACCCCTTGACGGTGAAGTCGTAACCGACAACGCCGACGCGCCGGCCCTCGAGCTTGCCGAAGCCAGTGACCTTGCCGTCCGCAGGCGTCGACTCGCGCATTTCCGGGATATACGAAACGCCGAACAGTCCGGATTCGCGGAACGAGCCCGGATCGAGCAGGTAATCGATGCGCTCGCGAGCGTTGAGGATGCCGGGCTTCGCGCGCTTGCCGAGCTTGTCCGTGCCGCCCATCGCGCGCGCGACCCGCTGGCGCGCTGCGTGATCCTTGATCTTGTCGTCGAATTTCATGGTCGCATCGCCTGATCGTCGATCTTGCAGTTGACCAGACCCGCCGGGCGCCGTCTGTCTCCCAGGCGACAATTCGGTTTACTATTCTTTCGTCGTTCCCGCGAAGGCGGGAACCCAGGAGGTTCAGGTGCGTCTGGATGTCCGCCTGCGCGGGCATGACGATCGCTAAAACGAACCCGATATATCGACCGTAAACGTGGCCAACACCCCTACTGATTTTCTAGGCCAGCTCGCGACCAGTGAGCGCACCGCATTGCTGAAGCTCGCGAAGCGGCGCGCGCTGCGGCGCGGCGACTATGTGTTCCGCGTCGGCGACGTAAAGCGTGGCGCCTATCTGCTAACCCGCGGCCGTCTCAAGTTCTTCCGCGTAACGCCGGATGGCCGCGAAGTGATTTTGTGGTTCTGCTTCCCCGGCGAAGTCTTCGGCATTTCCGAAGTGCCCGCGGCCAAAGGCCGCCGCGTCAACGTCGAAGCCTGCGAAGATTCGGAAGTGGCGGTCGTCGGTGATGCCGCGTTCAACCGGTTCCTGGACGAACATCCGGCCGCTGCGCGCCTGTGCCGGCGCACGATGGCAGTCCGGCTGGGCACGCTGACGAATACGCTCGTCAATCTGGTGGCGGACGATGCGTATGCGCGGGTGGCGAAACTAATCCTGCATCTCGGCGTGCATCACGGCACGAAACTCGGCAAAGCGATCGTGCTGGAAGTCGTGCTCACCCACCAGGAAATCGCTGACATGACCGGGGTGAACCGGCAAACGGTAACGCGCATCCTTGGCGACCTGCGCAGGAAGCGCATCGTGAGCGTCCAGCGCCGCCGCATCCGCATCGATAATGCCGCGGCGCTTAAGCAGTTATGGGCGCTTGATCAAGCTTGATTTCGTCATTCCGGCGTGTGACGGCCTGCCCCGGCAGGCATTTAGCCGGGGCCGGAATGGGGATTCAATCGCCCGGGCACCGCCTCGGCTTGATTCCTGTGGGGCAGGCGTTCATGCCCCGAATGCAGGCTAGCCAGTAGCCCGCATAGGCAAGCGGTTTTCCAGGGCGAACTGATAAGCGGCTTCCTTGACGGCCAACGCTTCCCGTCCCTGCCAGCCAAATTTGCACGTATTGCAGCGCCAGACCGGCAACTGCAAGTTCATCTCGAAAATATAGCCATACGTATCAACCGCTGTAACACGATCGCTGACTGTGCGCGAAATCACGTCGCTACTGCCACATTTGGGGCAACAGTTCTTTTGCATCGGGTGCGCCATGCCTGAGAAAAAGCAATTCGAATGCCAACGGACATCGCCGCAGCGGACAGCCAAAATCAACGACTTAAATTTTTACTGAGACGCCATTTTCGGATTATTAGCACCCGGATTGGTGCATGGACGATTTTCTGCACCATATTCTTGCAGGCTACGGAGTCTTGACGCCGGCCATCCGCTTGATTGCATCGACGAACAGATCGCCATCGGTGCCCAGCACGATCACCTGCACTCCGCGCTTGGCGACGCGTCTCCCGTACTCGACTTCAAGATTGTTGCCGATCAGCGTCATTGCGTACTTGCCATGCCGGCGCGCAGTCGCCACGACCTTATCGAGTGCCGCGCTCATTTTCGGATCGTCGAACGTCGCGCCCGGCACGCCGAGCGAAATCGACAGGTCGGTCGGCCCGACGAAAAACACGTCGAGGCCCGGCATCGCGGCCAGCGTTTCGAAATCCGCGATGCTCTCGTCTTCCTCAAGCAGCGGGATTGCCATGACTTCGCGGTTCGCGCGCTCGGCGTATGCATCCCATCCGCCGCGCACATAGCCCGCCGCCCGTGTGATTTGGCATGCGCCCCGCTCGCCATCCGGCGCAAACTTCATCGCCTTCAGCAACTCGGCACAGTTATCGCGGTTCGCGTGCGGCAGCACGATCCCCGCCGCGCCGAGATTGAGCAACTTTTTGATAAGTGGCGCATCGACTTCGGGCACGCGCACGAACGGCGTGATGTTCGCGGCGTCGGCGGTGCGTATCAGGTGCGCGGCGCGATCCAGATCGAGCGCGCTGTGCTCCATGTCGATGATGACGAAATCAAGTCCCGTCGCCGCCATCATCTCTACCACCATCGGGCTGCCGGTAAACAGCAGCATACCGGTGACGGTTTTACCATCGCTCAAGAGTTTGCGGATTCGGTTTTCGATGGCCATGAGCGTGCTGTAATCTCGTTTGCGGGAAGCGGGCGAGATTACCGTGCGCGTACCCGACGGGTCAAGGTGCGCTCAACTGTCATCAAATGCAGCCTTGAACCCAACGAAGCAACCCGTGATACGCTGTTCCCGCTGCGATAGGATTGCCTGCAAATTTCCATACCAGTTGTTTCCTGATCGGCGGAGGAATAGATGACCGATACGAAAGCGGCGGCTCCGGGTTGCCTGACCGGCGTTCGCGTACTCGATCTGACGCAGTTCGAAGCGGGCACCTCGTGTACCCAGGTTCTGGCGTGGCT
>Ga0207650_10004047_pt1 | contig 10021 bp, 10 predicted proteins | sample KBSS63metaG_FD_184325 | JGI IMG/M metagenome (GOLD analysis project Ga0207650, IMG submission 184325) | Switchgrass rhizosphere microbial communities from Kellogg Biological Station, Michigan, USA - KBS S6-3 metaG (SPAdes) (version 2) | ecosystem: Host-associated > Plants > Roots > Rhizosphere...
ACCTACAGGATCTGGGCTGCCGCATCTACACCTTCATCACGACGCTGCGCTACGTGCTCGAGGCGGCAGCGCGGCACCGCAAGGCGGTATGGGTGCTGGACCGGCCCAATCCCATCGGCCGCCCGGTCGAAGGTTTGACGTTGCGCGAAGGGTGGGAAAGTTTCGTCGGCGCCGGGCCGCTGCCGATGCGCCACGGTCTCACCCTCGGCGAGCTCGGTCTTTGGTTTGTCAGAAAGCTCAAGCTCGACGTCGAGTATCGCGTCGTCGAGATGGAAGGCTGGGAGCCCGACGCCGCGCCGGGATTTGGCTGGCCGCTCGGCGAGCGGACGTGGGTCAATCCCAGTCCCAACGCGCCTAGTCTATGGATGGCGCGCGCCTATGCGGGCACGGTGATGGTCGAGGGCACGACGCTCTCGGAAGGGCGCGGCACCACGCGGCCGCTCGAACTGTTCGGCGCGCCCGACATCGACGCGCGCGCGATCATCAAGGAGATGCACGCGCTGGCGCCGCACTGGCTCCGCGGCTGCCGCCTGCGCGACTGCTGGTTCGAACCGACCTTCCACAAACATGCCGGCAAGCTCAACAGCGGCGTGCAGATCCACACAGAGGGCCCGGCGTACGACCACGCGGCGTTCCACCCGTGGCGCATTCAGGCGCTTGGCTTCAAGGCGATCCGCCGGCTCTATCCAGACTATCCGCTCTGGCGCGATTTCGCCTACGAGTACGAGCACGGCAAGCGCGCCATCGACGTCATCAACGGTGGTCCGCTGCTGCGCGAGTGGGTCGACGACCCGGACGCAACCGCGGGCGAGTTGGACGCGCTCGCCATGCCCGACGAGCAGGCGTGGATGAGCGAGCGTGAGGCGTATCTGCTCTACCAAAGCCTGTAGCAGCGGGATGGCGCAGCGTCTTCCCCATCTTGAGCAATGGGGCGGATCACGCCTTCGCCGAGCAATATAAGCCGCCCTACGAGCTGCGCGTTACTGTTTTGTTGCAAGCTTTTCGAAGTTTGTTGCTCCCGGCAGTGACAGCGTATGGAAGTAATCCCAGTGCGGCAAATACAACGGTGAGTTCTGAATGCCGAATAGCTTGAACATTTCACCTAACTCATCTTTGCTTTTAACGGCGATAAGCGGGCAGACTTTTTGGAAATATCGCAAGGATTCTGAGCGAGCAAAAATCTCAAATGGCGGCGCATATTCCTGATAGTACAGGAGTGTTTCCGGCCACCATCTCGCACGTCCATTTTCCTTGAATGACGTTACGGAATTGAAAAAGAACAGCACGAAATCGGCTTGCATAAGGTCGACGAATGGAAGGCCAGATACATGAGACCTCTTTTCCAACATATCCGCGCGTAAAGAAATTCTGTTGAATTGTAAGCGCTTGTTTCGGTATGTAAGCGACTCCATATGCTGGCGAATGATGCCGAAATGATGCATAGGCTCACGCGAATTGTCCAAAGCATCGCGTACATAGTAGCCCTGAGACATCAGCTGCCAGACAAGATCGAACCGTTCATGTTTGAGCAACAACCCGACGGCATACAAAAACATTTCGTGAATGACAAATTTGAAATTGTCCCAATACCAATCGTTGTACTGCGTCACAGTCTTCGGACGAAACATGTATGGAATAAGTTTCTCAAAGAACCTACGGAGATGCCTGTCATCATCCGAGCTTGAATACCGCGATACCGCCGATACGACGCTGATGAATTCGTCACGATAGGGGAGGAGAGACTCGATGCCCTGAACGATCGGCTCGTCAAATGTTTGACGATCAAACGAGGCGACCGGGATTCTGAACGCTTCAAAGGTTTCAGCGAACACAGAAAAGTACTCGTCTATTGCTCCGCTTGCTTGAGAGGAGCCGGCTTTCAACAAATCGATCGCCCGACTAGCGCGAGACCGGGTAGGCAGTTGAATAGCATTTGCATTGAGGAATTCTGGCCGCTTGCCGGGCGGCGGTTTTGGATTTGCTGGCTTGTCGTATATCCACCTTAAAAGCTGCTCAAAATTGGCGGCGTAAATGTCCGACTGACTCAAATCGATATAGATTCTTGATTTTTAGAAAGTCGGGATGAACGGCTTTCCGTCTTCACCTGTCTCCGAGGCCACGCCCACAAATTTGTTCTGATCAGCCTTCGCGTATATTTCGGGAGATATGATCTGGGTCTCGGTGCCGACTCCGCCCTTGCGACCATCAGCCTTCTCTGCGTATACGCGATCGAGTACCACGATCACTTTCTTAATCTCAGGATCTGTAACCATCTTCTCCATGAACTGTATTGCGTCGTGGCCTTCTTTGAGGTCCCATTTGTCCACGGTTACGTCGACACCGTTCTCTCTGAGTTGAGTCGCAAGATTGAGAACCCATATTTGGTGCTCATGCGAACTCCAACTGTAGGAAATGAACGCTTTTGGATATGCTATTGGATTAGATGTCACACATCACCCAATTGGCGGCGCTTGGTACCCCTCGATACCGTGCATTCCCCGATGTCCGCGGGAACGGGATCGCATCCCCACCTTTCAAGAGGCGCACGAAGCCTGCGTGCGACACCCCAGCGGAACAACTTGCGGTATCACTCGTAGCGTTCCTTGTCGATTCCGCACTCTTACGCGTGTCGGGCGCTTGTCGCGGCTCGCTTCACAGCTGATTTTTCCCGATGGCCCGCAACAGCCGTCGTAGCGCGGTTTGATCGGCCCCCCCCGTCAGTACGGCGGAGGTCTCACCCGCCTTCGATCTCCCGGCGCACCAGCGCGGCACCATCGGCCATGGCCTGCATCTTGGCGAAGGCGACCGGGCGCGGCAGGTATTTCATGCCGCAATCGGGCGCGACGACGAGGCGTTCCGCCGGCACGTGATCGAGCGCGCGGCGGATGCGGGCGGCGACGATCTCCCGCGTCTCCACCTTCATGTCGGCGAGGTCGATCACGCCGAGGATGACGGTCTTCGACGGCAGCGACTGCAGGATGCGGCAATCGAGGCCGGGCTGCGCCGCCTCGATGGAGATCTGCTGCGCCTTCGAATTCTCCAGCTCCGGCAGGAACGAGTAGCCCGATGGCTTGTCGTGCACCAGCGCGGCATAGCCGAAGCACAAATGCACCGCGACCGTGCCGGTCACGCCGGCGAGCGCACGGTCGAGCGCCTTGAGGCCGTAGCGCCGCGCGTCGGCCGGATGCTGCTGCATCCACGGCTCGTCGATCTGCACGATATCGGCGCCGGCAGCGAACAAATCGTTGATCTCGGCATTGACTGCCGCCGCATAGTCGAGCGCCATCGCTTCGGCGTCGCCATAACACTCATCCTGCGCCTGTTTGCTCAGGGTGAACGGGCCCGGTACCGTCGCCTTGATCGTGCGGCCGGTGTTGGCGCGCAGCACCTCGAGGTCGCGCAACAGCACCGGGCGCGGCCGGCGCACCGGGCCGACCACGCGCGGCACCGCAATGGGCCTGCCGGTACGGCTGAGCGTCGAGCCGGGCCGTTCCGCGTCGACGCCGTCGAGCGCAGTGGCGAAGCGGTTGGAGTAGCTTTCGCGGCGCTGCTCGCCGTCGGTGATGATGTCGAGCCCGGCGCGCTCCTGCTCGCGGATGGCGAGGATGGTGGCGTCATCCTGCGCGGCCTCGCGCTCGTCCGGCGCGACGCGCCAGAGATCGTCGGCGCGCACGCGCGGCACCTGCGTGGAGAGCTTTGCACGATCGATCAGCCATCCCGGTTGCGGATAGGAGCCGACAAGGGAAGTTGGCAACAGCATCTAGGGCAGACTCATTAGTTGATCGATTGCATCGGGCAGTCGCCGTCGACCGCGTCCGCTACGTGCAGCGAAGCGCCTCCGACACTAGCGAAAACACGACGCCGGTCGAGACTATGCATTCCGGGCGCCGGCAAGAGCCGGCAACTCCGAGTGCCGCGAATGCGAAGCTACTTCGCCTTGGCGTAAGGATAGATGACATCCCCGGTCTTCTGATCGGTCGGCGTCAGCACCGTCTGATAGTCCATGCCCCGCCAGGTCTCGAGGTTCGCGGCTTCGGTGACGCCGTGATACTGCACCGTGAGCATGGCGGACTTGGTCCACTCGCCATCCTTGCCGAAGCGGAAGTCGCCCATGATGGTCTTGAACTCGTTGTTGTGCAGGTATTCGGCGAGCTTGTCGTCGTTGATGCTCTTCGCGCCTTCGACTGCGTCGCCGAGCACCTGCAGATAGGCGTAGCCCCAACCGCCGAGATAGTAGCCGAGCGGATCGACGCCTTCGGACTTCGCCCGCGCCTGATAGGTCTTGAAGAAGGCCTCGGCCGGCGCCATCAGCTTCGGCGACGGCACCCAGGTCTCGTAGTTGACGATGCCGTTGAGCTTGGCCTTGAGCCGGTCCTTGAACGCCGTCGCCTGCAGGCCGACCATGGCGCCGCCGAACATTTTCGGCGTGAAGTTGAGCTCGTTCGCCGACTGCAGGATGCCGACCGAACTCAGCGGATAGGAGCACGCCACCACGAGATCGGCATTGGCCGACTGCAGCGCGCGGATGATCGGCGAGAAGTCGGTCGTGCCCGGCGGATAGGTCTTGTCGTAGATGACCTTGAAGCCGTACTCCTTCGCCGCCTCGCGCGCGCCTTCGCAGGCGTTGCGTGCAAACTCGGCATCCTCAGCGGTGAGCGCAACGGTCTGCGGCTTCGGATTCTGCGCCGCCGCGATCTGGAAAAAGCCTTCGCTGAAGGAGAGTTTCGGCGTCGGACCCGACGGCAGCATCGAGAAATATTTCGGATAGTGGAATTCGCTGTTCAACCCGAGCGCGAACAGGCTGATGTAGGTCTTGCCCTTCTGCATGACCACCGGCATCGCCGGCGCGTTCATGTTGGTGGCGTAGGGCCCGACCACGAGGTCGACCTTATCGACGTCGAGGAGCTTGGTGTAGATGCCCGGCACCGTCGCCGGGTTGGACTGGTCGTCGTAAGTGATGAGCTGAACCTTGCGGCCGAGCAGGCCGCCCTTGGCGTTCGTCTCTTCTTCCCAGATTTTCGCACCGAGCAGCGCCTGCTTGCCATTGGGCGCGAGCGGCCCGGTCAACGCCATGCTGAAGCCGATCTTGATCGGCTCCCCGCTTTGCGCCCAGCCAGGAACCGTCACGACAAGCGCGGCCGCGACGACCGCGGCACCGAGCCCCCCCATGGCGCGCCATCGCATTCCATGCCGTCCGATGTCCTGCCGAGCTTCCCCCTGCCACGCGAATTGCCACGCCAAGTGATGACCCATGGTGTTCCTCCGTTTACGGCTTTTCGTTCGCGTGCCCGGCGTTCCGGGTTCGCCCCCGACGCGAGAGTGGAACACAATGCCCCGCCTCCACCGGCATGAAAAGAGAGCGCGGCAATACGCCCCGTGCGGGCAGGCGCCCATGGCAAAGGCCCGGCAAACGTCGGGCAAAACTCCTATTGCCGCCCCGTCCGTTTCCTTTTATTTTGCGAGGCATGCGATGGCGGAGCTGGCCTAGCCGGTGAGGACCTCGCGCATTAGAGAAGGAAACGACCATGTCCTGGACAACTCCCACTCTCGTTGAGATCTGCATCGGCCTCGAAATCAACGGCTATCTCCCGGCCGAGTTCTGATCTTATTGCGTTTCTGCGACGATCCCCGTGAATGGGGCGTCTAACTGCCATCGTGCTCGGTGCAGCGGCGGGTGGCGGGTTCCCGCAATGGAATTGTCGATGTGCCGTGTGTCGCCTCGCTTGGGCGGGCGACACACGGGTCAAGGCGCGCACACAGGCCAGCCTCGCCGTCTCGACTGACGGCGAGCGCTGGGTTCTCCTTAACGCATCGCCCGATCTGCGCGCCCAGGTGCAAGCGACGCCTGCGTTGCAGCCGCGCGTCGGCTCGCGCGGTACGCCGATCGCCGCGGTCGTGCTGACCGGCGCGGAGGTCGACCAGGTCACGGGCCTGCTCGTACTGCGCGAACGCCAGAATTTCACCGTGCTTGCCACCTCCGAAACCCTTGCCGCGCTCGACGCCAACCCGATCTTCCGGGTGCTGGCCGGCGACGTGGTGACCCGCAAGGCCATCGCCGGCAGCGCGCCCTTCGCGTTGCCGGGCGACCTTCAGGCCGAGCTGTTTTCCGTCCCCGGCAAGGTGGCGCTTTACCTTGAGGATGCCGATCCCGCCCTCGCCGCCGAGACCGGCGCCAATGTCGGAATCGAACTCACCTACGGGAACCGCCGGCTCCTCTATGTCCCCGGCGCCGCCGCCGTGAATGCCGACCTGCAGCAGCGGCTCGACCGCGCCGACGTCGTGCTGTTCGACGCTACGCTCTTCGTCGACGACGAGATGATCGCAACGGGCACCGGCGATAAAACCGGCCGGCGCATGGGCCATATGCCGCTCGACGGCGCCGACGGCACGCTCGCCGCACTCGGCGGGTTGCGCGGGCGGCGCATCCTCACCCACATCAACAACACCAATCCGATCCTGATCGCGGGCTCGGCCGAACGCCGCAAGGTCGAGGCTGCGGGCTTCGAGGTCGCGGAGGACGGCATGGAGATCGTGCTGTGAATGATCAACCCGCCGTGCACGCCGCGAAGGATCGGACCGGCATGCTCACCCCCGAGGAGCTGGAAGCGCGCCTGCGCGACATCGGGGCGCGGCGCTATCATCGGCTGCACCCGTTTCACAAGCTCCTGCATGGCGGCAAGTGCAGCAAGGGCCAGGTCCAGGCCTGGGCGCTCAACCGCTACTATTATCAGGCGATGATCCCGATCAAGGATGCGAGCCTGATCGCGCGCTGCGAGGATTCGGCGACGCGGCGCGAATGGCGCAGCCGCCTGGTCGATCACGACGGCGCCAAGGAAGGCGAAGGCGGCATCGCCCGCTGGCTCAAGCTCACCGACGGCCTCGGCCTCAACCGCGACTATGTCGCCTCGCTGCGCGGGCTGTTGCCGGCAACGCGTTTTGCGGTCGACGCCTATGTGCGTTTCGTGCGCGAGAAGACGCTCTTGGAGGCCATCGCCTCCTCGCTGACCGAATTGTTCTCGCCGCAAATCATCGGCGAGCGCATGGAGGGGATGCTCAAGAACTACGACTTCGTCACCGCCGAGACGCTCGCCTATTTCTCGCAGCGCCCGCCGCAGGCCGAGCGCGATTCGCGCTTCGCCCTCGACTACGTCAAGCATCACGCGCACACCGGCGAGGAGCAGCAGAAGGTGCTCGCCGCGCTCGAATTCAAGTGCGACGTGCTGTGGGCGATGCTTGACGCGCTCTCGCACGCCTATGTGGCGCCGCGGCAGGTGCCGCCGGGCGCGTTCGTGCCGCAGGATCAGGAGCGCCCGTGAACGAGCCCGCAGCAGCCCCGATCGCCGATGACGCCTGTCCGCGCCTGCCGCGCGGCGTGCGGCTCGTGCACAACGAGGCCCAGGGCGGATGGGTGCTGCTGGCGCCGGAGCGCGTGTTCAAGGCCGACCCCATCGCCGCCGAGGTGGTCAAGCGCTGCACCGGCGAAGCGACGTTCGCGGCGATTGTCGATGACCTGGCCAAGACCTTTTCGGCGCCGCGCGCGCGCGTGCTCGCCGACGTGGCGGCGCTGCTGCGCGGCCTCGCCGACAAGCGGCTCTTGGAATTGTGACGGGCGCGGCCGCCCGGTCGGCCTTGTGCCGGGCGCGCGCGTCCATAGCTCCGTGGGCGGCAGCCTCGCGCGGCCGGCACTGCCCAGTAGAGGGTCGGAGACACGGTCGAAAAAGTCGACCGTGAGAGAAAGATAAAGAGAATACGCCCATGGCAGGAAACGGCGCAGGGAATGGTGCACAAAGCGGCGCGGCCGGAAACGTTGGCGCGGGCAACGGCGCGACGCTCTACAAGCCCCTCGGCCTTCTCGCCGAGCTGACGCACCGCTGTCCGCTCGGCTGTCCCTATTGCTCCAATCCGATCGCGCTCGATCCGCGCGGCGACGAGCTCGACACGGCGACCTGGGCGCGCGTGTTCGCCGAGGCCGCGGCGCTCGGCGTGCTTCAGGTGCATCTGTCCGGCGGCGAGCCGGGCGCCCGCCGCGACCTCCTTGCCATCATGACGGCGGCGCGCACCGCCGGCCTGTACACCAATCTCATCACCTCCGCGGTCGGCATCACCGCGGAGATGTTGCGCAAGCTCGGCGACGCCGGCCTCGACCACGTGCAGATTTCGATCCAGGACAGCGAACGCGCTTCCGCCGATCACATTGCCGGCTACAAAGGCGCCTTCGCCCGCAAGCAGGCGCTCGCCGCCGAAGTCGTGCGGCTCAAAATTCCGCTCACCGTCAACGCGGTGATGCACCGCGCCAACATCGATCGCATCGGCGCCATGGTCGACCTCGCACTCGCGCTCGGCGCCAGCCGGGTCGAGATCGCGCACGTTCAGTACTACGGCTGGGCGCTGAAGAACCGCGCCGCGCTGATGCCGACTGCCGAGCAGGTCGAGCGCGCCGCCGTGGAGGTCGAGGAATTGCGCCGGCGCCATCACGGCAAGATCGTCATCGACGCCGTCGTGCCCGACTACTACGCGCGGCTGCCGAAACCCTGCGTCGGCGGCTGGGGCCGGCGCTCGCTCAACGTCACGCCGTCGGGCAAGGTGCTGCCGTGCCACGCCGCCGAGTCGATCCCCGGCCTCGAATTCTGGTCGGTGCGCGAGCACTCGCTTGCCGCCATCTGGGCGAACTCGCCGGCGTTCAATGCCTTTCGCGGCACCGACTGGATGCAGGAGCCGTGCCGCAGCTGCGCGCGCCGCGAGATTGATTTCGGCGGCTGTCGCTGCCAGGCCTTCGCGATGACCGGCGACGCGCGCGCGACCGACCCGGTCTGTCACCTCGCGCCGCGCCACGCCGAAGTCGGCGCGCTCGCGGCGGTGCGAAGCGAGACACCCTACGACTACCGCCGCATGTAGACGGGCGCTTCCGTCAGCCGCCGCGCCACGCCACGGCTATCGCGAGCTCGCGCGCTTCTTCGGGACTTTCTTGCCTTTACGCCGCGCCTCGGAGAGGCCGATGGCGATCGCCTGCTTGCGGCTAGTTACCTTCTTGCCGCTTCTGCCGCTCTTGAGCGTTCCACGCTTGCGCTTGCGCATCGCGCCCTTCACGTCCTTCGACGCACTTCGTGAATATTTGCGCGCCACGTTCAATCTCCTATTGCTGCATGAGGCCCGCGACCCTCGCCTCGATGATGGCTAATTCCTGGTTGTTCCAGGAAGAGAAGCCATTTGCCGCAATATCGTTCCGATTTCGAGACACGCTGCGGCTTCGCATCGCTCGAGCAACGGAGTAAACTCGGCTTGAGCATGCGCCTTGAGCCGCCGCTGGCGCGCAATGGAAGAACGAACATGACGTCCCTGACGGTGAACGGAAGAACCTACGAAGTCGATGTCGAGCCCGACACGCCGCTGTTGTGGGTGCTGCGCGATACGCTCGGATTGACCGGCACCAAATTTGGCTGCGGCATCGCGCAATGCGGCGCCTGCACCGTGCACATCGACGGCCGCGCAACGCGCTCGTGCGTTGTCCCGATCGACAGCGTCGGCGCAAAGAATGTCGTCACCGTCGAGGCGCTGGCGCAGAATGGCACGCTACATCCCGTGCAGGCCGCGTGGCTCGATCTCGACGTGCCGCAATACGGCTATTGTCAAAGCGGAATGCTGATGGCCGTCGCGGCTCTGCTTCAGGAAAAGCCGAAGCCGACCGACGCCGATATCGATGCGGCGATCACCAACATCTGCCGCTGCGGCAGCTATCAGCGCGTCCGCGCCGCAATCCATTCCGCGGCCGGCAATGCGTGACGGCGTGAGCCGCCAAATGGGGCCGCTGATGCGCACGGCGAGGAACCTGTTGTTGGTGGTGCTCGCCGCCGCGGCGCTCTCGCCGGCGGCCGCGCCGGCTGCCGACAAGGTCGACCTGCTGCTGGTGCTGGCAGCCGACGTGTCGCGCAGCGTCGACGCCTCGAAATTCCAGCTGCAGCGCGAAGGCTATGCCGCCGCGGTCTCCAATCCGCGCGTCCTCGATGCCGTCCGCTCTGGCCGC
>Ga0207650_10004048_pt1 | contig 10020 bp, 9 predicted proteins | sample KBSS63metaG_FD_184325 | JGI IMG/M metagenome (GOLD analysis project Ga0207650, IMG submission 184325) | Switchgrass rhizosphere microbial communities from Kellogg Biological Station, Michigan, USA - KBS S6-3 metaG (SPAdes) (version 2) | ecosystem: Host-associated > Plants > Roots > Rhizosphere >...
AATGCCCGATGCGACGAATCGCCTCTGCAATCGCACCGCGCGGCGCGCCGGAGGAGCCGGTGCCCAGAAGGCCGTCGACCACGACGCCTTCCGCGCCGCCCGGTTCGCGTGTGTCGATCACCGCACGCGCGCTCTCTCGCTCGGCGCGCGCGTCGTCGGTTTTCGGCTCGGCCACTTCGACGACGCGCACCGGCACACCAACCGCCGCCAGCGCCGCCGCGACCACCCACGCATCGCCGCCATTGTTTCCGGGACCGGCGAACACCGCGACGCCGTGCGCGACCGCGTCGCCGAACGCACGCACGATTTCGGCGGCAGCCGCGGCTCCGGCGCGCTGCATGAGCGCTCGCGACGGAACACCCGCGCCGATCGCAGCGCGATCGCGAGCGGCGGATTGTGCGGCGGTGACGACATGCACGGTCATGCGACTGTCGTCAGGCAGAATGACATGGGCGGCGGCGGATGGTGAAACGGCGGCCGAGTGGCCGCCGCGAATCGCCGCAGGCTGCTATTTGTGAGACTGACCCACGGACCTTCCGAAACTGATCTCGCCGTTGTCGATGCGCAAGTTGAAGCCGCACTCGGGATTGCTGCACACCCACGCCTTGTAGGTGATTGGGGCGCCGTCCTTGCCATAATCGCTGAGCGGCAGGAGGGATCCCTCGCGACATTTCCGGCAGACCGGGAGCTCAGTCGAATTCACCGACCTCAGGTCCTGCGTCATCGGCGGGTGACGGCACAACGGTGAAGTAACGCCCCGCCCCGGACGCGCTACGCCTGACCGGCGCGCCTCCAGGGGTAATCGCGCTCGAACGCCTGGTCGAAGCCGAACACGTCCGCGAAGTCGAGGCGTGAATCGGTTGGCTGGCTGATGAGGAGGCCCAGGTCGACGAGCGTGAACACCACGTCGCCGATGTCAGCGGTCGAGCGCACACCCCAATGATCGAGCACGAGCCTCGCCATGACGCCGTAGCGATCGAGGGCCAGATCACGACAGGCTTCGGCGAGCTCGCGACCCGTTATGTGCCGCCGCTCGGTGAGTCGTGCCTGCGAGAACTCGAGCGCCGACAGCACAAAGAGATACGCGTGCTCGTGGAACCGCGGTTCGCGCAGGCGAATCTGGTCCATGATGCCTTCTCGAAACGCCAACTCCGGCAATGCAACTCCTCGACCAGGGGAAATGAGCCCGCCGCTTCGCGCAGCCCACAGTTTCAAAACCTACCAGGCACGACCTGTGCCCGGGTACCCGCCGCTAAGATGTGCGTCCACGCGGCGCGACACAACCCGGCTCGTTGCTCAAGACGAGTGACGACGAGCGCTGGGCACGCGGCGGGCCCGAATCGCCGTGCGTGACGCGCCGCACACTTCCGCTGCGCCGCGCGGCGCGCTCGCGTGACCAGCTCGTGTGAATCGTTAGGCGCGCCACCCCGTTGCCCCGCCGTTGCCGATCAGGGCGACGCCGCCTCCAACGGCTCGGGGTACAGCGGAAACGCCGCCGTGAGCTCCCGAACGTCCCCGCGAACCCGCTTCGAAACGTCGGCATCCTCCGGGGACTGCAGCGTTACGTCGATCAGCTCAGCGATCCGCCGCATCTCCGCCTCCTTCATGCCGCGTGTCGTCACCGCAGCTGTCCCGATGCGAATTCCACTCGTCACGAACGGAGACTGCGTCTCCTTCGGCACTGTGTTCTTGTTTACGGTAATGCCGGCTCGGTCGAGCGCCTGCTCCGCCACCTTGCCCGTGAGACCCTTACTGCGAAGGTCCACGAGCATGAGGTGATTGTCGGTGCCACCGGAAACGACATCGAACCCTCGCTCAATGAGCGATGCGGCGAGCGTGCGCGCGTTCGCCACGACCTGCGCCGCGTATTGTCGGAACGACGGGTGCAGCGCTTCCTTGAGCGCGACCGCCTTGGCGGCGATGACATGCTCGAGCGGACCGCCCTGCATGCCGGGGAACACTGCCTTGTCGATGGCCTTGGCGTGTTCGGCCTTGCACAGGATGAGACCGCCGCGCGGGCCGCGCAGCGTCTTGTGCGTCGTCGTGGTCACGACATCGGCGTGCGGTACGGGTGAGGGATACACGCCTGCCGCGACGAGTCCCGCGAAGTGCGCCATGTCCACCATGAAGATGGCGCCGACTTCACGTGCCACCTCCGCGAACCGCGCGAAGTCGATCACGCGCGAGTATGCGCTGTAGCCGGCGATGATCATCTTCGGTCGCGACTCGAGGGCGAGCGCACGCATCTGGTCGTAATCGATCAGCCCCTCGTCGTTCACCTTGTACGACACCGGGTGATAGAGCATCCCGGAGAAATTCACGTGCGACCCATGCGTTAGGTGTCCGCCGTTCGACAAATCCATGCCGAGGAACGTGTCGCCAGGCTTGAGGAACGCGAAGAAGGTCGCTGCGTTCGCCTGTGCTCCCGAATGGGGCTGGACGTTCGCGTGCTCGGCTCCGAACAGCTGCTTCGCTCGGTCGATCGCGATTTGCTCCACCTGATCGACGAACTCGCAGCCGCCGTAATAGCGTTTGCCCGGCAGCCCCTCCGCGTACTTGTTCGTGAGGGGCGATCCCATGGCCTCGAGCACGGCCGGCGATACGAAGTTCTCGCTGGCGATGAGCTCGAGGCCCTCGAGCTGACGCTCGACTTCCCGATCGATGAGGCGGGCGATCTCGGGGTCGGCATCACGAAGCGCCACGCCGGGCGGACAGCGATCCCATTCCGACCACGTGATCATTCGCAAGTCTCCTTGGTTCGGGACATTGGTGGTCATGCTTCGCGCGGGAACGGCGGCCACGTACGAACCAGCGACCCAACGGCCTTGAGACGGCGCTCGGCCATGCGGTCCGCCGCCACATACGTCGGGATGCCCTGCTCGCGCGCGAGCTCGAACACGCCGAGCAGCGTGTCGTAGATCTCGTCGGCCTTCCGCAGTGACCGCTCACGCGTCCAGCCGGCCAACTCGCTGTATACGTTGATGACGCCGCCGGCGTTCGCGACGTAGTCCGGCGCGTAGAGGATGCCCCGCGCTTCGAGCTCCTCGCCGTGCCGCTCCTCGAGGAGCTGGTTGTTCGCGCCGCCGGACACGATCTCCACTTTGAGACTGGGCACCGTCTTGTCGTTGATGATGCCACCGAGCGCACACGGCGCGAAGATGTCCGCCTTGACGCCGAAGATGCTGTCGTGCTCCACGGCCTTCGCGCCGAAGTCGTCGACGACGCGCTTCACCTTTGCGGCATCGATGTCGGTGACGATGAGCTTCGCGCCCGCCTGATGGAGCTCCTTGCACAAATAGGAGCCGACGTGTCCAAGGCCCTGAATCGCGATCACTTTCCCCTCGAGTGAATCGGATCCCCAACGATGCTTGGCGGACGCCTGGATCGCACGGAACACGCCACGGGCCGTCACGGGCGACGGATCGCCGGACTTGTTCGCGAGGCCCGTCACGAACTTCGTTTCCATGTGCACGAAGTCCATGTCGGCCGTGCTGGTGCCCACGTCTTCCGCCGTGATGTAGCGACCGCCGAGCGAGTCCACGAAGCGGCCGTGCGCGCGGAAGACCATCTCGCGCTTGGCCGTGCGGTTGTCGCCGATGATGACGGACTTCCCGCCGCCGAGGTTCAACCCGGCAACCGCGTTCTTGTAGGTCATGCCGCGCGACAGTCGCAGGGCATCGATGATCGCCTCTTCGTCGCTGGCGTAGTGCCAGAAGCGCGCACCGCCGAGGGCCGGGCCTAACGTCGTATCGTGGATCGCGATCACACCGCGATACCCGCTCGCCTTGTCGTGGCACATCACGACCTGCTCGTGACCCATCTCGGCGATGGTATCGAAGAGGGCGAGTGAAGAGGTGCCGGGTTCTATGGTCGCGAGAGAAGACATGGGTGTCGAAAGTTTAGGGTGAATCCGGGAGCCGGCGCACGTCGACGTCGGTAGACGTCGCACGCGCCGCGCATCACGACCGCGCGTACAGCTCGCGCGCGATGACGATGCGCTGAATCTCTGACGTGCCTTCGTAGATCTCGGTGACCTTCGCGTCGCGGAACAGCCGCTCGACGGGATAGTCCTTGACGTAGCCGTAGCCACCGAAGATCTGCACTGCCTGCGTCGTGACCCACATTGCGGTCTCACTCGCAAACAGCTTGCTCATGGAGCTGAACTGGGTGATCGGCTCGCCGCGGTCCTTGGCCGCGGCAGCCGAGTACAGAAGTGCGCGCGACGCCGTCACTCGCGTGGCCATGTCGGCGAGCTTGAACTGGATCGCCTCGAACTCCTTGATCGGCTGATTGAACTGTCGTCGCTCGGCCGCGTAGCGCGTCGCGTGCTCGAGGGCAGAGCGTGCGATGCCGATGGCTTGCGCCGCGATGCCGAGCCGACCGTTGTCGAGCGACTGCATGGCGTAGACGAAGCCCGCGTTCGTCTCGCCAAGCATGTTCCCCGCCGGAACACGCAGGTTCTCGAAGTGGAGCTGCACCGTCGGCGACGCACGGAGGCCGAGCTTCGCCTCCTTCTTGCCGACGTGAAACCCGGGCATGTCCGGCGTCACGATGAACGTGCTGATGCCTCGCGGCCCACGGCGGTCGCTCGGGGAGTCGGTCCGCGCCATGGCGAGAATGACGTCGGCGTGGTTGCCACTCGTGACCCAGGCCTTCGTGCCGTTGAGGACCCAGCAATCACCGTCGCGCTCGGCCTGTGTGCGAAGCGACGCCGCGTCGGAGCCGGCCTCGGGCTCCGAGAGCGCGAAGGCACCTAACGATTCCCCCCGCGCCATCGGCTTGAGATAGCGCTCCTTCTGCGCCTCGCTGCCGTAGCGCAGGATCATCTGCGTGGGCAGTGAGTTGTGCACGCTCATGAGGACGGCGACCGACGCGTCGGCGGCCGCGATCTCCTCGAGCGCGACGAGATACGTGCGCGTGTCGAGGCCGAGTCCGTCGTACTGCTCGGGGATGAGCATGCCGAGAAACCCGAGTTGCCCGAGCTTCCCGGCGATGGCGTTGTCGTACTGCTCGGCACGATCCCACGCGGCCGAGTACGGGGTGATCTCGGCCTTCCCGAAATCACGCGCCGTGCGCTGGATCTCGCGCTGTTCTTCCGTGAGAGGAATCAGAGCCCAGGACATACGTTAGGCTGGATGGGAACTGGTAACAGGTTACTCGTGATTGGTTACTCGGACAGGTAATTGGTTACTGGAATTGGTCATTGGTTATTGGAGCCCTCGGGATGCCTTTCTCCAGCGCGATGAGCATCCCGGGGGTTCGATAACCAATAACCGGTACCAGTAACCAATTACCTGTTCTGTTGCGCCTTTCATCCGTAGGTGTAGAAGCCTCGTCCGGTCTTTCTGCCGAGCCATCCGGCATCGACGTACTTCCTGAGTAACGGACAGGGACGGTATTTCGGGTCGCCGAGGCCGTCGTGCATGACCTCGAGAATCGCGACGCACGTGTCCAGGCCGATGAAGTCCGCGAGCGCGAGGGGCCCCATCGGGTGATTCATGCCAAGCTTCATCACCTGGTCGATCGCCTCGGGCGTCCCGACGCCTTCCATGAGCGCGAAGCAGGCCTCGTTGATCATCGGCAGGAGAATCCGGTTCGCGATGAACCCCGGAAAGTCGTTCGCCTCGACCGGAGTCTTTCCCAGCGCCTTCGCCAAATCCATGACCCGGCGGGTCGTTTCGTCCGACGTCGCCAGCCCGCGGATCACCTCCACGAGCTGCATGACCGGTACCGGATTCATGAAGTGCATCCCGATCACGAGCTCCGGACGCTTCGTCTGCGCGCCGATGCGGGTGATGGAGATGGAACTCGTGTTGCTCGCGAGAATCGTTCCCGGAGCGGCAAGTCGATCGAGATCGGAGAAGATCCGGAACTTGAGATCGATATTCTCGGTCGCCGCCTCGACGATGAGGGTCGCGTCGGCGGCAGCGCGCAGCTCGGTGCTGGTCGCGATCCTGCCTAACGCGGCCTGCTTGTCGTCGGCCGACAGCGCATTCTTCTTCACCTGCCGGTCCATGTTCTTCTCGATCGTCGATCGGCCGCGCTGCAGCGCGTCCTCCGACACGTCGATCATGGTGACCGGAATGCCCGACTGCGCGAACACGTGCGCGATGCCGTTGCCCATCTGCCCCGCCCCGATGACCGCGACGCGGTCCGTCATGCTATGACTCCTCGCGGCGCGGGCGCCGCGTGTAGAGGTAGAACGTGATCGCGAGAAGACTCAGCGCGGCGGGCACTCCGCCCTCCGGACCCCACACGCCGCCGGTCGCCCAGTCCGGGCCCGTATCGATCACCCGATAGTCGGGCGTCGCGAACGGAATCCCGCTCACGGCGCTGTGCAGCGCACCCGCGAGCGCCCAGTTCCAGGCCAGATGCGCCGCGAACGCGGCCCAGAGGCTGCGCAGCACCACGAGCACCGCGCCGAGGAAAAGGCCCGCGACGATGACGACGGCCACCGAGCCGAGCGTCGCGCCCGCGTTCTGCAGATGCACGAGGCCGAACACCAGGCTCGTGACGCCTAACGCCGCCGGCGTGCCCCACCATTCCGCGAGCACGGAAAATCCGTAGCCGCGAAACACCATCTCCTCCCACACCGCCGCGGGAGCGAGGAACCAGAGGATGGTGAGGCCGACGCCGAGGGAGCTGCCAACCGGACCGGGCACGACGCGAAGCCAGCCGACCGCCAACAGCGGAACTGTCGCGAACGCAACGGCGACAATACCGAGCGCCGCTGCCATGAGCACCGCGCGCAACTGGAAGGCTGATCGGTCGAGCCGAACCGTTCGCCATCCGCGCCGATCCACGAGTCGGAACGTGATCGCGTGTCCCGAAACAGCCGACGCGAGCAGCACCCACGGTAACAGCTGCGAACGAACGCGCTCCGACGCCAGGCCCCAACGCTCGAGGGATCCGACGGCGCCGTTCAGTACGACCAGCGATGTAATGCTCGCGGCGCAAAAAACGAGGAGTCGCCATGGCGGCCGAACCGCTCCGGTCGAATCCCAAAAGACAACGCGCGCCGTCAAACAGGCGCGCGTTGAGTCGATTTCGGAACCAGCAGGGCGGCGATGAAAGCCTTCACCGCGTCGAGCGCCACGAACGGGTGAATCGCGAGCGGCAGGGCCTGACCAAGGCTGCCGGTGAGAATCACGAGCTGTGCCAAACCTCCGAGCAGCAGCACCGCGATTCCCGCGAGCGCCGCGAGCCAACGCCCGGGCAGTGAGCGCGCGCGAAGCGATAGCGCTCCGGCGACGAACGCCGCAACCGGATACGCAAACAGGTAGCCGCCGGTGGGACCGAAGAATCGCGCAAGTCCGGGCGCGCCATATGGCGAGAACACGGGAAGCCCGAGCGCTCCCGCGGCCAGGTGGAGCATCATGCTCGCCGCGCCAGCAACGGGACCGAGCCACATGCCCGCCAGCACGACAACGAGCGGCTGCAGCGTGATCGGAACCGGCGTTCCCGGAATCGGGATCGCCACCTGCGACGCGAGGGCCAGCGCGACCGCGAAGCCCACGATGCCAATGGCGACGACCCGGGAAGGACGCCGCGAAACCGCGAGAGTGCTCGTCGTCATCAGTTCACACGCTCCACGCTGAGGGCTACCGCATCACCGCCGCCAAGACACAGGGTCGCGAGACCACGCTCCTTGTTCCGTTCCTCGAGCGCGTACAGGAGCGTCGTCAGCACGCGCGCGCCGCTCGCGCCGATCGGATGACCGAGCGCAATCGCACCGCCATTCACGTTCACACGATCCCACGCCCACCCGAGCTGGTCGCCGTCGGCGAGCGCTTGGGACGCAAACGCCTCGTTCGCCTCGATGAGATCGTAGTCGGAGATCTTCGTGCCCGTTTTGGCCATGAGATTCCGCACGGCGGTCACTGGCGCGAAGAAGAGATCCTGCGGGGCCGTGGCACCCGTCGCGTAACCGGTGACCCGGGCGAGAATCGTTAGGCCGTGGGCGCGTGCGTACTCCTCGCTCGTGACTACGAGCGCCGCCCCGCCATCGTTGAGACCAGGCGCGTTGCCCGCAGTGACGGTGAGCCCTTCGGTCGATCCGGACTTGGGCGGAAACGCCGGCTTGAGCCTGGCGAGCGCGTCGAGCGACGTGTCTTTCCGCGGGCCCTCGTCCGTGTCGATCGTCGTCGGACCCTTGCGTCCGGGAATCTGTACCGGGACGATCTCGGCCTTGAAGCGCCCGGACTCGATGGCCGCGACCGCCTTCTGGTGGGACGCGAGCGCAAACTCATCCTGTCGCTCACGCGTGATCTCTGCCTTACGCGCCGTATACTCCGCGTGCGAGCCCATGTGCACGTCACAGAACGAGCACCAGAGGCCGTCCTTGATCATGCCATCCACGAGCGTCTGGTCCCCCGCCTTCACGCCGTTGCGCATCCCGTAGACGTAGTACGGCGCGTTCGACATCGACTCCTGTCCGCCGGCAACCGCGACCTGCAGGTCGCCCGCCTTGATCGCCTGCGAGGCGAGCATCACGGACTTGAGCCCCGAACCGCACACCTTGTTGATCGTCACCGCGGACACGGTGTTCGGGATGCCGCCCTTGAGCGCCGCCTGGCGCGCGGGTGCCTGTCCCACGCCGCCCTGGATGACGTTGCCCATGATGACTTCCTCGATGTCGTCGAGGTCGACGCGTGCGCGACGCACGGCTTCGCGAATGGCGACAGCGCCGAGCTCGGGCGCCGAGAGGGGCGAAAGCCCACCGAGAAACCGGCCGATGGGCGTGCGAACAGCCGAGACGATGACCGGCGTGCGAGATGTATCAGCCATGGCTACGTGTACGAGAAAGAAGGGGCTGACGCGACGAGCGTCAGCCTTGGAAAGCTATTGTGGGATGAGGGATGAGGGATGGGGGATGAGGGATGGGGGTAAGAGGCGAAACCCTCGAGATGCTTGTCTTCACCAGAAGAGACATCCCGAGGGTTCTCGCTGTCTGCCCCCATCCCTCATCCCCCATCCCTCATCCCTCTAAAGTCCATAGCTCACCCGTCCCCAGATGAACCGGCCGTTGAAGCCGAACGGCGAGATCCCGTTGTACGGGTTCATGCCGAAGTTCGCGTTCCCCGCATAGCCAGTCGCCGGATTACCAGGGTCGTTCTGCTTGTCGGGATAGACGTTGAACACGTTGTCCGCGCCGGCACTGAACGTCACGCGACTCAGCAGTCGATACGACACGCTGGCATCGGTAACCCACTTCGCCGAGAAGGTCTGATCCGGCGGCTGATTCGTCGCGACCTTCGCCTGCCGGTTCGTGACCTCGCCGAAGCGCTGCGTGCGCAGGACCACGCCGAGCTCACGTCGCGTCCAGTTCGCCGACGCCAAGAAGTTGTCGCGAGGCTGTGCCTCCTCTATCCGCCCGCGTTCAGCGCGCCCGAACAGCTGCTCGTCAAATCCCGTGAGCTCGGGCGGCGTCGGGATCACGTGCGTGACATGCGTTCGCGTGTGGTTGTACCCTCCCGTGAAACGCACCACGCCATTGTCGCGCAGGTAGATCCCATAGTTCACGACCGCATCGACGCCGTTCGTGTGCGTGTCGATCGCGTTCGTGAAGTACCGCGCGCCGGTAACGCCCGTGAGCCCGATCGCCGCGAGCTGGTCCTGAATCGCGGGCCCGATGAAGTTCTCCGAAAACACGATACGGTCGTGAATCCGGATGTCGTAGTAGTCGAGGCTCACCGAAAATCGCGACGACGGGTCGTACGTGACGCCGCCGCTCACGTTGTACGATTTTTCCGGTTTGAGGTCCGTCGCGCCGAGCGCGCGCGCGCCGGGCGTGCTCACCGGGAACGTGCGGATCTCGAGGAACTGTCCCGCGACGAGATTCGTCGCCGTCGAGGAGAAGAACGATTGCCCGAGCGACGGCGCCCGGAATCCGGTGTTGAACGCACCGCGCAACGCCAGCTGCGGCACGATCGCGTAGCGCGCCGTGGCCTTGCCGGTGACCGTCGAGCCAAAATCGTTGTAGTCCTCGAATCGTCCCGCCACCCCGAAGAGGAGCTTCGG
>Ga0207650_10004049_pt1 | contig 10019 bp, 7 predicted proteins | sample KBSS63metaG_FD_184325 | JGI IMG/M metagenome (GOLD analysis project Ga0207650, IMG submission 184325) | Switchgrass rhizosphere microbial communities from Kellogg Biological Station, Michigan, USA - KBS S6-3 metaG (SPAdes) (version 2) | ecosystem: Host-associated > Plants > Roots > Rhizosphere >...
GAGGCCGACCCCTTGGGTCGACCTTTCTTAGGTCAACACCGATAGTTGGCTGCGAGAAACTCGTTAATCGTTCGCTGTGCCTCGTCACCGACAGCCGACAGCAGCTGCCGTTCTTGTCCGTTCGGGGTGCCTCCGGCAAGGAGCGCGACCGCCAGCGTGATGATCTTCACGATCGATCTCATTATCATCGTGAGCACTTTCCCGGCTCATTTGCGCCTTACAGGCTGACAGGCTACGACTGATGATGACCCCCGAGCGTTGGAGGCGTCTGGAAGAAGTGTTTCACGCCGCGCGTGAGCGCGAGGGCGCCGCCCGCGCGCAATACCTCGCCGATGCCTGCCGCGACGACGAGCCGCTCCGGCTGCAAATTGAAAGCATGTTGCTGCACGGCACCCGCCTGTCCAAAGCCGTGTCGGTCGGGGCGCACGACGTCGCGCACGGACCAACGAGCCTGGCACCGTCCGACAGAATCGGCCCGTACCAGATCGAGGAGCGCCTTGATGCCGGCGGCATGGGCGTCGTCTATCGAGCGGTCGATACGCGGCTCGGCCGGCAGGTCGCGATCAAGGTCGGCCTGGCGCAGTTCTCCGATCGCTTTCACCGCGAAGCGCGCACGATCGCGCGGCTGAACCACGTCAATGTCTGCACGTTGCACGACATCGGATCCACGCAGGATGTTCCCGGCTACCTCGTCATGGAGTTCGTTGAAGGCCCCACGCTCGCGAACACCATGCAGCGTGGTCCGATGGGCGCGTCAGAGGCGCTGCCGATCGTCAGGCAGATTGCCGCGGCGCTCGCCGCCGCGCACTCTGGTCCGAGGGCGGCAACCTGGTGCTGCCCCACTCCGGCCTGACGCTGCACTACGCGAACGCCTTTCACCGATACTCGGGAACCGACTATCCGGAGCGGCGGCCGTACTACTTCGAGTTGTCCGTCGCCTCGCTGGCCCCGGATGTCGTCGTGGAGCCGACCTGGGACGACTACATCAATGGGCGAGACCCGGTGATGAATGCCGTCGCCGCTCGACTTCGGTAGTGCGATCCGCTTCTGACACCTGCGGTGTGGTCACCAGCACACCTTCTCCGTTGAGCCCTTCTTTGTCACCAATATATCTACTCGCCGGTCCTTTTTACGTCCCTCCTCATCGTTGGCTGCCGCCTTCGCCTCCGTTTCTCCAAGGCCGGTGATCTCCACTTTCTCCTTCGGAACAACGCCGAGGCCGACGAACCAATCCGCCACAGCCTTTGCGCGCTTCTCGGAAAGCTCCTGATTCTTCACAGGGCCTCCGATAACGTCGGTGAACCCGAAGAACCTGACGGGGTCGTCGCTGGTGCGAGGCGTGAAAAGGACTCTTGCAGCGGCGGCGATGAGAGCAGCATGGCCCTCCGGCGTCATTTTTGTGAGTTCCCATTCGCCGAACGGAAACAGGATGTCGGAGTCAATCTGAATCAGCGCATCTTCACGCGCAACGGTGCCACAGTGCGTCGTGGGCTCCTCCGTGATCGGCAGGTCGATGTTGGGAGCCATTGCTTCGACATCATCGCCGGTAAGCCAATCCCAGAGGGCCTCCGCGCCCTCGGCGATCCATCCGCCGAGTCGCTTCGCTCCTGAAATAGCCGCGCGTCCGGCCGCCAGAAGGCCGTCAGCGATCGCTTCTACGAGATCCTCGAACAACCCTCCCAGGAACTCAGCCAGATCGGCAAGCTTGATTCCGAGCTTCTTGATCAAGCCCCCGATCGTGGCCACCACGGAGCCGATCTTGTCCAAGACCGCCTCAATCGCGCCGCCAATCCACTGGGCGATCGATTTGATCTCGTCCCAGAAGTAGACAATTCCGAAGGCCAGGCCGGCTAACAAGATGAAGGGTGCGAGCGCCGCGAAGCTACCGACGAATGACAGCGCAGCACTGAGTAGGTAATCAGTTGCCAGCAGCTTCGCCATCTCCGCGCCCAATTCTTTCAGCAGCTCCTCAAGCGGCTCGCTTGGGCTTGAGCCTGGTCCTTGCTGCTGTGGCTCTTGCTCCGGTGGCTCCTGCTCCGGCTCTTCCTCTGGCTCTTCCTCCTCCTCGACCTTGAAGACGATGATGCCATCTCGACACCAGCGGAGCGAGACGAGTTCGGTACCAAAGGGGCGGGGATTGGGGAACAGGTTCAGACGTGTCATCGGCATTGCCCTGACAGAGTCGATCTCGTCCGTTGAACCCGTTTTGCTGGCCCAGAATTCATTCACGACGTCGGGGAAGGCGTCGGCCTTTTCCAAGTAATTGGCTAATTGCTCTTCGGCTTCCAGTCCTCCGCTCCAACTCGCTTCTTTGACTTCAATGACTTCCAGGGTTGAGCCGTTGAGCAGGCCGACGTCAGCGCGTCCATCACCCTGCACTGGCCCCTCCCCCAATGCTCTTCTTATAAGGTCGATTATTTGAGGGGGGATTTCCTGGTCACTGCGGCCGCGTCGGGGCTCAGTCCGATATGGGTCGTAACTGCCTGCGGGTATGTGAAGTTCCGTTGCGACCGTACCGAGGAGTTCTGCGTCGTCCGCAAGGCTGTCCCTCACTCTGGACTCGGGGACGCCCGTGTTCGGCATGAACTCCAGAAAATCGGCACATGCTTCGAGACGCTGCAACCGATGTGACCCGCCACTCTGCTGGACCACATGGGTAAGCTCATGGGCCAGTATTGGCAGATCAGACGCCGATTCCTTGCCGCCAAAGACGATGTTGTTGCCCACCGTATAGGCGCGTGCCTGCACGGCGGCCGCTGACTCCGCAGCTTTCGGACCCGTGTGCACCCTCACGGTGCTGAAGTCCTGGCCAAACCGCGGTTCCATGAAGGATCGCGTGCCCGCGTCGAGCGGCTGGCCGGGCGAGCGCAGCACGTCGTGCACGATGGGCGGAGCATTCATGCTCGTCGATGCCGATGCGCCAGCTGCCCCAATCGGTGGGTGACCAGCGGACTTCCGCTGCACCATCCATTGCTCTTCGTCGGTTCTGCAGCTGTCGCAGGTCCCACCGCACGCGCACTTTCGTTGAACCTGCGGGGCAGCGGACTCGATTGGTCCCACCGGCGCCGGCATGCGCATCACGTGCTCAGCAGCGCGATCGGCTTCGTGCTCCAGCGGATCATCGACTGACCCGATCGTCAGCTTTCTCTGCAGCAAGATCGATCCGGAACGGCTAGACGACCGACCAGCGGCCAGCCGCTGGATCGCCATATTCCCGGCGCCGCTCGAAAAACCCGGCAGCGCGTGAATGGAGCTCGGCGCAGGCGGCTTCAGTGCCGGCGTCCTGGCAGGCTCCGCCTTCAGCCTGCTTGGTTCCCGTTGCCCATCGGACTTCATTGGCGTGTGATGTCCATCCTGATCACCTGGCCGTCACTGCGAATCCGACCCAGCTTCACCGGTCTCCAGAGCGCGAACGCGTGCCCGTCCTGCATCTGTTTGATTCGACTCGCCGTACTTCGCAATCGCCCAGTCGCTGACACGCCGCAACCCTACAAAGATCGACTTCGCGAGCGCGGAGATATCGACGATCACATCTGGGCTCACTGCCTCCGGCGGCCAGAACTCGTAGGTGGCGAGGGCATCCAGGGCCTGACGTGCCTCGGGCCCCATGACGGCGGCCCACAACGGACGTCGGGACACTTCAGCCCTGATGGCAAGCAGTCCTCGGAGAACCACTGCAAAAGGTGCGGCACCCAGCGCAGTGAGCCGCTGTTCCATTGCCAGTCTCTCAGCGGAGTCCGCGGCATCGATCCGTGAGAAGGCGTCGGCTACGGCGCCCATCCGCTTCCCCGCCGATATCAGGCGTGCGGCGCTCTGAAGGATGGCCGCGATCTCGGCCAACTTCTGTTGGCGTCGTCCCCAAGCCGAAAGCTCGGCGATGTCGAAGATGGCTTCGATAGTCACCCACACCACCGTGACAGAGCCTGAGAGAAATGTCGTCGCTCCTGCCCCGGCGCCAGTGATGGCGCCGCCCAGGGTGATTCCACCCTGAGCAATCGAATGGCCGGCAGCAAATTCGCCGCGTACGTCGTCATTGCGGATGGCGATGACGAGATTCCAGAGGCCGCTGACGATCTGGAAGCCGCCGGAAAGGCCGCCGGCCCACCTCAGACCTTCGAATCGAGTGAGACGGGCCTCATATCTGACCTGCGCCGCCGCGAGGTCGCCAAAACGGGAGCCGGCGGCGCCGCTGTTGAATGCCGCCTGCAGTGACGCTTTGACCGCCGCATCTCGCAGCGAGGTGGTAGACGTCCGAAGCAATCCGACTACAGCGTTCGTCGTGTCCACGGCAACCGTGGTCGCTCGCGAGACGAACTCCGCGTACGTGCCGTATTCATGAATCCATCCCCGACGGCGCGCCGCCGCGAGGCGCTCGTCCAACGTCTGGAAATCCCTCCAAAGCACATACGCGCCGAGAGCGGTTCGGCCGTAATTCATCAATCGGACCTGAGCCTCGGTCGCCCCTACGCCGCCGAGGCCCGTCATGCGGTAGATGTGTCGATCGTTCCACTGGATGATGCCCTTGCTTTCATCGATGACTTTCACCAGCGCCTGGTAAATCCGGCCGAGCTCGCGATCCTGTTCGACATACAGGCCCGCATCAGGGGTGGCAAGATCGGCGCTCGCTTCACCGGCGCGCACGAGCTCCTCAGCCTGCTCGCTATGAAGAGCATCCTGAAGCCGCGCGAACCCTGACCATGCGTCGTCCACCGGCGCGCCATGTTGTCCTGCCTGCGTCAGAATCGCGCGTACGTCGGACCCGATCGACCGCCAGATCTCCGCAGCCTGATGAATCTGGCCTCCGCGCTGTTCGTTGGCAATTGCTCCGACGACAAACGCAAGCAGCTCCGCGGCACGTGCGAGACGCGGTGATGTAAACGCGAAGCTGGCGTTGTCGAACCGGCCGGTGCTCAATGCGTCGCGAGTGGTCGCAAGTTCGAAGAGAACCGCGAAATTGAGGATCTCGGCACGTGGGCCGAAGGAGACTTGGTTCGAACGTCGGTCGCCCTTCGCCTGCCGGACGGGCTGGCGCTGAACAAGTCCGCCGACGGCGAGATTGCCGGCGGACTGCTGGAGCGCTGCCAGGTTGGACATCGGATCGGCTCCGGACTTCGCCTGCGGGAGGTCGGCCTGGTCGAGGCGAGGCTCGTTCCCCTGCGGCTTCTTTTCAAGATCAGACGCTGCGTCTGCTTTTCGAGGCGGAGCCAACATCTCCTCCAGCAATGGCGGCGGGTTCACCGCCGAGCGGGCGCGGAAGTGTTCGACGCAATCCTGCCCTGGCGAAGCATCTCGCGCGCGACAACACGCCCGAGCACGTCCATCGTGATCACCTGCCCGTCGCCGGCGGCGAGAAACGCCGCTGCCAGCGCGACATTGCGGATCTCTCCACCGGACAACTTGTACTGGCGCGCAAGCAGCGGGAAGTTGACGTCCTCCGCCACCGGCGTGTCGGCGGTGAACATGTTCCGCCACAGCCGCAGCCGCAGCGGCTCGTCCGGCAGCGGCAGATCGACGACGTACTGCAGGCGCCGCGAGAAGGCAGTGTCGATGTTGCGCCCGAGGTTCGTCGCGAGGATCGCGATGCCCTCGTACTCCTCCATCTTCTGCAGGAGGTACCCGACCTCGATATTTGCGTAGCGGTCGTGCGCGTCCTTCACTTCCGAGCGCTTGCCGAACAGCGCATCGGCTTCGTCGAAGAAGAGCACGGCATTCGAGCCGCGCGCGGCGTTGAACACGCGATCGAGGTTCTTCTCGGTCTCGCCGATGTACTTGCTGACGACCCGCGAGAGGTCAATCTGGTACAGGTCGAGCCCGAGCTCACGCGCGATGACGCCCGCGCTCATCGTTTTACCGGTACCGGACTGGCCAGAAAACAAAACCTTGATGCCGCCGGCGCCGGGGTGACGCCTGCCCAGCCCCCACGTGGCGTACACCGTTTCGCGAGTGCGCGCCGCTGACGCGATCTCGCGCAGCTGATTCAGCGTGACGCTGGGAAGGACGAGATCGTCCCAGCTGTTCGCGAGCGGAACCTTTCGGGCAAGGGCGGCCAGCGCGCTGTCGGAGTACGCCCGCGCAGCCGCAAACAGGCGGCTGCGGCCGATCGGCCCGCCGGGCTCCTCGAGGTCGCGCACATCGGCCGCCTGACGGGCAGCGGCCTGGATGTGACTCGACGTGAGCCGGAAACGAGCCGCGACCTCCGCAACATCTTCAGGCGCGGCCACTTCGCCAAGCTCGAACAGCGCCTCCAGCCACAGCCCGCCACGCATCTCGACATCGGGCTCAGGCAGCGTGACGTGCACATGCCGCAACGCACCACGCGCGGTCCGCCAGGCGTCTCCGGGCTCAACATGCACAAAGACGGGCCCGCGTGCGGTCTCGAACGATGCGGCCACCCGCCGCAGACTCTCGCGGGCGGACGAATCCGTCGAGCGGATCAGCTGATCGAGTTGCGCGACAAACAGGCCGGCGCGATGCACACGCCTCGTGAACGTCGTTCGCTCGATTGCCGAGTGAGTGGCTTCACTGCCAGACGCGTCCACAGTCAGGAGCGGAACGCGCCAGCCGTTGCACGCCGCAGCAGCCACGCTGGCCGCCAGCGTCGCATCGCTCGACTCGAGCACGACGAGCGGCCCGTCCGGTTTCAGTGAGTGCGCGATGCCCTCGACTCCCTCAGGGAGGCGCACGTTCCCCCAGCTGACGGCGGGCGGCTCCAATGGGCGATCGAGATCGAGCAGGAACGCGCTGACCTCCGGCGCCAGATGAAAATCGCCGGCGCTCGATCCGGGGACGAGGAGTCCTTCGCGAAACAACCGGGAGGCGGGACGCAGCCGGCGACGAATCGCCACTCGCTCGCCTGGCGCCGCCGCCAGCACGCGCGCCGCGAGGTCTACCGTCGGCGTCTTCCGGCTCACATCGTCGTTGAGATACGCGTAGAGCGTTTCGTATTTTCTGGCAACGTCCGGGGCCAGCGCGACGAGCAGGATGCCGGCTTCATGATCGTCCAGCGCGAACTCCGCCAACACGCGCGCCCACGGGAACTCGGGCTGGACATGCTCCCGACACTCCTCCCAGACCTGACCCGCTTCGAGCGTCAGACGAACGGGATCCTGCGCATTCGATTCAGACGCCTGTGCCCGTTCTGCGATCAGCGCGTCGACATGCGCGTCGCTGATGTAGAGACCGCGAAATTCATCGAGCGAGAGCTGGTAGGTGCTGCGCAGGCGGAGGATCTCGCGATGCAGCAGCAGGTCGAGCGCACGCAAGAGCCGATCGAGATGATCCTGTGGCCCGCTGAACACGGCCTCATCCCTCCGGAAACAACTGAATCGGGTCGTCGTCCAGCCACGGACAGATAAAGCTGTCGCGGCCGGTTCCCGTCAGATTCAACACGAGAGACAGCGGCGCTCGCCCCAAAGCGACAACGCGCATGTGCGGCTGCATGCGCAACTTTGCCGGGCAGTCGAGGAAGTTGTCGAACAAATGGCGGAAGCTGGATGCGGAGAACCCGGGGAGACGCCAGGCGAAATTACGGAGCACTCGTTGGGAGGCTGCAGCCACTCGACGGTCGCGGGCGCGAGAGGCGCGCAGCGTTGTCGGCAGATCGAGATACGTCAGGTCACCTGGCTTGAGGACGTCCGAGTTCCCGCGGCGGTGCTCCTCCTCCCCTAGCGTCGCGTCCAGCCGATCGAACGCCGCACGCGGGACTCGCGCCTGCCATTTCACGAACGCCTCTGCAGACAGCCCTTCGTCCACACCGAGCAGCTCGCGCACCAGCGGATCGGCGAACACTGGAAACGCACGCTCGGTTCCGAAGCACTTAATGAGGACCCAGAGTCGCAATAACTCCGGATTGTCGACGTCGGGCAGGGGGAGCTCCGCAACGCGCGGCAGGAGGAGGAAGACACCACCGAAAGGCGTATGCCGCCAGTCGGCGTCGCGGTCCTGATCCGACGACGTCGCGCCGGCGATCCGGCGCAACGAATCAGGTGGCCAGCCAAGGAGCGGTGCCAGCCGTTCGGCGGCCGCGACGCCCTCGCTGCGCACGAGCGAGGCATAGTCGGCCCCCGCGAACGCGGCCAGCAGGTCTTCACGCGCCGGCGGCGCCAACTCGCGTGATCGCTGGGCAAAGGCTGCCAGCGCCAGAGACGTGCGCGCTGCGTCCGGACCACCGTCCCCGGCGCGCGAGTACGCGACGAACGCGGGCAACGCCGCCCCGGCTGCATTGCCGACAGCCGCGGCTGACGAGGAGAGCCACGCGTCGAGCAGACGTTCCCGGTCCGCGTCGCCGATCCCGGACGCTGCCACCACCTCGAGGACACGGCCGGCGTCGGCCTCAGATAACGTCGACGCCACTCGGATCAGATCGCTGCTCGCGAGCAGTTGGAGCGCGCGCCGTCCCTCCGCGGGATCATCAGTGAGCGCGGTGCGGATCGCCGCCGACGCGGGCAGCATCCGCAGCCCTCGCGATAGTCGGAAGTACCACTTGGTATCTGCAGTTCCCGCCGCCCGTTCCACGATGTAGCGGGCGAGGTATGACGCTCGATCGTCGAACCGGACCACGTCCGGATCCTCCGGATCCAGCTTGTGCGACAGCGACTGGCTCAACTGCCGCGCCCACCCGCCAACCACCACGTCGTCGCTCGCCGCGGCGTTGAGGCCGACGTCGACGTCCAGCCGCCGAATGAGCCAGACGCTCGTATCGTCCGCCTTTGCGAACGGCTCGAACGCGGCACCGAGTGCCTGCGCGAGCTGATCGCACGCGAGGTCGTGCAAGCGTGCCTTCAGCAGGCTGGCCGCCAGATGGTCGCCGCTCAGCTCGTACGTAACGTGGAGCCGTTCGGCTTCAATCACCCTTCCGCTCCAGCTGGGCGATGCGCCGCCGCAACCGCTGCAACTCTGCCTGCTGAACGCGCGCGGCGAGATCAGACAGGCCGATGGCGACGTTGATTCGGTTCACGCCGGCATGCGAACAGCTTTCCCATGCCGTTCCAATCAGCATCGTGGGATCAAGATCCACGGCGTCTTCGGCGGACACCGCTCTCCCACAGCCGTCGTCCGCACCCGATGCGACGATGAGGTCCCCGGCGTTCACGTGCCCGCGCACCTTGACGGGTACCTGTCCGAGCATCGCGACCTGACCGACTGGCCTGTCGTCGGCGATCGGCGCGTTGCCGAGAACGGCGGGGCGGTCAGTGATCACCGACACATGCTGGGCGCCGGTCGTCCGTCGTGTGACAGCGCCGTGGACGATGCCGACTACGTCTCCGGCTTCGATGGTCTCCGTGACGTCGAGATGCGGCAGGCACTCGGCGAAGTCGGACCCGCTTGTCCTGTACGTCACGGCGCCAGCGCCGTTGCCCTCGATCCTTCCGCACGCCGCGTTCCCGGCGAAGAAGGTGATGAAGTTGTGGCCGGCATGCGGAACGGCGGCGCCGATGCGCAGCGCCAGCACGGATGCACCGGTGCCGGGAGACTGGTTATCGACGAGCGCGACGTGCCCCTCAGGGCTCGAGGCAGGCGCATTGATCGTGCCGGCGACATGCAGCTGACAGCGCGGTGTCTGCGTGCCGATACCGACCTCGCCGTCTCCTGGAAACGGGTTCATCACGATCTTGTTGTTCCCGCCCGCGCCGCTGGCGCGGATGTAGACGTTGTTCGTCTCCGAGTGCAGATCGACCGCGCTGCCGTCGGCGCGCAGGTCCAGGAACTTGCCGCCGTTCTGCAGACGGATGCGGTCGCCGAAGACATGGAGCTGGCGCTCTGGCGTCAGCGTGCCGACGCCGATTCGGCCGTCCGCCTTGACGACCATCTTCGTGCTGTTGATGCCGCTGCGCAGCTGCAGGTCATCGTTGCTCATCGACGACAGGATGCCGCCATTGCCGTCCACGCCAACGAGCACTTCACGTCCACCGGCCTTGATGTTCAGGTAAGCGCCGGTGACGCCCGCTGGCGCTGCCACCGTCACGGCCCGGTCTGGCGTCGTCGTGCCGACGCCCACCAGCCCATTCCCGTCGATCGTC
>Ga0207650_10004050_pt1 | contig 10019 bp, 6 predicted proteins | sample KBSS63metaG_FD_184325 | JGI IMG/M metagenome (GOLD analysis project Ga0207650, IMG submission 184325) | Switchgrass rhizosphere microbial communities from Kellogg Biological Station, Michigan, USA - KBS S6-3 metaG (SPAdes) (version 2) | ecosystem: Host-associated > Plants > Roots > Rhizosphere >...
GTACATCCACGGTCAGGAGCGCGGACTGCGCTCCTCGAAATTCGAGACCGTCAAGGTGAAGGACGACCTGTTCGTCCTGAACAATCCCGGGGCGCCCGGGAACACGACGGTTCTTGTGACCGACGACGGCGTTCTGCTGGTCGACGACAAGTTCCCGGTGGACTATCAGAACATCGTCGACGCAGTCACAACGATCACCAACCAGCCAATCAAATATCTGATCAACACGCACTACCACATCGATCACACCGGCGGAAACGCGCAGATGCAGAGCGCGGGCGTGGTGCTCCTCTCTTCCGAGAACACGCGCGAGAACATGGTCGAAGCTGGGTTCAAAGGGCCACCGTCGATCACCTTCGAGCGGCGCGCCAACGTCGCGCTCGGTAGCAAGCGCGCGGAGCTCTATTATTTCGGCCGAGGGCATACCAACGGCGACATCGTCGTGCTCTTTCCCGAGCAGCGGACGCTCGTGACGGGCGATTTATACGTCACCGGGAATACGACACCTGAGCTGATCGATTACCCGATGGGCGGCAGCGCGAAGGAGTGGACCCAAACGCTCGACGGCGTCCTTGGACTCGATTTCGACGTCGCGGTGCCTGGGCATGGTGTCGTCGCCGCGAAGGCGGACGTCCGGAAGTTCCGGGACAGCACCGTCGTCCTCCGCAACCGAGTCGCCGATCTGGTGAAGAACAAGGCGAGTCGGGACGAGATCGAAAAGGTGATGCGCGGCGAGTTCCACTGGGGTGATTTGCACGTGAACCGGGGCCTCGACGGCATCATCGCGGAAATGCGCTTTGTACCGTAACACTGTCCATCCTGGGTCCCGATGGTGCTCATTGGCCCGTTCGTCGTGATCACGCAGCGCGGCAACGACGAGATGTTGCGAGCGTCACAAGCGGCTTACGTTGATACGCTATGCTTCCGCAGGCATACGTGGAAACGGTCGCGACAGTTACCCTCTATCTGCCCGAGCCGCTGCGTACGTACGGTGGCGGCATAGCTGAACTGCCGGTGTCCGCGGGCACTGTGCAAGCCGTGCTCGACCACCTCGAGCGGACTCGACCTGCTCTCTATCGGAACGTGTGTGACGAGACCGGCGCCGTACGCCGGCACCTGAACATATTTGTGAACGCGGATCACGTGCGCGATCTCGCCGGCCTCGACACGATGCTGAGGCCAGGAGACGTGGTCACGATCGTTCCCGCCGTTTCAGGAGGATGAGTGTGGCGGATCGCGTGCTACTGACCATCGGCACCAAGAAGGGCGTGTTCGTCAGCGACGCGCCGAAGACGAGGCGCAGCTTTTCGCTGCGCGGTCCATTCGGCCCGGGCGTGCCAGTCTATTCGACGCTGATCGACACGCGGAGCTCACCGCGCCTGTACGCATCGAGTTGCAACCCCTTCTTCGGGATGAAGGTGCTCCTGTCCAACGACATGGGGAAGTCTTTCAAGGAAACGAAGTCAGCTCCCGCGTTTCCGAAGGACGACGGCCGCGCACTCATCAACATTTGGTCGCTCGAAGCGGGCCCCGGCAAGAAAGAGGTGTGGTGCGGCGTCGAGCCGGCGTCACTCTTCAGGAGCCATGATGGCGGCAACTCGTGGGAGACGGTGCCGGGCATCAGCAACCACGAACACGCGCGCAAGTGGGCACCGGGCAATGGCGGTCTGTGCATGCACACGATCATTCGCGATGGCGATCGTGTGCACCTCGGCATCTCAACCGGCGGCCACTATATGAGCGAGGACGGCGGGCAGACGTTCCGCGCATCCAACCAGGGCGTCGGCGCCGGCTTTCAGCCCGATCCGTACCCCGAGTACGGCCAATGTGTGCACAAGATCGTGCGACACGACGATGCGCCGGGACGCTTGTATATGCAGAACCACGGCGGCTGGGCAGAGTGGACGGGACCCGGGGGGCCACGGCCAGATATTGGCGTGCTCCGCAGCGACGACTACGGGCACTCGTGGCGATCGATCGCGAAGGGATTGCCGTCCGATTTCGGATTTCCGATCGTCGTGCATCCGCACGATGCCGACACCATCTATGTCATGCCGCTCGAGCCGGCGACCCGCACGTGTCCAGGAGGCGCACCTGCCGTCTGGCGCAGCGAGAACGGCGGCGACGCCTGGTTGCGGCTGGCGAAAGGCCTGCCGAAGAAAGAGAGCTACTTCACGGTTCTCCGCGACGCCATGACCATCGATACGCTCAAGACGCCGGCGCTCTACTTCGGCACGACCACCGGGCAGCTCTGGATCGGCAGGGATGGAGGCGAAACGTTCGAATGCCTGTTCGACTCCTTGCCGCCAATTCACAACGTCAAGGTCGCCGTCGTCTAGGTTCGTGCTCGCGCCCCTTTCCATTGCATTCCGATGAGGATTCGAGGAGTATTCCTCGCCTGCGGCACGGGAGGACAGCTATGAAGTACAGACTCGCGTCGACACTGTTCGTGTTGTCGATTCTGATGGCGGGGTCGCCGGCCGCTCAGGATGCAAGGGGGTTGTTGCAGGCGGCCGATCGGGCGATTGGTGCCAGCGCGGTCAATTCGGTCCAGTACAACGCGACTGGATGGATTCGCTTCCTCGGTCAGAATTTCACGGCCGACGAGGATTGGAATCGCGTCGACTTGCAAAGCTACACGGCGACCGTCGACTACGCCAGCAAATCGGCGAAGGAAGAGTACGTGCGAGTTCAGGGAAACAATCCTCGCATCGGCGGCGGGGCCGGGTTTCCCATCGTCGGCGCACCACGGACCACAAACGTCGTCAACGGCAACTTCGCGTGGACATTGAACGCGCAGGGACAGCCGCAGGCGCAGACCGGCGAAGCGGAAGTGCGTCAGTTCATGCTCTGGGTCACACCGCACGGCTTCATCAAAGCCGCACAGCAGGACCCGAACGTGAGCGTTACCGATCGGCATTTCGTGCGAAACGGGCGGACGCTGAAGGTGGTCGGCTTCACGACCATGGGCAAGTATCGAGCGACCGGCGAGTTCAACGACCAGAACCTGCTCGAACGCGTGGTGACCTGGATTCCCAGTCCCGTCATGGGAGATATGCAGGTCGAAATCCGCTACACCGAGTACAAGGACGTCGGCAACGGTGCCAAGTTCCCCTTCCACATTCACATGCACCAGGGCGACCATCCGTTTCTCGGTGGTCGGAACCTGCTCGACCTTGCGATCAGCAACGCGGTCGTGAACGTCGCGAATGCGTCGCAGGCGGTTCCCGACGCGGTGCGGACCGCGAAACCGCCGATCGTCAACGTGACGACGATGCAACTTGCCCCGGGCGTCTGGCTGCTGGCCGGCGGCTCGCATAACAGCGTCGCCGTCGAGTTCCGCGACTACATCACCGTCATCGAAGGTCCTCTCGACGACGACCGGTCGAATGCGGTGATTGCGGCGGCGAAGCGAGTCATTCCCAACAAGCCGATTCGCTATCTCGTCAACACCCACCACCATTGGGATCACTCGGGCGGCATTCGGGCATTTGCGGCGGAGGGCGCCACCATCGTCACGCAGGAAAGCAACAAAGACTTCTACGAGCGGATCGTGCTGGCACCGCAGCCGCGCAGCCTGAGTCCCGACCGGCTCGCGAAGTTCCCGTTTGCGACAACCGGTCCAGGGCCACAGAAGCTCGAAACCTTCGCGGAACGGCATGCCATCTCGGACGGTACGCAGACGGTCATCAGTTACCACGTCGAGGGTTTGAACCACGCCGGCGACATGGCGATCGTGTATCTCCCCGGGCCCAAGCTCCTCGTCAGCGCGGACATGGGACCGCCCGCGCCCAATACGCCAGCCGCCAATGTGAATGCGAATTCGGTCACGCTCTACAACAACATCAAGCGCCTGAAGCTCGATGTGACACAGCACGTGCCGATCCACGGGAATCCGAGTTCGCACGCCGATTTCGAACGGACCGTCGCACCCGCCGCGGCCCAGCAGCAGCAGACCGCCGCGGGCGCGGGCCTGTAGACGTCTTCGGAAAACCTGCTTCTCTCGGGCGAGGCGCTGCTGCAGCGCCTCGCCCGTGCGCGGTCATGTGCAGCGTGTCCTCCATGTACTCCTCGCTCTCTCCCTGACCGCGTAGGAGCGCGCGCATGGGGGAAAGCAAGCCTTCGATCGCCCGTCGACCGATTGTGTGTGTAATCGCGTCACTGGGCGACCAACCAGGAAACTGAACAAATTCGCTCATCTCGAAGCGTGTGCGAGATCTCGCTGGGATCTCGCTTTGCTTTGCGGTCCAAATCGTTGGGATGTCGAGTAGCGGAGCGCCATGATCCTCGCGGCGCTCCTGGTAAACCGTTAGACGCAGGAGCACGCGAACGAACAATCGCGTTCCTTTTCCAATGCAGCAGAAGCTTGATTGGCTCAGACGATTCCTTCACTCCCCCGAGCCGCGCATTGAACATCTCGCCACCTACTGGAAGGTGCGTGGCCCGAGTAACCGCGATCTCACCTGTTCCGCCTACAAGGTTCAGACTGGCCTCGAGCTGCGGGTCGAATACGGCCCGGAGGACATCGTCGCAAGCCAGCTGTTCCAGGGCCGTGACGCCGAACAACTTGCCGAGAAAGCAGACGTCGGACGACTGACGCTCATCGCAAAGGGGTTTCGAGAGATTCACCCATGACGACCCTCGCGGGCGAGGTGCGTGTGCGCCTCGCCCTTCACGCTTGACGTTCGAGGTTCAAAGGCGACTGTGATTCAACAGTAGCGGCGCCAGAAGACACCGGGGCTCGCCGCACGAGCCCCCTCTGCCGCAACTGATCGAAAAGTGAGTAAGTCACCGGCGTCACGACAAGCGTCAGCAGTAACACCAGCGTCTGCCCACCGATCACAACCCATCCGATCGAATGGTTGGTCGATGCGCCGGCGCCGCTGGTCACGACGAGCGGCACCATCCCCGCGACAAACGCCAGCGTCGTCATCAGGATCGGTCGCAACCGGTTCCGACAGGCGATCACGATGGCGTCGTGCGTGCTGAGACCCTGCGCCTTGAGTTGATTCGCATGATCGATCTGCAGGATCGAGTTCTTCTTGACGACGCCGAAGAGTACCAGCAGGCCGAGCGCAGACATCACGTTCAGTGACTGCCGGAAGATGATCAACGACAGCAAGGCAAACGGAAGCGTGAGCGGCAGCGACAACATGATGGTCACGGGGTGCAGCCACGATTCGAACTGCGCCGCAAGCACCAGGTACATGAAGATCAGCGACAGCGCGAGCGCGGTGAGAAAGGCGGTCACCGTCCGGTTCAGTTCGCGAGCCTGTCCACCGAACTGGCCGCGGTATTCCACTGGCAAGCGGAGCTGAGATGCGCTTTCGCTGACTGCATTCTGCACGGCTGCCTGTGATGTGCCGGGCAGCAGGTTGGCGATGACCGTGACCTGCCTTTGCCGACCGAGCCGGCGGATGTCCGACGGCGCCTCGCCTCGTGAAAACCGCGCGACATTGTCCAGCGTGACAGCACCCAGGCGCGAGGAAGGCACCGGGAGCTGGCCGAGTGCGTCATCAGAGGTGCGATCGGATGCCTCCGCCCGCACATGGACTTCGTACTGCTCACCGCCCTCGTTATAGGTGGTCACCGCGTCGCCGCCGACAAGGAGCCTCAGCGCCTCGGCCGCATCCGACAGTTGCACGCCGAGGTCAGCCGCCTTCGCACGATCCATCCGTACTGATAACTCCGGCTTGTCATTGTCCAGCGTCGTGTCGGCATCCACGACGCCTGGGATGTCTTTCACTTTCTTGAGAAGCTCATCGCTGTACCGTTGCAGGCCAGCAATCTCGGGCCCCTGGAGGACGTACTGCACACCGCCGCCGCCAAAACCGCCGCCGCCGACGTTGACGCGGAAACCGCGATCGGCATACGGCTTGAGGATGTCAGTGCGCACCTGCCCCATGATGTCGAACTGATCTCGGCCGCGCGCCTCGATTGGCACCAGCTTCACGAAGATCGACGCATTGTTCTGCGTACCCGCACCGTCTCCCGCCACGGTTAACAGTGTGTAGTCCACTTCTGGAATGCGGCGGATTGCCGTGGCAATCCGGTCGGCAAGCACCTGCGTGGCGTCGAGGCTGGTGCCCTCTGGTGCACGAACGGACAAGTCGAAAGCCGACTGATCGTCCTGGGTCGTGAAGTTGATATTCACGAATCGGAACAGCGGCACACTCGAGAAGAACACCAGGATGGCCAAGGTGGCGATGACGCCGCGGTGGGCCATCGCCCACTGCAACATCCGCGCGTAGCCGCGGTCGAGAGGTGCGAACACTCTCGAGTGCTTCGAGTCGTGGCTGCGGCGATCCTGGCCTTCCCTCGGACGCGCCAGCTTCAGCCAGCGAGCAGACATCGTCGGAGTCAGCGTGAAGCTCACGACGAGTGACACCATAATCGCGAACGCCATCGTCAAGCCAAAGCTCATCATGAACCGGCCGATGATGCCGCTCATGAACGCTACCGGGACGAAGATGGCGACGAGCGACATCGTTGTCGCGAGCACGGCGAGTCCGATCTCTCGGGTGGCCTCGACTGCCGCCTCCATTGGCGGCATCCCTTTCTCCTCGATGAATCGATAAATGTTCTCGAGCACGACGATCGCGTCGTCGATCACGATGCCGACCGACAATGTCAGCGCGAGCATCGTCAGCATGTTGAGCGTGAATCCCATGTACCAGATCAGGCCGAACGTCGCGATGATCGATGTCGGAATCGATATGGCCGCAATCACCGTCGAGCGCAGGTTGCCGAGAAACAGAAGGACGACGAGCGCCGCGAGGATCGAGCCGACCACAAGGTGCTCTTCAACGGTCCTGATTGACGCTTCGATGAACTCGGCCTGGTCGCGGACAATGCGCAGTCGATAGCCGGCGGGCAGCGTCCCTCGCAGGACGGCCAGGCGCGCCTTCACGCCGTTCACAATCTCCACGGTGTTGGTGCCGGACTGCTTGCGGATCTGCAGCAACACGGTCGGGCTGCCATCCACCGTGGCGACGGTTTGCGGATCGGCCTCGCCATCCTCGATGCGGGCGACGTCGCGCACGAGCACCGGATGCCCGGCGATTTCCCGGATGACGATGTCGCCGAACTCGGCGGGCGATTCGACACGTCCGCGCGTACGCATCGTGACGGATACTGCGCCCTGATCGAGCCGGCCGCCGGGAATGTCGGCATTCTGCGTCTGAAGGGCGCGTGCGACGTCATTCACCGTCAGGTTATGCGCCTGCAGCCGTCCCGCATCGAGCCAGACATTGATCTGCCTGTTGCGGCTGCCGAGCACGAGCACCTGACCGACGCCATCGGCGCTCTCGAGCTGCCGGCGAAGCACCTTGTCGGCGTATTCCGAGATGTCGCGCACCGGCTTGTCGGCCGTCACCGCGATCGTGAGAACCGGAAAGGCGTCGGGATCGCGCTTCTCGACAATCGGCTGCTGCACCGTTCGCGGAAGTAGCGGCAGGATGCGGCTCACCCGGTCGCGCACTTCCTGCGCCGCCACGTCGGTGTTCTTTTCGAGGTTGAAGCCGACGACCACCTGCGACACGCCTTCAGAGGACACCGACGTCAGCGTATCGATGCCGCTGATCGTGTTGACCGCTTCCTCGATGTGGTCCGAAATCTCGGTTTCGACCTGCTCGGGCGCCGCGCCTGGCAAACGGGTCGTCACGACGATGGCCGGAAAGTCCACGTTGGGAAACTGATCGATCCCGAGCTGCGCAAACGAGAAGATGCCGATGACCGTCAGAGAGAGGATCAGTACCGATGCGAAGACCGGCCGTCGGACACAGAGCGCTGCAAGCCACTGCATGATCGACTCGCTACTTGTGCCCGGTGATGCGGACGCCGTCGCCGAGCTGTGCCACATTGCTGGTCGCGACGGTTTCTCCGCGTGCTACGCCACTGGTGATCTCGACGAGTTCGCCTGCCGTCTGCCCGATCGTCACGATTCGCTCCTCGACCGTCCCGGCGCTGGACACAACGTAGACCCTGGAGGTGCCCGTAGTCGTGCGGATCGCGGTGGAGGGCACGAGGATCGCCGGCGTCGAGGATGCCTGTTCGATCTGCGCAGTAGCAAACAGACCCGGTTTCAGCTCGCCGGTCTCGTTAGGCACGACCGCTTCGATCACGAGCGCGCGCGACTCGGCCTTAAGCGACGGCGAAACGTAGCGGATCTTGCCGCTGAATGTCTTGCCGGGATACGCGTCCACCTGGAGTGAGACCGTTCGCCCCGGCGCCAGCGATGAAAGATACTGGCCCGGAACCGTGAGCTCGACGCGCATCGGGTTGATCCGTACGACCGACACGGTCTTGGTGCCACGCGAGACGTAGTCGCCGACCGATACGAACCGCTCCTCGACCGCGCCGGCAAAGGGAGCCCGCACCGACGTGTCGGTGAGCGCTTTCCGGGCGAGCGTCACGCGCGCCTGCGCGGCGCGCAACGACTGGTACTGCTGTTCGGCGTTGTTGCGTGCGATGTCGTACTGGCGGCGCGCCGCCTCGGCCTGCGTCCGGCTTCGGTCGAAGTCGGCAGCCGACAGCAGCTGCCTCTCATTGAGCATTTTGGCGCGGGCAAAATCCGCCTGCGCGAGGTCGTCCGATGCCTTCGCGTTGGCGACCTCCGGCACGCGATCGATATCGAACGAGACGTCGGCGCCCAAGCCGAGCCGTGCCTGGATCTGCGCTGCGTTCGCCTCCGCCTCCTGCACCTGAGCGCGAACTTCCGCGTCCGAGATACGAATAAGTTCGGCACCCTCGCGGACCAAGGTGCCCCGCTCGACCGGAGTCGAAACGACCCGGCCGGCGACTTCGGCCGAGACATCCGCCTGCTCCTCGGCGGTCAGTGTGCCGGTAGCAGCGACGAACCGGGAGATTGGCTTCTCGATGACCGCTGCGACCGTGGCGTTGACAGTTCGTACGTCGCCTGCAGCCGCGGCCTTGGCTTCGCTGTTGACACCTGGACGACAGCCCGCCGCCGTCAGGGCGAGAAAAACCGAGAGGACGGAGAAGCGCATTAAGCACTCAAGTGTTTCACAGGCACGGCCCGAATTCGCGTTTTGTTCGTCTGGGTGGGCGCGGCACGTGAAAGCCTCACAAGCCCCTCGTTCACCGGAATCTCACTCAATGCTCACCTCGGGATGAAGACACCGCGCAACGACAAGGCGATCCTTCCGTCGGAGGCGGAGGCATGAGTGAGCATGCGGTTTATGGGCAAGAGGATCGCCGATATTCGCATAACGGCGTCCTAGGGCAGGCGATCCTGGCGGTAGCTCGTCTCTATGCCGTGCCACCCACCGAAACCACGGCATTGCTGGTAGCGGGCGCCGTCCTCGGCGCGGTCGCCGATGTGCTGCTGAGAGCTCCGGGCCCGCCCGGCTTGAACCTGTCGCTTTGGATCGCGTCGGTTGCGGTCGCTGCGCTCGCGCTGCACCGCCGCGCAGGTCTGCCACAGGACCGCGAGCGCGTCACGTGGCTGGCGACCGGGGTGGTGTTCGCCGCCGGCCTCGCTTGGCGCGACGCTCCGCCGCTGAAGTTGCTCGCGCTCGGCTGCGCGACGCTGACCTTCGCGCTTGCAGCCTATCGTCCCGCCGCGGCCTGGGTGCGCCGTGCCGGCGTTCTTCGATACGTGGGCGCGCTGGTGCTGGGAGCCGTGCACGCCTGGACCGCGGCCGCGCTCGCGTTGGTGGACGTCGCGCGCTTCATCCCGCGCGCGGGGGCCAGTCATGCAACGAGATGGAACCGTGCCGCGGCTATCACACGCGGCCTCCTGATTGCGGCACCGCTGCTGCTGATCTTTGGGGGGCTGTTCATGTCGGCGGACGCGGTGTTCGCCGAACTGGTGTCGAATGTGCTCCGGTTTGACTTCGGACGAATCGCGGGGCACATCGCGCTGTTCTCGATCGGCGCGTGGCTCTCGACCGGCTACCTGCGCGGCTTCCTGACAGGAACCGCACTCCGACCGCTCGAGGGTCGTGGCCTGGCGATCGATGGCGGACGCGTGTCGGCGCTCAAGCGCCCGGCGCTGG
>Ga0207650_10004054_pt1 | contig 10014 bp, 7 predicted proteins | sample KBSS63metaG_FD_184325 | JGI IMG/M metagenome (GOLD analysis project Ga0207650, IMG submission 184325) | Switchgrass rhizosphere microbial communities from Kellogg Biological Station, Michigan, USA - KBS S6-3 metaG (SPAdes) (version 2) | ecosystem: Host-associated > Plants > Roots > Rhizosphere >...
GGTCACCCATCCTGCTGAAGCGAACGCGACGGCGTTGACAGCGACGGGGACAATCGACGTCTCGGCAACGGCGTCAGCAAATGCCAAGAGCCAGCTCAAAGCGATGTCTGACTACATGGCCGCGCAGAAGGCCTTTTCATTCGACTACGACGCGAACCTCGAGGTCGTCACCAAAGAGAATCAGAAGCTGGGCCTGGCCAGTTCAGGCACGCTGGCGGTGAACCGCCCCGACAAGATCCGGGCAACGCGCATGGGCGGATTTGCCAACATCGAGGTCGTGTTTGACGGCAAGACGGTGTCGATGCTCGGCAAGAATGCCAACGTCTACGCACAAGCCGCAGCGCCGGGCACGATCGACCAGCTGGTCGACGTGTTACGCGACAAATATCACCGGCCGATACCGGGCGCGGATTTGCTGATGTCGAATATCTACGATCAGCTCATGCCCGAGGTCACCGATGCCAAGGACCTGGGAAGTGGCGTCATCGGCGGCGTCGAATGCGATCATCTGGCGTTCCGGACGAAGGACGTGGACTGGCAGATCTGGGTGGCTCAGGGAGATCGTCCGTATCCGTGCCGCTACGAAATCACCAGCACGCAGGTGAGCAGAGCGCCGGCGTACAGCCTCGACCTGAGGTCGTTCAAAACGGACGCGGTGGCGCCGGCAACGTTCGCCTTCCAGGCTCCGACAAGCGCCAGGAAGCTCAACCCCGGCGAGCTCAAGGACTTCGACGAGCTGCCGGCGATCTTTTCGCTCACGAAGACACAGCCAATCGGAGGGCAGTGACCATGGTTAAACGCATACGAGTATTCCTGCTGGCTGCCATCATCGGCTCGATTGGCCTGGAGTTGATGCCTCCGGCTGTGAGCGAGTACTTCGTCACGACTGTCCAGGCCATCGTGGGTCGCCCGCTGACACCGGTGAGCGTCGCAGGTGTTGCGCGCAGGACAGCCCGACGCTGTGCTGTGTATGTCTACCCCTGCTGAATCATCCTCGGAGCGGCCTGCCAGCCGTACTCGCGTGTGACCGCACGCCGTGAAGGCTGGCGCGCCGTGCCGCTCGTAACGGATCTGAAACCGTCAAGACAGCAGCGCCTGGACGAACAATCCCACCCCACTCGCCAACAACCCGGCATGGATCACCGTGAGAAAACGGTGTGTGTCGAACCGCGCGTTGATCGCGCGACCTATCGGGATCGCCAGCAGGACGCCCGGCAGCGATAGCAGGTAGTAGCGGTTCACCGGCAACGTCCACAACCCGGCTGCCGCGTAGCCGACCATCCCAAGGATGCTCGCAGGCAGGAAGTACCCCTGGAGCGTGGCGCGAAAGCGTTCCGGCGGCCAGCGTCGCAACGATCCGTAGACGACGAGGGGCGGGCCGTTCATCCCATAGGCCCCGCCGAGCACACCAGCGCTTGCGCCAAACAGCCAGGCGAACCGATCGTCGCGCAGTTGGTACGCGTCCCGTTGCCACAACGACAACAGCGCGAATCCTGCGACGATCAGACCGAGCGAACCTTTGACGATCGGTCCGGGAACGGTGCGCAACAGGAGCAGTCCGAGCGGGATGCCCGGCAGCGTAAACCCGACGAGCCACATGGCGCTGCGAACATTGACGTGCCGCCAATCCTGCGCCAGTACCACCGCGGCCACAGTAATCGACACGAGCACTGCCACGGGCGCCGCGATCTCGACTGGCAGTACGAACGCGATCAACGGCACCGCGACCAGGGCTTCGCCAAATCCCAGCGCAGAGCGGATGAGCGTCGCACAGAAGAACACAGCCACGACGAATACGGTCAACCCGATCTCCCCTCCGGATTGACCTCATTTTAGGAGTAGGATTCACGCCGAGGAGTGCGGGCATGAAAATACGGATGAATCGATTGATGCGCGGGCTGGTCGTCGCCGGTGTGATGCTGACGGCGGGACTGGCGCTCGCGCAAGAACGTCAGGGAGCCCCGGGGGGCGCACCCGGCGGAGCCGGCCGCGCCGGGCGCGGTCCAGCGACGCCGCCGCCGATCATGACGTCGAGCGCGTGGGAAGACGGCGGCGTGATCCCGGATAAGTACACGCAAGCGGCAGGACCAACGTCACCTTCCCCGGAACTGAAGTTTTCGCAAGTGCCGATGGGGACGCAGAGTCTGGTCCTGCTGATGCACGATCCAGAGCCGGTCCTGAACAAGGGATCGAAGATGGACATCACGCATTGGCTCGTGTGGAACATTCCCGCGACATCGACAGGTCTGCCCGAGGGCATGGCACAGGGCGAGTTACCGGACGGGACGCGGCAGATCAGCCTCCGATCCACCGGTTACATGGGACCGGGCGCCGGCCCCGGGCCGTACCATCACTACACCTTCGAGCTGTACGCGCTCGACACCAAGCTCGACATCCCGATGCCGCAGCCGGCGCAGGCCGCCGATACGCGCACGGCGATTGTCAATGCAATGGACGGCCACGTGCTCGGCAAAGCCGTGCTGGTCGCTCGCTTCCATCGGTAGTCCGCAGGGCAAGGCAAAGGGCACGGGATTCGTGCCCTTTGTTTTTAGAGGAGTAGACTCCGATCAACGGACACTCCAATGCCTCATCCAGCGCGTTTCCTGCACGTCACCGCTGCTCTCCTCGTCGCCCTGACCGTGACCGTCGCAGACGGCACGGCTCAACCCCAGGTCCGGCGCACGGGCGGTCCGGGCACGCAGAATCGGCCGGTCGTGGCCGAATTCGACGCCGACAAGGATGGACGCCTCAACGCTGCGGAGCGCGAGGCCGCGCGGCAGTCGCTGGGAGCGACGGTGGCCGGCCGCGCTGGCGGTCGCTTCGGTGGCAACCGGACGCCGCCCAGTCCCGGCATCCAGCTCACGTCGAGCGACGTGCAGCACTTCCCCGACGCACCGATCTACGATCCGGCCACACTCAGAACCTTCTTCATCGAGTTCGAGAATGCGGATTGGGAGGCCGAGATGGTGGCCTTCAACAATACCGACGTGGACGTGCCGGCGACGGTCACCGTAGATGGCCGCGTCTACCGCGACGTGGGCGTCCACTTCCGCGGCAACTCATCGTTCGGCGTCGGCAATGGCTACAAGCGGTCGCTGAACCTGGCGTTCGACTTCGTCCACGACGATCAGGCGATCGGCGGATACCGGACGCTCAACTTCCTGAACGCCAACACCGATCCCACGCTGATGCGCACGGTGTTGTCGATGCACATCGCGCGGCAGTACATCGCAGCGCCGAAGGCCAACTTCGTCCGCGTGGTGATCAACGGCGAGAACTGGGGGGTGTACGCGAACGCGCAGCAGTTCAACAAGGAATTCATCACCGACAACTTCGGCACCAAGAAGGGGACGCGCTGGAAGATTCCGCAGGGCGGCGGCACGGGCGGCGGCTTCTCCTATCAGGGGGATGACGCCAGCCGCTACAACCGGACGTTCCAGATCAAGTCGAAGGACGAGCCCGAGGCCTGGTCGGCACTGATCGATCTGGCAAAGACGCTCGACGTGACGCCGACGGACTCGCTCGAGGCGGCCCTGGCGTCACGGCTCGACATCGACGCGTACCTGCGTTTTCTTGCCCTCGACAACGTCATGGTCAGCGGCGACGCCTTCTTCCAGCGCGTGTCGGACTACGCGCTCTATCGCGGGCCGGACGGGCGGTTCCACTTCATCTTCCACGACGCCAACGAGATGCTCAGCACCGGTCGCGTGCAGGTGAGTCCGCTGGTCGGGCTGAACGATACGACCAAGCCGATCATCGCGAAAGTGCTGGCCGTGCCGGCGCTGCGCGCGAAGTATCTCGGCTACGTCAAAGAGATTGCCGAGAAGTCGCTCGACTGGAACACCATCGGCCCGATCGTCAAGCAGTACCACGACCTGATTGCGGATGATGTCGCGCGTGATACGCGCAAGCTCTTTTCCACCGAAGACTTTGTCCGAACGACGGCGGACGATCCGGAGTCCGGAAGCTTGCGCGGCTTCTTCGAAGGTCGCCGCGCGTTCCTGCTCCGTTGGATGGCCGAGAACACCGCGGCTCCAGCGCCCCGTTAGACGAGTCGCGATGGTCTCCTACCCTACATCGGGTTTCCGTCACGTGGCCGAGCGCCGACGCCTGCCACGTAGATCACCGACTCGTTGACGCCGTCGATTCCGAGATCCTGCTCGATCTTTGAGTCGGCAAGCGACATGGTGCAGAACGGGGCAAGCCCGAGCGACGTGGCGGTCAGGCAAAACGTCTGGCACAAATGGCCCGCCTCGATCAGCACCATCCGGTAGGCTCGCGACATCTCGTACTTCCATTGGACCCGCGGAAACACCGCCGTCATGATCATCAGCGCGGCAGCGGATTCAAACCACCACTGCGCAGGCAGGTATCTGGCGATCTGGCGACGGTCGGCGCCCAGTCGCAGCAGTTCAAGGAAATGGTGGCCGGCTTCGTAGTGGTAGATCCCCGGCCGCAGGTCGCGGACCCGTCGTGCCAGCACATACACCTCGATCGCGTGTCTGGCCCCGCCGGACGGGGAGGTTTTCTTCGCCAACGGCGACTGGGGGGCCGGCATCGTGAACCACCCCTGAACACCCCAGGTCAGCCCAAGCAGCGTGCTCAGATCGGCGGTACTCAGTTCGCGCTGTGAAAACCGCCGCCAGGTTCTTCGAGAAAGCAGGACCTGTGAAAAATCATCTTCGTGGTCGATGGACGGGAGCTGGACGCGCTCCTTCCGCCGGTATCGTTTCACCGCTGGCGGCGCAGGGGAATGTCGTGCCTTGGCGTTCAACCGGCGATCGATGACCGGGTCGTTCGTGAAGCGCGCGTCCTTGGTTGAAAAATGGAAGAAGCCTGCCGCGGGGTGCCACGGCATCCAGGATGACATCTCGGCCGTACGTGGCGGCTCACCCTGGTCGGAACGGATCAGGAGCGTGTGACGTTCAAGGCTTCCGACCGCCACGCGAAGGGACGCCGGCGTGTAGTCGGATAAACGTCGGGCGAGTTCATCCGTGGAGCGCCAGGTATCGAAGAAATCGAGGATCGTCGCGGTCAGAGGTGCAGCAGTGATCCGTTCGCCGCTCGCGTAGTTCTCGAAGATCAGCTGCGAACCATCCCAGTAGCTGACGACAAACGGCGCGCGGCGAAACAGCAGCGGCCGATCGTTCACGACTGCGTCAGCGGCCTCTGCGACTGACCTGTGTCAGCGCTTCTTCTTCTTCGGCACGCACGACGTACCGGCGAGCGGCGATGGTCCAGGTCGTGGCCCTTTCTTCTTGGCTCCGACCGCTGCCCTCTTGCTCGCCTTTTTCTTTGCCATCGTAAGCTCCGTTTGTTCTTCTTGTGCGCAGAAGAAGCGGAAGTCTAATGAACGGTCGAGCTGGAGTCAATACAAAGCGCAGGATTATCGGGAGAGGTTCAATGCTCGCAAGAGGTCCGCGAACCGAGGGTCGTTGCGGAGAGGATCCAACTCAGGCAACGTCCTTGCCCAGAGCAATGCGGGCCAATGTTCCCGTTCAGCCTGCGCAAGAAAGGTAAACGCTCGATCCCTGTCTGACAGGGCCGCATAGACGAAGCCGATCGGTCCCGCAGTTGTGCCTGCCGGGCGTCCCGGAGCTGCCAGGTCCCGAATAATCCTTGCTGCCTCGGCTTTATCGCCTTTTTTCGCTGCCACCCGACCCAACTCCTGCAGGTAGAAGGCATCTCGCGGCGCGAGCTCCATGGCTCGCCGGATTGCATTCTCTGCCTCGGGAAGAAGCCCCTTCTGCTCGTACGCCGCCGCGCGGTAATAGAACGCGGCGGCATTGATCGGCTCAGCCTGGATAGCCTCGTTGGCTTGCGCAATCACCTCGTCGTATCGACGGGCGGAGTACAAGACAGCCGCGCGAATCACGCGGACGGGATTCGACAGCGGATCAAGCGTCTTCGCCGTCTCGATCTCGCGGAGCGAATCATCGACACGATTGACGGCGAGGAGGTAGTCCGCGTACCACTGGTGCGCCGTGGCATATCCCGGATTGAGCTGGATCGCGCGCTGGAACGAATTCTCGGCTCCCGCGGAGTCGCGATCGGAGAACCATCTTGCGTACCCTAGAGACGCGTAGGCCTCTGCGAGAGTGGAGTCGATACCCAGCGCCTTCGTGGCCGTGGCCTTCGCCAGGGGATACATGACGAGCGGCGAGCTCTGAGTGTCGCTGACTTTCAGAGACGACGGGAGCATGTTGTAGACGTCTGCCTGACCGGCGTACGCCTTCGCAAACGTCGGGTCGATGGTGGCGGCCTGCTGAAAGTACACGAGCGCCTGCTGCAGCGAATCGTTCGTGCGCTTGTTCCACTCGTACCGACCGCGCAGGTACGCCTCTGCGGCGGCCGGGTTGACGGCCTGCACGGCGCCGAAGCTCGCCTTCTCCTGCGGCGTGAGCTGCACCTGGATCCCAATCGCCATCGCCTGAGCCACATCGCTCTGAAGCGTGAGTACGTCCTTGAGATCTCGCTCGTAGGTTTGTACCCACAGATGCCGGTCGCTGCTGGCATCAACGAGATCTGCCGTAATACGAACGCGGTCTCCGACCCGCATCACCGATCCTTCGAGCACCGCGTCCACCTTGAGCTCGCGCGCGATGTCGGCCAGCGGCTTTTTCGCACCCTTGTAGACCATGGCCGACGTCCGGGAAATCACGCGCAGCGCATGAATCTGCGCCAGGTCGCTGATCAGCACCTCGGTCAGTCCGTCGGCGAAGTACTCCTGTGACGGGTCGCCCGACAGATTCTCGAGGGGAAGCACGACGATCGATCGAACGGTCGCCGCAGCAAGTGCGGCGTCTGGGCGATTCGTCACGGCTCGCCATCCCAGAGCGCCCAGAACCAACAGCGCAGCGATGCTCGCGGCAATCAGAGTCTTGGTGCGCGTCGAGACACGTGACCGGCGCCCGGATGTCGGGGCTGAGGTATCGTCGAGCGCACGCACCAAATCGGCCTCGAACGCACCCGCGGTCGGATAGCGGAGTTCCGGATCCACGGCGGTGGCACGCTCGACGACCTGTATGAACCTCGTCGGCAGGTCAGCGCGCGCATCGCGCAGACGGACCACTGCTCCCTTCGCGTGCGCGTCCTTCAGCTCCGAGATGGTCGCTGCGCGAACGGGGTACGACCCGGTCACGAGGTAATACAGCAGCACGCCCAGGCCATACAGGTCCGTGCGTACGCTGGCCTGGCGTCCCTGAAAGATCTCGGGCGCCAGATACAGCGGTGTGCCGGCGAAGTCGTTCGGGCCCGAACGCGTCGCCTCCCGTTCGCTCCCCATACCGAGATCCATCAAGACGATGCGGCCGCCATCCTCGCGCATGACGTTCGCGGCCTTGACGTCGCGATGGATCAATCCGGCGCCGTGGACAGCCGCTAAAGCCTGACAGATGTCGATGCCGATCACTGACGCTTCGCGGGCACTGAGTGGACCCTGTTTCACCACGAGCCGGTAGAGGTTCGCTCCACGGATCAACTGCATCCACAATCCGAATCGCCCATCCTGAACCGCGACACCATGTACGGCAATGACGTGTCGATGGTTGACGCGGGCCAGCAGCCGCCCTTCGCGGACAAGCCGCGACGACCACGGGTCGCCCGACCAGTCGTCAACGCGAAGAAGCTTCAGCGCCACCTCGCATTCGAGCTGCGGATCCCATGCGCGATAGACCTCGCTCGAGGCACCACCGCCGAGGCGCTCGATCAGCTCGAGGTGTCCCCACTTTCCAATGACGGTCGCCGGCTTTGGGCGCGCCGTGAGTGCCGGAGTCGTACCTGAGGACGCCGTCGGCTGCGTCCTGTGCAACGTCGCCAGATCCGAAAGGATCCGCAGCTGCTTGAGCAGTCGGAGGGGCTGTCCGTCGACCTGTGCCTCTACCGTCTGCCAGTCGACGGGCAGCCCGTCGGCAATCGAATCGGCAACCGACTGTAAGAGCGCGTTGGATTCAGGCGTTGCCATGGTCCATCTCTTCCGCCAGCCGGAGCAGCGCGCGGCTCACGGCCATTCGCGCCGCGTCGGGTGAAGCCTTCCCGAGTGCCTGTGCGACGTCCTCATACGTGCCGTCCAGCTCGATACGCGCCACGATCGCTTCACGCTCCTCCGGACGCAGGCGCGCCAGCGCGGTTTCGTATCGTTCGACTGCCTCCCGCCCGATCGTTATCTCCAATGGAGAAGCACCGCGATCGCGCTGGTTCTCATCAAGTTCGTCGATGCCCGGCGCACGATGACTTCGCCGCAGTTCGTCCCGGATCCGGTTCATGACCGCCTGCCGCAGATAGGCGAGAAGCGCGCCCTCGCGCCGCGATTCAAACGTGTCGATCCGTTTAACAACACGGATCACCGTTTCCTGGACGATGTCATCGGTGTCCAGGAGGTCGCGCGACCATCGTGGGAGGCGGCCGCTCGACCAACGCCGGAGGGCCGGCAGATAGCGGGTGAACAGGCGCTCGAGCGCGGCGGAATCGCCGGCCTTGGCGCGCCGGAGCAGCTCAAACGTCGAGTCGACACTCCCGCCGGGAGGAGGTTCGTTCATTACTGGTGCGGCGCCCAAGGATACGAGCGCGAGTAGCCGGGCCGTATCATACGGGCTAGCTGAGCGCGGGTGAAGGCCAAGACGCACCATAACCTAAGGAACGACCGGATTGACCGGACCGAACACGGGCGTCCTGCCCGGCCCTTGGCACCCGGATCATCGCCATTGAATTGACCGTGGCACCTGGAGCTGACGTTCTGCTCGAGCCAGATTATTGCGGGCTTCTGTGTAGTTGGAGTCGATGGCAATCGCCTGCTTGAAGTGCGCAATCGCCTCGTCGAGGCGTCCCTGTATGGCGCGGGCGGCACCGAGGATGTTGTGTGACGGTGCGTCGTTGGGCTCGCGCGCGAGCGCAGCCTCCGCCTCCACGGCCGCCTCGTCGACGTGCCCGGTCTCGAGCAACACGGCGGCAAGTCCGGTGTGCGCCGCGGCCGCTTGTGGATCGACCGTCAGTGCCTGTCGATAGGCCGCCGCGGCGTCATCGAAGCGCCCGCTCAACGCGAGCGCCTTCGCGAGCCCGACCTGCCAGTTGGCGTTGCCCGGTTCGTGCCGAAGGAGCTCCCGGTACTGCACGGCAGCGTCTGCGGCACTCCCATGAGCGACGAGGACACCGGCCAGACGTTCGCGCACACCAGGGTTCGTTGGAAAGAGTTCGACCAGCTGGCGAAACTCGGCAGTCGCCTCGTCGAATCGGCGAGCCTCAACAAAGATGCTGGCGCGCAGCATCCGGGCCGGCAATTGATCCTCCGCCCGCGGTTCGGCGGCAATGAACGCTGAAAGCTCGCGAAGAGCCTCGTCAGGGCGGCCTGCTGCCGCGAGCTCGCGTCCGAGTGTCGATCGTGACTTCGGGAAGGCGGTCACCGCCAGTTGCAGCTGGTCGACGGCCGACGTGTGATCGCCCGCCTCGGCCAGCGCGCCGGCGTACAGGATCCGCGCACGCGCCGACGGCCATCGCTCGACGGAACCCCGCCAGAGCGTGACCGGTGTCGCGAACTCGCCGTTGCGGTGAGTCGTCAGAACGCCGAGCGTCCCGACCCATGTAAAGGCCGCGACCACCGCGGCGACTGGCAACACCTTCCCCATGCGACCCGGGAGACGCGGACCCACGCGGTCGATCAGCCATGCACCACCCGCGACGGCGAGGATAGTGAGCGCTGCCAGGGCCAGGTACATCCGCCGTTCCGTCCCGACTTCAGTCGTAATCGGGATGAAGCTCGAGGTCGGAGCGAGCAGGATGAAGAACACGACGCACAGGAAGCCGACGCGTGGCCAGCGGAACAGGGCGACCACGGACGCGGCGAAGAGGATCGCGATCGAGACCGCGCTCATCCACACGGTGCCCAGCGAGAGTGGGCGCGGCACGCCATAGTCGAGTACCAGAGCGTCTGGCCAGACAGCCAGGCGCAGATAGCGGACGATGATCTCCGCCTGGTTCAGCGCGTACGTCCAGGGATCGACACCAGCGGAAAAGCCGATG
>Ga0207650_10004056_pt1 | contig 10011 bp, 9 predicted proteins | sample KBSS63metaG_FD_184325 | JGI IMG/M metagenome (GOLD analysis project Ga0207650, IMG submission 184325) | Switchgrass rhizosphere microbial communities from Kellogg Biological Station, Michigan, USA - KBS S6-3 metaG (SPAdes) (version 2) | ecosystem: Host-associated > Plants > Roots > Rhizosphere >...
GTGACCCGCTGGTTGCGTTTCAGCGGCTATGACTGGACCTATGTGCGCAACATCACCGACATCGACGACAAGATCATCAACCGCGCCAATGAAAACGGCGAGTCGTTCGACGCGCTGACCGAGCGCATGATTGCCGCGATGCACGAGGACGAGGCGCGCCTCAACATCCTCAAGCCGGACATGGAGCCACGTGCCACGGACCACATCCCTGGCATGCACGCGATGATCCAGACCCTGATCGACAAGGGTTACGCCTACGCCCCAGGCAATGGCGACGTGTACTACCGCGTCGCCAAGTTCATGGGCTACGGCAAGCTGTCGCGCAAGAAAATCGAAGACCTGCGCATCGGCGCACGGATTGAAGTCGATGAAGCCAAGCAAGACCCGCTCGACTTCGTGCTATGGAAAGGCACCAAGCCTGGCGAGCCGAGCTGGGAGTCGCCGTGGGGCGCCGGGCGTCCGGGCTGGCACATCGAATGCTCGGTGATGTCCACCTGCTGCCTGGGCGACACCTTCGACATTCATGGCGGCGGCAGCGACCTTGAGTTCCCGCACCACGAAAACGAAATCGCCCAGAGCGAAGCCGCCACTGGCAAGACCTACGCCAACGCCTGGATGCACTGCGGCATGATCCGCATCAATGGCGAGAAGATGTCCAAGTCCTTGAACAACTTCTTCACCATCCGCGACGTGCTGGAAAAGTACCACCCGGAAGTCGTGCGTTACCTGCTGGTGTCGAGCCACTACCGCAGCGCCATCAACTACTCGGAAGACAACCTCAAGGACGCCAAGGGCGCCCTGGAACGTTTCTACCACGCGTTGAAAGGCCTGCCATCCGTGGCGCCTGCCGGCGGCGAAGCGTTCGTGGCACGCTTCACTGAAGTCATGAACGACGACTTTGGCACCCCGGAAGCCTGTGCCGTGCTGTTCGAGATGGTGCGCGAGATCAACCGCTTGCGCGAGAGCGATCTCGACGCGGCGGCCGGCCTGGCGGCACGCTTGAAAGAGCTGGCCAGCGTGCTGGGGGTTCTGCAAATGAAGCCTGAGGATTTCCTGCAAGCCGGCGCCGAAGGGCGTGTGGATGCGGCTGAAGTGGATGCGCTGATCCAGGCGCGTTTGTCTGCGCGGGCCAATAAGGACTGGGCGGAATCTGACCGTATCCGTGACCAACTGACCGCGATGGGGGTGGTGTTGGAAGACGGCAAGGGTGGGACGACGTGGCGGTTGGCTGATCAGGCTTGATCGGTAAACGCTGAATGAAAAACGCCCCGATTGGTTCGGGGCGTTTTTTTGCACACCGTTTTAGTGAGCGGCTCACCTGATCCAGTGTGGGAGGGGGCTTGCCCCCGATGACGGCGTGTCAGTCACCGAAAATGCTGACTGACCCACCGCAATCGCAGGCAAGCCAGCTCCCACATTTTTTACCGTGCCCACTTTGCGAACTCTTCGGTTGCAGATTTATGTGTGAGTTGGATGGTCTTTGAGGCTTAGTGTTTTATCTACCATTAGCTGGATCCCCTCCAGCATCCGACACATTCCCAAGGCCACGCTGCGAGGATTGCCGTCGATCTCAAAAGCCAAATGGCTTGCCAGCGCTTGAACCGAGGCAAGATCCTCCGCCGCGTTGACCAGCAGCGTCTCGACGTCTAATCCTTCGCGTACGGTAAATAAACTAGGGTCCTCAGTAGAAGGTTCTGGTTTCTCAGGCGGGTTCAGATGGTGGTTAATTGCTCGATGAGCCGCAGTGTGAAACGCGGCTGAGTCTGACGGCGGATTCGGACTGTCTTTGATCATGACGAAGCTCCTAGAGTATTGGAGCCACCACCCATCGCTGCGAAACGATACCCGGGTGGCAGCTGTACGCAGGTTCGCAGACCGGGACTCTAGGCACCCGGCATACCCGAAGGTATCCCGCGCACAGCCGCCATAACATCAGGCATAAAAAAGCGCCCGTTATCTTGTGGTGGACGCTGTGCGTCTAGAGTTTAACCGGGCTGCGAAACCCGGTCGCTGAGTTTTCAGCGACCACAGAAGATTAGGGCGTCATCTTCCGAGGGACAACCTTAGAACGCTGTCGGAAATTTCCGGGAGTGGGTGCCTGAGCATCAGCGCTTGCCAGCGACTTCGTACCGACTCTGAACAAATCCATTCTCCGACACATACGTGCCGATATGGCGAAGCTCATGCTCACGGCCGACCTGGCTGAACAATGGAATCCCTTGCCCCAGCAGCACCGGGATACGCGTAATGATCAGCTCATCGATCAGACCCGCTTCAAGAAACGCCTGGATCGTTTGGCCACCGTCGATATAGAGATGCTTCATGCCGCGCTCGGCTAACTGTGCCACCAGCGCGACTGCGTCCAGGGACATCACCTCGACCTTGCCCTGCAAATACGTCGGGATTTCTATGGCTTGGTGAGAAAGGGCGATGACCGGCATGCCCTCATAGGGCCACTCCGGAAACGACAGGACTTTTTCCAGGGTTTTGCGGCCCATCACCAGCGCATCAACCGTCGCGATGAAGCTTTCATACGTCAGGCCGTTCAGCGGTGCCAGGTCATATTCCGGCCGGTGCAGCCACTCGATATCGCCATCTGGCCGGGCGATAAAACCGTCAACGCTTGCGGCGATAAACACGGAACACTTGATATCCATGATGGGAATTCCTTTTCCTGATGTCCGAAAGACGTCTCTGGCACACATCCAATCTTGCGCCTGGCAACGATTCAAATGTGGGAGCTGCCCACTTGAGGGATCAGCGGCGGCTGCTGACCTCGGCGGGGACATCATCACCGGCCATGCGCTTGCGGAACAGCGCAGTGCGAGCCAACAGCAACGTGGTCACCGGCACCGTGATCGACAACAAGATCGGAATCAACCACCCGTGCAACACCGGCCCGGATTTGAGCACCGAAAAGTAGATAATCGACGCCAACGCCACACACCACGCGCCCAGCGTCGAGGCCAGCGCCGGCGGGTGCATGCGCTGGAAGAAGTCTTTCATGCGCAATAGCCCGATCGCGCCAATCAACGCAAACACACTGCTCAGCACCAGCAGCACCGCCACGATCACTTCCACCCATAACGGCATCATTCAATCACCTCCCCACGCAGCAGGAATTTCGCCAGGGCAAACGAGCCGACGAAGCCAAACAGCGCGATCAGCAGCGCCGCTTCAAAGTAGGTGTCACTCGCATACCGAATGCCCAGCACCAGCATCATCAGCATCGCCAGGATGTACAGGTAGTCCAGCGCCAGTACGCGGTCTTGTGCCGACGGGCCTTTGAACAGGCGGATCAGGGTCAGCACCATGGCTAGCGAGAACAGGAACAGGCTGAACAGGATCGCATTGGAGAGCAGGGTGCTCATTCGAAGATCTCCATCAGGGGCCGCTCGTAGGTGGTCTTGAAGTGCTCGATAAACGGCGCTTCATCTTCCAAGTCGAACACGTGCAAGAGCAGGATGCTGCGGTCCAGTGCCAGTTCCGACCAGATGGTGCCGGGCACCACGGTGGTGATCATCGACAGCGCGGCCAGGCCGTTGGCGTCGCGCAGGTCCAGGGGGATCTTGACGAAGCGCGAGCGCGGCGGGCGCGAGCCGCAGGTCAGCACGCCCCAGGCCACTTGCAGGTTGGAGACGATCACATCGCGTCCCACCAGGAAAAACAGGCGGATGATCACGCCGGGGCGGCGGATGCGGATCGGCAACGGGCGCAGCGGTGCCATCAGCAGCGGCGCAAGAAAGCCCAGCAGGGCGCCCAGCAGCAGGTTGCCGGGGCTGACCGACAGGTTCAGCACCAGCCACAGCACCCACAACGCCAGCGACAGCCACGGGGCAGGGAACAGGCGCTTCATGGTTGCACCTCCAGCGCGGCGGTCTTGGCTTCAGGGCTGGGTACAGGACGCGTTGCCATCACCGCCATCACGTAGTTTTCCGGGTTGTTCAGGCTCTGGGCGGTGCCCAGGGTGTAGCGCATCAGCGGCTCTGCCTTGAAGGTCAGCAGAATGCTCAGGCCCAGCAGGAAGAAGATCGGCACGCACTCATAGCGGCGCAGCAACGGCGACGGGCGCTCTTCCGGGGTCCAGAAGCGCTGGATGCCCAAGCGCGCAAAGGCGATCAGCGAGGCCAGGCCGGAGAGAATCAGCAGTGCGACCAGGCCCCAGGCAGCCGGGCGGATCGGCTCCTCGACACTGACCCCCAGGCCCAGCGGGTTGACCAGCGCGCTCAACAGGCTGAGCTTGCCGATAAACCCGGACAACGGCGGCATGCCGATAATCAGCAGGGCGCAGGCGACAAAACTCAAGCCCAGAAAGGCCATGGTCCAGGGAATCACCTGGCCGACCACGGCTTTCTGTTCGTCATCGAGGTTGACGCCAGGGCGCGGATGCAGGGACTCCATGGCCTTGGGCAGTGCATCGATCTCTTCATCCAGCGGCAGGTCGTTGGCCGAGCGCGAACGCTCGATCAATTCGGCCAGCAGGAACAGCGCGCTCAAGGCCAAGGTGGAACTGACCAGATAGAACAGCGCGCCGGCGGTGAGGCTCGGCTGGGCGAAGCCCACCGACGACAGCAGGATCCCGGCCGAGACCAGGATGCTCAAGCTGGCCATGCGCTCCAGGCGCTGCGCCGCCACCATCGCCAGACCGGCGCAGACAATGGTGGCCATGCCGCCATACACCAGCCAATCGCCGCCAAACAGTGCCGACGCACCGGCCTGGCCGGAGAACAACAGGGTCCACAGGCGCAGCACGGTGTACACGCCGACCTTGGTCATGATCGCAAACATCGCCGCCACCGGCGCGCTGGCCGAGGAGTAGGCGGGGGCCAGCCAGAAGTTCAGCGGCCACATGCCGGCTTTCGCCAGGAACGCCGTCGCAAGGATCGCCGCACCCGCGTGCAGCAGGCCGCGATCGGCTTCCGGCACCAGCGGGATCTTCAGCGCCAGGTCGGCAAAGTTCAGCGTGCCGGTGACGCCATAGATCATCGCCGCACCAATCAGGAACAGTGACGAGGCCAGCAGGTTGATCGCGATGTAATGCAGCCCCGATGACACCCGCGCCCGGCCGGAACCGTGCAGCATCAAGCCATAGGACGCCGCCAGCAGCACCTCGAAGAACACAAACAGGTTAAACAGGTCGGCCGTGAGGAAGGCGCCATAGAGGCCCATCATCTGGATCTGGAACAGCGCATGGAAGCTGGTGCCGGCACGGTCCCAGCGGGCCATGGCGAACAGCAGCGCGCTCACGCCGATGATCCCGGTGAGCACCAGCATCAAGGCCGATAATTGGTCCACCACCAGCACAATGCCGAACGGCACCTGCCAGTTGCCCGGCAGGTACACGCCGATCGAGCCGGGGCCGCCTTTTTGCGTCCAGTACAGCAGCAGAATGGCGATGCCCAGGCCGATCATGCTCGAGAACAGGTTGATGCGCGCTTTCAGCGGCCGATGCTTCTCGCCGAGCATCAGCATCAAGGCGGCGGTGAGCAACGGCAGCAGGATCGGCGCGACGATCAGTTGATTCATCCACGTCATTCCTTGGGCTCCCGGCCGTCCACATGGTCAGTGCCGGTCAGGCCCCGTGAGGCCAGCAACACCACCAGGAACAAGGCGGTCATGGCGAAGCTGATCACGATGGCCGTGAGCACCAGCGCCTGGGGCAGCGGGTCGGTGTAGTGGAGCAGGTCTTGCGGCACACCGTCCTTGATGATCGGCTCCTTGCCGATAAACAGGCTGCCCATGCTGAAAATGAACAGGTTGACCCCGTACGACAGCAGGCACAGACCCATCACCACCTGGAACGTCCGTGGCCGCAGGATCAGCCAGACCCCGGAGGCGGCCAGGACGCCAATGGCAATTGCAATGACTTCTTCCATCAGGCGGCTCCTTCCGTAGCGGCAACCACTTTGGCCTGGTTGCTCGGTTTATGGGCCCGCACGGACTGGTGACCGAGGGCGGTGAGCATCAGCAGCGTCGAGCCGACGACCATGGCGTACACGCCGACGTCGAAGAACAGCGCGCTGGCGACATGAATGTCGCCGAGCACCGGCAGGCTGAAATGCCAGGTGTGGGTGGTGAGGAACGGGTAGCCGGCAAACAAGGCGCCAAGCCCGGTCAGGGTCGCGGAGAACAGCCCGAAGCCCATCCAGCGCATCGGCCGCAGGCTCATCTGTGCCTCGACCCATTGGGTGCCGGCGACCATGTATTGCAGGATAAACGCGACCGACATCACCAGCCCGGCGACAAACCCGCCGCCCGGCTGGTTGTGGCCGCGCATGAACAGGTAGAACGACACCACCAGCGCAATCGGCAGCAGCAGGCGCACCAGCACCGCCGGCACCATCATGAAGCCCAGCGCGGTGTCGCTGGCCTGGCGTGGGTTGACCAGGTCGGTGGCCACGTCCGGCGCAAGCTGGCGCTGTTGCGCGGGCAGCTGCATGCTTTCCTTGGAAGGGCGGAAGCGGCGCAGCAGGGCGTACACCGTCAGCGCCACGGCGCCGAGCACGGTGATTTCGCCGAGGGTATCAAAGCCCCGGAAGTCGACGAGCATCACGTTCACCACATTGCTGCCGCCGCCTTCGGGCAGGGCACGGCTGAGGTAGAACGAAGAGATATCGTTGGGGGTCTGGCGCGTCAACATCGCGTAGGACAACAGCGCCATGCCGCCGCCCACTACGGTGGACAGCAGGAAGTCGCGCACCCGGCGAATCCGCGCCTTGCGCAAGGTGTTCGGCAGCGGCGAGACCTCCTCGATCCGCCGCGGCAGCCAGCGCAGGCCCAGCAGGATCAGCACGGTGGTCACCACTTCGACCACCAACTGCGTCAACGCCAGGTCCGGCGCCGAGAACCACACAAAGGTGATGCAGGTCATCAGGCCGCACACGCTGACCATGGTCAGGGCCGCCAGCCGGTGGTACTTGGCTTGCCAGGCGGCGCCAAGGGCGCAGGCGATCGCCAGCACCCACAGGGTGACGAACACGATGGACCCCGGGATTTTCGGGCGGTCGCCCCAGCTCAAGCCACTGTTGAGCATCGGGATCATGCCGCCGATCACCGCCACCAGCACCAGCAGGAACAACTGAGTCTGCAGGCGCTTGGTACTGATGCGTTTCTCGATCCTGCGCACGCCGCGCATCATCACCACCAGGCTGCGCTCGAAACCACGCTTGCCGTTGAAATAGCTGATGATCGGCGGGTACTTGAAGCGCCCCAGCTTGAGTTGCTTGCGCAGCAGCAGGTACAGCACCACGCCGCCGGACATGGCCACCAGGCTCATGATCATCGGCGCGTTCCAGCCGTGCCAGATCGCCAGGCTGTACTCCGGCAGCACGCCGCCCACCACCGGCAGCGCAGCGGCGGCAAGGATCGAGCCGACCACCTGGGCCGGGAAAATCCCTACCAGCAGGCACGTGAACACCAGCAACTCAACCGGTGCGCGCATCCAGCGCGGTGGTTCGTGGGGCGTGTGCGGCAGGTTGGTCGCCGGCGGGCCGAAGAACACGTCCACGGTGAAACGCAGCGCATAGGCCACGCTGAATGTCCCGGCAATGGTCGCGATCAACGGCAGGGCGAATTCCACCCAGGCCGTGGAGGTGATGAACACGGTCTCGGCAAAGAACATTTCTTTGGACAGGAAGCCGTTGAGCAACGGCACGCCCGCCATGGACGCACTGGCCACCATCGCCAGGGTCGCGGTAAACGGGATCAGCTTGACCAGCCCGCTGAGCTTGCGGATGTCCCGCGTGCCGCTTTCGTGGTCGATGATGCCCGCGGCCATGAACAGCGAGGCTTTGAAGGTGGCGTGGTTGAGGATATGGAACACCGCCGCGACGGCGGCCAGCGGGCTGTTGAGGCCCAGCAGCAAGGTGATCAGCCCGAGGTGGCTGATGGTGGAATAGGCCAGCAGGCCCTTCAGATCATTCTGGAACATGGCGCAGTACGCGCCGAGGAGGAGGGTGAGGGCGCCGGCACCGCCGACGATCCAGAACCATTCTTCGCTGCCCGACAGCGACGGCCACAGGCGGGCCAGCAGGAACACGCCGGCCTTCACCATCGTTGCCGAATGCAGGTACGCCGACACCGGCGTGGGGGCCGCCATCGCATGGGGCAGCCAGAAGTGGAAGGGGAATTGCGCGCTTTTGCTCAAGGCGCCTATCAGCACCAGGGCCAGCATGACCGGGTACAGCGAGTGCGAACGAATCTGATCGCCCGCCGCCAGCACCTGGTCGAGGTCATAGCTGCCGACGATATGCCCCAGCAGCATCACGCCGGCCAGCAGGCACAAGCCGCCGGCGCCGGTGACCATCAACGCCATGTACGCACCTCGGCGCGCGTCGGCGCGGTGGTGCCAATAGCCGATCAGCAGGAACGAGAACAGGCTGGTCAGTTCCCAGAAGAACACGATCTGGATGAGGTTGCCGGAGATCACCAGGCCGAGCATGGCGCCCATAAAGGCCAGGAAAAACGCGAAGAATCGCGGCACCGGATCATCCGGCGACATGTAGTAACGCGCATACAACGCCACCAGCGAACCGATGCCGAGCACCAGCATCGAGAACAGCCAGGCAAACCCGTCCATGCGCAACACGAAGTTCAGCCCGAGGCTGGGCAACCATATGAATTCTTCGCGGATCACGCCACCGTGGGCGATCTGGGGGTAGAGCAGGGCGACTTGAATAGTGCCGACCAGGGCCACAAGGCCGGCCAGCAGGGATTCGGTGTTACGTGCATTGTGCGGCAGCAAGGCCGCCAGACAGCTGCCAATAAAAGGCAGAAGCAGTAGAACTATCAGAGACATAGGCTTCTAATCTGCGGGAGTTTGGGATGCATCATACGTGCCGCTTTCACGATCACCAAACGGCAAGATGTGGCAGGATCCTACAAGATAGGTCGAATAAACCCATTTGGCAGTGTTTAGGACCCTGTGGCGAGGGAGCTTGCTCCCGCTGGACCGTGCAGCCGCCCCACAACCGGCACCTCAGTTCTGACGCTCTTGCTCCAGCTCTTCTTCCAACGCCAGCGCCTTCTGCCCCTTAGTCTTCATTTCACTGACAATCACCGCCACCACAATCAACGCCGCCCCCACCATCGCAATCGGCGGGAAGCGCTCCCCGGCAATCCGCCCCACCACGCCTGCCCATACCGGCTCACCGGCATAGATCAACGTGGCCCGGGTCGGCGAAACACTTTGCTGCGCCCAGTTCATCGCCACCTGGATCACCGCACTGGTCAAGCCCAGGCCCACCGCACTGAACAGCAGCAGCCACGAAAACCCCGGCAACGCCTCGCCCATCGGCACCACCATCAGGAACGACAACAGCGACGCCGTGGCCAGTTGCACCACGGTCACCCGGCGCACATCCACCTGCCCGGCAAACGCGCTGATCAGGATGATCTCCGCCGCAATCGCCACCGCGCCAATCAACGTGGCGATTTCGCCGGCGCTGAAGTTCAGCGAAGCACCCGCCGGCCCGGTCAGCAGCATCAACCCGGCAAACGCCAGCATAATGCCGATGCTCGGCATCAACCCCGGCCGACGGCCCAACACCAGCCATTGCAACAACGGCACGAATGGCACGTAGAGTGCGGTGATAAACGCCGACTGGCTGCTCAAGATCGTCTGCAAGCCAATGGTCTGCAGGCCGTAGCCAAACATGATTGCCACGCCAATGAACACCCCCGCCTTCAACTCGAACAGCGTCAGGTCGCGCAGGGTGCGCAAGGAAAAGAACCCCACCACGATCGCCGCCGCCGCAAAGCGCAGGCCGACGAAAAACATCGGCCCACTGACGGTCATCGCGTGCTGCACCAGCAAAAACGTGCCGCCCCAGATCATGGTGATCACCACCAGGATGCATTCGGCATTGCTGAAACGGCTGAAACGAGGGGAGGCGTTTGGGGTGGTCATGGCGGCTCGGTCTTGCAAGGGAAAGGCACGGACCGCACAATGCGCCGCACGCTGGGCAGTATACTGCGCACACCCACCCATTGAGCAATATAGTGCACAAAGAA
>Ga0207650_10004057_pt1 | contig 10011 bp, 9 predicted proteins | sample KBSS63metaG_FD_184325 | JGI IMG/M metagenome (GOLD analysis project Ga0207650, IMG submission 184325) | Switchgrass rhizosphere microbial communities from Kellogg Biological Station, Michigan, USA - KBS S6-3 metaG (SPAdes) (version 2) | ecosystem: Host-associated > Plants > Roots > Rhizosphere >...
CTGCTCGTGAGGCGATTCCCGTACGTCGATTCGACGAGCAGGTAGTCGGCGTCGGTCACGACTGACGGATCGGGAAGAACCGGCCGGTCGTAGCGGCCGAGATCGCCGCCGAAGAGAATCGTCCGGCCGCCCGTGCGGACTCGCGCGTACGCCGAGCCGAGGAGGTGTCCGGCATTGACGAACTCCGCCTCGATGTCGGGCGTCACCGGCATCGCGCGGTCGTAGCCGACCGGCTGCAGCTGAGAGATCGCGCGAAACGCGTCCGTCTCGGTGTAAAGCGGCAGCGCGGGCGCATGTTTCGAGTAGCCGTGGCGGTTCGCGTTCGCGGCATCCTCTTCCTGAATCCGCCCCGCATCCGGCAGGACGATTCGACAAAGATCCAGGGTGCCCGCCGTGCAGAAGATCCTTCCACGAAATCCCTGTGCGACGAGCCGAGGCAGATAGCCGCAGTGATCGAGGTGGGCATGCGTCAGCACGATCGCGTCGATATCGGTCGCGCGAACCGGCAGACCCTGCCAGTTGCGCTCGCGCAGCTCCTTCAATCCCTGGAACAGGCCGCAATCGACCAGGACCTTCGACTGGCCGGTGTCGAGCAGATATTTCGATCCGGTGACCGTCTGCGCGGCTCCGAGGAACGTGATCGACGTCATACGAAAAGTCCCACCTGTCCTCCCGTATGCCAGAACAGCACCGTGGTTCCCTTGGAGAACTCGCCGGCTCGCCCGCGGGCAATGAGTCCCGCCATCGCCTTCGCGGTGTAGGTTGGATCGAGAAAGAGCGCCTCGCTCCGCGCAACGAGGTCCACGGCTTCACGCGATGCGGCGGTCGGCACCGCGTAGCCTTCGCCGACAAACCGATCATCCACCTCGACGTCATAGGCGTGCAGGCGGCGCGCCTCGACGCGCAGCAGTTCCGCGAGCCCGGGAAACAAGCCGCGAATCTGCAGTTGCAGCGCGGATGACGATTCATCCGCGCTGATCCCGATGACGTGGGTTCGCCAGCCGGCGAGCGCGCAGCCGGCAACGAGCCCCGCCTGCGTGGCTCCGGACGACGTCGCGTGCACGATTATGTCGGGGGGCTCGATTTGGGTCGCGAGTTCGGCGACGGCCGCGACGAACGCCACCGCTCCAAGCGGGGTAGAGGCTCCGAGCGGGATGACGTACGGGTTTCGGCCGGCGCTGCGCGCCTGCGCAGCCAGTTGCTCCATCGCCGGTGCCCGCTCTTCGCGTGTTTCCACGTGGACCATCTCGGCGCCAAGCAGACTGTCGAGCAACGCGTTTGCCGTGGGCCGGTCCGGCTTGGCGCCGTTCGCCACGAGAATGCACCGCATGCCGAGCGTTACGGCGGCGGCCGCGGTTATGCGTGCGTGGTTCGACTGTATGCCGCCGGTGGTGATGAGCGTGTCGGCGCCCGCGTCGCGCGCCGCAGCTGCCAGGAAGCGGATCTTCCGCACCTTGTTCCCGCCAAACGCGAACGCGATCGCATCGTCGCGCTTCACCAGGAGGCGGGCATCGAGTGACAAGACTCGGCGAAGGCGTTCGAGATCCTCGACTGGGGTGGGGTGCGGCGCGAACGGAATGGACGGAATCGACGCGAGCGCACCAAACACCGCTCCAGTATAATTGGTGGCTTTGCCGCTCAATGGATACTCTTGCCGATCGCCTTCGTTCCGGACGGTCCGTCATCGCGGCGGAACTGCGCCCGCCGCGGGCGGAGCTGCAGACTTCCGCCAGCATGGGCGCCTGGATCGACACCTATCACGCGGTCCGGGGCCTCACGCGGCGCGGCACGTTCGTGTTCCTCACCGACAGCGCCGTGGGATCGAAAGAGGAGGACAACCTCCGCCATCTCGTGAACAACCTGGGGAGCGATGTTCCGCGATCTTCGGTAGTGCCGTTCCTGACCTGCAAGCACACGCTCGAGTACTGCCTCGCCTACGCGGATCGCGCGCACCAACACGGATTCGAGGCGCTCGTGATTCTGGGGGGGGACAAGAGCGTCGGCCCGAAACGGTGCGTCGAGCACGCCTGGCAGCTGCGCGAGAACATCCGCGCGCGCGTGCCCGATCTCTCGCTCGGCGGATGGGCGAACCCGCACGCTGATGCGCGCGCGCAGGTCGACCACCTGCTCGACGATCGCGCGCACGCCGAGTTCTATCTGACCCAGATTGTCTCCCACCACAGCCGTGCGAAGGTCGAGCGGTTCCTCGACGAGGCTTCGCGTCGCGGATTGACGCTGCCCGGGCTGTTCGGGGTGTTCTACTACCGCTCGGCCAATCCAAAGACACTGGCCGCATTGAAAGGCTTTCTGCCGGTGCCCACCGAGGAACTGACGACCGAATTCGCGCAGGGCACGACCGCCGACGAGATTTGCGCCCGCTCGATCCACGCGCTGGCCGAGTCGGGTGTGCGGCACTTCTATATCAGCAACCTTCCGATCGACCGGGCAGCGACGACCCTGCAGCGCATCCTCGACCGGGCGAACATCGCCGCCTGACGGATCAGCCTCCGGATCCCCGGAACTGGTCGTCGTCATCCGCGAACAGCACGTTGAAGCTCGTCAGCGAGCCGTAACAGCCGCTGATGTAGCCCTGAAGCTTCACCTTTACATCCTCGGGAATCTCCGCCGCATTCACTTGCTGCTCGAGAGTGCGCAGGCGGTTCCTCACCATCACGACCTTGTGGAAGAAGGTTTCGATCGGCCAGGCCTTTTCCTGCAGCGACGGGTTGCCCGGGCGGAGCACGAGGCTGCCGCCGCGCCACTTTTCCGCCGGCGCGACCGCCGTGACGCCTGCTTCCTCCCGGATGACGCGGCGGAGGATCATTTCAATGTCCATGTCGGAACTCTCGCGGATCGGCGGCGCGATCCGCTCACGCTCGCTGACGATGGGAAACGGTTCACGATCGGGCCGTGGTGGCTGGCGCTGCGCTGGCTCGGGTTCGGACTGCTGACCGACGCGTGGTCCGCCGCGATAATTGTGCTCGCTCTGGCAATAGCCGCACACGACACGGAGCGGAGTTCCGGCGGCGTCGGCGGCGATCACCGTGTGCATACGATCGGTCTTGCACCCGCGGCAGAAATCCTCGAGTGAGTCTCCCGCTCGGTACTGGCGTTGGGCCATGTCGCGTGGATCTTATCGCGAACCGCACCGGCGAGCGACGACGCGCGATTCGCGACCCGCGACCCGCGACCCGCGCCTGTATACTCACCCCCATGGGGCGCGATCTCGACGCGGTACCGTTCTCGGGCATCATCCGCATCCGCGACATGATGTATTCCGTCAACGATCCGTTCCGTCTGGATCAAGGGGACGTCAGCTTCGAAGCGCCCGGCACCGTCAAGGCGGCGATGCACCGCGCGATCGACGAGAATCACAGCCACTACGTTCAGACGACAGGGATTCCGCGGCTGCTCGATCTGCTGGTCGCAAAACTCCGGACGGTGAACCGCATTCCCGTCGGCGGTCCCGACGAAGTCATGGTGACGACCGGCGGCATTCACGCGCTCTACATCGCCTGCCAGGCGCTCTGCGAACCGGGCGATGAAGTGGTCGTCCCGGATCCCGAATGGCCGCCGTGCATGGGCAATATCATCGCCGCGCGCGCGAGGCCGGTGCCGTGCCGCCTGCACGAGGACGCCGGGTGGCGCTACGACCTGCCGGAACTCGAGGCGGCGATTACCGCCAAGACGCGTGCGATCTACATCAATTCGCCACAGAACCCGACGGGCGGCGTGTTGACCCGCGGTGATGTCGAGGCCATTGCCGCCATGTGCCGCGAGCGCAAGTTGTGGCTGCTTTCCGACGAAGCGTACGAGGACGTGCTGTTCGACGATGCCGAGCACGTCAGCCCGGCGTCGCTGCCGGAGATGTACGAGCGGACGATTTCGGTCTTCACGTTCAGCAAGTCGTACGCGATGACCGGGCTTCGCCTCGGTTACCTGGCGGTGCGCGACGCGACGCTGCGCGAACGGATGAAGAAGGCGCTGTTCTACACGGCGAGCAACGTTTCGTCGATCGTGCAATATGGCGGCGTTGGCGCGCTCGAGGGTTCCCAGGAAAACATCGCGGCGTTCCGGGCCGAGCTGCAGGCGCGGCGCGACCTGTTCTACGCGGGAGTGCGCGAACATGCCGGCGGCGTCTTCAGCGGCGCGCCGCCGAAGGGGGCGTTCTACGCGTTCCTGAGAATCGACCCGGCGTGGCGGCCGGAATCAGCGGCGAAGTCGATCTCCTGGGCCATGGCGGAGCACCTGATCGCGAAGGGGCGGATTGGATGCGTGCCCGGCGTCGATTTCGGCGCCAACGGCGAGGGCTATGTCCGGTTCTGCTTCGCTCGCGATCGACACGAGCTCAGCGGTGCAATCGCGTCGATGGAGAAGCTGTTCGCCGCCGCAACCCGGTAAAAGGTGGCTGGCACCTTTGCCTGGAAGGGGCTGGCACCTTTTCATTTAACGTGACGTCCGCCGTCGACGCGGATGGTCTCGCCGGTGACGAAGTCCGACTCGATCAGAAACGCCACCGCCTTGACGATTTCCTGCTCGCCCCCCCAGCGGCCCACCGGCGTCGACGCTTCGACCGCCTTCAGTTCCTCCTCCGTCGTGCCGGGCGGCGCGAGAATCGGTCCGGGCGCAATCGCATTGACGAGGATCTGATCGGCCGCAAGCTCTAACGCCAGCGCTTCCGTCAAGCCAATGACGCCGCGTTTGGCGACGTAGTACGGCAGGTAACCCTTGTAGCGCGGCCGGCCGCTCGCCGCGACCCAATCAGTGAAGTTGATGATGCGCCCGCCGCCGGCGGCGCGAAGATGGGTGACGGCCGCGCGGGCGCAGAGGAACGCCGCCTTCAGGTCGACATCCACGGTCGAATCCCAGACCGATTCGTCGGTGTCGTCGAGCGGCACGGATCTGTAAACCGACGCCATGTTGACGAGCACGTCGAGGCGTCCAAACGACCGGGCGGCCTCGTCGACGAGGCGTTCGCACTCCCGCGCCTGCGACACGTCGGCTCGAATCACCGCCGCCTGCCGCCCCGCGGCACGTACCGACGCGGCGGTCTCTTCTGCCTCCTCCTTCGATCGCTGGTACGAAAGTGCGACATTCATCCCGCGCTGCGCGAGATCCAGGGCGATCGCCGCCCCGATCCGTTTTCCGCCTGTTATGAGGACGGTCCTGTCGAGAGGCTTCATGGCCGGACGATCACACCTTCCGCGCGAGCACGCGGGCGCGGCTGTAGGCTTTGTACTCCGCCGACCGTGCGCGACGGCCATCGATCGAGAACTCACCGGGGCCGGTCAGCATCAGGGCAATCAGCGCGCCGATCAGCGTGAGATTGAATTCGTAGCCATGCCCCTGGCCTGGCGCGAGCGCCCAGTTGATGAAGAAGCCGTTCGCGAGGTGGACCTTCCAGGTCGCGACCGCCATGTCGAGCGCCAGTGCGAGTGCCGCGAAGAACGTCAGCGCACCGGCAAGGAGCAGGAGACCGCCGCCAAATTCGACGACCGCGGCGGCGACAGCGAGTGGATATGCAGGAGCGAGCCCGAGCTGCGCGAGGAATGTGGCCGTGCCGGCGAGGCCTCCCCCGCCCCAGAGGCCGAAGAGCTTCTGCGCGCCGTGCGCGACAAAGACCGTGCCCACCACGAGGCGCAGCACCGCGGGGCCATACGGCTGCATCCAGGTTCCTCCGGCGGACGGTCCGTTTGGCGCCCGCGATCAGAGTATTCTATGCCTGAATTCGGGACCCCCCGCGAACGGAGCCAGGCGGCGTACAACCGCCGATTCAATCATGATTACCAGACGTTCCTTTCTGCGCGCGACCGGAACAGCGGCGGCCATCGCGGCATTCAACGATGATCATCTCGAGCGGGTGCACGCGGCGGCGCGGCGGGTCGCAGGATCTGCGCCTGGCGACGTCGCGGGCGACGAAAGCTACTGGCGCGAAATCCAGCAGGCCTTCACGCTCGATCGGACGATCATCAACTTGAACAACGGGGGATGTTCGCCGAGTCCGCGGGTTGTCCACGAAGCATTCAAACGCTATCTCGACATCTCCAATCAGGCGCCCGTGTATCACATGTGGCAGATTCTCGAGCCGAACATTGAAACTGTACGCCGGCGCCTCGCCGCGGAGTTCGGCTGCGACCCCGAGGAGCTGGCGATTACCCGGAACGCGAGCGAAGCGCTGCAGATCGCTCAGCTCGGCATCGATCTCAAACCGGGCGACGAGGTGGTCACGACCAACCAGGATTACGGCAGGATGCTGACCACCTGGGACCAGCGGGTGCGCCGCGACGGCATCCGCGTGAACAAGATTTCATTTCCGGTCCCGCCGCCGTCGATGGACGACCTCGCGCGCCGATTGCTCGCGGCGATCACGCCGGCGACGAGAGTTCTCCATTTCTGCCACATCACCAACCTGACGGGGCAGATCTTTCCGGTGAAGCGCATCTGCGACGAGGCGCGGCGACGCGGCGTCAAGACGATTGTCGACGGCGCGCATGCGTTCGCGCAATTCCCGTACAAGCTGAGCGATCTCGGCTGCGATTACTACGGCACCAGTCTGCACAAATGGCTGCTCGCGCCGATCGGGACGGGGTTCCTCTACGTGCGCCGCGAGAACATCGCGCCCTTGTGGCCGTTGCAGCCCGCGGCCGAGGCGCAGAAGGACAACATCCGCAAGTTCGAAGAGATCGGGACGCACCCGGCCGCCAACCACAATTCGATCGCCGAGGCGATCAGCTTCCACGAAGGGATCGGCAGTGAACGCAAGGCGGCAAGGTTGCGCTACCTGCGCGACCGCTGGGCCACCCGGCTCGCCGCCAACCCCAAGTTCCGGATCCACACGAACCTGACGGATCCGGCGCAGTCCTGCGCGATCGCGAACGTGCAGGTTGTCGGCGTGCCAACGGCGAAGGTCGTGACGCGGTTGTGGGATCGGTGGCGCATCATCGCGACGCCGATTGCGCATGCGGAATTCGAAGGCGTCCGGGTGACGCCGAACGTCTACACGACGCTCGAAGAAGTGGAGACCTTTACCACCGCGATGGAGGAAATCGCGGTCAAGGGAACCGACTGAATCGGATACCGCGGCACTACTTCATCGGCCGGCCTTCCGCATCGTACAGTTCGAGCGTTCCCTGCTTCCGCAGAATGTCCGCCACTTTCGTCGCATCGCCGACCGCCACGATCTGCAACCTGTCGGTCGCCCAGTATTTCTTCGCCGCGGCCTGCGCCTGCGCCGCCGTCACCGCCGTCACCCGGGCGGGATACGTGTCCCAGTAATCCGCCGGCAGGCCGTACAGCCAGCTGTCGACGTAGTAGTTCAACACCTGCTGCGGGTCTTCCAGCTCGAGCGCGAAGCTCCCGACAATGGCCCGCTTGGCGTCCGCGAGCTCGTTCTCGGGCACGGCCGTCTCGCGCAGTTCGGCAATCTCCGCGAGCAGATCGCGCAGCGCCGGCTCCGTCACGTCCGTGCGCACGTTCGTCGAGGACAGCCACGATCCGCGGTAATCGGTCGCGGTGAAACGGCTGCCGATGCCGTAGGTATAGCCCTTCTCTTCCCGCAGGTGCCTGAACAGCCGACCCATCACGCCACCCAGTACGCGATTGGCAACCGTGAGCGCCGCGTAATCCGGGTCGGTCCTGCGCATGGATTGCGTCCCGACAAACAGCGTCGTCTGCACCGAGCCGGGCCTGGCGATCAGATACACCTTGGCGGGCCCTATCGCCTCCGGATCCCCCACCGCGGGCCTCGGCGCCGTGCCCTTCTTCCACGCGCCGAGCTTTGACTCGAGCAGCTTCCGCGCCTCGGCCAGCGAGATGTCACCCGAGAATGCGATGGCCGCGTGGTCCGGTACGTAGTGCGTCCGATGGAACTCGGCCAGCGCGTCCGGCGTGATCGCGTCGACGTTCTCGACGGTCGGGGAAACGCGCCCCGCCGGATGGGTGCCGAAGATTACGCGGTTCAACATTTCCGTCGCGAGGAAGGACGGATTCGTGCGTTGTTGGACCAGGCCCGCCTTCGTCCGCGTCTTGAATCGATCCCATTCCTCCGGAAGGAATGCGGGGTTCAGCAGCACGTCGGCGGTGAGATCCATCAGCTTGTCGAAATTCTCGGTGAGCGCGCTTCCCGACACCGTGGCGTTCGGACCGGAAAGACTGCTGCTCACCGCAAGCGTCGCCGCCATGGTTTCCAGCGTCTCCGAGATTTTGGCCGACGTCCGGGTCTTCGTACCCTCCCGCATCAAGCTGGCGGTGTAGCTCGCCAGGCCGATCTTCGCCGCCGGATCGAAGTAGCCGCCCGCGCCCGGAATGATGATCGTGAAGGCAATCTGCGGCAAGCGCCGATCTTCGAGCACCATCACGTGAAGCCCATTCGTCAGATCCGCTACCTGTGGCCGCGGCAGCTTGACTTTGAGGATATCGCTCGAAACCGGCGCCTTGCCTTTGAGCACCATCCGCGTGGATCCCTGCTGCGCAGAGGGAACCGCGAGGGCCAGAATGACAATAAGGGCCGCCATCACGCTCCGCATTATTCCCCTCCCTTTGGCGCCGCCGGCTTGGGCACCGTGAGCACGACGGTGCGCCCCGTCGTGACGAGGTATTGGCGGGCGACGCGTTGGACGTCCGGTCCGTTCACCCTGGCAATCCGGTCGGCGCGGGTGTTTATCCGGTTGGGATCGTTGTAGAACAGCGCGTTCTCACCAAGATTGATGGCGCGGCTGAGCGAGCTCTGTAACTGGTTGACGAACGACCGCCGCGCGGAGGTACGGGCCTTTTCGATTTCCCACTCCTCAATCGGAGCCGTCTTGACCCGTTCGATCTCGCCCTCGATGGCGGTTTGAAGATCCGCGAGCGTCTTCCCGGGGTTGGCGGTTGCCGTGATCGCAAACAACCCCGGACCGCGGGTCTCGAACGCCGAGGCAAACACGCCCGCGGACAATTGCTTCTGTCGCACGATGGACTCGTAAAACCGCGAACTGCGCCCGGACGACAGGATCGTCGCGAGCACCGAGAGCGCGTCCGCGTCTGGCGACGAGCTCGGCGGAATCTTGAAGACCATGTCCACGCGCGACAGCCGCGCGAGGGGATCTTCGATGGTCAGCCGCCGCTCCGCCGTCTGCGGCGGCTCGGTCATGTCGACCGGCGGCGGCGCGGGCTGTCGCGGAATGCCGGCGAAGTACTTCTCGACCCTCGCCAGCGTGGTCTTCGTGTCGACGTCGCCGACGATGGAGACCACCGCGTTGTTCGGCGCGTAGTACATCTTGAAGAACGCGGCGACGTCGTCCATGCTGGCCGCGTTCAGGTCGTCCATCGATCCGATGACGGAGTGTTCGTAGGCGAAGTTCTCGTACGCGAGCTCGTCGATCGCCTCGAAGGTCTTCCCGTACGGCTGATTGTCGACGCCGAGGCGGCGCTCTTCCTGGACGGCGTTGCGCTGGTTGTCGAGGTTCTCCTTCGTGATTGTCAGAGAGCGCATGCGGTCCGCTTCCAGGAACAATCCGAGGTCGAGCTGGTTCGCCGGCAAGGTCTCGTAGTAGAGCGTGCGATCCTTGCTGGTCGTCCCGTTCATGCTGCCGCCGTTCATGAAAATCAGGTACGGGTGCTCGTTCTGCCCCACGGCCTCCGACCCCTTGAACATCATGTGCTCGAACAAGTGGGCGAATCCCGTCCGCCCCTTGCGCTCGTTGCTCGACCCGACGTCGTAGGTGACGACCAGCGAAAAGTCGGGGGCCGAGTGATCCTCGGCGATGATCACGCGCAACCCGTTCTTGAGACGAGTATCGGTGAACTCGATTTTTCGAATCGGCGCAGCGGCAACGCCGAGCGCGGCGATCAGGACGAGGGCGACAGGGGGACGCAGCAGACGACGCATGGGGTGCTCCTTGACCCGACGAACGCGGGGAGTATACGGCAGGAGCAGAGAAGGCGGGAGAGAATCTGCGGTCTACCGAAAGCGGGACGCGAAGCACCCTGCGAAAGTGCTGACGTTAAGCCGCGGACGCGCCGCCGGACCAT
>Ga0207650_10004060_pt1 | contig 10007 bp, 9 predicted proteins | sample KBSS63metaG_FD_184325 | JGI IMG/M metagenome (GOLD analysis project Ga0207650, IMG submission 184325) | Switchgrass rhizosphere microbial communities from Kellogg Biological Station, Michigan, USA - KBS S6-3 metaG (SPAdes) (version 2) | ecosystem: Host-associated > Plants > Roots > Rhizosphere >...
CCCACCGAGCACGGCGGCGAGCGCCTCGAGCGCGGTACGGGCGATGTTCACCTGCGGCTGCTGCCAGGTCAGCGACACCCCCGCGGTCTGGGTGTGGAAGCGCATCAGCCACGAGCGCGGGTTCTTCGCTCCGAACCGGTCGCGCATCTCACGCGCCCAGATCCGCCGCGCAGCCCGGTACTTCGCGATCTCCTCGAAGAAGTCGATATGCGCGTTGAAGAAGAACGAGAGGCGGGGCGCGAAGTCGTCGACGTCGAGCCCCCGCTCGACCGCCGCCTCGACATACGCGAAGCCGTCGGCGAGCGTGAACGCGAGCTCCTGCGCGGCGGTCGAGCCGGCCTCGCGGATGTGGTAGCCGGAGATCGAGATCGTGTTCCACTGCGGCAGCTCGCGCGCGCACCAGGCGAAGAGGTCGGTCGTGATGCGCAGCGAGGCCGCCGGCGGATAGATGTACGTGCCGCGGGCGATGTATTCCTTGAGCAGGTCGTTCTGGACGGTGCCCGAAAGCTTCGACAGGTCGTGTCCGCGCTCGCGCGCGACCGCCACGTAGAAACACAGCAGGATCGCAGCGGTCGAGTTGATCGTCATCGACGTGGAGACGCGATCGAGCGGCAGGGAGTCGGTCAAGGCCTCCATGTCGTCGAGCGTCGAGATCGCGACGCCGACGCGGCCGACCTCGCCGGCGGCGCGGGCGTGGTCGGAGTCGTAGCCCATCTGGGTCGGCAGGTCGAACGCGACCGAGAGCCCGGTCTGGCCGGCGGCGAGCAACGCGCGGAAACGCTCGTTCGTCTGGCGCGCGGAGCCGAAACCGGCGTACTGGCGCATCGTCCAGCGGCGGCCGCGGTACATCGTGGGATAGATGCCGCGCGTGTAGGGCGGCGCGCCGGGATCGCCCAGGTCGCGCGCGTAATCGATCGGCGCGTCCTGGGGTCGCGCGACGACAGGTTTGGACGTATCAGGCATGCCGCGCATCATACCCGCCGCGCGTCCCTCAGGCTACGGGCGCGCGGGCTCCGGCACGGCGACGGGTCGCATCCGCGAGAGTGCGATATAGAGCGCGCCCGAGACGAAGAAGCCGACGAACCAGGCGTAGTCGTAGAGCGGCTTCAGGGCGGGCACGACGAGGCCGCCCCATGCGAGCGCGCAGCCGGCGAGCGTCGCGATCACCGCGGCCAGGTTCCACGAGCCGTAGCGGCCGTCGGGCAGGTAGAGGTCCGCGAGATCGAGCTTGCGCTTGCGCACGATCCAGTAGTCGGCGATGAGCACGCCCGCGATCGAGCCGAGGCCGCCCGAGTAACCCACGAGCCAGGTGAAGATGTAGCCCTTGGGATCGGCCAGCAGGCGCCAAGGTTGCATCAGGATCCCGACGATTCCCGTGATGAGGCCGCCGGTCTTGAACGAGATCCAGCGCGGCAGCGCGTTCGCGAAGTCGTTCGCCGGCGAGACCACGTTGGCCGCGATGTTGACCGCGAGCGTCGCGACCACGACCGAGAACATCGCGAAGCCGACGATGAACGGGTCGGTGAACTTGCCGACCAGCTTGATCGGGTCCCAGATCGGCTCGCCGTAGAGGATCGCCGACGCGCTCGTCACCAGCACGCCCATCGCCGCGAAGACGAACATCGTGGTCGGCAGCGCGATCGTCTGGCCGACGACCTGTTCGCGTTGACTGCGGCCGAAGCGCGTGAAGTCGGGCATGTTGAGCGAGAGCGTCGCCCAGAAGCCGATCATCGCGGTGAGCGACGGCCAGAAGACCGGCAGGAAGGACTCGAGCGTCGGGAACTTGCCGGGCTGCGACATCAAGGGGCCGAGCCCGTGCGCCGCCTTGACGGCCCAGACGACGAGCATCGCGGTCACGATCAGGACGTAGGGCGCGGCCCAGTTCTCGACCTTGCGCAGCAGGTCCATGCCCCGGTAGATGATCCAGATGTTGAGTCCCCAGAACAGCAGGAACGACAGCCACTCGGTCGTCGTGTGGCCCATGAAGCCCGGGCCGAGCAGCGTCGGCCAGGCGGGGAAGAGCGTGGCGAAGAACGTCTGCAGCGCCTCGCCCCCGATCCACGCCTGGATCCCGAACCAGCCGCAGGCGACGAGCGCGCGCATGAGCGCGGGCACGTTCGATCCGGCGGTGCCGTAGGCGGCGCGCGCGAACACCGGGAAGGGGATGCCGTACTTCGTGCCCGGATGCGAGTTGAGCAGGATCGGCACCAGCACGATCGTGTTGCCGAGGAGGATCGTGAACAGCGCCTGCTTCCAGTTCATCCCCTGCGCCATCAGGCCCGAGGCCAGCATGTAGGTGGGGATGCAGTGCGCCATCGAGATCCACAGCGCCGCGAAGTTGTAGGTCGTCCAGTTGCGCCGCGCGACCGGCACCGGGGCGAGGTCGTGGTTGTAGAGCGGGCTCGACTCGAGCGCGGCGGCGTCGACCAGCTCGACGCGGCCATCGGGCAACTCGCGTTGGGACAGCGCCATGACGGGGTCCTCGGGGCCATTGTCCCGGTTCGGGCCGGGCACGGGATCGGGCGGGGACTCTAGCACACGGCTGCGCGCGGGAGTACGATCCCACCCAGGCTGTCCGGGTTTTTTGCAGACCATTCGAAACGGAGGAGACCATGCTTTCCCGCTCGCTCGCCGCCGCTCTGCTCCTCGTCGCCGCATCCGCGTCCGTCGCCTCCGCCCAGACGTGGCGCCTCGTCGATCTCGGATCGCTCGGCGGCTCGCACTCCTGCGCGAACGCGATCAACAACAAGGGCGACATCGTGGGCGTCTCGACGCTCAAGGACAGCCAGGTCTCGCACGCCGTGCTGTGGTCGAAGGGGAACCTGATCGAGCTCGGCGCGCTCGACGGCTTCACCTCCGCCGACGCGATCGGCATCAGCGACGCCGGCCTGATCGTCGGCGAGGCCTGGATCCCGAAGGCCGCGACCGACAGGAAGCGCGCCGTCACCTGGAACGCGAAGAAGGCCGAGACGCTCGGCATCGCGCGCGCCGAGAAGCCGGGCGGCGCCGCGTACGACGTCAATGACGCGGGCCTCGCCGTCGGCCGCGCCTTCCTCGGCGACCCGGGCACGCGCAGCGGCGCGCGCGCGACGCTGCTCGAGAAGGGCGCGATCACGCTCGTCCCGGTCTTCGACCTGCCCGAGGGCGCCGGCACCGTCACGCCGGAGCTCGCCACCGCGGTCAACCGCGCGGGCACCGTCGTCGGCGCCGCGCGCGCGATGATCGCCGGCAAGGCGCTGCGCCGGCCGTTCGTCTACGCGAAGGGCGTGGGCAGCGATCCGCTGTACGCGTTCGATCACGTCAATCCGGCGTGGGTCAACGACCTCAACGAGGCGGGGGACCTGGTCGCCCAGCGCGTCGTCATGAAGCCTGGCGAGACCGACAGCAAGGGGCTGTGGCAGTCGCTGATCATCAAGAACGGCAAGGTGACCGAGATCGCGCCGCTCGAAGGCTGCGTCAACCTCGAGCTGCGGGCGATCAACAAGAAGGGCGATGCGGTCGGCTACAGCTGGAACGCGACCGGCGGCACGATCCCGACGATCTACGTCGACGGCGTCTCGATCAATCCGAACAAGGCGCTGGCCGCACCGAGCGAGTGGAACATCGTGATCCTCACCGACCTCAACGACGCGGGCCAGGTGGTCGGCGTCGCGCGCAAGGGCGAGGAGACGCATGCGATCCTGCTCGAGCCGTCGATCGGTGAGGTCGCGGCGGTGAACGCGGGCGAGGCGGCGCTCGTCGCGGCGACGCCCACGTGGACGACGGCGTTCGCGGGCGCGCGCCCGAACCCGGTCCAGACCTCGGCGGGCGCGCAGTTCGCGTTCACGCTCGCGCAGCCCGGCGAGGTGACGATCCGGCTGACCAACGTGCAGGGACGCCGCGTGCGCACGTTGACCGGCGAGTTCGAGGCGGGCCCGTCGACGCTCGCCTGGGACGGCCGCGACGACAACGGCGTGCGGGTGGGCTCCGGCGTGCTGTTCGCGCGCTTCGCGGGCCTGGGCACGGCCGCCACGCGCAAGGTGGTCATCGCCGAATAGCTCGCCACACCTCGCACTCGTAGACGAGCTGCACCCGGCCGTCCGTTGCGTGATTGTCGAACAACTCATCCAGCCGCGCGCCGAGCTCCTCGGCGCGCGGTCCTGTTTTCGGGACGTAGGAGGCGCTGCGGGCGCGGCCGTGCAGCCCCTCGCGATCGAGGTTCTGCGCGTGCGGGAATGCGAATCGCTCGGGCTCTTCGAACACGCCGCTGCTATGGAACACGGCCGGATCGAACGTCATGCGTTCGGCCGCCGTCTCGGCGCCGACGCTCAGGATCGCCTCGCGGTAGCCGAGCGTGAACAGGTTCCAACGCGAGCGCCGATTCCAAATCAGCGCGACATGACTGCCGGGGACCAGGATGCGCGCGAACTCGCGCAGGGCCTCTTCGGCGCGGAACCAGTGGAACGCCTGGGCGACGGTGACGAGCGCAGCGCTTTCATTCGGGAGGCCCGTCGCCTCGGCGGTGCCGTCCAGCCAGGTGACACGCGGCAGCTGGGGCGCTGCCGCGCGCATCTCCGCGTTCGGCTCGAGCGCGATCACTTCGCGGCCGCGCCCAACGAGGAGCGCCGTCCAGATCCCGGTGCCGGCGCCGACGTCGACGATCGTGCCCGGCGGCGCGCCGTCGAGTGCGCACTCGGCGGCAGCCCGGGGATAGGTCGGGCGGTACTTGACGTAGTCTTCGACGCGGTCGCTGAAGCGGCCGGTCGGATTCAGGTCGGCGGGATCGATTGGCATGCCGCGCAGTCTACTCCAGCCTCGTGTAGACTCCCCGCGACTTGCGCCGGCGCAATTCGCGACGGCGATCCCGCGGGAGCGCCATGTCCGTCCAGGAAGAGCTGATCGAGTTTGTCGGCGACGCGCTGCGTGCCGGGCAGCCGCGCGAGCGCATCGCGCAGGTGCTGCTCGAGGCGGGCTGGGAGAAGGACCAGGTCGAACGCGCGGTCGCCCGATTCGCCGCGGTCGACTTCCCGATCCCGGTGCCGCGGCCGCGGCCTTACCTGTCGGCGCGCGAGGCATTCCTCTACCTGGTGATGTTCGCCACGCTGTACGTCAGCGCGTTCGCGCTCGGCCAGTTCTTCTTCTCGCTGATCGACCGCGGCTTTCCCGACGCGACCCGGCCGCAGTCGGGGCAGATGTTCCGCGATTCGATCCGCTGGTCGGTCGCGAACCTCATCGTCGCGTTTCCCATCTTCGCGGCGCTTGCGATCTCCACCCAGCGCACGATCACGCGCGACCCCGCCCGCCGCGCCTCGAAGGTGCGCAAGTGGCTCACCTACGTGACGCTGTTCCTCGGCGCGGCCGTCCTGATCGGGGACGTGATCGGCCTGCTCAACGCCGTGCTCAAGGGCGAAGTGCCGACGCGCTTCCTGCTCAAGGTGCTGACCGTCGGCGTGATCGCCGGCACGGCGTTCACCTACTACCTGACGCAGCTGCGGCGGGACGAGTCGCGCGAGGAGGGGGCGTGAAGGGGCAGGGCCTCCTGCTGGCGGCGGTCAGCCTCGTCGTGCTTGCGGCGGTCGTCACCGGCTTTCTCGTCATGGGCTCGCCGCAGGAGGCGCGCAAGGAGGAGCTCGACCGGCGGCGCGTCGAGGACCTGCGCATGCTGGCCAACCTGGTGACGCCGGAGCCCGGGCGGCCCCTGCGGGATTCGCTCGACTTGAACGGATACCATCCGGACCTGAAGGCGCAGGTCACCGACCCGTTGACGAAGCAGCCGTACGAGTATCACGTGGTCGACTCGACGCACTTCGAGCTGTGCGCGACGTTCGACACCGAGGTGCGGCCCGAGGATCTGCAGCCATACGAGCGGGAATGGGCGCACGCGAAGGGACGGCACTGCTTTCGGTTCGACGCGCGGTACGCGGGTGGCCCGCGGCGAGTCCCATAGCGGCGATGAAGAACCCGGCAGTGCGCTATGCGATCGCCGCGGCTCTCATCCTGGTGACCGTGACGGGATTCGTTCTTCTCCAAAGTTCTCGTGCTGCGAAGTCGACGGAGTTCGATCGCAAGCGAATCGAGGATTTGCGCGGCCTCGCTGCATCGCTCTCAGCCGCCGATTCCCTGCCACCCGATTTGAACATCTTCAATTGGGGTCTTCTCATTAAAATGAAAAATCATTGGACTCCCTACGATCCGGTCACCGGCGGCCTCTATGGTTATCGCAGACTCGACGTCACGCACTTCGACTTGTGTGCGGTGTTCGACACGGAGTCCAGAGATAGGGACCTCGCGTCTGACGACAAGGGGTGGGCCCATCCAAAGGGCGCGTACTGTTTCCGGTTCGACAAGACGTCCGGTGGCGTGCCTCAGAGGGAACGCTAGGTCAGGCTGACCAGCTTCGTCCCCGCCTCGACATTCTTCTTCTCCTCGACATGGATCGCGGAGACCGTGCCGCCGACCTGGGCGGTCAGCTCGTTCTGCATCTTCATCGCCTCGACCACGGCGACCGCCTGTCCCTTCGCAACCACATCGCCGACGCGAACTTTCAAGGCGACGACGAGTCCGGGAATCGGCGACTCGATCACCTCGCCGGAAGCGGCGGGGCCGGCGTGGCGCACTTCGCGCAGCGTCTTCTCGAGCGGATGGCGCACCAGCACCTTGTGGCGCTGGCCGTGAAGCGTGACCAGGATCGCGCCGTCCTTCTCCTCGACCGAGACCTCGTGCACGCGGCCGTCGATCAGGAGCGAGAACACCTCCTCGCCCGGCAGCGGGACGAAGTCGGCGGCGAGCGCGCGGCCGTCGGCGTCGACGTCCAGGTGCGTGCCGGTGACGCGCACCTCGAGGTCCTGCTCGCGCTCGCCGAGCTGCGACCAGAACTTCATCGTTCCCGCGACGCGATGCGGTCGGCGTACCGCCACTGCGACGGGCCACGCTCGACCGGACGGACGGAGAGAGCGCGCGCATGCGCGTGCAGCGAAGCGGCGAGCAGCGCGACCTCCTCGGCCTCTGGCGTTGCCTTCAAGGCGTCGGGCGTGAACGACTCGCCGAGGAAACCGGTGTGGACGTCGCCCAGGATGAACTCGGGCCGGGCGAGCAGCCAGCGGTGGAACGCGACGTTCGAGGTCAGGCCCTCGACCACCGTCTCCTCGAGCGCGCGGCGGATGCGCGCCACCGCCTGCGCGCGGTCCTCGCCCCAAGAGACGACCTTGGCGATCAGGGGGTCGTACTCGATCGGCACCTGGAAGCCCTGGTAGACGCCGGCGTCGGTGCGGATGCCCGGTCCCGCCGGCAGGCGCAGGCGCGTGACCTCACCCGCCGACGGCATGAAGTTGCGGGAGGCGTCCTCGGCGTAGATGCGGCATTCGATCGACGCGCCGCGCGGTGCCAGCGACGCCGAAGGCAAGGCGAGCTTCTGGCCGTCGGCGATCTTCACCTGCTCGGCGACGAGGTCGAGGCCGGTCACCATCTCGGTCACGGGATGCTCGACCTGCAACCGCGTGTTCACCTCGAGGAAGTAGAAGTTGCCGTCGGGATCGGCGATGAACTCGACCGTGCCGGCGTTGACGTAGTTCGCCGCGCGGGCGATCGCGATCGCCGCCTCGGCGAACTTCGCGCGAATGGAAGGCGTGAAGATCGGCGACGGCGTTTCCTCGACCACCTTCTGGTGGCGGCGCTGCACCGAGCAGTCGCGCTCGCCCAGGAAGACCACGTTGCCGTGCGCGTCGGCGAGGATCTGCGCCTCGACGTGGCGCGGGCGCTCGACAAATCTCTCGAGGTAGACCGAGTCGTCGCCGAACGCAGCCTTGGCCTCGCCGCGCGTGAGCTCGAACGCCGAGCCCAGATCGTCGGCCGAGCGCAGCACGCGCATGCCCTTGCCGCCGCCGCCGGCCGCGGCCTTGAGCATGAGCGGGTAGCCGATCGTCTTTGCCGCTGCGGAAGCGGCGGCGACGTCCGCAACGGGCCCCGGCGAACCGGGCACGAGCGGCGCGCCCGCGGCGCGTGCGATCTCGCGGGCGGCGAGCTTGTTGCCGAGACGCGCGATCGTCGAAGGCGAGGGCCCGATGAAGATCATGCCCGCGTCCTGGACGGCCTGCGCGAACTCGGCGTTCTCCGAGAGGAAGCCGTAGCCGGGATGGATCGCATCGGCGCGTGCGGCGCGCGCGACCTCGATCACGCGCGGGATGCTGAGGTAGCTCTCGCGGGCGAGGCCGGGACCGAGGCGGTAGGCCTCGTCGGCGACCAGGACGTGGAGCGCGGCGCGATCGGGATCGGAGTAGACGGCGATCGAGGTGAGGCCGAGGTCGCGCAGCGTGCGGATGATGCGGACGGCGATCTCGCCGCGGTTCGCGATGAGAACGCGCTTCACGGTCCGACGTCGTCCGGGCCGGTCGACGGTGTCGACGACACGCCCGGCATGCGCTCGATCAGGTCGGAGACGGCCGATTCGGGCTCGGGCAGGTCGACCGCGGCGCGGCCGGTGAGCCACGCTTCGGTCGAGGAGCCGGCTTCGCCCTCGAGCGCGACGACCGCGATCGAGAATCCGCCGTCGTGCGCGAGCGAGACCACGGTGTGGGTGGCGCCCATCGACTTCGCGATCTCGGCAGCCTTGCCCGAGAGCATCAGGTTCGGCCGCCCGCGCGGGTCGAGCTTGACCTCGAAGTCCTTCCAGCCGACGCCGTTCGACCAACCCGTGCCGATCGCCTTCATGCCCGCTTCCTTGGCCGCGAAGCGCGCCGCGTAGTGCAGCGCGGGACGCGTGTGGCGGTCGCAGTAGGCGATCTCGCCCGGCGTGAACAGCCGCCGCTGGATGCGCTCTCCGCGCGCGAGCGCCTTCTCCATGCGCTCGACCTGGACGAGATCGACCCCGATGCCGAGGATCAACCCGCGCTCCCGTTCCACGACAGCGGCACGCTCGAGCGCACGCGCTCGCGCCGGCCGTCGGCCCGCGGGGACAGCCCCGACGCGGTCGCGACCGTGACGATGAAGCGCGCATCGAGGTCTCGGATCGTCTGCTTCATCCACGTCTCGGCCTCGTCGCGCCACGCGGTGCCGGGGACGATCATGAGCGCGAGCGTCGCCGGCTCGTCCTGCGTGACCTGCCAGTCGAGGACGCCGGGCACCTGCTCGAACAGCCATTCGAACCACTCGGGATGGACGCGCGTGCCGGCCGGGGAGCTCACCAGCGTGTCGACGCGGCCGTCCGTGAGCAGGATGCGTTCGCTCGTGCGCCCGCAGGGGCAGCGCTCGCTCGCGGGAATGCGCACCCCGACGTCGCCGACCCGGTAGCGGAACAGGGGCATCGCCAGGTTGTCGAGCGGGGTGACCAGGATCTCGCCGTCGGCGCCGTCCTCGACCCGGCGGTCGCCGTGCACGAACTCGAGGATCGCGCGCTCCATGGTGACGTGCAGGCCCTTGCGCTCGAGGCACTCGTGGGCGATCTCGCCGAACTCGTGTGTGCGGTAGAGGTCGAAGACGGGCGCGCCCAGCGCGGCTTCCAGGCGCTCACGGCGCTCCTCGCCCAGGCACTCGCCCCACGACTGGATCGCGCCCGGGCGGAACGGCGCGACGCCGCTCTTCGCGGTGCCGGTCTCGATCGCGTCGGCGACGCGTTCGAGCGCGGCGGGCGGCCCGGACAGGAGCTCGGCGCGCGCGCGGCCGGCGTCGGTGGCGAACGTGCGCAGCGCGTCCTCGTCCGTGCAGGCGGCGTGCAGCCACACACCCGAGCGCAACGCGGCCCGGATGCGTCCGCCCGCGCCGTCGAGCGGGGTTCCCCGCTCGCTGCGCGCGACCAGCGCCGCGCGCGGCGCACGCCAGTCGAGGCCGGTCCACTGCACGTGCCGCAGCTCGTCGGCGACGCGCTCGCGGCGCGCCTTCGGGTCGAGCCGCACGACGCGGGTGGGCTGGCCGATCGAGCTCAGCTCGAATGTGGCGCCGGGCTGCGCGCCGTCGGCCAGCAGGTCGCCGCCGAAATCCGCCAGGTCGCGGTCCTCGAGCGGGGGCAGGGCGGCCAGGTCCGCGATCGAGCGCAC
>Ga0207650_10004061_pt1 | contig 10005 bp, 10 predicted proteins | sample KBSS63metaG_FD_184325 | JGI IMG/M metagenome (GOLD analysis project Ga0207650, IMG submission 184325) | Switchgrass rhizosphere microbial communities from Kellogg Biological Station, Michigan, USA - KBS S6-3 metaG (SPAdes) (version 2) | ecosystem: Host-associated > Plants > Roots > Rhizosphere...
ATATCCCTTTCATCCCCTTCATCCCTGATAAAAGATTCCGTTTATCCGCGACGCATCCCGTCAATCATCGTATCTCTCTTTCGCAGGAGCAACGGCGAGAAAATCGACGGAAATGCGCTCGGAGTAGGTCTCGAGCAGCTCGCGGACGCGCTTCTCTTTGCTTGAATAGAAGATCAGCCCGACGTGTTTGGGTTTCGAGACGCGGTAGACGATCTCGATCTCATCGTAGTGCGAAGTATCCGGTTCGTCCTGTTTCGCGAGAGCCAGCGCGACGCCGGCGAAATCCTTTCTCAACTTTGGAAGTTTGTACGGACGCTCGGCGGTCGCTGTCTCGAGCTTCGCCCACTCGCGCCAGAGGTTGAAGTTGCAGGCGTGCTCGAGAACGTTCGCGATATACGCTCCGCCGACACGACACGCGACCTCGAGCAAGTAAAACTTTCCATCATCTTCGCTCTGAAGAAATTCAGCATGCGAAACACCACGCTCGTAGTCGAACGCGCTCAGCAGTTGCTGATTGAGTTTCTCGAGCTCTTTTCTCTTCTTCGACTTGTACGAAACTATCGACGTCGTAAACACGCCGCCGTAGTGCGTCACGCTGAACGGAGGCGTTCCGTACTCGCTGACGCCGCAGGCCAGGACCTTTCCTTTCTCGACGATCGAATCGACGTGATAGACATTTCCCGCAATAAACTTTTCGAGAACGAATTGAGATGGATGATCGCGCCAGTTGTTTCGACTATCGAGATCCGTCAGCACATCCCAAACCTGTTCCTTCGTTTCGCATTTTCGAATTCCGAATGCCGAAACTTCATACCTCGGCTTGAGTATCCAAGGCGCCGGAACGCGTTCGAGAAAGTCTTCTATATCTTTTTGGTTGAATACACCGGTGTAATCCGGACAAGAAATTCCCGCCTCGTGGGCAATGTTCCGCATCGAGAGCTTGTCGCGGAATCGCAGCGAATGCGAGCTCGACATGCCACCGAGCTGAAGATGCTCGCGGGCACGTGCGGCGGTCGTCACATCGAACTCATCGAGCCCGACGAGCCGGTCGATCTTCCGCGAACCGGCGATGTTCGTGATGGCGCGAATGTAGTCTTGAGGCGTCGCATGGTCTTCAACGGTTTTGACGTCAGTGAGCGCCGTCCAGACCCACGGCTCATCGAGAAGTTTCTTGCGCGTTACGAGAGTGACACTCCAGCCGGCATTTTGAGCTTCTTCGAGAAACTCATTTCCCTTATGTTCGCTAGCGATGCAGACGATATGATTTTTCATAACGAACTGACTGGACCGCAGGCATCCTTGCCTGCGTGAGGTCGAAGCCCGAAAGACGCGCGTCGGCGAGACGCGTGACGATTGACGTCGCTGACGCGACGTGCAGGCAGGGATGCCTGCGCTCCAGTCCTTACTTCCTCAAAAATCTATCCAAACTCCAATCACCGGCGCCCATGAAAAGGTGAGCGATCGCGATAAAGAAATACAAAAACGCTAGCTCCTGCTTTCCAAACGGATCGTGCCTGTGAATTCCGATCAGCGCCGTGCCCATCGTGAAAGCGATGAAAAACGCCGCGGGTCGGGTGAATAATCCAAGTGCAAGACATGCTCCGCCCAGCGATTCGGCTAACCCCGCGGCCCACGCGAACGCGACGGGAGCGGGAAAACCGATATTCGCAGTAGCGTTGATTAGTCCTTCCGACGGCGGGATCTTTCCCATTCCGTGCGACATCAGCAGCGATACCCCGGCAAAAATTCTTAGCATAGTCAGCCCCGCGTTCGCAGGAAGTGATAGACCGGTTTCACCGCCGAAGAGCACCCGTTTCAGCATCGAATATCTCCCATACCCGTTTTATTTTGTGACGAAAGAATGGCACAATTTTAGGGCAAAGACAAAGAAACTTCAGGTTCGGTTTATTCGGTTTGACGGCCTCTAACTGCTTCTCAACATGGGCAACATCGACATAGCGGATTTCCTTTCAAAGCTGATCATCCACATGGTTATATGGATCTTTGCGGTCTCGGCTCATGAAGCCGCGCACGCATGGACCTCGCTGAAATTCGGCGACGACACCGCGGAACAACTTGGCCGCGTGACTCTGAATCCGATCCCGCATATCGATCCGCTCGGGACATTGATCCTGCCGATCGTCGCGTTTATCGCGAGCTATTCGCCGACTGCCGCCGCCATGCCGCTTCTGATGTGGGGAAAGCCGACTCCGGTCAATCCAATGAAATGGCACAACAAGGATGTAGCGAACGTTTGCGTTTCGTTGGCAGGGATCGCAACCAATTTGCTGATCGCGACGATTGTGGCTGTTCTGATTAAGGTGTTGATCGCCTTCGGGATTTTCAATAGTCCTAACATCCCTGCGGCCGCGGCTTCGATCCTGGGTACCTTCCTGGTCGGGACCGTGATCTTGAATGTCGGTCTTGCAGTTTTCAATCTGCTCCCGCTGCCTCCGCTTGACGGCGGTATGGCTCTCGAAAGTCTTCTGCCGAAAAGCTACGAGGCGGTATTTGAATTACTAAAAACGTACGGATTCCTGATTCTCTTCTTGTTGATGTGGATGGGTGTTCTGCGGTACATCACGGCCCCTTTGAACAAGCTCATATTTTATCTCCTCTTCTAAATGCGGAAACGAATCTTTAGCGGCGCGCAGCCGACGGGTCAACTTCACATCGGCAATTATCTCGGTGCGCTGAAAAACTGGGTCGCGCTTCAGGACGAGTACGAGAGCTTTTACTGCATCGTCAATCTCCACGCGATCACGCTGCCGCAGGATCCGGCGACGCTTCGACAGAAGACCCGCGATCTCGCTCGCATCTATCTCGCCGCCGGTATCGATCCCGAGCGGTCGACCGTGTTCGTTCAATCCGATGTTCCGGAGCACACCGAACTGACGTGGGTGCTCGCATGCGTTTCGAGACTCGGTGAGCTGGAACGAATGACGCAGTTCAAGGACAAAGGAAAAGGCAACCGCGAGCGATCGAGCTCCGGCTTGCTGATGTACCCGGTGTTGATGGCCGCCGACATTTTGCTCTATCAAACGGATCTCGTTCCGGTGGGTCAGGATCAAAAGCAGCATCTCGAATTGACGCGCGATCTCGCCGAGCGATTCAATCGCGACTTCGGCGAGACATTCAAGGTTCCCGATCCATACATTCCGAAGACAGGTGCAAATATCAAATCGCTGCAGGACCCGGCGAAGAAGATGTCGAAGTCGGATGAGAACCCCGCGGGTTCGATCTTTCTACTCGACGATGCCGACACGGTGACGAAGAAGATCAAGCGAGCCGTGACGGATTCGGGCACCGACATTAAGTTCGACGACACGCGGCCCGCGATCACGAATCTTCTGACGATCTTTCAGTTGCTAACGGGCAAGTCTAACCAAGAGTGCGAACAGCATTTCGAAGGAAAGGGCTACGGGCATTTCAAGACAGAGCTCGCCGAGACCGTCGTCGAATTTTTGCGTCCGTTTCAGGATCGAGTAAAGCAGTATGACGATGTGGCGTTGGATTCGATATTGAAGAACGGTGCTGAAAAGGCTCGCAGCATCGCAGGTGAAACGCTCGCGGACGTTTATCGGAAGATGGGAATCGCGTAGTCGTTTTTCCTCTGGTTCAACTCGCTCGGGACTGGTTCTTCTTCGGGCTTCGCCCGCCGATGAGCGGAAGGGCTGTGCCCTTCCGCAAGCCTTAAACTGATTGGAGGCTACGCCTCAACAGGGCGGCGCCGCCGCCGGAGGTTTTTTTAGGCCTTACGGAAAGGCAAAGCCTTTCCGCCCATCGGCGGGCGAAGCCCGAACAAGCCCTCTAGAGATCACTACATTGCGCCCGAAGAACTCAGCTTGAATTTGAAACAATTATTTCTCCTCTCCGTCTTAAAACCCTAAATATGAAAACCAAGATCGATCGCCGCTTCCGCTTCCTGTTCGTCCTCTTACTTCTCGTGCAGGCGTCGCTCGCCCAAGATCCGGCGCGGCTCAGTGTCGAACGGATCTTTAACAGCGACGAATTTCAGCCGGCGCGATTCGGCGGTTTTCGATGGTTGAAGGACGGCAACTCGTTTGCGAAGCTGGAACCGTCACCGACGATAAAAGGCTCGATGGACCTCGTTCGCTATGACGCAGCGACGAACAAGCGCGATGTTCTGCTGCCCGCCGAGAAGCTGGTCCCGACGGGCGAAACGAAGCCGCTCGCCATCAATGGCTACGAGTGGTCGGCTGACGACAAGCGTCTCCTCATCTACACAAATTCCAAAAAGGTCTGGCGACAAAATACAAAGGGCGACTACTGGGTGCTCGATCCCGCTTCCGGAAAACTGACGAAGTTGGGCGGCGACGCTAAGCCTTCGACGATGATGTTCGCAAAATTCTCGCCCGACGGGGCGCGTGTTGGATACGTCCGCGAGAGTGACCTGTATGTCGAAAACATCGACACCGGGAAGATCACACGTCTGACCACGAACGGCTCGCCGACGATGATCAACGGCACATCCGACTGGGTGAACGAAGAAGAATTCAATCTACGCGATTGCTGGCGATGGAGTCCCGATGGAAAGTCGATCGCGTTCTGGCAGTTCGACGCATCGGGCATCGAAGACTTTCTCCTTCTCAACAACACGACGGGACTCTATCCATCGTTAACGAAGATCCCGTACCCGAAAGCCGGCACGACGAACGCCGCGGTCCGTGTCGGCGTGATCAACGCCGATGGAGGCGACATCCGATGGATGAAAACGCCCGGCGATCCGCGCAACACGTATCTCGTCTCGGTCGACTGGACCGCCAATTCGAAAGAAATTTATCTGCAGCATTTCAATCGTCTGCAGAACACGCTGAATGTTCTGGTCGCCGATGCTGCATCGGGCGATGTCCGGAGCATCCTCACCGAAAAGGATGATGCCTGGGTCGATCTCGAGCTCCCGTCGATGGTCTGGCTCGACGGAGGCAAACGATTTCTCTGGGTCAGCGAGCGAACCGGCTGGCGTCACGCATATTCGGTTTCGGCCGATGGGTCCGATGTTCGTCCGATCACGAAGGGCGAGTTCGACATGATAGATGTTCAGGCGGTCGATCAGGCCGGTGGCTGGCTTTACTACGGAGCTTCTCCGCAGAATGCCGCGCAAAAGTATTTGTTCCGCACAAAGCTCGATGGATCATCGCAGCCCGAACGCGTGACGCCGCCGACCGACAACGGGTGGAACGTCTACAACATTTCGCCGAATCGCCATTGGGCCGTCCAAACATCGTCATCTTTCGGAAAGTATTCGAAGATCTCGCTCCTCGATCTATCGAACGGATCGGTCGCGCGGACTATCGTCGACAATGCCGCGGCCCAAGCTAAACTCGACAAACTCCAGAAGGGACCACAAGAATTCTTCCGCGTCGATATCGGCGATGGCGTCGCACTCGACGGATGGATGATGAAACCGCCGGGCTTCGATCCGGCGAAAAAGTATCCGATCTTGTTCTACGCATACAGCGAACCGGCCGGCCAGACCGTCATGGATTCGTGGCAGGGTGCGAATTACCTTTGGTTCCTGATGCTCACACAGCAGGGTTATATCGTCGCAAGCGTGGACAATCGCGGAACACCCGCTCCGCGCGGACGGCAGTTTCGTAAAAGCATTTATCGAAAGCTCGGCGTCTTGAACTCGCAGGATCAAGCGAACGCGGCAAAGGCGATCATCGCGAAGAACTCGTTTATCGATCCGGCCCGTGTCGCGATTTGGGGTTGGAGCGGCGGTGGAGCCGCGACGTTGAATGCGATGTTCCGCTACCCGGACATTTATAAGATGGGGATGTCAGTCGCACCGCCGCCGGACAATCGTTATTACGACACGATATACACCGAACGTTATCTCGGTCTGCCGAAAGACGACGCGGAGGATTACAAGAACGCGGCGCCGATCACGTTTGCGAAAAACTTGAAAGGCGATCTGCTGATCGTCCACGGCACCGGCGACGACAACGTCCACTATCAGGCTACCGAGCTGTTGATCAACGAGCTCATCGCGAACAACAAACCGTTCACGATAATGCCGTATCCGAATCGGACTCACAGCATCTCGGAAGGGGACGGCACGACCCTTCATTTATTCAGTTTGTTGACGAGGTACTTGCACGAGCATCTTCCTGCTTCGGCTACAGCGGCAGAAGTGCCCGAGTAAGTATTTCGATCGCGGAATAATACGCGAATAATCGCTCACGGAAGTCGCTTCATTAGCGGTCATCCGAGCGCGGCAACTTGCAGAGCGGTTCTCTGCGTGCTTTGCGAGCTCTGCGTGGTACCGGCTTTACCCACGCAGAGCTCGCAAAGCACGCAGAGAAGATTTTGCCCGCGAAGCCACTTGAAACTATCAACTTTCGACTGGAGAATTTGGTCGAGAGTTGGTAGTTTCAAATGATCGGTAATTGAACTTGCATGGCAAAAAATAAAATCACCATTTACGAAAAACCTACCTGAACGACGTGCCGAAATTTGGCAAAGCTGTTTCGTGAAAACGGCATCGACGCAGATAGGATCAACTACTTTAATCAACCGTTCACTGAGCAGTCGCTCAGAAAATTGATAATGAAGCTTGGACTTTCGCCTTTCGAGATCCTTCGCAAGGGCGAGGCTCAAGCAAAGGAACTCGGACTCAACTCCGAAACTTCGCCCGGCGATATCATCAAGTACATCGTCCAGTATCCGGCGCTGCTTCAACGTCCCATCGTCGAAGTCGGCGATCGAGCGATATTGGCGAGACCGGCGGAGAAGGCGTTGGAGATCGTGGGATAGTTTCCCGTTCCTGGTTTCTTGTTTCTTGTTTCTTGTTCGTGTTCTTTTTCGTGTGATTCGTGTGTTTCGTGGTTATGTCTTCCTCCGAAATTCCGTGTCGCGCAAGAGCAAAAACCCGAACCACGAAACACACGAATCACACGAAAAAGACGAGCAGGATTGAATTCGAATGAGTATCACAAACGGAAACGGACATTATCCGAAACCGAAGAACGTTCTCGGCGGCGAGTTGAAAGTTTGCTGCACGAATCCGATGACCGGATTCTATCGCGACGGGTATTGCAAGACCGGTCCGGAAGACACTGGCCGTCATACCGTTTGCATTCTTGCAACGACCGAGTTTCTCGCCTATTCGAAATCGACCGGCAACGACCTCTCGACGCCGATGCCGCAATATTCGTTTCCGGGATTGGTCGAGGGTGACAAATGGTGTCTCGTCGCCGTTCGATGGAAGCAGGCGTTCGAAGCCGGTATGGCTCCGCGGGTGATCCTCGAAGCGACTCACGAATCCGTGCTGGATATCGTCTCGCTCGAAGACCTGCAAGCTTATGCAATTGCGGACGACAAACTTTAGTTTGTCCCGTGACGGACGACAAACTAAAGTTTATCTTCCGTGATCTGTATGATCGAATATTTCCGACAGTTATTCGAATACGACGACTGGGCAAATCGCCGGACGATCGAGGCACTCCAGCAGAATTATTCGGACAAGTCGCGTCGCATCCTCGCCCATATTCTGATCACGAAGCAGGAGTATTTCGATCGACTGGGCGGAAAGGATTCGACCGGATTCGATTTCTGGCCGGATCTCGATTTGGACGCTTGCGGCAAACTCGCCACGGCGACAGACGAAAACTTTCGAACGCTGCTCGCTCAATTGGACGAGTCCGGCCTCGATCGGATCGCGAAGTACAAAACAAGTGCAGGCGTACCTTACGAGAACAATTACCGCGATCTGTTCATGCACATGCTCATTCACGCGTCGATCCACCGCGGCAACATCGTCCTGAAAATGCGCGAGGAAGGTTTGGAACCCCCGAAAATTGATTACATAATCTATCTGCGAGAAAGCTCATCGAAATTAATTACTTAGTTACATGATTAATTAATTAAATCTCGAACAAGAACAGCGTCGAACTAAAGTGCAGGAAGAACAGCAACCCGAACAATTCACTTTTGATTTTCACAAAGAGACGGCCGAGATCAGCGCCGGACCGAGTGACGAATTGAAACTCAAGCTTGGCGAATTCGCCGGGCCGCTCGATCTGTTGCTGTTTTTGATCCGGCAGGAGCAGGCGAACATCTTCGACATCCCGATCGCGAAGATAACGGACGAGTACGTCAAGTACATTCGTTTGATGAAGAGCCTCGACATCGCCGTCGCGGCCGACTTTCTCGTAATGGCGGCGACGCTCATCGAGATCAAGTCGAAGATGCTGCTGCCTCGCGATCCGTCGGCTCCCGATGAGGAGGAGATGGACGATCCTCGGAAAGAGCTCGTCGACCGTCTGCTCGAGTACGAAAAATTCAAGGCCGCGGCCGGGATGCTTCATGAGAAGACCACGGTCGAACAAGCGGTCTTCCAACGCGGGAAGATCGAGTCGGACGATTCGAATGCGGAGATCAATGCATCGGTCTTCGACATCATCACCGTTTTTCAAAAGATACTGTTGCGACATCGCGACGAGATCAAGATGGAGATCGCTCGCGAAGAGATCTCGCTGTCGGATATGATCAAGACGCTCAAGCGGCGTATCTTCGAAGAAACGGAACTGAACATACTGGCGTTTTTCGAAGAGATGCATTCGAAGCGCGAGCTCGTCACTGCATTCATCGCCGTGCTCGAGATCGTCAGAACGGAAAGCGTGAAGCTGATACAGAAAAAAACATTCGGGGAAATTATTTTGAAGGCGGTAACGAATGGAACCGGAAACTGAAATCGAAACAGAAGTCGAAACTGAAGAAGTCGAAACTGAAATTGAAGAGGCCGTCCCCGAACGGCAGTCGGCCCGAGGTATGGCGGAGCTGGTTGCGATCGTCGAGGCGCTCATCTTTGTTGCGGACGAACCGATCACGACGAAGCTTCTCGCGGAAGTCCTTAGCGAAGATCGAGACGCTGTAGATGCGGCCGTCGGCGAACTGCAAAAAGAATACGAGGGTCGCGAAAGTGGATTGCAGATCCGCGAGATCGCGGGTGGATGGCAGATCGCGACGCGAACGGAGCTTCACGAAGAGGTTCGAAAGTTTTTGAAGACTCGCCCAAGTGCGAAGCTATCGCTGGCGTCGCTCGAGACCCTTGCGGTGATCGCATACAAACAGCCCGTGACCGTGCCGGAGATCCTCGAGATCCGCGGTGTGCAATCGGCGTCGGCGATCAAGACTCTGCTCGAGAAACGATTGATCGTCACGAAGGGACACAAGGAAACAGTCGGGCGGCCGATGCAGTACGGAACATCGAAGGAGTTCCTCATCCAGTTCGGTTTGAAGGATCTGACCGAGCTTCCGAGCATCGAGGATTTCGAAGACCTGGCAAACTAGATTCACCGCAGAGACGCCGAGACGCAGAGAAAAGACTGATTGAATCTCTGCGTCTCGGCGTCTCTGCGGTAAGATTCAATTGTGCAAGAAAGATTACAAAAACTCATCGCCCAGGCCGGGATCGCTTCTCGCCGTGCATCCGAAGACCTGATCACGGAAGGAGTCGTGACCGTTAACGGCAAAGTCGCCGTACTCGGTACAAAAGCCGATCCGGAAACGGATCACATCAAAGTCCGGGGCAAACTGATCAATCTCAAGATCCAGTCGAAAGAAAATACATACATTCTCCTGAACAAACCGAAGGGATATCTCTCGAGCGCTGCCGATCCGCAGCATCGCCCGCTCGTTACCGATCTGGTCAAGGGCGTTGGAAAACTTCATCCCGTCGGCCGCCTCGACTTCAATACCGAGGGCCTTATCATCCTCACAAATGACGGTGACTTCACGAACACCGTAGCGTCATCGAAACGGATCCCGAAGGTCTATCAGGTAAAAACGAAGGGCATGCCGACCGAAGTCGCCATACGAAAACTGAGACGAGGATTGAAACTCGAAGACGGCTTCAAAACTGCGCCCGCCGACATCAAGATCCTCAAACCGACGGACAAAAACGGATGGTACGAAGTGACTTTGTATGAAGGACACAATCAGCAGATCCGAAAGATGTTCGATGCTGTCGGTCATTCG
>Ga0207650_10004074_pt1 | contig 9990 bp, 8 predicted proteins | sample KBSS63metaG_FD_184325 | JGI IMG/M metagenome (GOLD analysis project Ga0207650, IMG submission 184325) | Switchgrass rhizosphere microbial communities from Kellogg Biological Station, Michigan, USA - KBS S6-3 metaG (SPAdes) (version 2) | ecosystem: Host-associated > Plants > Roots > Rhizosphere >...
ACGCTCTCCGCCGCGCTCACCGGCCTGCTCATCGCCGTGCTCGTCGGCGTGCCCACGGGCATCGCCATCGGCGCCAGTGCGCCGGTGTATCGCACCACGAGGCTGCTGGTCGACGTGTGTCGCTCGTTTCCGGTGGTGGCGCTGATGCCGGTGCTGGTGCTGCTGATGGGGACCACGCCGAAAATGCTGGTGGTGGTCGCGACGCTGGCGACGGTGTGGCCGATCCTGCTGCAGTCGTCCTACGGCGCGCGCAGCGTCGAGCCGCTGGTGAGCGACACGGCGCGCGCGTTCCAGATTCCCGCGCGTTATCGCTTCACCCATGTCTTGCTGCCGACGGCGGCACCGTATATCGCCACGGGCATCCGGATCGCCGCGACGTTCGCGCTGCTCGTGACCATCGGCACCGAGTTGCTCAGCGCCACGCCCGGGCTCGGGCGAGAGATCGCCCAAGCGCAGGAGGGGGCGAACTTCCCGCTGGTCATGGCTTACGTCTTCTACAGCGGCGTGCTCGGCCTCGCCCTGAGTGCGCTTCTGAGTCGGGCCGAGAGGCGCCTGCTGGCCTGGCACCCCTCCGCGAGGATCGCCGAGTGAACAGGCAAACGCTGCACGCGGCGCAGGCGCTCTGGCTGCCCGTGCTGTTGGTCGCACTCTGGTGGTGGGGCAGCGCCGGAAGTACGTCGATCTACTTTCCGCCGCTGTCGAAGATCGTCGCACTCACGTGGGAGGACCTGGTGCGCGGGCCCTTGCCGGGATTCATTGCCTTCAGCCTCGGCAACCTCGCCGCTGGCCTCGCCTTGGCGATCGTCGCCGGAATCTCGCTGGGCACAGTGCTCGGCTGGTATCCGCTGGCGCTGCGGCTGCTCGATCCCGTGTTGCAGTTCTTCCGCGCCATGCCGAAGGTGGCTCTGGTGCCGCTGTTCATTGGCGCCCTCGGCATCGGCGCCTTGCCCAAGATCTACTCGATCGCGCTCGGCTGCGTCTGGCCTATCCTGCTCAACACGATCGATGGCGTGCGCGGCGTCGAGCCCGGTCAGCTCGAGATGGCGCGGGCGTACCGGATCCCACTGGCGCTGCGGCTGTGGCGCGTCATCCTTCCGGCAGCCGCGCCGCAGATCGTGGCCGGCGTACGCGTCGCTCTGGCGATCGGCGTGGTCGTGATGGTCGTGAGCGAAATCTACGGCGCCCAGCAGGGTGTCGGCTACTACGTGCTCAATGCGAGCCGCGCTTTCGACGTCGCGCAGACCTGGGGCGGCACGCTGCTCATCGGCTTGATCGGCTATCTGCTGAGTACATCCTTCGTCATTGCGGAGCAGTGGTTCTTGCGCTGGCACTACCTGCGCGCGCGCGTGCTGGGACTGAACGCATGAACGCGATCCAGGAAGCCGGAGACAAGCCGTGAAAGACCCGCAGGTGTTGCGCGCCCCCGGCGACGCGGCGCCCACGCGGGCCGCTATGCAAGCATTGGTGGTGCAAGGGCTCGGCAAGACGTACGGCGAGGGGGCGGGCGCGAAGGTAGTCCTGCGCGACATCGAATTGCGAGTCGAGCCCGGGCAGCTGGTCTGCATCGTGGGGCCCTCCGGCGCGGGCAAAACGACGCTGCTGCGCTGCCTGGCGGGCCTTCAGCCTTCGACGACCGGTTCAATCTCCATCGGCGGGCGCGTTATCACGGAACCACCGCTCGAGATCGGCCTCGTGTTTCAGGATTACGGCCGCTCGCTGCTGCCCTGGATGCGGGCCATCGACAACGTCGCCTTTCCGCTCCAGGGCAAGGGCATGGCGGCGGCCGAGCGGCTGCGCATCGCGCAGGACGCACTGCAGTCGGTGGGTCTCGGCGACGCGGGACAGCGTTATCCGTGGCAGCTGTCCGGCGGCATGCAGCAGCGCGTCGCCATCGCACGCGCCATCGCTTACCAGGCCGAGATCCTGCTGATGGACGAACCGTTCGCCTCCGTTGATGCGCAAACCCGGTTCGACCTGGAGGACCTGCTGCTGGCGTTGCGCCGCAAGCTCGGCATCAGCGTGGTCGTCGTCACGCACGACATCGACGAGGCTGTCTACCTGTCGGACCGTGTCACGGTGCTTTCCGGCACGCCGGCGTCCGTGGTGGAAACGGTGGACGTGGTGCTGGACGCCCCGCGCGAGCAGATCGCGACCAAGGCCGACCCGCGCTTTGCCGAATACCGCTCGCGGATCATGCGGCGCATTCGGCGGCCCGAGCCGACAGCGGTCTCCCGGGAGCAGCCATGAGCCAGACCGCCACCGTGTCAAATGCAGAAGCGAATTCGTCGGACGCCATCGCCCGACATGCGAGCGAATTGCAGTTCGAACAGCTCGATGCCGCCACGGTCGAAGCGGCGCGATGGCGCGTGCTGGACGTGCTCGGTTGTGCCTTCGGCGGCACGCGCGCGGCCGGCTCCGATGCACTGGTCGACGTGGCGCGCGCGGCCGGCGGAGGCGGCGAGTCGACGCTGGTCGGCCAGCAGGGCCTGAAGGTGCCAGCAGGGACCGCTGCGATGGTGAACGCGATCCTGGCGCGCTCCTTCGATTACGAGGTGATGGGCGTGCTGATCGAGGGCCGCCTGATTCCGTCCCACCATGCCGCGACCACCGTGATGACGGCGCTGGCGATCTGCGAAGCGCGCGGCCTGGGCGGCCGCGAACTGCTCACCGCCCTGGTCGCGGGCGACGACATCGCGGCGCGCACCCTGGCGGCTTCGGGACTGGACTTCGGCCAGGGTTGGGACGGAGCGGCAACGTACACCGCGCTAGGCGCCGCGGTCACGGCCGGCCGCCTGCTCGGGCTTTCAGCTCTGCAGCTGCGTCACGCGCTGGGAATCGTCGTCGAGCAGATCGGCGGGACCATCCAGGCCCTGTGGGATGGCGGGACGTCCTTCAAGCTGGGGCAGGGCACCGCCGGACGCAATGCCGTCTTCGCGGCGCAACTTGCCGCCGGCGGATGGACCGCCATGCGGGACCCGCTGCGAGGCCGCTTTGCCTTCTACGCGCAGTACACCGCCGGCTGCACCGACCCGGCCATTCTCACGCGCGACCTCGGCCGCCGCTTCTGGGCCGAGGCGTACTTCAAGCCGTATCCGGCCTGCATGGCCACCCACGTCTGCATCGAAGCGGCGATGCGCGCGGCTCGGGGCGCGGTATTCGAGCCGGAGGCGATCGAATCGGTGACGGTGCGATTGCCGGCGCCGTCGCTGGCGAACTTTTGCGGCAAGGAGTTCGAGCCGCGCGAGTACCCGCACACCGACGCGATCTTCAGCTACCGCCACATGGTGGCCGGCGTGCTGCTGCGTGGGGGCATTGCGCAGGAGCACTACGCGGAAGAAAGGCTGCGCGACCCGCGGCTGGCGGGGCTCGCGGCGAAGATCCGCCTCGAGCCCCTGCCGGCCGATCGCACGGGAGCACAGGTCGATGTGATCTCGTCTGACGGTGCGCGCCTCTCGGGCGCCGCTGCGGCGCCATCGCGCAGCCCGCTCGTGCAGATGGCGAGCGCGGCCGAAATCGAGCAGAAGTTCATGTGCCAGCTCGCGTTCTCCGGCCTCGCATCGGAACGCGTGGCCGCAGAGCTGCGTGACCTGGTCCTGGCGCTCGACCAGCAGGATTCGGTGAACCGCCTGTGCGCCGCGCTGGCGGGCGACGGAACGGGGCGGGCAGCGTGACGCTTACCGACACCCTGTTGTCGTTCAGCAGGGACACCCGCTTCGAGGTCCTTCCACCGGCGGTGGTGCACGAAGCGCGGCGCTACGTGCTGGATGCGCTGGGCTGTGCGCTGGGCGGACACGCCGTCGAGAAGGGCCGCATCGCCGCCGCTTACGCCGCGCGCCTCGCCGGAGCGCCCGAAGCCGGCATCGTCGGCAGCATGGCGCGCGTGAGCATGCCGGCAGCCGCCTTCGCGAACGCCGAACTGGTGAACGCGCTGGACCACGACAGCATCCCGCACGTGGTGCCGGTAACACTGCCGCCTGTCCTCGCTGCGGGACAAGCCACGCACGCGAGGGGGAAGGAACTGGTCACCGCCATGGTCGTGGCGCACGAGATCGGCAACCGGATCGGGCGGGCTTCCAGCGCGATGATCAAGTCGCTCATGGAGACGGGGAGCACGCCCGAGGCCTTCGGCATCAACAACGAGGCGCTGATCGGCGGCGCGCTGGGCACCTCGAGCCTGCTGGGCCAGAGCCGCGAGCAGGCCGCGCAGGCCCTGGGACTGGCGGCGTATTTCTGCTCGCTGCCGGTCGCACGCGACTGGGAAGAGGCCATGCCAAAGTCCATGGTGAAGTACACGCCCGTGGGCTTGATGGCGCAGAACGCCGTGCATGCCGCGTTGCTGGCGGGCGATGGTTTCACCGGCAATCCGCACGTGCTCGACGCACCGCATGGCTTTCCGTGCTTCCTGCGCACCGGACGCTGGGAGCCGGCCATCGTGACGCAGGGGCTCGGCGCAGACTGGACCTTCCTGGAGCAGCAATACAAGCCCTGGCCATGCTGCCGGTTCTTCCATAGCCAGCTCGACCTGCTGGCGCAATTGGTGGAGCGGCACGCGCTGGCGCCGGCAGACGTCGAATCAATCGACACCCACGGTCCGCGCTTCGTCGCGAATCCGGAGCCCTACACCACCCGCACCCAGACCGACGTCCAGTTCAGCCTGCCGTTCTGCATGGCGCTCGTGGCCCATGGCGTCGCGCCGGACGCTCGATGGCAATCCGCCGTAACCCTGGCAGACCCGGCACTGCACCGGTTCGCGCAGCGCGTTCGCATGCATGCGGATCCGCGCTCGCTGCAAGCCAAGGCGAAGGATCCGCGGAGCTGGTCGGCGAGGTTGGAGATCACCTTGACCGACGGCCGTCGAGTCGATGCGCAAACGGAACATGCCCGTGGCACCAACGGAACGACGGTGGCGATGACCGACGACGACCTCCAGCGGAAGTTTCTCTCACATGCGGAGCGCGTATTGGGGGCCGATCGCGCCCGGCTCGCTCTCGACTCCGTCTGGCAGCTGGAACGCATGACCGATGTCGCCCAGCTCACGGGCCTGCTCGCGCCCGCAGGATGACGCAGGAACCCATGGACAACCGACTCGAAGAAATTGCCGACGCCTATCGCGCGGCGTACGCTGCGCACGACCCGTCGCGCGCCCCGATCAGCCCGCAAGCGCGTTTCAGCGAGAACAACGTGGAGATGGACTTTCCGGATGCGAGCTGGGATGCCGTCACGCGCGAGGTCGGTCCGGCGCTGACGCTGTCGGATCCGCACACCGGACAGGTCGGGTTCTTCACCGCGATCATGATGAACGACACGCCCGGCTTCCTGGGCGTTCGCCTCAAGGTCGACGGCGACCGGATCACCGAGATCGAGCACATCCTTTCGACGCGCCGCCTGTTGAGTGGCCCGCCCACGCCGATCGGCGACGTGCACACTTTCGTGCACGACCCGGATCTTGCGCGCGAGGTGCCGGCGCAGGAGCGCAGCGGCCGCGAGGAGATGGTGCGTGTATCCGACGGCTACTTCTCGACCCTGGAGAACAACACCGGCGAGATCCGCGGCACTCGCTTCGCACCGGCAACCAAGCGATTCGAGAACGGCATGGAGTTCGCCGACGTGGAGCGCCTGTTCCGCCTGGGCAACTATCGCTTCAACGAGCGAGTGCGCGACCGCGAGTACTTCCTCGTCGACGAACCGCGGGGCCTTGTGATGTGCCGCGCCTTCATCGACCACAAGGGCGTGCTGGACAGCTTCAGGCTCACCGACGGCAGCGAAAAGAAGTCCATCTTCCGCGAGCCGCACTCGTGGAGCGTGTTCGAGCTGTTCAAGGTGAAGCAGGGCGTGATCACCAGCATCGAGGCCATCTTCATCGCCGTTCCCTACAACCTGCGGTCGCCCTGGACCGGGCTGCCCTGGCGCAGGGGGGTCTGACGAGGAATTCTTCGCGTTGGGCTGTTGAACAGCGGTCATTCCCGTAGGCTCCAGCCGGCCAATATCGGCCGGTCACGACGGGCGGCTCTGGGACGTTCGCCGTCCGTCGAGCGGCGCTCGGCTCGCCGCTCGCTGGCGACCTTTGGGCCCAGCTCACTTGGCGAGCACCGGTCGCCGCGTTACGCTCCTTCGCCACGGTTGAGCGTTCCCGCAATCGGCAGATGCCTGACACGAGGATCGAATGAAACGGCGACAGCTGGTGTCGCTTCTCGGCGCTGCGCTACCGCCGTTCGCCGTGCCGTCCGCGCATGCTGGTCCGGCGGACGGCTGCGGCGCTCCGGGCTCGCGAGACGACGGTTGGCGCGTCGCCGCTAGCGACGGCGACAAGCTTGTCAACCGCGCTGCGCTGTGCGAGATGGAAGATCGGCTGGCCGCCTCGAGCGAGGCCAACATCCATGCCGTGCTGGTCGCACGTGGCGGTACCCTGGTGTACGAGCGCTATTTCAAAGGCTCCGACGAGATCCCAGGCATCTTCTACGGCAAGCGGGTGGAGAACGTCACCTTCAATGCTGACACGCTGCACAACGTGAAGTCAGTGTCGAAGAGCGTGGCGTCGCTCACCGTCGGCATCGCGCTCGACCGGGGCCTGATCCGCAGCGTCGACGAACCGATCGTCAGCTTCTTTCCCGAGTTGGCAGACCTGCGCACGCCCGAGAGGATCGGCTCCTGCTGCGGCACGCGCTCACCATGACGATGGGACTGCAGTGGGTCGAGGCGACGCCGGACACCGGAGATGAAAACAACGACGAGGCGCGCATGCACCGCGCAGCGGATCCGTGCCCGCTACGTCCTCAGCCTGCCGGCGACCGCGCCGGCCGGGCAGGAGTTCTTCTACAACACCGGCGCGCTCACTCTCGTTTCGGCTATTGTTCGCAAGGCCACCGGACGTCCCCTGGACGAGTTGGCGCGATCAGCGTTGTTCGAGCCCTTGGGCATTGCCTCCGTGCAGTGGAGCAGGGTGAAGGGCGATACCGACGCCGGCGGGGGATTGCGCCTGCGACCCCGCGACATGGCGAAGATCGGCCAGCTTGTCCTCGCGGGCGGTCGGTGGAATGGGCGCCAAATCGTCTCGAAGGAATGGATCGAGACGTCGACGGCGCCCAAGATCAGGGCGATCGCCGACGGCTTCAACGGTCTCTATGGGTATCTCTGGTGGCTCGCCCGCTACCGGATCGATGGGCGCGAAGTCGACTGCGTTGCCGCGCACGGTCGAGGTGGCCAGTACATTCGTATCGTTCCTGGTCTCGATCTCGTCGTCGTGGTGACGGCCGGCTACTACCAGGACTACAGCGCGCGCGCGGGCCAAGTGCAGTTCGCGGTATTTCGAGACGTCGTGCGGGCAACGCTGGCTGCGGGTTGAACTGAGCGCGCCCGGGTTGAGGCGCTGCGCAGTGACCCCGTGCGGCTGCGGCTGGGAGTCGCGACTGGTGTCCTTCACCTTACCGGCCTGGCATCCGCTCCAGGACCAACTGCTGCCGCTCGGCTTTCGGTCTACAGCAGCCGCCCGCCAATTGCTGATTTCTGGAATTTCACTTGGCCCATGCACGCGCCGCCAGCGACGTGTCGCGCACGACACCGGACTCGCGCAGTTGCGCGGCAAGGTCGCGCTCACTGCACCTCGATCTGCAGCGTCTTGTTCAGGTCCCGCAGCCGATCGAACTCGCTGCGCACGAGCGCTTTGAACGCCTCGCCCGACAGTTCCACCGGCTCGTTGCCGGCGCGGGTAAGCGCACTCTTCACGTCCGTATCCCGCGCCGCGCGAACAAAGGCATCGATCAGCTTGTCGCGTACCTCTGCCGGAATCCCCGCTGGCGCCGCAAAGCCCAGCCAGCCGGCGGTGGCCATATCCAGACCTGCTTCCATGACGGTGGGCGTGCCGGGCAGCGAAGCAACGCGCTTGTCGCTGGCAACGGCCAGCAACACGAGCTTGGCGGCATCGATGAGCGGCAAGCTCGCTGTGTTGGTGACGGCCAGTTCGATGTGCCCGCCCGCCAAGTCAGTGGTCAGCGGCGCTTCGCCCTTATATGGCACATGCACGAGTCGCACGCCGGCCGCAGCCATCAACCTCTCGATCACCAAATGGGTGCCCGAGCCGATGCCGGTGGAGCCGATCCGCAGCCGTCCGGGCTCGGCTTTCGCGTGCTCGACGAGCTGCTGCACGCTACGAAGGCCGCTGCCCGGATGCGCGACGATCAGGTACGGCCCTTCGAGCACCATCACGAGGTGGCTGAAATCAGCCACCGGATCGTAGGGCGGGCTGGCAGCCAAAGCAGGGATCGTCACCAAGCCCGAAACCGTGGCCACGCCGATGGTATAGCCATCCTTGCGTGCACGCGCCAGCGCCTCGGTACCGATGCGGCCTCCGGCCCCGGGCTGGTTGCGGTACACGAAGGGCTGGCCAAGGACGGCCGCGGCCTTGTCGCCGACCAAGCGCACGAGGCTATCGACCCCGCCCGGCGGGAAGGGCACGACCACGGTGACCGGCCTCTCGGGATAGGCGCCAGACTGGGCCCAGGCTCCGGCAAACCAGCCGAGTGCGGCCCAAAGTACCACCCTGCGCGGTGCCAGCATGCCGACCCTCCAGCGCTGAAACGCCAGAGGCCAGCATACGCTCGTTGCACGGCCACGAAGCCTGTAGCCGGGTCAGCCCATCAATGCACTCGCTTGAAGTAATGTTTCACCAACTGTGGGAATAGGCGGCATCCTGCGCGACGTCGCCGCGGTGGGGCCGCCTGACCTTGCCACGGCCTCCGCGCCGCGCCTCACTTCGGCTGGAAGTGATGGCGCATCACCCACTGCGCAGTCTTGCGGCCCAAGTGCGCGCCGGCATCGTTGGCGCTGCGAAAGTGCATGCCACCGTGCACGCGCGCCTCGATCACCTCGCGTATCAATTCGTCGGTGGATTCATAGTGGCGTGTCTTCTCGACCACCGTCGCAACCGCGGTGTCCCAGATGAACGAAATCTTCTTCGTGCCGTAGAACTCGCGCAGGGCCTCGACGGTGGCGCCGGTGCCGCAGCCATGTCCCGAGGGGTACTCGGGGTGGTTCGGTGTCGTCACGGCCGGCTTCCACAGGGGATCGGCGTCGGTGGCGGGGTTGTCGTCGGCGTCGGCCTGGGGAATCGCGAACTGCGGGCGCCAGTAGTTGTAATGGTATTTCGCCTCGAAGCAGCCCAGGCCGGCGTCGGCTGTGACGACGCTGAGGATTGCCAGCACCCGTGCGTTGTCGGCCAGGTTGGCGTTGGCGGTGGCAAAGCGGCGCTGGTTGCGATATTGGCCCACCGCCGGCGAGTCGGTGTGGAAGCGTGCGATGTCCAGCTGCTCGGCTGTGCGCACCGAGCTGACCTCGCCGCCAATCGCCTTGGTTTCGTTCAGATCGCGCGCGTACAACTCGCTCGTCAGCGCCGGCGGTGGCTCGGGCCGGAACTGGTCGACGCTCACCAGCGCGAACGGCCGGATCAACGGATTCTGCCGGCCGACGGGATCTACCGCGGTATTCAAACCGCGAAACTCGCCGGGCGCGGTACCGTGCACGTACGCGGGCAGCGCGAGCACGCCCAGGCGTCCGTCGTTGGCACGCTGCGCCAGCACACCCGCGGCCACCTCGGCGCCCAGCGCCATGCCGCGGCTCTTGGCGTCGCCGTCGGCGATTGCGGCCAGACCGCTGGTGTACGCCGCTTCGTAGACCGCGCCACGGCTCGGGAACAGGCCCTTGAGCACGCGGTAGGCCGCCTCGTTGATGGCCGCTTCCATCGAGGCACCGGCGGGCGGCGCTCTGGGTGTGACGAAGAACGGCCGATGCGAGCCGGCGATCGCCATGGCGGCATCGTAAACCGCGATCTGGACCGTCGCGATGTCCGGTCCGCCGACGCGCTCTTCGGGTGTCGCGCCGCTGGGCGAGGACGGTACGTTGATGGTGTTGATCGCAACCTCATGCCAGGTCGACACCGGGTTGGGTTTTCCGGGGTGGACGACGATGGATTGTTTCTGTGCCGTCTTGCGCTCGGCG
>Ga0207650_10004079_pt1 | contig 9981 bp, 10 predicted proteins | sample KBSS63metaG_FD_184325 | JGI IMG/M metagenome (GOLD analysis project Ga0207650, IMG submission 184325) | Switchgrass rhizosphere microbial communities from Kellogg Biological Station, Michigan, USA - KBS S6-3 metaG (SPAdes) (version 2) | ecosystem: Host-associated > Plants > Roots > Rhizosphere >...
ATGCTGCGCACAGTGCAACGCGAGGCCGGTGAAGCCACTGCGAATCGCGGCATGTCCACGCGACTGTCACGGATGCCTAACGGCGCCGGCGCTACTGCTGCGCATCCGCCCGCCGCCGCTGCCGCCCGGAGCTGCCCATGCGTCCCCGCGACCGTCTCGACCCGCTGTTGTTCAACGCCCATCTCGATCCGTTGCCGGCGCCGCCGCGGCGCCGCGGCGCCCGCCTGCGTCCGCACGACGCGCCGGACTATCGCCAGTACAGCCTGGCCGACTACCGGCAGCGCCGCGCGCGCCACGGCACGCCATGGCGCGATCTGTGTCCGGCCTACGCGTTCGCGTTGCGCACCCATGCCGGCGGCTGGCCGCGCGCGCCGATTGCCGAGACCGATGGCGAACTGGCCGCGCATTGGGAACAGATGCGCGGCGAATCGCAACTCGACTGGGGCCAGGCGCGGACGGTGATCGAGGACGCCTGGCAGGCGCTGGACCACTTGCCGGCGCCGGCGCTGCAGCAGGTCACGCACTGATGGCGCGCCCGATCTGGACCGGCACGCTGTCCTTCGGCCTGCTCAACGTGCCGGTGGCGCTGATGTCGGGCGAGCGCCGCATCGACCTGCACTTCCGCATGCTCGATGCGCGCGACAAGCGCCCGATCCGCTTCGAGCGGGTCAACGCCGACACCGGCGAAGAAGTGCCGTGGAAGGACATCGTCAAGGCCTACGAGTACAGCAAGGGCAACTACGTGGTGGTCGAGCAGAAGGACATCGCCTCGGCCGCGCCGGAGAGCCACGAGACGGTGGAGGTGGAGGCCTTCGTCGACGCCGGCGACATCGACCTGCGCTATTTCGAGAAGCCCTACGTGCTGGTGCCGGGCAAGAAGGCGGAGAAGGGCTACGTGCTGTTGCGCGAGACCCTGCGCGCGACCGGCAAGGTCGGCATCGCGCGGGTGGTGATCCGTACCCGCGAATACCTGGCGGCGGTGATGCCGCAGGAGGATGCGCTGGTGCTGATCCTGCTGCGCTATCCGCAGGAGCTGGTCGACCTGGACGACTACACGCTGCCCAGCGGCACGGCCGCCGACTACCGGATCAGCGCCAAGGAAACCGCGATGGCCGCGCAACTGATCGACTCGATGTCCGGCAAGTGGGATCCGTCCTCCTACCACGACGAATTCCGCGAACGCCTGCACGCGGTGATCCAGAAGCGGATCAAGGCGCAGGAGGGCACCGCGCAGGTGGACGACGCCGCCGAGGCGCCGCAGCGCGAGGATGCCGCGACCAACGTGGTGGACTTCATGTCGCTGCTCCAGAAGAGCCTGGACGCCAAGCGCCGCACCCCGGCCAAGGGCAGCGACGACGCGCTGCCGGTGCGCAAGACCGCGAAGAAGCCGGCCAGGAAGGCCGCCAGCAAGACCGCGGCGAAGAAGGCGGCCAAGGCCGGCGGCAAGGCCAAGCCGGCCAAGGCCGCCGCACGCAAGGCGCCGGCGCGGCGCAAGGCGGGGTAGGGCGCCATGCCTGCACGCCAGACCATCGGCGGTGGCCGCGCGGCGCCGACCAAGCCGGCCAGGCGCGGCAAGGCGACCAAGCTCGGCGCGACCGGGAAGACCGGCAGGACCGCCGCAGCCAGCGGCGCCGGCAAGACCGGCACCTCAGGCAATGGCGATACGCCAACCCGGGGCGCCAAGCCAGCCAAGGCCGCAGCCGCCCGCCGCGCCGCTGCCGGGCCGGCGCCACGCGAACGCGCGGCCAGTGCCCCCAGCGCCACCAGGGCGAAGACCGGCGGCGCCGCTCGCGGCCGCGCTGCCACCGCAGGCGCCACCGTGGCGCGCCGTCGCACGACGGCCCCCGTGTCCTCGCCCGGCGCCGCCGACAGCGCGGCCGACGCCATCGTCATCACCCATCCCGAGCGCGTGGTCTATCCGGCCGTCGGCATCAGCAAGGGCGAGGTGGCCGCCTACTACCGCGCGGTCGCGCCGTGGTTGCTGCCGGAAGTCGCCAACCGCCCGCTCTCGTTGCTGCGCTGTCCGGACGGCAGCGCGGGCGAGTGCTTCTTCCAGAAACACGGCAACCGCGCCCTCGGCGACCACGTGCAGGCGATCGCGCTGCGCCAGAAGAGCGGCACCGAGGACTATCTGTACATCGCCGATCTCGCCGGCCTGCTCGAACTGGTGCAGATGAACACGCTGGAGCTGCATCCCTGGGGCGCCACCGTCGCCGATCCGGAACATCCGGACCGGCTGGTGTTCGACCTGGACCCGGGCGAGGGCGTGAGCTGGACGCGGACCAAGAGCGCCGCGCGCGACATCCGCGCGCGCCTGCGCCAGGCCGGGTTGGAGAGCTTCGTGCGCCTGTCCGGCGGCAAGGGCCTGCATGTGGTGGTGCCGATCGTGGCCGGCAGCGCCGACTGGGACCAGGCGCGCGACTTCTGCGAGGCGTTCGCGCAGGCGCTGGCCACGCAGGCGCCGGTGGCGGTGCCGCTGCGCTGGGAAGACCTGGCGCGGATCGCCTCGCCGCAGGCGTTCCCGCTGGCCAAGGCGCTGCAGCGTGCCGCGCGCCTGCGCGAGCATCCCTGGAAGGACATGGAGACGCTGCGCCAGCGGTTGCCCGGCACCTGAGCCTCCCGTTGTCGCGGGCAGGGCGCAGCGCATGATCGCCCCGCCTGCACGCCATGCGGCTGCGTGGCGCCGATCGCCCTCAGCCAGCGCGGCCGCCGCGTCAGCGCGCCATGCTGGCCAGCGCACACCGCCATGCTAGGCTCCGCAATTCCTAGGAACCGACGAAAGGATTCGATCATGCGGATGCGCCTATACGTTTGCGTTTTCATGTGCGCCTGGCTGTGCGCACTGCCGGCCTTCGCCGGCGATCGCCTGGAGGCGGTGCTGGCAACGGTGCAGGGCAGTACCACCGACGCCGGACAGGTGCGCGCCGCGGTCGCCGCCGCGCCGGCGCTGCGCGCGCAACTGCAGCAGCTGGCCGAGGCCGGGCAACTGCAGCGCATCCGCGTCGTCGCCGAGCAGCCGGTGGTCCGGGACCATCCGTTCGCGGCGGCGGTGCTCGACCACGATCTGGTGCTGACCAGCGGCCTGCTGCAGCAACTGCGCGATGCGCCGCGCCCGCACCTGTTGCGCAGCGGCGACGTGGCCGCGGACAACCTGGTGTTCGTGCTCGCGCATCTGGCCGCGCACCTGGCGGTGGCCGAACGCCACGCCCAGTTCGAGCGCGCGCTGGCCGACAAGATCGCCGCCGGCATGCGCGAGGCGCAGGCCAAGGGCACCGACTTCGACGGCACGTCGTTGGCGCAGGAATCGCTGAACCACAACATCACGATCGAGGCGAATGCCTACATCGCCGGCTGGAACGCGGTGGTCGATGCCGCCCAGCACCAGGCCTCGCCCGACGCGCCGCTGCCCGAAGCCAAGCGCGCCATGCTGCTGGGCCCGCTGATCCTGAGCCTGCGCTACGGCAAGGTGCTGGAGCGGGCGATGGATGGCCCCGAGGACACGCGCGTGGTGATGGGCGCCGACGGGATCCAGCCCGACGCGCGCAACCTGCTCGCCGTGGCCAAGGCATTGCTGGCCGGGGGCATGCTCGAGATCCAGTGACCGCGGGGCGCGCCGGCAGCGTGCCTGTCGCGTGTGGCCGCCGCCGTGGCGCTCAGCCGTGCCGGTGCGCGTGCGCGTCGCCGCAGTCCTGCCAATGCTTGCCCTTCGGCGTCTGGCCGATGCCGGGGTTGAAGCTGTTGCTCGGGTCCAGCGTGCGGTAGAACGCGGCCAGCGCCGGCTTGGCCCGGTACAGGTGGCCGACGTTGTGCTCGGCCGGGTACTCGGCGCCGCGCTGGTCGAGCAGCGCCCACATCGCGTGCTCGATCGCCAGCGGGTCATGGCCCTTGCGCACCAGGTAGTCCTGGTGGAACACGTGGCAGAAGAAGTGCCCGTAGTAGAGCTTGCCGAGCAGCGCGGCCTCCAGTGCCGGCGGCAAGGTCTCCTGCCACTGGCGATCGTTGCGGCGCAGCGCCACGTCGAGCGCGACGATGTCCTCGACCGTGTCGCGGTGCACCTGCCGATAGCGCACCGCCGCGCCGGCCACGGCGAACCGGTGCAGGAACGCCTTGCGCCCCTCCTCGGCGTCGCAGCGGAAGTAGCCGCCGTCGCGGCCGGCGAAATGGGTGGCGAGGAACGCCTCGGTCGCCGTCGCGTCCTGCGCGGAGACGCGCAGCAGCAGATGGTGTTCGTAGCGGTCGCGCCAGGCGCGCATGCGCGGCGGCAGGTGGTCGGGCAGCCGGTCGGTCAGCGCCTGCAGCACGCGGTCGGCCAGGCCGGGCAGGCGCAGCGCCTCGCACCAGCCGTCCACCCGGCTCTTCAGCGCGAACGCGCGCGGCACCGCGCCGGTGCCGAAGCGGTCGATCAGCAGGAAGGTGTCCTTGCCGTAGCGCGCGCCGATGTCGAAGGCGTCGCGGTGCAGGTATTCGCCGCTGATCGGCGGCTGCGCGAAGGCGGTGAGCAGGCCGCGACGCAGCGCGGTCAGGTCCTCGCCGGCGTTGCTGCCGATGTAGAACACCGTGCTGTCCTCGCGCGGGAACGTGTCCAGCCGCACCGCGAACACGCACAGCCGCCCGGCCGAGCCGGAGGCCTCGTAGTGCCGCGCCGGGTCGGCGTTGAAGCGCGCCGGCGTGGCCGCGTCCACGTCGCGCACATGCGCGGCGTAGTGCGGATCGGACGCCGCCAGCGCGGGATCGTCGTGGATGTCCGCGGGCGCGTAGTCGCCGGCCTGCAGCCGGGTCAGGATCTGCTCGGGGGTGTCGCCCAGCGCGATGCCCAGGTGGTTCACCAGGCGCAGTTGCCCGTCGGCGCCGAGCTGGGCGAACAGCGCCAATTGCGTGTAGGCGGGGCCGCGCCGCACCAGCGCGCCGCCGGAGTTGTTGCAGACCCCGCCCAGTACCGAGGCGCCGATGCACGAGGAGCCGATCACCGAATGCGGCTCGCGCCGCAACGGCTGCAGGCGCCGTTCCAGCGCGTCCAGCGTGGCGCCGGGCAGGCACAGCACCTGGCGCCCTTCATGCAGCAACTGCACGCCGCGCAGGCGCAGCGTGCTGATCAGCACGATCTGCCGGTCGTAGCCGTCGCCGTCGGGGGTGGAGCCGCCGGTGAGTCCGGTGTTGGCCGCCTGCACCAGGACGATGCGGTCCGCGGCCACCACCGCCTGCAGCACCCGCCACAGCTCCAGCAGCGTGCCCGGCCGCACCACCGCCAGTACCGGCCCTTCGCCGAAGCGGTAGCCGCTGCGGAAGCGCCGCGTGGCGCGGGCGCCGACCAGGACGTGGCGGCGGCCGACCACGCCGCGCAACTGGCGCAGCAGTTCGGCGGCGGCGACCGGCGCGTGCGTGGCGTCCACCGCGGCTACGGCGAGATGGCGGCGTCGCGCGTGACCCGCGCCAGCGAGTCGCGCGAGATCGCGTCGATCGAGCGGGCGCCGGTCAGCGTCATCGCCACCCGCATCTCGTTCTCGATCAGGGTCAGCAGGTGCTCCACCCCGGCCTGGCCGCGGGCGGCCAGCGCATAGACGAAGGCGCGGCCGAGCAGCACCGCATCAGCGCCCAGCGCCAGCATGCGCACCACGTCCAGCCCGTTGCGGATGCCCGAGTCGGCCAGGATCTTCAGCTCGCCCTTCACCGCATCGGCGATCGCCGGCAGCGCGCGCGCGCTGGACAGCACGCCGTCGAGCTGGCGCCCGCCATGGTTGGAAACCACGATGCCGTCGGCGCCGAAGCGCACCGCGTCGCGCGCATCGTCCGGGTCCAGGATGCCCTTGATGACCATCGGCCCGGTCCAGAACTCGCGGATCCATTCCAGGTCCTTCCACGAGATCGACGGATCGAAGTTCGCGCCGAGCCAGCCGATGTAGTCGGCCAGCCCGGTCGCGTGGCCACGGTAGGCGGAGATGTTGCCCAGGTCGTGCGGCCTGCCGCGCAGGCCCACGTCCCAGGCCCAGTGCGGATGGGTCACGGCCTGCAGCATGCGCCGCAGCGGCGCGTTGGGTCCGCTCATGCCCGAGTGCGCGTCGCGGTAGCGCGCGCCGGGGGTGGGCATGTCCACGGTGAACACCAGCGTGGTCACGCCGGCGGCCCTGGCCCGCTCCAGCGCGTTGCGCATGAAGCCACGGTCCTTGAGCACGTACAGCTGGAACCACATCGGGCGGTCGATCGCCGGCGCCACTTCCTCGATCGGGCACACCGACACCGTGGACAGGGTGAACGGCACGCCCTTGGCCGCCGCCGCCCGCGCCGCCTGCACCTCGCCGCGGCGCGCGTACATGCCGGTCAATCCCACCGGCCCCAGCGCCAGCGGCAAGGCCAGGCGTTCGCCGAACAGTTCGCTCTCCAGGCTGAGCTCGGCCACGTTGCGCAGGATCCGCTGGCGCAGCGCGATGTCGGCCAGGTCGGCGACGTTGCGCCGCAAGGTGTGCTCGGCATAGGCGCCGCCGTCGATGTAGTGGAACAGGAACGGCGGCAACCGGCGCCGGGCGGCATCGCGATAGTCGGATGCGGCGGAGATGATCATGGGGGGCTCTTCAGCGGGGGGAGGGGAGGCGCGAGGCACGGGCGCGGCGCGCCTCGTCCTCGTCCAGCGTGCGCAGCGCGGTGTGCACGAAGGCCAGGTGCGCGTGCGCGGCGTCGCGCGCGCGTTCCGGCTCGCCGGCCAGGATCGCGTCGTGCAGCGCGCGGTGCTGCGCCAGCAGCGGCGCGAAGGTGCGCGGCGACTGGAACAGCAGGTGCCGGCTCTGCGAGATGTTGGTCTGCAGCAGGTCGAACAGTCCGCGCATCACCTGCAGCAGCACCCGGTTGTGCGCGGCCTCGGCGATGGCCAGGTGGAAGTCGGCATCGGCGCGCGCCTCGGCGGCCGCGTCGCCCTGCGCATGCGCCCGCAGCATCGCCTCGAACGCCGCGGCGATGCGCGCGCGGTCGGCGTCGGTGGCGCGCAGCGCCGCATGCCAGGCGGTGGCGCCTTCCAGCGCATGGCGGGTTTCCAGCACGTCGAAGCGGTACGCCGGGTCGCTCTGCAGCAACGGCAGGAACGGTTGCAGCGGCGCCACCACCTGGTCCTCCGGGGTGGGCGGCCGCTGCACGTAGGTGCCGCCGCCGGCGCGGGCACGCAGCAGCCCCTGGCTGGCGAGTTGGGCGATGGCTTCGCGCAGCGCGGTGCGCGAGACGCCCAGTTCCAGCGCCAGCGTGCGCTCGGCGGGCAGGCGCGTGTCGGGTTGCAGCCCGCGCTCGGCGATCAGCGCACGCAACTGCGCGGCGACGCGATCGCTCAGGCGGCCGCCGCCGGCCTCCGGCGCCATGGTCGGCGGAGCGCCGTGCGACTCGGAGGTCGCTATGACAGGCGCGGATAGTTTGGTCATACCAATTTTCATGGGCGGCAGGAAGAGCCGCCATTAAATTCCCGGAAACCCCGGATGTCAACGGAATCTTGCCCGAATTGGTATTACCAATTAAACCGTGCCGTAGCGCGCCATCGTCGCGGCCAGCACGAACAGCAGGGCGAGCAGACCCAGTTCGACGGACACGACCCGGAACACCGTGACCACTTGCGCCGGCGCCGGCACGACATCCGGCCGGGCGCGCGCCTGGCGGCGCCAGCGCAGCAGGCGCAGCGTGGGCAGCAGCGACAGCAGCCCGATCGCCGCGAACACGCCCAACTTGGCCCAGAACCAAGGGTTGTGCAGGAAGTAGTCCGCGCCCTTGAGTCCGTAGCGCACGCGCAGGCCGCCTACGACCAGGACCGTCAGCGCCGCCGCTAGGCCGTACCCGGCGTCGGCCCGCAGCAGCCGCGTCAGCCGCGCCGTATCCGGCGGTTCGCGCAGCAGGGTCCATTCGACCGTTAGCGCGACCGTCAGCAGCAGGACGGCCAGGTGATGCAGCACGGCGAGCAGCAGGTCGAGCGCGAGCATCGCGCGGGCCTCACCAGACGAACGGCAGCAGCCGCCAGCTGTGCGCGGCGTACCGCGGGTACGCGTCGGGGAAGGCCTGGGCCAGCACGGCTTCCTCCACCTGCATCCGGCGCGCAAAGGCGGCCGTCACCGCCAGCGCGATCACCGCCAGCGAGGCCCAGCTGCCCAGCCCCAGGCCCAGCCCGTAGAAGCACGCCAGCGCACCGGTGTAGGACGGATGGCGCAGCCAGCGGTAGGGACCGGCGGTGATCAGTGCATGGCCGGGCTGGATGCCCACGTCCACGGTGAACTGGCGCCCCAGCACCGCGATGGCCCATCGCCGGAACGCCAGGCCGCCGACCACCATCGCCGTGCCGGTCCACAGCAGCGGCAGGCGCCAGCCGGGCGGCCAACGGCCGATGCCCAGCACGCTCAGCACCACGGCCGCGAAGATCGCCGCGTACAGCACCGTCCACAGCATGCGCAGCGTGCCGCCATCGCGCGCCGGATCGTCCTGGCTGCGGCGGCGATGGCCGATGAACAGTTCCATCGCCCACCAAGCGGCGCAGGCGATCCAGAACAGCAGGTGCGACAGATCGAGGATCATCGTCGAATACTCCTTCGCTCAATGCGGTAGAACGGCGGGCAACGCCGACAGGATGACCAGCCAGTGCAGGATGAGCCCTGGCCACAGCCGCCGGCAGATCAGGAACAGTGCGCAGAACACCAGACCCCATGTGAAGAACCACCCGAACTGGCTGACGGACTTCAGCCCGTGTTGCGCAACGAACGCCAGTGAAGCGAGCACGCACGCCACGACGATCGGCATGCCGCGGCGACGCAAGCCCTGCAACGCGAAACCGCGATACACCAGTTCCTCGCACAGACCGCCCAGCAGGCCCATCACGATGTAGATCAGGCGCGCCTGCAACGTGCGCGGCGCAAGGTTCGCCAGATCCGACAGTTGCGCCGGATCGGCCGCGGGGCCATGGGCCAATGCCCATTCCACGCCGCCTACCAGGGCGCATCCGGACACGAGGTACGCCGCGATCAACCACGCCGTGCCGCGTGCGCCGAATCGCCAGCCGATGTCGTGCCACGACCAGCCCGCCTTGCTCAGCGCGAGGCGCAACAGCGCGAGCTGACCCGCGTACCAGCAGGCAGCGGCAAGAAAGACCACAGCCTGCGCATCCCAGTGCGCCGCTTCCATCGCAGGCCGCTGCAACAGCAGCAGCGATAGCAGCAGCGAGCCCAGCGGAAAGCCGAGCAGGACGGAAACCAGCGTTGCTGTCGGCATGGGGTGGCAGGGCGTGGTGGTCGCGATGGGCGGCATGCGGAACGATCTGCGGGAGGACGGTCCCAGCATCCGCCGACGATCGAATGCATGGCATGGCCGGTCGTCATGACCAGGACCTGCCGGAAGTCACGACATGCGTTCCGGCGGTCGCCAGGCGCCATCCGGGCCGCTCCGGCGACGCACGCCCTGCGGCACAGGCGCATGCCGGTGGTCACCGATGCGACCTGCCGGAAGTCATGACCTGCCGACACCCCATTGTCAGGTGCGCCAGGCCGGGCGAGCATCGACGCCATGCATCCGACCCTGCGCGAGTTCTTCGAGCCGCTCAACATCGCCGGCCTGATCACCATGGCCGCGGTGGCGTTGTCGTTCGGCTTCGATGCCGACGGCGGCACGCTGCGCTGGTGGCTGATGGGCGGCTTCGCCGCGCTGTTCATCGCCCACGACTGGATCAAGACCCGTCCTGTCCTGCCGGACGCGGCGCTGTACGTGCAGGCGGCACTGGCGCTGTGGCTGGTCTACATCGAGCCGCGCGCCGGCACGGCGCCGGTGCTGCTGGTGATGCTGGTGGCGCACGCGGCCATGCGCTGGCGGCCGGCGGTGGTGCTGGCCTTCGGCCTGGCGATCAACGTTGGCCTGTACCTGACCCTGGAAGCGGTAGGCGTCAAACGCCAGTGGCTGATCGTCGTCATCTACGCCAGCTTCCAGGCGTTCTCGGCCCTGGTCGCCTACTACGCGCGCAACGCCGAACGCACGCGC
>Ga0207650_10004080_pt1 | contig 9981 bp, 9 predicted proteins | sample KBSS63metaG_FD_184325 | JGI IMG/M metagenome (GOLD analysis project Ga0207650, IMG submission 184325) | Switchgrass rhizosphere microbial communities from Kellogg Biological Station, Michigan, USA - KBS S6-3 metaG (SPAdes) (version 2) | ecosystem: Host-associated > Plants > Roots > Rhizosphere >...
GGCGAGCGGGCCTTTTCGATCCTGTTGTTCCAGGACCTGGCGATCGTCCCGATGATCACCATCATCGCCGCCATGTCGCGGGTCCCGGTGGATCCCAGCGCACCGGGCGGCTGGACGCTGGCGCTCTACACGGTTGGAGCGATCGGCGCCCTGTGGCTGGCCGGCAAGTTTGTGATCAATCCATTGTTCCGTCTGATCGGCCGGTTCGGCGAGCGCGAGCTGTTTGTCGTCGCCGGCCTGTTTGCGGTGATGGGCTCCGCCGCGCTGATGCACTCGCTGGGCCTGTCGGTGTCGCTCGGCGCATTCGTCGCCGGCGTAATCCTGGCGGAATCGCCTTACCGTCACGAGCTGGAGGGTGACGTCGATCCGTTCCGGTCGATCCTCCTGGGCCTGTTCTTCCTGGCGGTAGGGATGATGCTCGATTTGGGCACGATCGCCGCACGGCCAGGCCTGGTGGTCGGCCTCGCCCTGTCGCTCATCCTCATCAAGTGCCTGATCATTTCCGGCCTGGCGCGTATTTTCGGCAATAATTGGCCGCGCAGCATCAGGCTTGGCCTGCTGCTCAGCCAGGCCGGCGAATTCGGGTTCGTGCTGTTCGCACAAGCGGCAACCGCGCAGCTGATCCTGCCGGACGCTGCGTCCCTGTTCGGCGCGGTGGTCACCTTGTCGATGGCCGCGACGCCGTTCCTGATGCGGCTGACCGACTGGCTCGAGAAGCGGGAAGTAGATAGCGTCAAAGGGCTGGCAGGACCCGAGGAGTCCCCCGAAACCAGCGTTGTCGTGGTCGGCTATGGCCGGTTCGGGCAAACTCCGGCGCAGATGCTGATGGCCAAGCGGATCGGCGTGACCCTGATCGATACCGACGCGGAGATGATCGAGGCGGCGGAGCGATTTGGGGTCAAAGTCTACTTCGGCGACGGCATGCGGATCGACCTGCTTCGGCTGGCGGGGGCGGAAACGGCCAAGGCGATCCTGTTCTGCAACGACCGGGACAATGGGCTGGATCGTGCCGCCCTCAAACGCGTGCTGGAGGCATTCCCGCAGGCCGCCGTGCTGGTCCGGGCATTCGACCGTATCCACCTGATGTCGTTCCGTGGCCTGGACCTGGCTTTTGCGCAGCGCGAAATGTTCGAAAGCGCGGTGAAAATGGGTCGTGCAGCACTCGAGATACTGGGTGTCGATGCGGAGGAGATCGATCGCGTCGATTTCGAATATCGGCTGCGCGATTGCGAACGGCTTGAACGCCAGACCGAGACCGGCGACCTGCGGGCGGGAATTGAACAGTCGTTCGCCCCGGACCGGACGCTCCCCGAAAAGACCTAGGCAGCCCGATCCAGAAAGGCAGTGAGACGCTGTGCATCGACCCGCGGCTCGAGAAAGGCCCGCCCAATTCCGTGTGCCAGGACGAGCGCGATCTCGCCCTGGCTGTTTTTCTTGTCGCGCCGCATCCAGCCGGCAAGCTTTGCTCCCCGATGTTCCAGCCCGATGTCGGCCAGCCGGGTCGGCAATCCGCAAGCAGCAAGGTGCGCGATGACTCGTTCGCCGTCCGTCGCTGGGCACAGGCCAAGCTCCGTCGAAAGGCGAAAGGCGAGGGCGATCCCGAGCGCCACGGCCTCGCCATGAAGGACCTCCCCCAGCCCGGCTTCCGCTTCGATCGAGTGCCCAAAGCTATGGCCAAGATTGAGCAGCGCACGCCGCCCAGACCGGTCCTCGACGTCGGCAGCAACAATCCGCGCTTTGGATTGAACCGACGAGATGATCGCTTGCTGGCGAAGGTCGCGATGGCCGGCGAGCACGCCACGGCCATTGGTCTCACACCAGGCGAAGAAGACCGGGTCGTCGATCAGCCCATATTTGACCACCTCTGCGTATCCAGAGCGTAGCTGGCGCACGTCCAGCGTGTCGAGGAAGGTGGGGTCGACCACCACCAGGGCCGGCTGGTGAAAGGTGCCGATAAGATTCTTCTCGCCAAAGGCATCGATCGCGGTCTTGCCGCCAATGGCGCTGTCGGCTTGGGCGAGCAGGGTGGTTGGCAACTGGATTACCGGGCAGCCACGCTTGAAAAGAGATGCGGCAAGGCCGGCGACGTCTCCAACACTGCCCCCGCCCAGCGCGATGATCGGCGTGGAGCGCGTCGCGTGGCGATCGGCAAGATCGGCCAGGACTCGATGGAGGACGGTCCAATCCTTGGCAGCTTCGCCCTCGGGCAGGAGGATCGGATCGGCGCCCAGGCGATCGGCGATGTCCTGGCCATGAAGCCCGAAAACCTTCGGCTCAGTAACAAGGATCGGCGCCGCGCCGCGTGCGAGGTCTGCAATCTGATCGAATGCGGCCTCGACGGGACCGATCAGCACGTCATAGCCGCCCGAAACCAGGTTCACGCGGACATTGGTCATCCCGAGAAGCGCTCGCCGAGTGCCGCCACAATTGCCTCAACGACGTCGCCATGGGCGCCGCCCTCGCTTCGAATATGAATTTGGGCCTCCGCGTAACTGCTGCGCCGCTGGTCGGCCAAACGGGAAAGGATTTCCTTCCGGTTGCCCTTCTTAAGCAGCGGGCGATTGTCACGGCGGGACGTTCGCTCGGCCAGCACATCGATCGGTGCGTCGAGCCAAACCGTAATTGCTTGTTCGTTCAGCAATTCCCTTGTGCGGGGATCCATGAACGCGCCGCCGCCGGTGGCGATCACCCGTATTTCGCCACTGACCAGGCGAGCGACCAACCGGCGCTCGCCATCCCGGAAATCATGTTCGCCATAGCGTTCGAACAGGTCGGATGTACTGGCTCCGGAGGCCTCCTCGATTTCGACGTCGCTGTCGACGAACGGCAAGCCGAGGCGCCGCGCCAACCGCCTGCCAACGGTCGACTTGCCCGAGCCCATCAGGCCAACGAGGACGATCGGCCGATCCAAATGTTCGAACAGCTTTTTCACTTTATCGGTAGTTCCTTTTGGCTGGGGCTATACATAGGGCCTCAAGGTCGGGCAAAAGCCTTTCTCCACCCCGATCCTCAAGCGGAGCCACCATGCCTCGAGGCCTGATTTTCCTGGTTGTTGCCATCCTCCTGATCGTTGGCGGGACCTTCCTGCTGTCGAGAAGCGCAGATGAAGTGCCGGTGAAGAACATCGAGACCGACGTCACGAGCAATGCTGCCGCGAACTAAGAACATCCTGATCGGGACAGCCGCGCTGGCCTTGGCAGCAGCGTTGCCCGCGATTGCCCAGGACAAGCCGGAATCGATCCTTCCGCCCGGCTTTGGCGAACCGACCGCGCCTGCGCCGGAGCCTGTTACCAACAATGCAGCCCCTGCCGTCACTCCGCCGAGCGAGCGCCAGTCGCTGGAAGGTTCCGCGGTCGAGATAGTCGAATCGCTGCTAGGCGACGAAATGGCCCAGGCCGAACCCGTGCCGCAGGTTGAATATCCGCGATCCGCGCGGCGTGACCCGCGGATTGCCGGGACGCTCGATCCGCTGGACCTCGGTTTCGGCACACCGCCGTGGGGTGCAGCAAGCGGGAAGGCGTTGGAAATCCTCATGCGGCGGATGGCCACTCCGCTGGCCTCGCGCTGGGCGCATATCGGCCTTCGTAACGCGCTGCTTGCCAGGGCGCCAAGCCCTGGGGACGTTCATCCCGCCGATTGGGCGGCCGAGCGTGCGTGGCTGCTGCTTCGAATGGGCGAGGCCGACGCGGCCCAGCTGCTCATCGCCAGCGTCGACAGCGACCGCTTCACACCGAAGATGAACCAGGTTGCGCTGCAGTCTGCATTGGCCAGCAGCGATCCGTCCGCCATGTGCCCGGTCGAGGGCGCGCTCGGCAAGCTTGAGCCCCAGGTGGTCGGACTGGTCGGCGCGATATGTGCCTCCCTGTCGGGCGAGTCCGAGCGTGCGGCTGCCGACATCGAAGCGGCTCGCCGTCGCGGCCGGCTCGGGGGAATAGACTTGGCCCTGGCCGACAAGGTGGTCGGAGCAGGCGCCGAGACGTCCCGCGCAGTGACCATCGAATGGGAGCCGGTCGATCGGCTGAATAGCTGGCGCTACGGCTTGTCCACCGCGACTGGAATGATGCCTCCGGATCGGCTGGTTAATTCGGCCAGCCTGCAAACGCGGGCCTGGCTGGCGCGTGCACCGATGTTCTCGGCGACGCAGCGCTTGCCGGCAGCCAGGGTGGCGGCGGCGTTGGGCGTCTTTTCGAGCCAGGCGCTCGTCGATCTTTATGCGGCATCCTATGATGCGACCGACCCGGATGAGCTGGGCGGTACCGACGCTTGGCAGCTTCGCCTTGCCTTCATTGGCAAGGACCAGGACGCCCGGCTCGCCGCGATGCGAACGATCTGGGGCAATGCCGATTCTCCGCTCGACCGGGTAGCGGCCCGCGTCCTGCTTTCGCGAGCCGCCAGGCACGTTGCCCCGGACTCCGATCTTCAATCGGACGCACCGGAAATCGTCGCGTCGCTCCTGGCCGGAGGATTTGATCGCGAAGCCGCCCGCTGGTCCCAGGCTCTGGCCAGCATGGACGACGAGCCGGCCGACAAGGTTTGGGCAATGCTGGCGCTTGGCGCTCCCGAAACCAGGGGACTTGGGATCAGCGCGTCGCGGATCGAAGACTTTGCCGATCGCGACGAGAGCGAGGGGAAGCAGCGCACCGCCCTGCTCGTCGCCGGACTCGCCGGGCTTGGCCGGATCAACCCGGCGACGGCCGGCCGGCTCAACCGGGCATATCGGCTCGGTCTAGGCGCCAAGACGGGCTGGACCAACCTGGTCGACGGAGCAATGCGCCGGCGGCAAGGTGGCACGGTGTTGCTGTTGACCGCCAGTGCTCTGCAGGGCGGCGATTTCGATCAGGTCCGCGCGGTCTACATGTTCCACGCTACCAACGCCTTGCAGAAAACCGGACAGGGCTATCTGGCTCGAATGATTGCAGCCGAGGCCCTTTCGCGCACGTGACGGAAGCGAGCAGCGGACTTGGTGACCGGGCGCTGATTGACCGATTCTGCGACATGCTGGCAGCGGAAATGGGTGCGTCTCGCAATACGTTGCTGGCCTATCGGCGCGATCTCGAAGCGGCGATGGAAGCGATCGGTTCATTGGAGACTGCGGGTAGCGCGGAAGTCGGCCGGCTGGGCGGCGCTTGGGCGGCATTGGCGCCGTCAACCGTGGCCCGCAGGTCAGCAGCACTCAGGCGCTTCTTCGGATTCCTGCTCGACGAAGGCTTCCGCGCTGACGATCCATCCGCGGCGCTGCCCCGGCCAAGCCTGCAGCGTCCACTCCCGAGAATCCTGGAGACGCATGAAGTCGAAGCTATGTTTGCCGTGGTCGGAGAGCGGGCTTCGAGCGGCGAGCCCCTGGCGCTCCGCAACCTGGCGCTGCTGGAACTGCTGTATGGGTCAGGGCTTCGCGCAACCGAGCTGGTTTCACTGCCGCGCCGCGCGGTCCGGTCCGGCCAGCCGTTCCTGATGCTTCGCGGCAAGGGGGACAAGGAAAGGCTCGTGCCGGTATCCTCCCGGGCGGCCGAGGCGGTGAGGAACTGGCTGCCGCATGTGCCCGAAAGCAGTGCCTGGCTGTTTCCGAGCGGAAAGTCCCATTTGAGCCGAGTCCGTCTGTTCCAGCTGGTGCGGGCAATGGCGGCACTGGCTGGCATTGCGCCGCACAGGGTCAGCCCGCATGTGTTGCGCCACGCCTTCGCGACCCACCTGCTGGCAGGCGGGGCGGACTTGCGTGTCCTGCAATCCCTGCTTGGGCATGCTGACATCGCCACCACGCAGATTTACACGCATGTCGACGCGGCCCGTCTGGTCGAATTGGTCAACGCCCGCCATCCGCTTGCGACCAGCCATGGCAAGGGCGTCGGCGTTGACGGATGAGCCGTCGACCCTTACCCCGCGCCGCCGATGCTTACTTATCTCGAGTTTGAAAAACCGATCGCCGCGCTGGACCAGCGGATAGCTGAATTGCGGGATACCGCGAGTGCCGGCGAAATCGACATCGATGCGGAAGTTGCCAAGCTCGAGGCCAAGTCGGCCAAGCTGCTAAGGGACACATACGCCAAGCTGACGCCGTGGCAAAAGACGCAGGTCGCGCGTCATCCGGAGCGGCCTCACTTCAAGCATTATGTCGCGGCCATAACCGACGATTTCATGCCGCTGGCAGGTGACCGGGCATTTGCCGACGACCCGGCGATCATCGGCGGCCTGGCCAGGATCGAGGGCCGCCGGGTGATGCTGATCGGCCACGAAAAGGGCGACGACACGGCCAGCCGCCTCAAGCACAATTTTGGGATGGCCAAGCCTGAGGGTTACCGCAAGGCGATCCGGTTGATGCAGCTGGCAGACCGGTTCGGCCTGCCGGTAGTAAGCCTGGTCGACACGTCGGGCGCCTTCCCGGGCGTCCAGGCGGAAGAGCGCGGCCAGGCCGAGGCTATTGCCCGCTCGACCGAACAATGTTTGGCGATGGGCGTGCCAATGATCGCCGTCGTGGTTGGCGAAGGCGGATCCGGCGGCGCAGTCGCAATTGCCGCCGCAAATCGCGTGCTGATGTTCGAACATGCGGTCTATTCTGTCATCTCCCCGGAAGGCTGCGCCTCGATCCTGTGGCGGACCGCCGACAAGGCGGCGGAAGCTGCCGAGGCGATGAAGGTAACGGCCGGCGACCTACTCGCGTTAGGCGTGGTCGACCGGGTCGTTCCCGAGCCACTGGGCGGCGCGCATCGCGCGCCCGCTGAGGCGATCGACAATTTGAAGCTGGCCATTATCGAGGAAATCGATGGGCTGGCAAAGCTCAGCACGGCCCAAATTCTGGAACAGCGCCGGGCCAAATTCCTCGCCATTGGCTAGGAGACCGTCGGAACCATCGTTCCGCATGCCTCGTTCATTTGGCGGAAATCCGCAATTGGCGATGGAGATGTCATGCGTACCGCTATTGCCTTGCTCGCTACCGCCGCGGCACTGGCCGCACCACTTGCAGCAGATGCCCAGCAAGCACGTTATCTAAATCCTCGCGATGTCCAGGAAGCGGCGCGCCAGCATGCCGAGGTGGTGGAAGAATTCGGCGGTGCCGAAACCGGCCCAAGAGCCGCCTATGTCGAAGGCGTTGGGCGCCGAGTTGCGGCTTATTCCGGTACAGCCAATGCCGGTCAGGTCTATCACTTCACCACACTGGACAGCGCGGTCGAAAACGCGTTCGCCGTGCCGGGCGGCTATGTCTACCTGACACGTCAGCTAATGGGCATCATGAACGATGAGTCCGAGCTGGCCTTCGTGGTAGGGCATGAAACGGGCCATATTGCCGCAAACCATGCGCAAGCGCGGAAATCAGCGGCCAATACCAATGCGATACTTGGAGTGCTCGGCCAAGTCCTCGGCGCCGTCGTCGGCGGCCCCGCCTTCGGTGGACTGATTTCCCAGGGCGCCCAGCAATTTTCGAAGATGCGGTTGCTTAGCTTTACCCGCGACCAGGAATATCAAGCCGATGTGCTCGGGATCCGTTACATGACGGCCGCCGGATATGACCCCAGCGGCAGTGCAACGATGCTGTCGCAGATCGCTCAAGCGACGGCACTCGAGGCGCGCATCCAGGGCGACCAGAATCGCTCGACGCCGGAGTGGGCCAGCACTCATCCCCTAAGCGAGAATCGTGCCGCCCAGGCGACGCAAATCGCGCGCCAGACAGGCAGGGTAGGAGTGGGCCTTCGTAACCGCGATGCATTCCTTGCCCAGATCAAGGGCATGATCGTCGACGACGATCCCGCCCAGGGAGTCATTGACGGCAGGATCTTTACGCATCCCGATCTTCATCTCACCTTCGCAGTTCCGGCAGGCTTCCTGATGCAGAACAGCACGCGCAGAGTGTCGATCCAGGGTTCCGCCGGACAAGCAGAATTCAGGGGCGGCCAGTTCAACGGGTCGATGGAAGATTATGTTTCCCGGGTACTGCAGGGACTCACCGAGGGCCGGGTCCAATTGCAATTGGGACCAATGCAGCGGACCACGGTGAATGGCATACCGGCGGCCTACGTCGTCGGGAGGGCCAACACCTCCTCCGGCGGGTTGGATGTTGGTGTCTTTGCCTACCAATGGGACCAGAATACGATCTACCACTTTCTCACGCTTACCCGGGCAGGGCAGGGGCTGGCGCCATTCGCATCGATGGTAGATTCATTCCGCAGGATCAGCCCGGCTGAAGCGGCGGCGATCCGGCCGAGAGTAATTGACATCGTGACGGTGGGCAGGGGAGACACGATCCAGTCGCTGGGAAATCGGATGGCTTATCGTGATTTTCGGGTGGACCGATTCCTGGCGTTGAACGGGCTCGCGGCGAACAGCCCGCTGGTCCCTGGCCAGAAGGTTAAGCTGGTGGTCTACGGAACTCGGCGAGCTTAGTTCGAGGCGTCCTGGACCTTCTGGTCAAGTTTGCCCCACATGCCGGTTGATCCACCGCCAAGTTTGCTCATGCCACCAATCGCGGCAACCGCGATCAGGGCACAGATCAAACCGTATTCTATTGCGGTCGCGCCACGCTTGTCCGAGCGAAGCTTACGACCCGTTGTTCGGACAGCGAGCACGCTACCCTCCTCTGGTCCTGGTCCACGAGGCGGTTTTAGGGCCGAAACGATTAAGAATTGATTGGCGGAACGAGGTTAATTCGCCGCTTTCCGCGATTATTGCTTCCAGGCGAGGAAATGGAGAATTTCCACGATTTCCTCAGTGCGACCGCCTGCCCCTTGGGCCGCAAAGGCGTGGCGGGCGAGTTGCAATTCCATTTTCGACATTGGCGGCGGTCGATGACCAAGAACCGATGTGGCGCCCATTGAACGCAGGTCGCGGACCAGTGCGTCCAGCCCTTCATAACGAAGCCTCAGGCGATCCACGTCCACTACCGGCATGCCAAAGTCAGCTGACGCAAGCAGCTGAGCCAGGGCAGCGGCTTCTATTCTCGGGTGCGTGCGGGCCGCAATTCGCCCTTCATGTCGACCGGCTTCGATCAGCGCCGTGCGAAGCGCCGGCAGGCTATTGCCACCGGCTATGGCTCCAATCAGGGGGGCGTCGTGCTTGAGAGACCGGCCAATCAGGCGAAGCGCAAGTGCCAAATCGTTGACGCTGTCCAGCGTTCCGATCGCAAGGCAGAGATCGTATTGCTCGGAGCCGAAGTCATGCCGATCCTCTTCGATTCGCAAGCCGCCGGCCCTAGCGGCAAAGAGTGGACCGGGATCAGCGACGTCAATCGTTTGAACGATGCCTGAAAGGCGCGATCGCCAGTCCGCGGACGGACAGCCAAGCAGCAGGGCGCGACCGAAGGTCCGGGGAATGTCGCCTAGCCGGTCGAGGCATTCGTCAAAGGCGCGATCGAACAGGAACAGCTCAGGCCCGGTCCGTGCCGCACGATCCCGGCGGTGGGCGCGAAGCTGGCGATCGAATAATTCGGGGGGCACGGCGCCGCTTGTGCGGCGGCCCGCCTTTCGCGACAAGAGGCGATGGTACGCGCAATGTTGCGCCCGGTCCGGGGGCTTGGAAATCTGCTGCTCGATTTTGCGCTTCCGCCGAGATGCGCGGGCTGTGGCGAAATCATCGCCGAGGCAGGCAGCTTCTGTCCGGAATGTTGGCGTAAGCTGGAATGGCTGGGCAACAGTGGCTGCCAGCATTGTGGACTGCCGCTGGCTGGAACCGATGCGGAAACCTGCGGCCGATGCCTCGCCGACCCGCCCAAGGTCGACCGAATTCGAGCGGCAGTTGCCTATGACGATATTCCGCGGTCAATCGCACTTCGCCTGAAATACGGCAGGAAAGTCGCATTGGCACGAACCATGGCCCGATACATGACGCCTCTGCGCGGTGAGTGGTGCCCTGATGCCATCGTCATGCCCGTTCCACTGCACCGCTGGCGACTATGGGAGCGAGGATTCAACCAGTCGGGCCTGGTGGCCCGCGAATTGGCCCGCAGTTGGGGATTGCCGGTCGATCAACGGGTCTGCGGCGCACGCGGCGAACCAA
>Ga0207650_10004087_pt1 | contig 9967 bp, 10 predicted proteins | sample KBSS63metaG_FD_184325 | JGI IMG/M metagenome (GOLD analysis project Ga0207650, IMG submission 184325) | Switchgrass rhizosphere microbial communities from Kellogg Biological Station, Michigan, USA - KBS S6-3 metaG (SPAdes) (version 2) | ecosystem: Host-associated > Plants > Roots > Rhizosphere >...
CCACGAGGTCTCGGCTGCTCGTCGTGCATGATCCACCCCCCCCAGCGTGACCAGCCACCCCGGGATCACGCCCCGGGATGATCGGCTTCATAACTAAACGGAATCTTAACGGACCTTCGTGCGGCAAATCATGGCCCGCGGTTCTTTTGCGGACATCGGAAAGGGCAGCTTTTGCGTCGCTTGCGTTGCCCGGCCCGGGCAATCCCCGCGCTCTCACGCATCCGTGACAAGTGGCGGCTGGCAGAAGGCGCCCGGCCTCCCGATCTCAGTATCCACAGGACAATTCGTGGCGCGGCCGCCGGTCGCGCAGGTGCCGGTGCGCGCTTTTGCCCCGCAGCAGGTGGAACGGCCGGTGGCAAGGCGCCGTTGTACTGACAAAGGAGATACCGATGCTGAAGACCTCTAAATTCATCCTGCCCTATGAGCCCGGATACACCGGGCACTGGGAGGCCGAAAAACGCCGCAAAGAAACCCGCGAATGGCTGCGTCAGCGCGAGCGGGATATCGCCGCTCCCTCGATTGTGCCGGACACGCCGAAAACGGACGCCGCCACCTCGAACCGCCGCTGACGCGTCATATGGCTCGCTACCGTATGTCGCTGCTGTTGCTCTCCGCTCTCATCGCACAGCCCGCAATGGCGCAGGTCGGCGCGTTTTCGCAAAGTCCGGGCGGAGAGGCCCGCGCCAAAGCGCGCGGCGACGGCGCCCAGGTTGAGTGTGGTCCGATCGGCTGCAGGCCGCTTCCACCGGGATGCCGTCAAGTGCGTCTCGGCGGCCGGTGGCTGGACAACAACGGTTTGCAGGTGGTTTGCGACCGCAAGCGAAACTAGCGCCTGCAAAAGCTGCCAAACCCTCTTCGCGTGCGCCTTTGGCTCGCTCAGCGCCAGGGATAATTCCGCCGTGGCGCGTTCAGGGTCGTGTCTTGCGGAATCCCCAGTGCTGCATTCAGCGCCGGATCGTCCAAAATGGTCCACAACGCCGACAGCGTCTTGTCCGGCCATGCCGAGGTATCGACGAGCGTAAGCCGGCTCTCGCGCAGCGCAAACGCCAGGTAATTGTCTGGCGAGATCGCGAGCGCGGCACCGACCTCGGGTGACCACAGAAGGTCCCTGAGCTTGAGGACCGCCGATCCTCGCACCGCGCCGGGCGGGAGCGCGTCCCACAATATATCCTGTGCTTTTCGCACCGTATCGTCGAGGCTCGTTGCGGCATCCATCGGGGTGCTCCGGTCGATACGGAACTCAACGCCGTTTGTGCCGCGGCGTTCCCCCGCGTGCCATCGCTCGCTTGGCCATTCTTGCGCGAAATTGCCGTGATCCGCCGATCGACGCATGCTCGGCGCGCCGCCGCGGGTTGTGCGCAGAACGAGGCGGGAAGGCGCCCGCGCCCTCATCGCGTCACTCAGGGGTCTTGGGGGCGCCATTTGCTTCCCACGCTCGCACCCGCGGCCCAATGCACGAATGCGCTGCTTGCAGGCTCACCCTCCTCGGGCGCCCATGCAGCGAATTCATTCGGCCGATAGGGGCCGGGCTTGACCTCCAGGACCATGGTTTGCGGCGCGAGCGCCACCCCGCCGTGCCAGGTGCCAGGCGGGATTTGCGCGACCGGGGCAGCCGCGCTCATCGCCAGACGCTGCACCAGCTCAGCCTGCGGATCGAAGATCAGGAAATCGAATCTCCCGCGCAGCAATACGATCATCTCCCATTGCTCGCTGTGCACGTGCGGGCGGACGTAGCTCGGTGGCTCGAGCCCGATCAGCAGCCGCTGAACCTGATCCTGGTGGTCCGCGTGCAGCAGCAGGTGCGCGCGCTTTCGCGTGCTCGCCGCAGCGGTATCCAGAAGCCGTGCGAGCTCGTCGTTGCCGACCAGCTGCGGTTCGAGGATTCGTGTCATCATGCATCTCCGGCTGGCGGCATGTTGACCGCCGGTTCCGCGAAGGATTACGCTGACGTCGCGTTCAGCGGTCTGCATTGGCATTCTCACCAATGCGAGCTCAAAAACAATTCAAGAGCAATTTGCCGGACACGACTGCGCCGGCAGGTCAAGGGAGGACTACGATGAAGGCCCTGGCAATCGCTGGTGCTGTCACGAGCTCATGGCTGGTGGCCACTGCGCTCACGCCTGCAGGCGCGGGCGACATGACGTTCGAGCGCTCGCTCAATGTCGGCAAGGAACCGCAGAACTGGCTGCTTCACCACGGGAATTATGAGGGGTACCGGTTTTCCCAGCTCAAGGAAATCAACACTGATACGGTGAAGAATCTCAAGCCGGTCTTCAGCGTCGCCCTCGGAGGATACGAAAGCGGCGGCCGCTACAAGTTCGGCAACCTCGAAGGCACGCCGATCGTCGAGGATGGCATGATGTATGTCACCGACGGGTGGGGCTCGGTCTACGGCATCGACGTCTCCAGCGGCAAGAAGGGCGCGATCAAGTGGAAATTCGACCCCGGCGTGGATCGCGCCTGGGCCGGCGACGTCGCCTGCTGCGGCGTCAACAACCGCGGCGTGGCACTGTGGAAGGACAAGGTGATCTCGATCGCGCTCGACGGCCGCATGTTCTCGCTCAACAAGGCGACCGGCGAGATGGTCTGGGAACGCAAAGTCGCGGACCCCGGTATCGGCGAAACCCTCACGCTCGCGCCGCTGGTCGTGCGCGATGTCGGGATCGTCGGCGCCGCCGGTGGTGAATTCGGCATCCGCGGATTCATCGAGGGCGTCGACCTCAATACCGGCAAGCAACTCTGGCGCACCCACACCATCCCGGGTCCCGGCGAACCCGGCGGCGAGACCTGGAAGGACGGCAAGGAGCGCTACAAGCACGGCGGCGGATCGGTCTGGGAAACGGCGACCTACGATCCCGAATCCGACACCTTCTACCAGGGCATCGGCAATGCCGGGCCGGACTGGGATTCCGAATACCGGCCCGGCGACAACAAATGGGCGGCCAGCGTACTCGCGCTCAGCCCCGCCGACGGCAAGATCAAATGGGGCTTCCAGTACACGCCCCAGGATCCTTACGACTTCGACGAGATCTCCGAGCACCCGATCATCAATGCCAAGGTCAACGGCGTCGACCGCAAGCTGGTCGTCCACGCCGCCCGCAACGGATTCTACTACGCGCTCGATCGCACCAACGGGTCGTTCATCCTCGGAAAGCAGTATGTCGACCAGTTGAACTGGACCACCGGCCTCGATCCCAAGACCGGCCGGCCGCTCAACTACAATCCCAACATGGATGTCCAGGCATACACGCCGGGCAGCCATGGCTCGCGCGCCAAGCCTGCGGGCGACCGCCTCTGCCCATCTCACTTCGGCGGCAAGAACTGGGAGCCCAGCGCCTACAATCCCGAGCTTAAGCTGCTTTACATCCCGTCGTTCGAAGGCTGCAACTACCTCGAAACCGCCGAGCAGAAGGATTTCGTCGACCAGGGCGGCCCGATCAAGCCGCGCGAGCGCTTCGCGGGCGGCGGTTTCAAGCAGAGCGAACGTCTCTACGGGAGCCTCAAGGCGCTCGATCCCACCACGGGAGAGACCAAGGCCAACCTCCGGCTCGAATATCCCAACAGCAGCGGCGCGCTTGCGACCGCCGGCAACCTGGTCTTCATCGGGCATACCGACGGGACGCTGACGGCCCACGACGCCAAAACCTTGAAGGAGGTCTGGAGCTACAGTGTCGGCTCGGGGATCAATGCTCCGCCCATCAGCTATTCGGTCAACGGAAAGCAATACGTGGCCGTACTCGTGGGTTCGAAACAGCCGTTCTTCGTTTTGCAGAACGCTCCCGAGCTCAAGCACACCTCGACGGCGTCGATCCTGTACGTATTCGGGCTGTAGCCGTCTCGCGCTCGGCCGGCGGGACGCCGTCGGCCGACTGATTACGGCATTGCCGATCGCGCGCCGCGGGGAGGGCGGCGGGCGATCGGCTTGCTTTTCTGTTCTCGTTATGTTCTTATCAGCCATGGCCGTCGGCGCTGCATTTCATCGCGCCGCGGATCGCCGGATCATTGAACGCAGTTGGGGGGGGCGTGGCATGCGACCGCTGCTTGGCGTGCTGATTTGTGTGCTGACACTTTGCCTGGCGATTGGCGCCGAGATGCTCACACCGCAAGCCTTCACGGAAGAATTTGCCCGCGCCCTGACGCGCGCGCTGCCGTCGTCGAGCGTGTCGGTCGCGGGCGATTTGAAACTGACGATGAAGGAAGCGAACGGGATCAATCGCACCGTCCAGCTCAACAATGCGTATAACGAATACAAGCTCGATCCCCAGCGGTTCGGCGATATCGTCGAGACCTTCTCCGCGATGTTCTCGCAGTCGGCGAGCAAGGAGACCGCTCTCGACCGCACCCGCGTCGTTCCGGTCATCAAGGACCGGCAATGGCTCGACGAGCTTCACAATACCCTCAAGGGGAGAGGCGTTGCGCAGCAGCATCTCGCAGAGCCGTTCAACAAGGAGCTGGTGGTCGTCTATGCGTTGGATGATCCCAACCGGATGCGATATCTCACGACGCAAGAGGATTTCGGCCTGAGTCGTGCGGAGTTGAGAGCGCTTGCCGTAGAAAATCTCAAGCGCGTCCTGCCCAAGATCGAGCTGCGCGGCGACGATGAGGTCATGCTCATGAGCGCCGGCGGCAACTATGAAGCCAGCCTGCTGCTGATCGACGACATCTGGTCGAGCGGGCAGGTCAAGGTGAACGGCGACATCGTCGTCGCCATACCGACGCGCGATGTGCTGCTGGTCACCGGCTCCCGCAATCGGGCCGGCCTCAAACGGGTGCGCGAGCTGGCGGCTAAATTTGTATCCCAAGGACCATACGAGCTGACCGACACTTTGTTCCGCTATCGCGACGGGCGCTTTACCAAATTCGGCTCGCGTTAGCCGCGGCGCTGGCCGCTCGTCAGTCCGCTCGCTCGGGCGCAAACCCGAACGTCTGCTCGAACCGTTTGGCATAGGCCGGCCACACCTGCGGATTGACCATGCGTGGCGGGCGTTTGCCGTCGAGCGTCATGATCAACTGCTCGGCGGCGATCCGGCCCATATTGGCCCGCGCCTCGCGCGTGACGCCCGCGGTGTGCGGGCTCGCGATCACATTGTCGAATTGCAGCAGCGGGTGATCGGGCGGCGGCGGCTCCTTGTCCCACACGTCGATGCCGGCGCCGGCGATCTGCTTGCTGCGCAGCGCCTCGGCGAGCGCGCGCTCGTCATGGATGAAGCCGCGTGCCGTGGTAATGAAATAAGCATGCGGCTGCATCAGCGCGAACTCGCGCGCGCCGATCATGCCGCGCGTTCCGTCGTCGAGCGGGCAGTTGACTGACACGAAGTCGGCACGCTGCAGGAGCTCGTCGAGCGTGACCTTTGCGGCACCGCGCGCGGCGATGGTATCGGCATCGAGGTAAGGATCGAAGGCGATCACCTGCATCCCGAACAGGCCGCGGCACAGCTCGGCCACGCGACGGCCGACATTGCCGAACCCGACGACGCCGATGGTGCGGCCCTGCACGTCGTTGCCGATGAAGGCGGCGCGGTCGCGCATGGTGCCGCGCCGCAAGGCGTGGTCGGTCTGGATGATCTGCTTCGAGAGCGTGAGCATCATCGCCACCACATGCGCCGCCACGGCCTCGGCGTTGCCGCCGGTCTGGTTGACGACCAGCACGCCGGCGTCGGTGCAGTCCTTGACGTCGACGGTGTCGTAGCCCGCGCCGCTGGTTGAGACCACGAGCAGGTTCGGCATGCGTGCAAGCAGCTCGCGCCGGGCGTGAAAGCGCGGGCGCAGCTCATCGCGGGCGGACCCGATCTGATACGCATGCGCGGCGGCGATGATCGGCTGGGCGTCGCCGTCCGGCGTCTCGTTCTCGAGCTTGTCGAGCCGGATCTCGGGCCGCTGCGCGATGATCTCGAGATAACAGGGGTGGGCGACCTGGCGCACGTAGAACACGCGCTTCACATTGTCCTTCATTCTTCGAGGTCCTCGATTCCACTCTCACGCGCGCTTGAACGCGGGCATCACGTCCTTGGCAAACCAGGTGAGCTGTTCCTTGAACTCCTTGGGCGGAAGGCCTTCCGCCCAGTGGATCATGAAGCTTTCGAGCCCCGGATATTTGTCCGCGATCGACTTGATGCCGTCGATCACCTGCGCCGGCGGGCCGCAGAACCAAGCCTTCTGCTCGACCCCGTCGCGCAGCGAAGGGATCCGCGCCGGCGCGCCTGGCGTGCCCCAGGTGCGCCCCTGCTCGTCGGCATAGCGCACGAAGCCGAACGGCGCGAACCATTTGTAGCGCTCGTCGTGGGCGGGCTCGAGCTTGCGGATGGCGTCCTCCTGGCTTTGCGCGAGGTAGATGCCGGCACCCCAGATCATGTCCTCGCCGAGCTGCTTGGCGCGGCCATGCCGTTCGCAGGCGGCGTGATAGGCGCGCACGACGTCGTCCAGGATCTTTTCGCCGTTGAGCGTCACCATCGCCTTGAGGCCATAACGCGCCATCAGGTCGATGGTCTTGCCGCTGGCCACCGGCATCCAGATGTCGACGGGCAGGTGCAGCGGTCTCGGCACCATGGTGATGTCCCTGAGGCGATAGCCGCGGTAATCGATCGGCGGCGGGCATTCGTAGTACTTGCCCTTGTGGTGGAAGGCGTCCTCGTTGAAGCATGTGAGCAGGAGCTGGAGCTGCTCTTCGAACAGCTCGCGATTGGCGTCAGCGTCGAGCAGCGGCGCCCCGAACGTTTCCACCTCGCGGGTGTGATAGCCGCGGCCGACGCCCATGATGACACGCCCGTCGGTGACGATGTCGGCCATGGCGTAGTCCTCGGCCAGCCGGATCGGATGCCACATCGGCAGCACATTGAAGGCGCAGCCGAACTTGAGACGCTCGGTCTGGGTCGCCAGCCAGAGTCCAAGCTGGATCAGATTGGGCAGGCACTCGTAGCCCTCGCGCTGAAAGTGATGCTCCGCCGTCCACAGCACGTCGTAGCCGAGACGGTCCATGTGCTGCGCAATGTCGCGTGCGGTCGCGAAGGCCTCCCGCAGGTGCTCGTCGGAATAACGCCGCTCATTGGCAGGGGTACCGGCGAGACCGACATTTTCGAGCTCGATCTGGCCGACATAGAGAACGTGGAAGTTTCTGATCATGCGTCAGTTCCCCCGGCATCGACCGCCCGCGTCGCCTTGGTTCTTCCGAGGCGATCGCAAGGCACGGTCGCAGCGACCGGACAGGGCAATTATCAACGAAGGCGTGAAGGCTCTCGGTCCGCGCCCGGCCATCCGCGGATCAGTCCAGCGCCGTTGCCGAACGCCGTCAGCGCCGCCGGGATCGTCGCGCCATTGCGGTGATGGCGCAAAGCGCTCATGCCGGCGGATGCCGGCGAAAGTACTCGGCATCCCGCGGTTTTTGCGTCCATTGCGGGTTGCCGCGCCACTCGAAATGACGGCTCGACATGTCCCCGCCGTAGCGCACCCGGAACAGCAGCGTGCGCTGCGGCCCGTTGATGTATTCGTGCAGTTCGCCCGGCGGATGCACCACGAACGCGCCCGGCATGATGTCGACCGTCTCGGTCGGCGTGCGCATCTTGCCGCCGCCCTGGAAGCAGAAATAAATCTCGGTGGCGTCCGGATGACAATGATTGGGGCTGATCTGGCCCGGCTCCCAGCAGGCAACCGTGACGTCGCCCTCGCCGATCTCGCCGAGGACCTTCTCGACGTGGTGGGTGGGATTCCACTCCTGCTCCTGGAGCAGGCTGAAGACATGCATGGCATTCACCTTAGGCCGGCGATGGGAACAGACTTGGATGCGCGCGCGAGCGGTTGCGCTGCACGCGCTACGCCAGACCCTCGACGATACGCAGGTCGCGCTCGGCGGCCTTGCCGAACACCTTCAACGCGGCTTGATAGCCTTCGCTGTCATGGGCCGCGATCGCGCGCTCGACGCTGTCGAACTCGATCACAACCACGCGCTCGGTGAGTCCCGCCTCGTACGCTTTCGCAGCGTTGCCCCGCGCCAGAAAGCGCCCGCCGGCCGCGGCGATCGCGGGCCCCGCGAGTTTGGCGTAAGCCGCCAATGCATCGGGATTGGAAATCGAACGGTAGCACGCGATCCAATACGCCTTCGCCATTGTGGTCTCTCTCCCTGAGGTGCCCGCATTGCGCGGGAAGAACAGCAGCCTAGCGGATTGCGGATGAGAAGACAGCTCGTCTGTCCCTAATCGTCACCGGCAGGGCTGGTTTGCCGCGAGCCGCCAGCGGCTGATCCCGGGCTCCGCCCGCCGGCCCGCGGGGCTACCCAAACCCGGCGTGTCTTTTTGCGCCCGCCGCGTTACCATGCCGACAACCGGCTTCATTCCGGAGACACGCCCATGGCAACTTTGAAAACGCTCGCCCTCATTGGTCTCCTCGCCATCCTGGCCGGGATCGCGGCTGCCGTCTACTTCTTCGGTGGTTATTACAGTGTGGCCGGAACGGCCGAGGATCCCGCCGTCGTCAAATGGGCGCTGACCAAGGTCCGTCAGGCATCGATCACGCGGCACGCCAAGGACAAACCGCCGATGTCGCTCGACGATCCTGCGACCGTGCAGGCGGGAGCGCGCGCCTTTTCCGAGCGCGGTTGCGTGAATTGCCACGGCGGTCCGGGCGTGAACTGGGCCAAGTTCTCCGAGGGCTTGCGTCCGGATCCGCCCGACCTCAAGGAACTCGCCGACGAAATCTCCCCACCGGAACTGTTCTGGGTGATCAAGCACGGCATCAACATGACGGGCATGCCGAGCTTCGGCCTCATCGAGGTGCCCGACCAGGAAATCTGGACGATCGTCGCCTTCGTCAAGAAGCTGCCGAGCGTTTCGGAGGCGGACTTCAAGGCGTGGACCGCGAAGCCTTGAGCTAGCTCAGGCGCCGCACGCGCGTCCGAGCTGGTGCTCGGACGCCGGCGCCGTCTTGCGGACACACTCGGCGGCAATCTCGACAGCTCTGTCGGATGCAATCCGGAATCGTCGGCTTCAACCCGGCGCAACTGATCTTTGCGCCCATGATCAAGGGTGGAATGAATATGCGCGTTCTGATTGTCGGCGCGGGAATCGGAGGCCTCACCCTGGCGGCGCTATTGCGGCGCTGGAACGTGGAGCCGGACCTGATCGATCGCGCGCCGAACTTCGACCATGCCGGCTACATGCTCGGCCTCTATCCCCTGGGCAGCCGCATCCTGCACGGTCTCGGCGCCTTCGACGCCTTCGTCGCGGCGAGTGAGCCGATGGACTACTACGCCGTTGCCAACGGCAAGGGAGAGGTCATCAACCGATATGAGCTGGGCGTGGTCACGGACCGTTTCGGTCCGATCCGTCAGCTCAGCCGCGGTGACCTGCTCGGTCTTCTGGCCGCGGCGGCCGGGAAACCGCCGGTGCGCATGGGCGTCGGCATCACCGGGATCGAGCGGCAGGGTAGCGAGGTGCTCGCGCGCACGAGCGACGGCGAGACGCGGCGCTACGACCTCGTGGTCGGCGCGGACGGCATCCATTCGACGGTGCGTGGCCTGGTTTTCGGTGAAAGTCCGACGTTCGATACCGGCTGGGGCGGCTGGGTCTGGTGGGCCGACCACGGATTGGTGCCGCACGATACCGTCACCGAATATTGGGGCGCCGGCCGGTTTCTCGGCGTCTATCCGACCCAGCGCCGGATCGGCATCGTGGCTTGCGGCCCGGTCAAAGACATGGACCCGAACGATCGCGCGGGACGCCGCGAGCGGATCTTGCGTCACTTCGCGGCGCTCGAAGGCAAGGCCGGCGCGATCCTGCACTCATTGCCGGGCGACGAGGAGGAGCTGTTCTTCTGGCCGCTTGCCGATCAGCGCGCGGCCAGCTGGGTCAAGGGTCGGGTCGTGCTGCTCGGGGATGCGGCGGCGGCCTTCCTGCCGACGGCAGGCATCGGTGCTTCGATGGCCATGGAATCCGCTGCGGTGCTTGCCGACGAACTCTCGCGCGCCGACGCGGAGCAT
>Ga0207650_10004089_pt1 | contig 9961 bp, 7 predicted proteins | sample KBSS63metaG_FD_184325 | JGI IMG/M metagenome (GOLD analysis project Ga0207650, IMG submission 184325) | Switchgrass rhizosphere microbial communities from Kellogg Biological Station, Michigan, USA - KBS S6-3 metaG (SPAdes) (version 2) | ecosystem: Host-associated > Plants > Roots > Rhizosphere >...
ACGACCACCACCGCGACCAGCGCCTGCAACAGCGCGGAGGCGAACGACAGCACGACGCCGCGCACCCAGGTCTCTTCATTCGCGACCATGTACGAGGAGATCACCGCCTTGCCATGACCGGGTCCGGCCGCGTGAAAGATGCCGTAAAGGAACGACAGGCCGAACAGGCCCCAGGCGACGCTGCCATCGGCTTTCGCGGCACGGATCAGGCTCGAAAACTGCCGATAGAACTCCGCCTGCTTGGCGAAGATCCAGCCGAGCACGCCGCCCATCGGAGGCGCTGGCGCCTGCGCGCGCGGTGCGCCGAAGGGCCCGGCCTGCGCGAAGGCGGCGTCGAGCGCGCCCGCCATCAGCAAGAGGCCGGCGAGCGCGGCAATCAACAAAACGAAATGAACGACCGGTCGTCCCGCGACGACGGGTTTCACGGACATCGCACCGAAATCTTGTTCGCAAATTCGGCGCCGATGGTCAGCGAGGGATCTCGCTGATCGGGGCCAAGCTGGCTGAGCTGTTGCGACAACGCGGCACTCATTTCCTGTGGACGCGCGACCGAAAGCTTGCATTGCGCGGGGGCGCCGACGAGCTTGACCGGGTCTTTCTCGGCAAAGCTGAAGTCGACGAAATACTCCCGGTCGTAGACTTCGAGGGTGAGGTCCTTTGCCTTCACCGGCGCCTTGAGCGGCAGGGTGAAGTAGAGGGTCAGCACCGTATCCTTGATGTTGTAGTCGAGATAGTAGCCGGCCTGCGGGTCGTTGAACTCCACCTTCTTTCCATTCGCCTTCGCGTAGGTGAAGAAGTCGTATTCCTTGAGCGAGGTGACGTTGACCTCGGCCAAAGGCGCCAGTTCCTCGCGCGTATACTCGCCCTTCGTCTTCGACTCCAGACCTTGCAGCGCGAAGACCGAGAACATGTCGTCGAAGGTCCAGGCGTGGCGCACGCCACTGACCGAACCGTCCGGCGCATAGACAAGCTCGCTCTTGACCGTCACCCACACGTGCGGATGCGCCGACGCCGTTTCGCCGCTGATCACCACCGCGAACAACACGGTCACGATGGAGGAGAAAAAACGGTAGATCATGGATTCTGCCCGCCAATTGCGCCGCACGCCGCCGGCAGGGCACGATATCACGGACTGCGGCGGAATGGAGGCGCGGACATGACAGTCCGCCGACATGCCGCCGGCGGCTACGCTAGACCCCCGCCGCCCCGCCGTCGGCGCGCGGATCGTGGCCGCCTTCGAGCGTGCCGTCCGGATGGAGCACCACCGCCCCGGCATGGCCCATGACGTCGGAATAGGCGTCCGGCAGCACCTCGACATCGTGGCCTGCAGCCAGCAGGCGCTCGACCAGGGCGCCGTCGAAGCGCGCTTCCATGCGCAGATTGGTGTGGGTCGAGCCCCAGGTGCGGCCGAGCAGCCAGCGCGGGGCGTCGATCGCGCGATCGAGCGGCGCTCGATAGCGCACGTACCGCGTGAACAGCGCGGCTTGCGTTTGCGGCTGGCCGTCGCCGCCCATGGCGCCGTAGGCGAGGACGCGGCCATCGGCGAGCACCGCCAGCGCGGGATTGAGCGTGTGGAACGGTAGCCGGCCAGGGGCCAGCACGTTCAACGCGTCCGCTTGAAGGGAAAAGCTCGCGCCGCGATTTTGCATCAGCACGCCGGTCGCGGGCAGTACGACCCCCGAGCCGAATTCCCAATAGAGCGACTGGATGTAGGACACGACGAGCCCGGAGGCATCGGCGGCGCCCATCCAGACCGTGTCTCCTTCTCCATAGTGTGCAGGCCAGTGCGCCGCCTTGCGGCGATCGATCTTGAGCGCTTCGCCGTCCAGAAACGCGGCGTCGAGATAGCGCTGGACCGGCTGCCGGATGCGATCGGGATCGGTCACCACGCGGTCGCGCACGGCAAAGGCGCGCTTGGTCGCCTCGATCAGCCCGTGGACGTGATCGAAGCCCTCGGCATCGGGCACGCGCAGCCGCTGGAACAGCGCCAGGAGGACTAAGGATGCGAGACCTTGCGTGGGCGGCGGCGCGTTGAACGCGGTGCCCGCCTCGAGCGCGACCGACAACGGCTCCGCGAGGCTCGCCCGGCAGCGTTCGAGGTCTCCACGCGTGACCGGGCTGCCGACCCGGTCGAGATCGCCGGCGATCTCCCGGGCGACGTCGCCGCGGTAGTAATCGTCAAGTCCGGCATGGGCGAGATGATCGAGCGTGGCGGCGAGTGCCGGTTGCTTGAGCAGCGTGCCGGCATCTGGCGGGCGACCATCGACCAGGAATGTCGGCGCGAAGCCGGGGACGTCCTTCAACTCGGCAAGTTTCTCCGCGGTGAGCCGGGCTTGGCTGCGCGAGACGGCATAACCCTCCCTGGCGTGGCGGATCGCAGCTCCGAGCAGGTCAGGCAGCGGGAGGCGTCCGCCATGCGCCCGCGCGGCTTCGAGCGCCAGCGCCCAGCCGGAGATTGCGCCGGGCGCGGTGAGCGCCGCCAGCGGGCCCCGCGGCGGGATCGTCTCATCGTCACGGTAAAGTTCGCGCCGTGCATTGGCGCCGGCACGGCCAGCCGCCATCAGCGCGCGCACCCGCCCCGACGGTTCACGCACCAGCCAGAAGCCATCGCCGCCGATCTGGGCCATGTGCGGGTAGACCGCGGCGATGGTTCCGGCCATCGCCACCATGGCCTCGAGTGCGTTGCCGCCGGCTCCCAAGGTGGCGCGTCCGGCCTCCACGGCGGCATGGTGAGGAGCGGCGACGACGCCCCGGCGATGTCCGGCGGTGTGGAGATCCATTGGCTCAGGGTGTCACGGGAACAGGAAGTGTCATGCGCGGCTTGACCCGCGCATCCATCCTCTTCGAAAAACGTCTTTGCGAAGAATGATTGATTGCCGGGTCAAGCCCGGCAATGACAACGGGAGAAGCCGATGCAAATGGGCCTCGCTCATGTGGAGGTCTCGGCGACCTCTTCGCTCAACCCCCGCCGTCGCAGCAGCCCGTCGGGCGTCGGCAACCGGCCGCGGAAGGCGGTGTAGAGCTCGACCGGATCGCGCGAGCCGCCGGCGGCATAGACATGATCCCGCAGGTTCTTCGCGGTGCCCGCGTCGAAGATGTCGCCGGTTTCCTCAAACGCGGCGAAGGCATCGGCGTCGAGCACCTCCGACCACATATAGCTGTAATAGGCAGCGGCGTAGCCGCTACCCGCGAATACGTGCTGGAAATGGGCGGGGCGATGGCGCATGACGATCTCCGCCGGCATGCCGATGCGCGCGAGCGCGTCGCGCTCGAAGGCGTTAATGTCGAGGGGTGCGCGATCTGCCTGGCCCGCCGCCCGCAGATGGATGTCGAGATCGACCAGCGCCGAGGCGACGTATTCCACCGTCGCATAGCCCTGGTTGAAGGTCCGCGCGGCGATGAGGCGGCGCAGCAGGTCCGGCAGAATCGGCTCGCCGGTGCGAAAGTGAACGGCGAAGCGGCTGAGGATTTCCGGCCGCTCAAGCCAGTGCTCGTAGAGCTGCGAGGGCAGTTCCACCCAGTCCGTGAGAACGCTGGTCCCCGAGACCATCGGATAGGTGACGTCGGAGAGGAGCGCGTGCAATGCATGCCCGAATTCGTGAAACAGCGTCCGGGCATCGTCGAACGAAAGCAATATCGGCTCGCCCTCGCCGCCCTTGGAAAAATTCATGACATTGACGACCAGCGGCCGGATGTCGCCCCGGAGCTTTTCCTGATCGCGCAGCGTCGTCATCCAGGCGCCGCTGTGTTTCGAGCTGCGCGCGAAATAGTCGCCGAAGAAAAGGCCGCGATGACGCCCGGCGGCATCGCGCACCTCCCACACCCGCACGTCGTCGTGCCAGACCGGGATCCCGTCGCGGCGTTCGAAGGTTAGTCCGAACAGGCGGTTAGCGGTGTAGAAGGCAGCCTCGATGATGCGGTCGAGCTGGAAGTACGGCTTGATCGCCGCCTCGTCGATGTCGCAACGCAGCTTGCGCAGCTTCTCGGCGTAATACCGCCAGTCCCACGGGGCGAGCGCGAAATTCTTTCCTTCATCCTGGACAAGGCCCTGGAGCGCATCGCGATCTTCCATGGCGCGGCGGCGCGCCGGCAGCCACACGCGCTCGAGCAAGGACCGCACGGCCTCCGGGGTCTTCGCCATGGCGTCGTCGAGGCGGTAATGCGCGAACGTCGGATAGCCGAGCAGCCGCGCGCGCTCGGCACGCAGTGCCACCATTTCGGCAATGATCTCCTTGTTGTCGGTCGCACCGCCGCCATCGCCGCGCGCGATCCAGGCACGGAAAATCTTCTCCCGCAAATCGCGCCGGGCGGAGAATTGCAGGAACGGCTCCACGCTCGAGCGCGAGGTGGTGATGACATGTTTGCCGGCAAGGCCACGCTCCTCGGCCGCCGCCTGGGCCGAGGCGCGCACGAAATCGGGAAGTCCGGCGAGGTCATCCTCGCCGTCGAGCACGAGCGTGTAGCCCTGCTCATCCGCCAGCACGTTCTGACTGAAGGTCGTGCCCAGGGTGGCGAGGCGTTCGTTGATTTCGCCGAGCCGCGCTTTCGCAGCGGCGTCGAGCGCGGCGCCCGCGCGCTTGTACATCGCGTGATAGCGATCGAGCACGCGCGCCTGTTCCGCCGTCAGGCCGAGTTGCCCGCGGCGGCGGTAAAGGGCGTCGATCCGCCGGTACAGGCTCTCGTCCATGAGGATCCGGTTCCAATGCTTGGCCGCGAGCGGCGCAAGTTCGCGCTCGACCTCCTGGATCGCGTCGTTCGTGTGCGCGCCGGCGAGGAGATAGAAGACGTTTGAGGCGCGCGTGAGCGCGTCACCCGCCGTCTCCAGCGCGTCGATCGTGTTGGTGAAGGTCGGTTCGCCCGCATCGGCAGCAATCGCCGCCACCTCGGCCGCGTGGGCGGCAAAGGCGCGCGCGAAGGCGGGCAGAAAATGCGCGGGCTCGACCCGGCCGAACGGCGGGACGCCGAACGGCTCGGCCCAGTCCTGAAACAATGGGTTGTCGCTGGTGGCTTGCGCGGCGAGGGCTTGGTTCTGCTGATTCATGAGGGTCATATGGGGGTTGATTTCCTGCATTGCAGCGTAGGCGAGGACAGGGGTCAAAGCACGTCGGGCGGGAATAGATTTGAATTTTTCCGATGTGAAACAGCCGCCCCGCTTGCTAAGCTGACCGCAGGCTCAACGTCCAGCCGGCGATTTCGCGTTCAGCTAGCAATCAAGCCGCTCCCCGCTCTCCAGTCGGCCGAGGTCCCTCGGCGGGAGGCGTGAGGAAAGCGCCAAGCCGAGGAGGAAGCATGGTCTCGTTCACCTTGAACAATCGACAAGTCTCGCTCGATGCCGACCCGTCGACGCCGCTGTTGTGGGCCATCCGCGACCACGTGGGACTGACCGGCACCAAGTATGGCTGCGGCGCCGGCCTTTGCGGCGCCTGCACCATTCACGTCGACGGCATCGCGCAACGCTCGTGCCAGATGGACGTGGGTTCGGTGGCGGGCAAGACCCTCGTCACCATCGAAGGCCTGTCTCCCGATTCCTCCCATCCGCTGCAGAAGGCCTGGATCGTCGAAGAGGTGCCGCAATGCGGCTACTGCCAGTCCGGCCAGATCATGAAGGCCGCGGAACTCCTGGCCAAGAATCCGAAGCCTTCGCGCGCCGACATCATGACCCACATGGACGGCAACATCTGTCGCTGCGGGACCTACCATCGCATCATCGCCGCCATCGAGCGCGCATCGAAGGGGGCCTGAGCCATGAATATCATCGACACCAACCTTTCCCGCCGCAGCGTCCTCGCCGGCTTGGGCGGAATGGCATTCTGCATCGCGATCGGCAACGACGGCGTGCGCCTGATGTCGCAAGCGCAGGCGAACACGTTGGCGAACGCTTCGGTGACGCCCTGGGTGCGCATCGCGCCGGACGGTCGCATCACCATTCTCAGCGCCGGCGCCGAAATGGGCCAGGGATCGATGACGTCGCTCCCCCTCATCGTCGCGGAAGAGCTGGACGCCGATTGGTCGAAGGTCGCGATCGAGTGGACCCCCGCTGATGCCAAGATCTACGGCTACAAGGACCCGTTCGGCACCGAACAGCTCATGTGGATCGTCGGCAGCCGCGCCGTGCAGCTCTACTTCACCCAGCTGCGGACGGCCGGTGCGCAAGTGCGCAAGGTGCTCATCGCCAACGCTGCGCAGAAATGGGGCGTCGACCCTGCGACGCTGAAGACCGAGCCGAGCGTCGTCGTCAATCCTGCCAACGGCGCACGCCTGACCTACGGCGAGATCGCCGCCTTTGGCACGATTCCCGCGACGCTGCCCGCGGTCGATCCGAAGGAGCTCAAGGACCGCAAGGATTTCCGCCTGATCGGCAAGTCCGTTCCGCGCCGCGATACCCCGCTCAAGGTCAACGGTACCGCGCAGTACGCAATCGACGTGAAGCTGCCGGGCATGGTCTACGCCTCGACGCTCCACTCGCCTGTGCACAATGCGCAGGCCGGCATCTGGGATCCCGGCAAGCAGGACCAGTCGGCCGCCGCGCCGGAAAGCTGGAACGACGCCGAGGTCAAGGCAATGAAGGGCGTCATCGGCATCGTCAAATTGGCCAACGGCCTTGCCGTGGTGGCCGATCATTTCGAGACCGCGAAGGCCGGGCGCGACGCGCTGAAAGTGACCTGGAGCAGGGCCAAGGCTGACGGCTTCAGCTCCGCCCGCGCGCTCGACGACTACGTGCGGATCCACGCCGACCCCAATGCGCAGGCGGTGAAGCTGGAGGAGAAAGGCGACGTGAAGGCCGCCTTCGCCGGCGCGGCCAAGACCTATCACGCCGAATTCCGCAGCGATTACGGCTATCACGCGCAGATGGAGCCGCTTAACGCGGTGGTCCGTATCAACGATGCCGGCGACAAGGCCGAGGTATGGGAGGGCAGCCAGGCGCCCGACGAATCGCGCAAGGCGGTGGCAAAGGCGCTCGGCCTCAAGGACGAGCAGGTGGATTTCCACCAGTGCTACATGGGCGGCGGCTTCGGCCGGCGCTCGCTCGGCGACTACGCCGCCGAATGCGCGCTCATCGCCAAGGAGGTACGCCGTCCGGTCAAGCTGATCTGGACACGCGAGGAGGATATTGCGCAAGGCATGTTCCGCCCGCAGTCCTTCCAATGCCTGGAGGCGGCAACGGACGCGTCCGGCAGGGTGACGGGCTGGAAGCATTGCGTGGTCGGCGACGGCGAATTCCTGCTCATCACGGGCATCAAGATTCCGTATTACGGGGTGCCGAACCAGTACATCGAGCGGCGCGGCGTCTCCCACGGCATCAAGCTCAAGCACTGGCGCGCGGTCGGCCACGTGTTCAACACCTTCGCCATCGAGAGCTTCGTCGACCAGATGGCGGTCGACCAGGGCGTCGATCCGATCGAATTCCGCCTCGAGCGCCTGGGCGCTACCCCCAAGGCGCGCAAGGTGTTCGAGGCGTTGGCGCAGATGTCCGACTACCAGGCAAAACGGCCGGACGGCCGCGCCATCGGCATCTCGATCACCGAACGTTCAGGCTCGCTCGGGGCGGGTGCGGTCGAAATCTCGCTTGACCGCGCAACCGGCAAGATCCGCGTGCACAAGGTATGGGCGGCGATTGATGGCGGGGTCATCGTGCAGCCGGCCGCGGCCAAGGCCAATGTGGAGAGCGCGATCATCTACGGCTTGTCCAGCATCCTGCACGAGCGCGTGACGATCAAGAACGGCGTCGTGGAGCAATCGAACTTCCATGACTACAACGTGATGCGCATGTCGGACCTGCCGGAGGAGATGAACGTCAGGTTCGTCGAAGTCGACACCCGGCCGACCGGCCTGGGCGAAATCGGTAATCCGTTTATCGCCGGCGCGATCTCCAACGCGTTCTATCGCCTGACCGGCAAGCGGCTGCGCCACCTGCCATTCACGTCGGAGCGCGTGCTCGAAACGCTCAAGGCGTAAGGCGCCGACATTCCTCGAACTCGCGGCGCTCTCTCTCCCACCTGGGAAGAGGGAGCCGCAGCGATCAGCCCGGCATGAAGCGGTCGCGGGTGAGAAAGTCCTTGAACGTACCTTCCGGCACCTCGAAATTGGTTGCGAGCAGAAGGTGCGGATTGGCGCCGATCCAGTTGGCGAGCGAGATCGATTCGTAGGTGCCGTTGTTGAGCACGATCAGCAGTTCGAGATCCTCACTGCCGGCGTTCTCGATGTAGTGCCCGTAACCCTGCGGCACGTACCCGACATCCCCGGCGTTGAATTCCTCTGTGCGCACGCGGCCGTGAGAACCGAACACGCTCATGCGGGCGCGGCCGCCGATATAATATTGCCATTCGTCGGCATTGGGATGCCAGTGCAGCTCGCGCATGCCGCCCGGCTTGATGCGCATGAGCGCACCGGTGATGGTGGTGGAGATCGGGAATTCGTGCTGCGACACCAGGCGATTCGTGCCCCCGGGGTACGTGTCCGGGCGTTGCGCCAGCAGCCGGTAACGATGCGTGAGCGTTCCGGGATTGATCGTTCCAGGCGCGGGATCGGCGGGAAGCGGCGGCGGCACCGGTCCCTTGGCGATGTAGACCTCGCGTTTCGGGAAATTCGCGAAGGTCGATGCGGGCACTCCGAAGTTCTTCGCCAACACCTCGGGCGGCGTGTGCCCGACCCAATCACTGATGCTGAAGGTGCCGAACTCCGAGAAATAACCGTTGTCGAACACCAGCACGAACAGGCAGTCCTCGGCGCCGATACCCTGGATCGAGTGACCGAAGCCGCGCGGGAAGTACCATACGTCGCCGGCGGCGAAGTCAGCGATCTGCGACTGGCCTTTCGGGTTGATGGTGGTGACCCGGCATTGTCCCTTGATTACATAGGCCCATTCCGCCGCATTGGCGTGCCAGTGCAGCTCGCGCAGCCCGCCGGGAACGAGCGACATCAGCACACCGGCGAGCTTTTCCGACACCGGAAATTCCGCAACCGTCGCTTCTTTCGCCCAGCCGCCGTCCCAGGACTTGGGCGCGACCGCACCGAGCTGGAAGCGGAACGACGGCAGTTGGGCGCCGGCCAGCACCGGAGGGGTCGGCCCGAACTGCGGTTGTCCCTCTGCCAAACCATCCGTGCTTGTTGCGGCGGCGATCATGCCCCCGGCCGCCGCTGCGCTTAGCATGTCGCGCCGTGAGAATTCGGACATTATTTATTCCCTCCTTGAATCCAGCCCCCGACGCCCGACGCGACAGACCGGTGTCACAGCTGCCGAGGGCGAGTCAACCAACGCTGGCCCGGCGCGCGCCGCGTTCCGCTGCTACATTCGACCGCATATGCTGAAGCGCCATATCGAATCAACGCCACCGGAGGACCCATGACTGCCATCACGCTCGATCAGGCCGACCGTCTCATCGACGCCATTCTCAAGCGCGGCGCCGAGCTCGATTGCCGGCCCCTCTCCGTGATCGTGGTCGAGCCCGGCTGCAAGGTAAAGGCGTTCAAGAAGGAGGACGGCAGCTCCATGATCCGGTTCGAGATGGCATACGGCAAGACCTATGCCGCGCTCGCCATGGGCCGCTCCTCCAAGCTCGTGAAGGTGCGGGCCGAGGAGAAGCCGATCTTCATGCGCTACCTGCTGAGTGCGACCGGCGACCAGATTTTCCCCGAAGGTGGCGGCGTGCAGATTCGCGACGCCGACGGCGAGGTCATCGGCGCGGTCGGAGTGACCGGCGATACCGAGGACCGCGACGAGGAGCTTGCCGCTTACGGGGTGCGCGCGATCGGGCTCAAGACCGACGAGGACTGCACGGATCTCGGCCGCCGTGGCGGCGTGCGTTTGACCAACACGTGAGTGCTCGCCGTCTCTGCTCGTCATGCACGGAAGGGTCGGTGCCGCGACCACCTGGTAATCCGGCATTGGCAGCGTTGCCTTGGAGGGCTAGTGTCCCGGTTCCGACGTTCGTATCCCTTGCAGCACGCGCTCGTACGAACG
>Ga0207650_10004090_pt1 | contig 9960 bp, 12 predicted proteins | sample KBSS63metaG_FD_184325 | JGI IMG/M metagenome (GOLD analysis project Ga0207650, IMG submission 184325) | Switchgrass rhizosphere microbial communities from Kellogg Biological Station, Michigan, USA - KBS S6-3 metaG (SPAdes) (version 2) | ecosystem: Host-associated > Plants > Roots > Rhizosphere >...
AAGCTGGCGCTCGCCAAGCCCGATGCGATCGTCATGCACCCGGGGCCGATCAACCGCGGCGTCGAGATCGACTCGACCGTCGTCGACGGCCTGCAGAGCGTCATCCTGCCGCAGGTGACGTTCGGGATCGCGGTGCGCATGGCGGTGATGTCGATCATCGCGGGGAACGCAGCGTGAACGCTGCGTTCCCCCCGCTGATCGCGGCCAGGATGGAGCCCCTCCCAACCCTCCCCCGAGGGGAGGGCCCAAGACGAATGCAAGCGGAGCGCCGATGAGTCGGTTGTTGATCACGGGAGCTCGCTTGATCGATCCGGCGAGCGGCCTGGACGAGTTGGGCAGCGTCGCCATCGATGGTGAGCGGATCGCCATCGTCAGCGGGAGCGAAGGCGCCAAGGCGCGCCTGCGCGACTTCGGCGCAGCGCGGACGATCGACGCGCGCGGCGCGGTCCTCGCCCCGGGTCTCGTCGATCTGGCGGCGCGCCTGGGCGAGCCGGGCAACGAGCACGCCGGGCTGCTCGAGTCCGAGCTCGCGGCGGCGGTCGCGGGCGGCGTGACGAGCCTCGTCTGCCCGCCCGACACCGACCCGGTGCTCGACGAGCCGGGCCTCGTCGAGATGCTCAAGTTCCGCGCGCGCAACCTCGACCTTGCCCATCTCTACCCGCTCGGCGCCTTGACGCAGGGGCTCAGGGGCGAAGAGCTGACCGAGATGGCGGAGCTCACGGAAGCGGGCTGCGTCGGCTTCGCGCAGGCCGACGTGGCGATCCGCGACACGCTGGTCCTGCACCGGGCGCTCCAGTACGCGGCGACCTTCGGCTACGCGGTCTGGCTGCGCCCGAACGATGCCTGGCTCGGCAACGGCGTCGCCGCCAAGGGGCCGCTGGCGACCCGTCTCGGCCTGTCGGGCGTGCCGGTGCTCGCCGAGACGATCTCGCTGGCGACGATCTTCGAGCTCGTCCGCGACACCGGCGCGCGTGTTCACCTGTGCCGCCTGAGCAGCGCGGCTGGCGTCGACCTCGTCAGGAAGGCCAAGGCCGAGAAGCTGCCGGTGACCTGCGACGCGAGCATCCACCAGCTGCACCTGATCGACGTCGACATCGGCTACTTCGACGCGGCGATGCGGCTCGTGCCGCCGTTGCGCCAGCAGCGCGACCGCGATGCGATCCGCGCCGCGCTCGCTGACGGCACGATCGATGCGCTCGTCAGCGACCACACGCCGGTCGGCGAGGACGACAAGCACCTGCCGTTCGCCGAAGCCGAGCCGGGCGCGACCGGCCTCGAGCTGCTGCTCGGCTCGGCGCTCAAGTGGGGCGAGGCAAGCAAGCTGTCGCTGGCGCAGACGCTCGCGACGGTGACCAGCCGGCCGGCGTCGGTGCTCGCCGCCTCCATAGGTTCGACTGCCTCCGGGCCAGGCGGCTTGCGCGAGGGCGCGGTCGCCGACCTGTGCCTGTTCGCGCCCGACGAGTCGTGGACCGTCGACGGCACGACCCTCGCGAGCCGCAGCCACCACACGCCGTTCGCTCGCCACGAGATGCCGGGGCGCGTCCGCTGCACCGTCGTCGCGGGCAGGGTCGCCTACGACGCGGCGGAGTGACGCCGTGACGGCGTCGCGATGAGGCGTGTCCGCGCCGTCGCGCGACTCGCGCATGCCGTGGGCCACGGCCTGCACGGCCTGGCAATTGTCCTATTTGAATTTCCTTCGCTCGGCGCGGCGGCGCGTCAGGAGCGGATCCGCTGGTGGTCGAGCAAGGTGCTCGCCGTCCTCGGCATCGCCTTCGAGCATCACGGCACGCCGGCCGAAGGCGGTAGCCTGCTCGCCGCCAACCACATCTCGTGGCTCGACATCATGGCGATCCACGCTGTCGTTCCGCGCGCGCGCTTCGTCTCCAAGGCCGACGTTAAGGCGTGGCCGCTGGTGGCGCGGCTGGTCGATTCGGCCGGGACGCTCTACCTCGAGCGCGAGCGCAAGCGCGATGCGCTGCGCGTCGTCCATGCGGTCGCGGAGGCGCTCAGCGCGGGTCAGGTTGTCGCGATCTTCCCCGAGGGAACGACATCGGCCGGCCACGGCCTGCTGCCCTTCCACGCCAACCTGCTGCAGGCGGCGATCGCCACGGCGACGCCGGTGCAGCCGGTGGCATTGCGCTTCTCGGAAGCCGCCAACGCGGTTAGCGACGCGGTCGAGTTCGTCGGCGCGACCAGCTTGCTGCGCAGCCTCTGGCAGACGTCGTGCGGCGAAGGCGTCCGCGTTCGCCTCGTCTTCCTGCCGCCGCGTCCTTCGGCGCACGTCGATCGGCGCGAGCTCGCTGCGCTGCTGCGCGCCGACATCGCCGGCGCGCTCGGCATCGATCCCGATGCTGCGCCGGCGACGAGCGCCTAGGGTCGCCGGCTGCTCGCCTGATTCGCCACCGCGGCCGCCGCCTTCGCCGCCGCCTCGGCGTCGCCGAGGTAGTAGCTGCGGATCGGCTTGAGCGCGTCGTCAAGTTCGTAGACGAGCGGGATGCCGTTCGGGATGTTGAGGCCGACGATCTCGGCGTCGCCGATGCCGTCGAGATACTTGACGAGCGCGCGCATGCTGTTGCCGTGCGCCGAGACGAGCAGCCGCTCGCCGGCGGCGATCGCCGGGGCGAGCGTCGAGTGCCAGAATGGCAGGACGCGCGCGACGGTGTCCTTCAGGCACTCGGTGAGCGGGATCTGCTCAGGCGCCAGCGTCGCGTAGCGTGGATCGCTGCGCTCGCTGCGCGGGTCGTCGGCGGCGAGCGGCGGCGGCGGCACGTCGTAGCTGCGCCGCCAGGCGAGCACCTGAGCGTCGCCGAACTTGGCCGCGGTCTCGGCCTTGTCGAGCCCTTGCAGCGCGCCGTAGTGGCGCTCGTTCAGGCGCCAGTCGTTGCGGACGGGCAGCCACGTCCGGTCCATCTGGTCAAGCGCGTGCCAGAGCGTCCAGGTCGCCCGCTTCAGGACCGACGTCCAGGCGAGATCGAACTCGTAGCCGCCTTCCTTCAGCAGGCGACCGGCTTGGCGCGCCTGGTCGATGCCGTGGGGCGTCAGGTCGACGTCGGTCCAGCCGGTGAAGCGGTTGGCGAGGTTCCAGGTCGACTCACCGTGGCGGAGGAGGACAAGCTTGTGCATCGGGCGAGGGAGGTGGCTGTGGCGTCGGCCCCGGCGCGAGTGAGGCGATGGCGGCACGCGAGCGGGGAGAGCGGGGTCGAATTCTATAATTCGCGCTTTGCCGGATCGGGCTCAGTGGCCCGCGACGACCTTGACCTTCGTTCTCGACAACTGGTATTTGTTCGCCACCGCGCTGATCTCCGGCGGCCTGCTGCTCTGGCCGACGCTGGTCGACAACGTCGGTGGCGCGAAGGTCAGCGCCGCCGACGCGGTGCGCCTGATCAATCGCGAGAAGGCGGTCCTGATCGACATCAGCGAGCCGGCCGAGTACGCCGCCGGCCATGCGGTGGGCGCACGCAGTGTCCCGCTCGCCGGCCTGGAGACGTCTCGCGACCTGCCGAAGAACAAGTCGCTGCCGCTCGTCGTCGTCTGCCCGACCGGCGCGCGCGCGCCGCGCGCCGTCGCCGCGCTGAAGAAGCTCGGCTTCGAGAACACGACGGCGCTCGCCGGCGGCCTGGCCGCCTGGCGCGCCGCGAACCTGCCGACCGAGAAGACCGCCTAGCCGATGCAGCCCGTCAAGATGTACAGCACGGCGACCTGCCCGTACTGCATACGCGCGAAAGCGCTCCTGAAGCAACGCGGCGTCGAGACCATCGATGAGATCCGCGTCGACGAGCAACCCGCCCAGCGCGAGGCGATGATCAAGCTGACACGCCGCTGGACGGTGCCGCAGATCTTCATCGGCGAGACTCACGTCGGCGGCTGCGACGAACTGGTCGCGCTCGACCGCCGCGGCGGCCTCGAGCCGCTCCTGGCCGGCACGCGATAATCCACGCCCCCGGCCGCGCCGCCGGTCCCCGCCTTTCGCATCGCCTGCCGCGGCGCTGCCCCACCCCAGACTTCGAGAGCTCCGCATGGCCGACGACACCAACACGACCCCGATGTTCCAGATCCAGCGCATCTACCTGAAGGATCTGTCGCTCGAGCAGCCCAACTCGCCGCAGATCCTGCTCGAGCAGGGCCAGCCGGCGGTCGAAATCAACCTGACGCTGGGCGCCGAGCCGATCGCCGACGGCATGTACGAGGTCACGGTCATGGCGACGGTGACGACCAAGGTCAACGACAAGACGCTCTTCCTTGTCGAAGCCAAGCAGGGCGGGATCTTCGAGATCCGCAACATCCCCGAAGAGCAGTTGAAGCAGATCCTGGGCATTGCCTGCCCGAACATCGTCTACCCGTACCTGCGTGCCATCGTCTCGGACGTCTGCACTCGTGCCGGCTTCCCGCCCGTGGTGCTGTCCGAGGTGAACTTCCAGGCGATGTACGAAGCGCAGCAGGCGCAGGCGAACGCGCAGATCGGCGGAGCCGCGAGCAACGGCTCGGGCATCGCCGGCACCGTCAACTGACGGGCGCCGCAGCCGCGCGATACCGGCGGCGGGCGAAGCGGCGATGAACGTCACGGTGCTCGGCGCAGGCGCGTGGGGCACCGCCCTCGCGGTCCACGCCGCGGCGGCCCATCCGACCCGGCTGTGGGCGCGCGATGCCGAGCAGGCGGCCAGGCTGCGCTCGGCACGCCGCAATGCGCGCTATCTGTCGGAGATCGTGCTGCCGCCGGCCCTGCAAATCGGCGCCGACCTCGCCGCGGCGCTGCGCCATGGCGAAGGCGGGGTCGTCGTCATCGCAACGCCGATGGCCGGCCTCGAGCCACTCCTCGCTCGCCTGCCACCCGCGTTCGACGCGGCCGTGCTGTGGCTCTGCAAGGGCTTCCAGGAGCCGACCGGCGCGCTCGGTCATGAGATCGCACGCTCGGTGTTCGCGTCGACGCGCGTCGGCGTGCTCTCCGGGCCGAGCTTCGCGATCGAGGTCGCGCGCGGCCAGCCGACCGCTCTCGTCGCCGCGAGCAGCGACGCTTCCGTCGGCGCCGCCGCCGTCGCCGCCTTCCACCATGCCGGCCTGCGCATCTACACGTCGGCCGATCCGGTCGGCGTCGAGGTCGGCGGCGCGGTCAAGAACGTCCTCGCGATCGCCACCGGCATCGCCGACGGCATGGGCCTCGGCCTCAACGCGCGCGCCGCCCTCGTCACGCGCGGCCTGGCGGAGATGACGCGCCTCGGTGTCGCTCTCGGCGCGGATGCGCGGACCTTCATGGGCCTGTCGGGCCTCGGCGACTTGGTCCTTACCGCGACCGGCGACCTGTCGCGCAACCGCACGGTCGGCCTCGAGCTCGCGGGCGGCAAGGGACTGGCCGACATCCTCGCCGACCTCGGCCACGTCGCGGAAGGCGTTCGCAGCGCACCGATGGTGCTGACGCGTGCCGCCGCGAGCGGCGTCGAGATGCCGATCGTGGCCGCCGTCGCCGACGTGCTGGCCGGCACGATCGGGCCCGAGGATGCCCTCGAGCAGTTGATGCGGCGCGAGGCGCGGCCGGAGTCGTTCGATGCCGGTCAGACCGATCCGGCGTAGCCGTTCTGGCGCCAGGCCTCGAAGACCGCGACGGCGACGGAATTGCTGAGGTTGAGGCTGCGCTGGCCGGCGCGCATCGGTAGGCGCACGGTCTGCGCGACGTCGATCGTCGCCCGCACTGCCGCCGGCAGGCCCGACGACTCCCCGCCGAAGACGAGCCAGTCGCCGGGCTCGAACGCGATCGCGGCCAGGGCGCGACTGCCATCCGTGGTGAACGCGAACAGCCTGCGCGGATCGGCGCCGGTGGTCGCGATGAAGGCCGGCCACGACGCGTGCCGCTGTACGTCGACGTACTCGTGATAGTCGAGGCCGGCGCGACGCAGCAGCGGGTCGGACGTCGCGAAGCCGAGCGGCTCGACAAGGTGCAGCAGGCAGCCGGTGTTGGCAGCGAGCCGGATCACGTTGCCGGTGTTCGGCGGGATCTCGGGCGCGACGAGAACGATGTTGAACACTTGCCTTCCTAGGCGTCGCCCGGCCGCGGCGTGGGCGCCAGCACCCAGATCTCGACCGTCGATGCGCCTGCCTGTTTGAGGACGCCGGCGATCTCGGCGGCGGTGCTGGCGGTCGTCATGACGTCGTCGATGACCGCGATGTGGCGGCCGCGCAGCTCGGCGCGGCGGCGCGGCTCGACCGCGAACGCGCCGCGCACGTTGCCGGCGCGCTCTGCGAGCGGCAGCGCGAGCTGGTGCGCGGTTTCGCGCACGCGCAACAGGAGGTCGGGCTCCGCGGCGAGGTCGAGCCGGCGCGCGACCCGGCGCGCCAGCTCCCCGGCCTGGTTGTAGCCGCGCTCGCGCCCCCTTGCCGCGCCGATCGGCACCGGCAGCACGAGAGAAGGCCTCGGTGCGGCGCGCCTTCGCTCCGCGCCTACGATGGCCTCGGCGAAGACGGCGGCGAGATCGAGCGCGCCATGGAACTTGAACGAGGTCATCAGCCGGTCCCACGGCGGCCGGTAGTCGACTGATGCGAGGGCGGCGTCGAAAGGCGGCGCGGTCATCAGGCATGTGCCGCAGACCTCGACCGACGCGGCCAGCGGCAGGGCGCAGCGGCGGCAGCGCGGCACCGCCGCGGCGAAGCGATCGAGACAGTTCGCGCAGACCCGGCCGCGGCCCCAGCCGTGGCAGACGGCGCAAAGACTCGGGCCATGCAATGCGATCGCGCGGCTCAGCGAACCCGCCATGGCGCCAGCGCTGGTCAACGCCACGCTAGACCTCGCCGCATGGCGCTACCAAGCCTCGGGCAACGCGTCGCAAGCATCGCCTCAATATACTGCCGCGCCATGGCGTCGAGCGAAACCGGCAAGGCGCGTGGCGTCGATCGCGTGGCGGCTCGCGCCGCGCTCGGCCGCCTGGGTCGCAACGACGCGTTGCCCTGGCTTCATGGCGAGATCGCGCGTCGCCTGGTCGAGCGGCTTGCGCCGATGCGCGCCGAGCCGCGCCGCATCGTCGAATGGTGGGCCGGCGTCGGTGGTGGCGATGACGTACTTCGCGCCGCTTATCCGAGGGCCGAGCGCGTGGCCGTCGAAGCCGACGCTGCCTGGGCGGCGCGCCGGCGGGGCGCGGAGCGGCGCCCGTGGTGGTCGTTCGGCGCGGCCGGCGCGATCGTCCTCGACGAGACCGCGAGCGATGCCGAGATCGGCCGCGCCCAACTCGTCTGGGCCAACATGGCGCTCCACCTCGTGGTCGACCCGCCGGCGCTGTTCGCGCGCTGGCACGCGCTGCTCGAGGTCGATGGCATCGCCGTGTTCTCGTGCCTCGGACCCGGCACGCTGCGCGAGCTGCGCGATCTCTACCGCGCCGAAGGCTGGCCGACGCCGACGCCTGGCTACATCGACATGCACGACCTCGGCGACATGCTCGTCGAGGCCGGCTTCGCCGATCCGGTCCTCGACCAGGAAACGATCACCCTGCGCTGGCGCAGCGCCGCGGATTTGCTCGCCGAGCTGCGCCTGCTCGGCGGCAACACGGCGCCTGGTCGCTTCCCGGGTCTGCGCACGCGCGCGTGGCGCGATCGCCTGCTCGCGGCGCTCGGTGAACGCGCCGATGCCGACGGCAGCATCGGCCTCAGCGTCGAAGTCGCCTACGGTCACGGCTTCAAGCCCGCGCCGCGCCTGCGTGCCGACGTCCCGGTCGCTGTCTCGCTCGACGAAATGCGGGCGATGGTGCGCCGCCCCCGGCCTTCGTCCTGAGGCGGTGCGCTAAAATCTGCCGCTTTGTCGAGGCGAGCCGGCCTTCGATGAGACTGCGGTCGCCGTTGGCCGCGGCGCGGGCTTCAGCAGACCTTTCAGACGACAGCAGGATGTCAGCTCTCAGCTTCCAGGCATTTCCCGGATCCGCTCCCGCCGCGTCGTCGCTTCGCTTCGGCAGCTTTGCGGGTCCCGACCACAGCTCGGTGCAATGGTTGCTGCGTCGCAACTGCTCGACGACGCCGACCCAGCTGGGCGCCTTCTACCTCTCGCTCTGTGTCTGGTCGCTGGCGATCGGCGGCGCGTTCTGGTGGCGCGGCGCGACGCTGGTCTTGCCGTTCGCCGGGCTCGAGATCCTCGCGATCGGCGTCGCCCTCTTGATCTACGCCCGCCACGCCGGCGACCGCGAGCGCGTGACCCTCACCTCCGGCCGCCTCAGTGTCGAGTGCACGGTCGGGCGACGTACCGACCAGGTCGATTTCGCGCCGGCATGGGTCCGGGTCGAGCCGGCGCATGGCGAGCGCTCGCTGATCGAGCTCTCGGGCGAAGGCAAGCGGATCGCGATCGGCCGTTTCGTCCGGCCGGAGCTGCGCCGCGCGCTCGCCGACGAGCTGCGCACCGCGCTCAGGCGCTTCGGCGCCGCGCGGCCGCTCGACGGCGCCCGCGCCTGAACAACGAACAACAAGCTCACGTGGCAACACCGATGATGACGATGAGAGCCTCTTCGCGCCTGGCCGCCGGCCTGTCTGCGCTTCTGGCCACGACGCTGGCCTTTGCCGCACCGGCCGTGCGCGACCTCGCCGGAGGGCCGGCGGTCAACCAGATCGATCTCCATCCGCCGATGTCGCCGATCGCGATCGACCAGATGTGGTTGCACAACTTCATGCTGGTCGTCTGCACGGTGATCTTCGTCGCCGTGTTCGGCGTCATGTTCTATTCGATCATCAAGCACCGCAAGTCCAAGGGTGCGCGCGCCGCCAACTTCCACGAGAGCACGACGGTCGAAATCGCCTGGACGATCGTGCCGTTCATCATCGTCATCCTGATGGCGCTGCCGGCGACGCGCGTCGTCGTCGCCATGAAGGACACCTCGGCGGCCGACCTGACGATCAAGGCCACCGGCATCCAGTGGAAGTGGGGCTACGACTATCTCAACGGCGAGGGCGCCGGCATCGGCTTCCTGTCGACGCTCGACGTCGCGCAGCGCGAGATGTCCGACTCCGGCAAGCCGCAGGGCGACGACTACCTGCTCAAGGTCGACAACCCGCTGGTCGTTCCGGTCGACAAGAAGGTGCGCATCATCACGACGGCGTCCGACGTCATCCACGCCTGGGGCGTGCCATCGCTCGGCGTCAAGCAGGACGCGATTCCCGGCTTCGTGCGCGACACGTGGTTCCGCGCCGCCAAGCCGGGCGACTACTACGGCCAGTGCTTCGAGCTCTGCGGCAAGGAGCACGCCTACATGCCGATCCACGTCAAGGTCCTCTCGCAAGCCAACTACACCGCGTGGGCCAGCGGCAAGATCAAGGAAGCGGCGGCCAAGGCCGACGATCCGAGCAAGGTCTGGGAGCTGCCTGCGCTGGCGGCGCGCGGCGAGCAGATCTACACCGCCAATTGCCAGGTCTGCCACCAGGCGAACGGCAAGGGCGGCGGCAACATCAAGGCGCTCGACGGCTCGCCGGCGGTGCTCGATGCCGACAAGGCGAAGCAGATCCACATCGTCCTGAACGGTCAGAGCAACGGCGCGATGCCGGCGTGGAAGCAGCTCTCGGACACCGAGATCGCCGCGGTCGTCACCTATACGAAGAACCACTGGTCGAACGCCACCGGCCAGGTCGTGCAGCCGAGCGAAGTCGCCGCCGCACGCAAGTAGTCAAAGCAGAGGACATCGATTTCATGAGCGCAGTCATCGGACACGGCATCCCCGCGGCGGGCGGCCACGATCACGCCCACGAGGAGCATCACGGCGCGCCGCAAGGCTGGCGCCGCTGGGTCTATGCGACCAACCACAAGGACATCGGCACGATGTACCTGTTGTTCTCGTTCACGATGTTCATGGTCGGCGGGCTGCTCGCGCTGGGCATCCGCACCGAGCTCTTCCATCCGGGCCTGCAGTTCGTCAACCCGCAGCTGTTCAACCAGCTGACGACGATGCACGGCCTGATCATGGTCTTCGGCGCGATCATGCCGGCGTTCGTCGGCTTCGCGAACTG
>Ga0207650_10004091_pt1 | contig 9959 bp, 7 predicted proteins | sample KBSS63metaG_FD_184325 | JGI IMG/M metagenome (GOLD analysis project Ga0207650, IMG submission 184325) | Switchgrass rhizosphere microbial communities from Kellogg Biological Station, Michigan, USA - KBS S6-3 metaG (SPAdes) (version 2) | ecosystem: Host-associated > Plants > Roots > Rhizosphere >...
CGCCCGAGCGGGCCGTCGGCTGCGCGGTGTGGGACCCGACGGGGCAACGGATGATCGTGTACGGCGGCTTCGCGAACGCGAGCGGCAACAACCAGCTCACGGACGTCTGGCAGCTCGCCCTGAACGGCAGCCCGGCGTGGACGCAACTCGCCCCCGGTGGCGGGCCGCCGGCGGCCCGCGAAGCTCCGTGCGGTGTGTGGGACTGCCACACGGGCTCGCTCGTGCTGTACGGCGGCGGCCAGACGAGCAGCGGGGCCGTCACCGACATCGCGTGGCGGCTGGGCCTCGGCGGCTCGCCGCAGTGGACGCAGGTCGGCACGGGCGGCATCGGCGAGCGCCATGGTGCACCGGCGATCCTCGATCCCGTGCGGCACCGTCTCGTCGCATTCGGTGGCCAGATCCAGCACGACGGCTTCGAGAGCTACTCCAACGAGGTGTGGACGTACGACCTCGCCGGCAACTGGAGCCTGCTGTCGCCGACCGGCACGCCGCCGCCGCCACGGGCGCGTGGCGCGGTGGTGTACGACCCGCTGCGTGACCGCATGGTCGTCTACGGTGGCGACGACGTCACCACCACGTACGGCGACGTCTACGCGCTTTCGCTGTCGGGCGCGCCGGCGTGGACGCAGATCACGACCGGCGGTGGCTCGCCGCCGGCGCGTTCGGGCCACGCGATGATCTACGACCCGACGCGCGATCGCATCGTGGTGTACGGCGGCAACGGGCCCGGCGACATGACCGAAGCGTGGGCGCTCGACTTCGGCACCTACACGTGGATCCCCGCGGCCTCGGGTTCGCCGCTTCGGCCCGGCTGGCGGTCGAGCATGGCCGCGGTCTACGACGCGGCGAACGACCGCATGGTGCTGTTCGGCGGTGCGAACGACGACGCGGTGTGGGCGCTGCCGTTCACGGGCAGCCAGTGGACGCAGCTCGCGGTCGCCGGCACGCCGCCCCCCGGGCGGTTCGGCATGGCGACCGGCTACGACGCGTCAACGCACGCGATGGTCGTGTTCGGCGGCATGGACGGGCAGTGGATCGCACCCGGCAACACGACCGCGATGCTGCACCTCGTCGGCACGCCGGAGTGGACCACGCTCGACGTCGGCACCGACGTGCCGGCGCCGCGTGAGAACCCGATGGCGGCGTTCGACCAGGCGACGCACACGCTGTACATCCACGGTGGCTGCTGCCAGAACGCCTCGAACACGTGGAAGGCGACGTTCGACCTCGCGGTGCCGGTGCTGGCGTCGGCGATCGACGCGTCCGCGCGGCTCGGCGTCGTCGACGTCCGCTGGTTCGTGTCGGGCGGCGAGGCGGTCACGATCGAGCGCAACGACGGCGGCGGCTGGCGGACGCTCGCGTCCGGCGCCGCGGACGCGACCGGCATGCTGGCGTTCCGCGACGAGGACGTCGCGGGCGGCGGCCGGTACGGCTACCGCGTGCTCGTGGCGAGCTCGACCGGGGTGACGCCGATGGGCGAAGTGTGGGTGGACGTGCCGCGCGCCGCGGCCGCGCTCGCGATCGCCGGGTTCCGGCCGAATCCCGCGCGCGGCGGGACCTCGGTGCGGTTCACGCTGCCGGTCGCCGCGCCCGCACGGCTCGAGGTGGTGGACGTCGCGGGGCGCAGCGTGGTCTCGCGCAACGTCGGTGACCTCGGCGCCGGCGAGCACGTCATGCGCTTGGACGGCATCGCGGCCGGCGTGTACGTCGTCCGGCTGACGCAGGCCGGCCGCACGGTGAGCGGCAAGGCGACGCTGTTGTCGAAGTAGGGCCGGGTTCGAGGCGGAAGGGCCTCGGCGCGACGCCCCGCGGGCACGATGCCCTGCGGGGCGTTCGCGCGTCGCGTGCGTTCAGGCGCGTGGCGCGGGATAGCCCGGCACGCCGGCGCGCACGCGCAGGAACTTCGTCCGCACGTGCGGCCGCGCGGTGCGTGCGCTCTGGATGTGCAGCACGCGCCAGCCGCGCACGACGAGCGCATCGGCGATCAGCGCGCGATGGCAGCGCACGAAGAACGCCTCGGCGCACATGATCGCGGTGGGGCGGTGCGTCGCGATCCGCTCGAGCCGGCGCAACGCCGCGGCGAACGCCGGCGTCCGCATGTGGTCCGCGAAGCCGCGGAACGCCGGGTTCCGCCAGCCCGCGTTCGCGGAATCGCGCCTGGGCCGCCGCCGGCCGCCGAGGCGCTCGATGTGCGTGTAGCCGATGCCCGCTGCCGCGAGCGCGTCGCGCAGCGGCTCGCGGTTGTACTGCGGGTGCCGCGGCGAGAACGGGAACCGCCGCACGTCCGCGACGTGCCGGACGCCGTGCGCCGCGAGCAGCGCGACGAACTCCTCGATCGGGCGCGTCGAGTGCCCGATCGTCCTGATGGTGGGTCGGCGAGCGTCCACGTGGCCGACCGTACCACTCCGTCGGTCGGCCGTGTCGCAGGACGCGCGGGCCGCGCCGTGGTCGACGCGGCCCGCTGCCCGTGGATCAGGCGGATCGCCGCCGCATCGCGATCACGGCGCCTGCGCCCAGCAACAGCAGCATCACGGCGATCGCGCCGATCGTGGTGATCGCCGGCACCACCGCGGGCTGCAAGGTGGTGCTCGAGGTGGGCGGGCCGAACCAGCCGCCACCCGGCGGATCGAGGCGCATGATGCGGTCGGACTGGGTGACGAGCAGTGAGGGGAACCCGCTGGGGCCACCGCTGTAGACGGACGGATCGATCGCGATGAAATCGCCACGTGAACCGCCATCGGCGATCTTGTTCAACGAGCCCGGTGTGGGGCCGCCAGGAAGTCCGATCTCCCACATCGTGCCATCGTTGTGATCCGTATATAGGTAGCCGACCAGGGTTCCGAGCCCGATCGCGATTCCATCGATTCCGGACCCGACCGCGGGCGAGGTGTATGCGAGCGTGCCGGCGCCGGATGGCGGTACGGAGTAGCCAAGGATGTTGTTCGTCGACGGCTTGGCGACGTAGAGGATGCTGCCGTCCGGGGAGAACGCGATCCCATCCCCCACGGCGCCGAGGTTCGCGAACGTCGTGGTATTGCCGGGCGCGGCGACGGTCGGGTCGATCTCGACGATCGTCCCGCCAGCCGTCGAAGCGAACAGGTGCCCCGAATGCGTGCTCACGGGCCCCAGCGGCGGCGGCGGGTACCCCACCAATCCGATGGGTTGCGACACCGTTGCCACCGTACGGATCAGGACGCCGGTCGTCGGGCTGACCTCGATGACGTCGTTCGCGGTCTGGCGCGCGATATAATAGTGGTACACGCCGTTCGAGTAGATCTGCACGAAGCCGCGCAGCGATGGCCCGGTGCCGTAGTTGGTGGTGAGCGTTGCGCCCGCGACCTGATTGTCATCGTGGTTCGGGAAGATGTAGATGCTGCCGTTGTAGTGATCGACGAGGACCGCGCCGTCCGCGCGGTACGCGACCCCGAACGGTCCGGCGCCGACACCGCCCACCGGGAACCCCGAGGCGAACGTGCTCATGGTGAAGTGGCGAGTGTTCGCGGCATAGTCCGTCAGCGTCAGAGCGGCATGAGACGGAGTGGAGGCGAGAAGCAGTGCCAGCACGCCTCCGAGCAGGCAAAGGCGATTCGTCACGCGGGCAAGGTGCACGACGGCGGTCCTTTCGAGGGGGCCCGGCGGGGGTCGCGTACCGGCTGGTGGGCCTTGGCGACCGGGGGCCGAATCCGGTGGTGCGAATCGAGGGCAAGCATCGAGATCGATCGTCTCGACGACGGGCGGCCGGCAAAACGGCCACGATGCGCCACTATCCCGCACCACCGAACATCGAAGCAATGGGTTTCATACGATTGAGATCGAATGGCCGCGACGCATTCGTTCCGCGCCACCAAGCACCGCGGCCACCCCGTGGGACCAGGGTGGCCGCGTTCGCACGGCGCGCGCTGCACGCGCCGGCGTCTTCGATAGGACCGGTCTATCGCAGCCGCGTCACCTGCGAGCTGCGCGTGCCGGCCGGCGTTTCGACGCGCACGAAGTACACGCCCGGCGCCGTGGCATGGCCGCCGTCGTCGCGGCCGTCCCACGTCAGCGCGTGCGCGCCGGCGGCGAACGGGCGCGCGGCGAGCGAGCGCACGAGACGGCCGGCGGCGTCGATCACCGCGACGTCCGCGGCGCCGGCTCGCGGCATCGCGAACACGACGTTCACGGCGCCGCTCGCGGGGTTCGGCGACAGCTTCGCGCCGGGCAGCGCCGCGGCCTCGGCGACCGGGACGCCGACGAGCGGCGTGCCGGTGCCGGACACGCCGTAGACCGGCAGGTACGGCGTTGCCATCGTGCCGGGACCGCCCGAGCCGATGGCAGCGGTCATCGCCATGTCGATGCACGTCGTGAATCCGGGAATCGCGCCGACGGACTGGAACACGATCTTGTCGACCAGGTAGAGCGCGCCGTTCATGCTCACGGTCCAGCCCGGGCACGGCGAGGTGATGCAGATGATCCGGTACTCCATCGCACCGCCGTTCGGGCCGGCCTCGACGAGCCACTGCGTCTGCGGCTTCTGGTGGGCGACGCGCGACGGCGGGTTCGTCGCGTCGGCGACGACCTGGCCGTTGGAATAGAGCAGCACGCGGTAGCCCGTCGTGCCGAGCGCCGAGAAGTCGGGCTCGAACTCGGTGGCGCCGGACTGCACGTAGCACTGCAGGTGACCGAGCACCGACGTCGTGCCGGCGACCAGGCCGCGCGCCTCGCACGTCAAAGTCGCAGGCGCGAGCGGCTGCTCGTCGATCACCATGCCGAGCGACGGGCGCGACGGGCTCTCGCGCGGGCAGATCGGCTTCGGGCAGCCGGGGCTGTAGGCGACGCCGTCCTGGCCCGACGAGCCGAGGTTGTCCACGGACATCGCATCGCCGGTGCTGTCGACGATCCACATCGCCGAGCCGCGCGTGACGAGGTAGTCCGTCTCTTCCGGGCCGTTCGGGCAGCCGGCGCACGGCGGGACGATGCCGAGCGTGCCGATCACGGGCTCGCCGGGCGGCAGGCCGTTGAGGCTCAGGCAGCGGAACTGCACGTCGTCGATCTGCGTCATCGGTTCACCGCTCGTGGTGGCGAACACGATGTCCGTGCACAGGATGCCGCCGGCGCCGCCACCGCCGCCCGCGCCCGTCACGAGCACCTCGCGATCCCACGACACCTTCATCCACTCGTACAGGCCCTTGCCCATGCCGCACGATTCCGACATCTCGGCGAACGGAACGCTCGACGACACGTGCACCGAGAACACCAGCGGCTTGTGGACCCGCTTGATCACCTCGCCGTTGCCGTTCAGGAGGATCACCCAGCAGTCGCTCGCACCCGTCCCGCTGAAATCGGGCGCGAGGTCGCGGCTGCCGTCCTGGTTCTGGTGCGTCGTCATCGAGCACTGCGACGTGGTGCCGGCGCCCGCCGCGATGCCCCGCATCTCGAGCACGTGCGACCCGCCGGGCCCCATGTCGGGCGGGGTGTCCCAGCCGAGGACGAATCCGGCGGCACGCATGCCGAGATCGATGCTGACGCCGTCTTCGCCGCTGCTGCCGATGCCGCGGACCGGCATCCGGCGATCGACGGGGTCGTAGTCGAGGTGGGCGTTGCCGAGCGCGGTGCACCAGAACCCGAAGGCCGCGATCGGCGGCGTCCCGGGCTGGGCGTGCGCGAGGGGCGGGGCGACCGCGAGGGTGGCCACCGCGAGGATCGTGGCAAGGCGCATGGACGGCTCCTTTCCGAGAGTGCGGCGGGTGGGGGCGACCGCCGGCCGCGCGGACGGGGCGTCACGCGCTCAACCGTTATTCCGGTGGGGCGGCCGGTTCTATCAACCTTTCGCCCGGCGCATCCGCCCGCGGTCGGCAGCGCGCGGCGGCCGCAATGCCCGGCAGCGAGCGCCTCCGTGCGGCGTCGCGCGGACCTTATCCCGTTGCTCCTCAACTCCTTGCCGACGCCGGCCGATAATGCCGGGGACACCTGTCACGCGTGCGCGCGGGGGCGGGCGCCGAACCTTGTGAGGCCCGGCGACCGCCGCTAGAGTGGAGCGTTCCGCATGCACGCAGCCGCGCCCCTCGCGGCGCCGTACGACGCTGCCGCGACACGAGTTTCGCCCGGTACCGACCAGGAGGTCCGTACGCCCCCGATCGCCGATTCCTGCACCCTCGCCGCGAGCGTGAAGATCTTCCAGCCGGCGCTGGTCAACCTGTACGGCTGTACGATCGGGGCCGACACGAAGATCGGGGCGTTCGTCGAGATCCAGAAGAACGCCGTCATCGGCGCGCGCTGCAAGATCTCGTCGCACACGTTCATCTGCGAGGGCGTGACGATCGAGGACCACGTGTTCGTCGGCCACGGCGTGATGTTCACGAACGACCGCCACCCGCGCGCGACGAACGACGACGGCAGCCTGCAGTCCGAGGCGGACTGGGTCGTCGTGCCGACGCGCGTGAAGCGCGGCGCGTCGATTGGCACGGGCGCGACGGTCCTGCCGGGGCTCACGATCGGCGAAGGCGCGATGGTCGGCGCCGGCGCCGTCGTCACGAAGGACGTGCCGGCCCACGCGATCGTGGCCGGCGTGCCGGCGCGCGTCGTCGGCGATGCGCGCCAGCCGCGCAAGGCGAAGGGCACCTGAGCCGCGCGCACCGCGCGGGACCTGAACGAAGAGGCGGCAAGCCATGGTGAACATCGGCGTCATCGGATACGGCTACTGGGGCCCGAACCTGGTGCGGAACTTCGCCGAACTGTCGTCGGCGAAGGTCGCCGCGGTGTCGGACCTGAGCGCGAAGAAACTCGAACTCGTGCAGCGCCGGTTCCCGGGCGTGCGCACGACGACCGACGCGATGGAGATCGTGAACGACCCGTCGATCGACGCGGTCGCGATCGCCACGCCGGTCGACACGCACTTCGACCTCGGGATGGCGGCGCTCAAGGCCGGCAAGCACGTGTGGCTCGAGAAGCCGATGACCGAGACGTCCGCGCAGGCGCGGCAGCTGGTCGACGAGGCGGCGAAGCGCAAGCTCGTGCTGTACGTCGACCACACGTTCATCTACACCGGCGCCGTGCGGAAGATGCAGCAGATGGTGTCCAGCGGCGAACTGGGCCGGATCCTCTACTACGACTCGATCCGCGTGAACCTCGGGCTGTTCCAGCGCGACGTGAACGTGATCTCGGACCTCGCGGTCCACGACTTCTCGATCCTCGACTTCCTGCTCGGCGAACACCCGGTGTGCGTGTCGGCGAGCGGCACGAACCACTTCCCGGGCACGCCCGAGAACCTCGCGTTCATCACCCTGTTCTACGACTCGGGCGCGATCGCGCACGCGAACGTGAGCTGGCTCGCGCCGGTCAAGGTGCGGCAGGTGCTGATCGGGGGCACGAAGAAGATGATCGTGTACGACGACATGCAGCCGAGCGAGAAGGTGAAGGTGTACGACAAGGGCGTCAGCTTCACCGAGGACCCGCAGCAGATCCAGGAAATGCGCGTCGGCTACCGCACGGGCGACATGTGGGCGCCCAAGCTCGACGCCAGCGAGGCGCTGAAGCTGGGCGGCGAGCACTTCGCCGATTGCATCGCGAACCAGAAGACGCCGCAGACGGACGGCCGGCTGGGCCTGCGCGTCGTCGAGCTGATCGAGGCCGCGACCGCGAGCATGCGGAACCGCGGCGAAGCCGTCTACGTCCAGAAACAGGAGAGCCAGGCGTGATCCCGTTCGTCGACCTGAAGTCGCAGTACGCGAGCATCAAGCCCGAGGTCAACGCCGCCATCCAGGGGATCCTGGACTCCTGCGCGTTCACGCTCGGCAGCGAAGTGGCCGAATTCGAGAAGGAGTTCGCGGCCTACAGCGGCGCGAAGCACGGCATCGGCGTGAACACCGGGACGAGCGCGCTGCACCTGGCGCTGCTCGCCGCGAACATCGGCCCCGGCGACGAGGTGATCACGGTGCCGCACACGTTCGTCGCGACCGTGTCGGCGATCGTGTACGCGGGCGCGACGCCGGTGTTCGTCGACATCGACCCGCGCTCGTTCACGATGGACCCGGCGCAGCTCGAGGCCGCGATCACGCCGCGGACGAAGGCCGTGATCCCGGTGCACCTGTACGGCCAGTGCGCCGACATGGACCCGATCGTCGCGATCGCGAGGAAGCACGGCCTCGTGGTGATCGAGGACGCGTGCCAGGCGCACGGCGCCGAATACAAGGGCCGCCGCGCCGGCAGCCTCGGCGACATGGCGTGCTTCAGCTTCTACCCGGGCAAGAACCTGGGCGCGTACGGCGAGGGCGGCATGGTCGTCACCGACAACGCGGACTACACGCGCACGATCCGGATGCTGCGCGACTGGGGCGCCGAGAAGAAGTACATGCACGTGCTCAAGGGCTACAACTACCGGCTCGAGGGCATCCAGGGCGCGGTGCTGCGCGTGAAGCTGCGGCACCTCGAGGCGTGGACGAAGGGCCGCCAGGCGGCCGCCGCGCGCTACGACGCCGGGCTCAAGGCGGCGGGCGTCCAGACGCCCGAGATGATGCCGTGGGCGCGGCACGTCTACCACATCTACGCGATCCGCACGCCGCACCGGCAGCAGTGGATGGACGCGCTGCAGGCGCAGGGCATCGCGACCGGCATCCACTACCCGACGCCGGTGCACCTGCTGCCCGCGTTCGCGGATCTCGGCTACGCCGCGGGCCGGTTCCCGCATTCCGAAAGGGCCGCGTCCGAGGTGATGTCGCTGCCGATGTTCGCCGAGCTCACGCCGGCCCAGACCGACGAGGTGTGTCGCGCGGTGGGCCAGCTCGTGGTGGCCGCGTAGGGGGGTTCCGGGTGCAGGGACGCGCACGTCCGCTGCTGATCTTTCCGTGCAACGGCAACGCCGTCGAGGCGCTCGACTGCCTCGGTGACGCCTGGGCCTGCGTGGGCTTCGTCGACGACACGCCGGCGAAGCAGGGCACGGTGCGCCACGGCGTGCCGGTGCTGCCGCGCACGGCGCTCGCCGAGCGCGCCGATGCGGCGGTGCTCGCCGTGCCCGGCAGCCCGGCGTCGTACCGCGGCCGCGCGGCGGTCGTCGGCGGGCTCGGCGTCGCGCCGGAGCGCTGGGCGACGGTCGTGCACCCGATGGCGCGCGTGTCGCCGCTCGCGACGCTCGGCCGCAACGTGCTGATCATGGCGGGCGTGGTGGTGACGAGCGACGCGACGATCGGCGACCACGTGTGCGTGCTGCCGAACACGGTGATCCACCACGACGTCACGGTGGGCGACTGGACTTTGATCGGCGCAGGCGTGACGGTGGCGGGCGGGTGCACGCTCGGCCCGAACTGCTACATCGGCAGCGGCAGCAGCCTCATCCACGACGTGACGATCGGCGAGCGGTCGCTCGTCGGCCTCGGCAGCAACGTGATCCGCGACGTCCCGCCCGATGCGGTCGTCGCCGGCAACCCGGCCCGGGCGCTGCGCGCGTCCGCCGGAGCGCGCTGACGGCGCGGGAGAGAGCACAGCCATGAACCTCGACGGCGCGAAGATCCTCGTCACCGGCGGCTGCGGCCTGGTCGGCTCGACGACCATCGACCTGCTGCTGCGGGAGCACCGGCCCGCGCAGATCGTGATCCTCGACAACCTCGTGCGTGGCACGCTCGGCAATGTCGAGGACGCGCTCAAGGACCCGCGCGTGTCGCTCGTGCGCGGCGACATCCGCGACGTCGACACGGTGAAGCGGACGACCGAGGGCATGGACGCCGTGGTGCACATGGCGACGCTGCGCATCACCGCGTGTGCGGCCGAGCCGCGCGAAGCGCTCGAGGTGATGTGCGACGGCACGTACAACTGCGTCGAGGCCGCGACGCAGGCGGGGGTGAAGAAGTTCGTGACCGCGTCGTCGGCCAGCGTGTACGGGCTCGCCGAGCAGTTCCCCACGCCCGAATCGCACCACCCCTACAACAACCGCACGTGGTACGGCGCGAGCAAGGTCATGCTCGAGGGCCTGCTGCGGTCGTTCAACG